>CAJIBI010000471.1_pt1 | contig 10322 bp, 6 predicted proteins | sample 9199321 | NCBI WGS metagenome assembly CAJIBI01 (sample SAMEA7708294, study PRJEB35096) | sediment metagenome | biome: marine neritic benthic zone biome [ENVO:01000025]; feature: sediment [ENVO:00002007]; material: shallow marine sediment [ENVO:03000034] sea grass bed [ENVO_01000059] ... | reverse complement strand
TCCCCGAGAACCGCGAGCTCGCGGCGCAGTACCTGCTGCTCTACGAGATGTCGCTGCCCTACGGCCTCGACCTCAACAACCAGATCGATATCTCCAAATCCGCGACCAAGGTGACGGCCACCCTCTACGAGATCTCAACGCGCGAGATGCTCGCGTTCACCGACCGCGCCGAGGCGTGGCTACAGAGTCACACCCCCGACCCCATGCACGCGCACGGGGCGGGGCTCACCACCATGTTCTCCCATATCACGTACCGCAACGTGGTCAGCATGCTCGGCGGGACCACCATCGCCTTTGGGTTGATCTCGCTGATCCTCATCCTCTCGCTGCACAACGTGCGCCTCGGGCTCCTCAGTCTGGTGCCCAACATCGTCCCCACGATTCTCGCCCTCGGCGTGTGGGCGCTGCTCTCGGGGGTCGTCGGGATGTCGGTCGGGACCGTCGTCGCGGCGAGCCTGGGCATCATCGTCGACGCCACCGTCCACTTTTTGAGCAAGTATCTGCGGGCCCGACGCGAGCAGAGCGCCTCGCCGGAAGACGCGGTGCGCTACGCACTCTCGACCGTGGGCAGCGCGCTCTGGATCACCTTCTTGATCCTGATCGCAGGTTTTTCGGTGCTCTCGCTCTCGACTTTCAAGATGAACGCCGACTTTGGTTTGCTGGAGGCCATCACCATCGGGTGCGCGCTGATCGCCGACTTTCTTCTCCTCCCCGCGCTTCTGATGAAACTCGACAGACGATCTGCGAGCAACGCCGATGCATGACTACGGACGGCGAGATCGCGCGGTGGTCGCGTACGCCGAGCGCATTCTTCGCTGGCGCTGGGCGGTGCTGGCGCTCGCCCTGGCGGTCGCGGCGGCGGCGACCGCGGGCGTTCGGCACCTGCACTACATCGGGGACTATCGCTACCACTTCAGCGCCGACAACCCGCAGCTCGCCGATTTCGAGCGGATCCAGAATACCTTCACCAAGACCGACAACATCCTGCTCCTGATCGCGCCCGAGCGCGGTGACGTATTCGACCCCGCGCTCCTCGAGTCGCTCCTCTGGCTCACCGAGCAGTCCTGGCAGATCCCGCACTCGATCCGCGTCGACTCGCTGACCAACTTCCAGCATTCGTGGTCGGAAGAGGACGACCTCGTCGTCGAAGATCTCGTCGAGACCGCCGATCTCGCGCCAGCGGAGCTCGCGCGCATCCGCGAGATCGCCCTTCACGAGCCCCTCCTCGTCAAGAAGCTCATCGCGGCGGACGGGCGCGCGACGGCCGTCAACATCACGATCCAGCTTCCGGACGAACCGCCGAAGCAGGGAACCACTGCACCAGAGTACGAGGCAGCTTTGTTCGCGCGCGGCCTCGCGGAGCAGTTCGAAACGCGCCATCCCGGCGTGCGCGTCGCCGTCACCGGCGGACTCCTCCTGAGCACCGCCATGGAGGAGGCAACGCGAGCCGACCTCGCGACGCTGGTGCCGCTCATGTACGGGGCGCTGGTCGTGGCGATGTTCCTCTTCCTGCACTCGTTTTGGGGCACCTTCGCGACGCTCATGGTTACGGGCCTCTCAGCGGCGACCGCGATGGGGCTGGCCGGGTGGCTCGGCATCCCGGTGACGCCGCCCTCGGCGAGTGCCCCCACGATCGTGCTCACGATCGCGATCGCGGACGGCATCCATATCCTGGTCACTTTTGGCAAAGACCTGCGCAAGGGCCAGGCCAAGCGGGACGCTCTGATCGACAGCTTGCGGGTGAACTGGCAGCCCGTGTTCCTGACGAGCTTCACCACGGTGATCGGGTTTCTCAGCCTCAACTTCAGCGACATGCCCTCCTTTCACGATCTCGGCAACGTCGTGGCGCTCGGCGTCGCCGCGGCCTGGTTCTACTCCGTCACCTTCCTCCCGGCCTTTGTCGCCGTCGTTCCCTACCGGGTGCGTCCGGCTCGCGCGGCCGGGGTGTTCTCGATGGAGCGCTTTGCCGAGTGGCTGATCGCGCACCGCCGGCGCGTACTCCCCGCGACGGTGGCGTTCACGGTGGTGTGCGCGGCGCTGATCCCGCGCATCGAGCTCAACGACATGTTCGTCAACTACTTCGACGAATCGAACGCCTTTCGCAGCGACACCGAGTTCACCGCAGAGCGCCTGTCGGGCATCTTCATGCTCCACTACAGCCTCGGTGCCGGCGAACCGGAAGGGATCAACGAACCCGCCTACCTCGCGAAGGTGGAGGAGTTCCGGCGCTGGTACGAAGCGCAGCCGATCGTCGACCACGTCAGCGCGCTGCCCGATACGGTGAAGCGCCTCAACAAAAATATGCACGGGGACGACGGCGCCTACTACCGCCTCCCCGACAGCCGCGAGCTCGCCGCGCAGTACCTGCTGCTCTACGAGATGTCCCTGCCGTACGGCCTCGACCTCAATAACCAGATCAACGTCAAGAAGTCGGCGACAAAGCTGACGGCCACGATCGAGAACGTGTCGTCGCGCGAGCTCCGTGAGATCGACGCCAGCGCCCGGCAATGGCTGCGCGACAACGCCCCGCCGGAGATGGAGAGCGGTGGGGCCAGCCTGGCCTTCATGTTCGCGAACCTCTCGGAGCGCAACATTCGGACGATGATCCGAGGCGTGATTCTCGCCTTCTCGGTGATCTCGCTGGTGATGATCCTCTCACTGCGCAGCCTGCGTCTCGGGCTCTTGAGCCTCGTGCCCAACCTGGTGCCAACCATCATTGCCTTCGGAGTCTGGTCGCTCACCGTGGGGCAGGTGGGCATCGCGTCGGGAATCGTCACCGCTGCGAGCCTCGGCATCATCGTCGACGCCACCGTCCACTTCCTCAGCAAGTACGTCCGGGCGCGCCGCGAGCGGGGGGCCGACCCCGAGGACGCGGTCCGCTACGCGCTCTCGACCGTCGGCGCTGCGCTCTGGATCAGCTTCTTGATTCTCGCCGCGGGGTTTGGCGTACTCGCGTTCTCATCCTTCAAGGTGAACGGCGACTTCGGGCTGCTCACCTCGATCACGATCGGTGCGGCCCTGCTCGCCGACTTCTTGTTGCTCCCGACCTTGCTGATGCAGGTCGACCGCCGCGTGCCAAAAGGAGGATCCATGTATCAAACGAATCGCACACGAGCCGCCGCCGCCCTTACGCTGCTGGTCTGCTTCGCCGTCACGCTCGGAGCGGCGTCGCCCGCGGCCGCCGAGACCCCCGAGGAAAAGGGCCTCGCGATCGCCATGGAGGGCGACCGCCGCGACACGGGCTTTCTGAACTCCACCAGCACCCTCAAGATGATCCTCGCCAACAAGCAGGGCGAGACGAGCGAGCGCGATCTGCGGATGCGCGTCCTGGAGGTGCCGGAGATGGACGAGGGCGACAAGTCGCTGATCGTCTTCGACACGCCGCGCGACGTGAAGGGGACGGCCTTTCTCTCGTTTACGCATATCGCCGAGCCCGATGACCAGTGGCTCTACCTGCCCTCCCTCAAGCGCGTCAAGCGGATCAGCTCGAAGAACAAGTCGGGGCCCTTTATGGGGAGCGAGTTCGCCTACGAGGACATGAGCTCGCAGGAGGTGGCCAAGTACACCTACAAATGGCTCCGGGACGAGCCCTGCGGCGACCTGATGTGCTTTGTCGTGGAGCGCTACCCGGTCTATGAGAACTCGGGCTACACCCGGCAGATCGTGTGGGCCGATCAGGACGAGTACCGGATCCTGAAAACCGAGTACTACGACCGCAAAGACTCGCTGTTGAAGACCCTGGCGCTGTCCGACTACAACCAGTATCTCGATCAGTACTGGCGGGCGCACAGCTTGTACATGGAAAACCATCAGACCGGCAAGACGACGCGTCTGCAGTGGAGCGACTTCGAATTTCGCGTCGACATCGACGAGGGCGATTTCGACAAGAACGCCCTCAAGCGGGCCCGTTGAGACGACTCGCCGCGGCGTGTTTGACGCTCGGGGCGCTCGCGGCCGGGGACGCTGCCGCCCACGAGCTCACGGGCTTTCTCGCGCTCGATTACCGCGGGTTCTGGGAGGACGAGCTCTTCACCCCGCAGCGCCACAACGACCCCTCCTTCGTGGCGCAGCCTGAGTATTTCCACGAGTGGAATCGCGGCGACGACATCATCACGTTTACGCCCTTCTTCCGCTATGACGTCAACGACTCGCGGCGCACCCACGGCGACATTCGGGAGCTCTACTGGCGCCACGTCGGGGACGACTGGGAGCGGCTGGTCGGCATCAGCAAGGTCTTCTGGGGCGTCACCGAGGTCCAACACCTGGTCGACATCATCAACCAGATCGATCTCATCGAGGACATCGACGAGGAAGACAGGCTGGGCCAGCCGATGGTGCGCCTCTCCTGGATTCAGGACTGGGGCACGCTGACCCTCTTCGCCCTGCCGGGCTTTCGCGAGCGGACCTTTGCCGGCAAGAACGGTCGGCTGCGTGTCGACCCCCCGGTCGAGGTCGACGACGCGAAATACGACTCCGGAGCCAAGTGGCGCCATGTCGATTTTGCCGCGCGCTACTCCCACACCTTTGGCGACTTCGACGTCGGGATCGCGAACTTTTGGGGAACCAGCCGGGAACCGCGCATCATCCCCCGGGTGAAGGACAACAAGCTCGAGCTGCGTCCTTACTACGACATCATCAACCAGACCAGCCTCGACGCGCAGGCGACCCTCGACAACTGGCTGCTCAAGCTCGAAGCCATCTACCGTTCGGGGAACGGCCCAAAATTTGGCGCGGTCACGGGCGGGATCGAGTACTCCTTCTACGGCGTCTTCGAGACCAACATCGACGTGGGGATCGTGCTCGAGGGGATGTACGACAACCGCGTTCCGCGCGAGGCGCCCTTCAACCAGTTCCAGCGCGACGCGTTTCTCGGGCTGCGCCTGGGCTTCAACGACGTGCAGAGCACCGAGTTTCTCGGCGGCGGGATCTACGACTTCGAGGACAAGCACACCACCTATTTCATCGAAGCAAGCCGACGGGTGGGCGACCGCTGGAAGGTCGAGTTCGACCTGCGTCTCTTTACCGGCCTCGACGCCAAGGATCCGGCCGGGCCCATCCGCCGCGACAGCCACGTGCAGCTGCGCATCGCGCGTTTTTTCTGAGGACCCCGGTGCCCGTGCCGGGGCGGCGGGCGTGGTAGCATCGCCGCTCGAATCGGAAGGGACCGCGATGAACCAGAGAAAACGCCTGCCGGGGACGCCCGAGCCGTTGCACCGTTGGGAGGCCTCGGACGGCCTCACGCTCGCCGGAGACTCCTGGGGCGATCCGAAAGGCCCCCTGGTGCTCTTGCAGCACGGCGGCGGCCAGACCCGCCATGCCTGGAAGGGCGCCGGCGAGGCGCTGGGCGCAGCGGGCTATCACGCGGTGGCCTTCGACGCGCGCGGCCACGGCGACTCCGCCTGGTCGCCCACAGGCGAGTACGACCAGGACCACATGATCGCCGACCTGGTCGCTCTGATCGACACGCTCGGCGGCCGGAGACCCGTCCTCGTCGGGGCGTCGATGGGGGGCGGCGTGAGCCTGGGCGCGATCGGCGAAGACCACGTCGACGCGACCGCCCTGGTGCTGGTCGACATCGCGCCGCAGATCGAGCGCGAAGGGGCGGCGCGGATCATGGCCTTCATGCAGCAGCGCCCCGACGGCTTTGACACCCTCGAGGAGGTGGCCGAGGCGATCGCCAACTACCAGCCCCACCGCAAGCGCCCGCGCAAGCTCGACGGCCTCGCCAAGAACCTGCGCCTCGGTGAAGACGGCCGCTACCACTGGCACTGGGACCCGGGCTTTCTCAAGCGGCCGCGCGACTTGAAGAAGCGCACCGACCGGCTCCAGGCCTGCGCCAGCCGGCTTTCGCTGCCGACGCTGCTCGTTCGCGGCGGCCTCTCGGACGTCCTCAGCGAGGACGGCGCGCAGGCTTTTTTGCGCTCCTGCCCGCACAGCGAGTACGTAAACGTGACGGATGCCGCGCACATGGTGGCGGGCGACCGCAACGACATCTTTTCGGGCGCCGTGATCGATTTTCTGTCGCGCACCGTCCCCGTGGACGGCGAGCCGGTGCAGGCGCCCCACAAGACCCACCCCCACCACGAGGGGCCGGAGGGCGACCTGAACGACGTGCCCTAGGCGGCGCCTCCGGCCGCTCCGGCTCTATGGCTGGCCTCCGCCACGCGCACCATGCGCTTGCCGAGGTTCTCGCCGTGCAGGAGGCCCACGAGCCCTGCGGGCGCCCGCTCGAGGCCGTCGAGGATGTCCTCCCGCGCGATCAGCGCGCCGCTCTCGAGCCAGGCGGCGAGACGCCGCGTCGCGACATCCCGGCGGTCGAAGTAATCCATCACGATGAAGCCCTCCATCCGGAGGCGCTTGGTCACGAGCAGGCCGGGGACGCCCCGCGGGCCCGGGGATGGGCTCCCGGTGTCGTACTGCGACACGACCCCGCAGCAGACCACCCGGCCGCCCTGATTCATGCGGAACAGCGCCGCTTCCAGGATGTCGCCACCCGTGTTGTCGAAAAAGACGTCGATCCCCTCCGGGCAGTGCTTCTTCAATGCGCCGGGGAGGCGTTCGGTCTTGTAGTTGATCGCAGCGTCAAAGCCGAGCTCGTCGGTGAGCCAGGCGCATTTCTCCTCGGTGCCGGCGAGCCCCACCACCCGGCATCCGCCGATCCGCGCGATCTGCCCGGCGACGCTCCCCGTGGCGCCCGCCGCCGCGCTCACCAGCACGGTCTCTCCCGGGGTGGGCCGCCCGACCTCGAGGAGCCCAAAGTATGCCGTCAGGCCCGTGATGCCGAGCACCGACATGTGGTGCGTGAGTTCGGTGCGCGGCTCGATCGGGGTAAGCGCGCGTCCCGGGTGGCACGCGTAGTCCTGCCACCCGTTGTCGCACTCGACGATCTGCCCGGGTGCAAAGCGGGCGTCCCGCGACTCGACCACCTCGGCGAGGGTAAACCCGGCCATCACCTCGCCCGCCCGAACCGGCGCTCGGTAGGTCGCGCCTTGCATCCAGGCCCGGTTGGCCGGGTCGAGCGAGAGCAGCAGGGTCCGCGTCAAGACCTCGCCCTCCCCCGGGCTCGGGCACTCCGCTTCGTACGTCTCGAAGTGCCCTTCCTCGAGCTGATCTTCTGGGAGCGCCCGGACCAGGATTTGACGATTTCGTTCTGCCATCGCTCGTTCCTCACCGTGGTGTGGCGGCCGCGCGCCGCCGCGGCGCGCCCCGGACGGTAGGGCATCACTCCGGCATACGAGAGCCGGACCCGTCGCCTCGAGCCGCGAGGGGACGGTGGTATGATGCGTCCCGCGCGAGCACAAGGTGGAGGAACATGGCGGATTTGGTCGGCGACACAGCGAAGGGCCTGCGGGGCAAGTACGCCATCGTGGGCGTGGGCGAAACCGGGTACAGCCGCGGCACGGACGCGAGCACTCGTCTGCACGCGACCCGTGCGATCCGCGCCGCGATGACCGACGCGGGGCTCGCGGCCGGCGACATCGACGGCATGCTGTCGTACAGCTACAACGACTCGACGCCCTCCCCTTCGGTCGCGGGCGATCTCGGCATCCGGCTCAACTTCCACATGGACGTCTACGGTGGCGGCTCGAGCACCGAGGCGCTGGTCGGGATCGCGATGGGCGTGATCGAGGCCGGCATGTGCAAGACGGTCGTCATCTACCGCGCGATGAACGGCTACTCGCAGGTGCGTATCGGGGGCACCGGCGGCCGCGGCGCGGTGGCGCCGCTCTCGGGGGACGGCCTGCTCACCCGCGGCTACGGCTTTATGAGCGCCGGGCAGCTCTTCGCCCCGACCTTTATGCGCCACATGTACGACTACGGCACGCGGCCCGAGCAGGTCGCCACCGTGAAGGTGATCCACTCCGAGCACGCCTCGAACAACCCCAAGGCGTTCTACAAAAAGCGCGTGACCGTGGACGACGTGCTCGGCAGCCGCATGATCGTCAAGCCACTGCATCTGCTCGACTGCTGTGTCGAGACCGACAACGGCAACGCCCTCATCGTGACCCGCGTCGAGCACGCACGCGATTGCCGCCACACCCCCGCCGTGATCCAGTCGGTGGTCGGGCGCTGCTGCAAGCCGCGTGCGGACATGCACTACCAGGCCGGCCCGATCTCGACGGTCGCCGGCCACTACGCCAAGGACATCCTCTGGCCCAACGCCGGCCTCGGCCCCGAGGACATCGACCTCACCGGTTCCTACGACGCCTTCACCTTTACGACGATGCTCCAGCTCGAAGACTACGGCTTCTGCAAGAAGGGCGAGGGCGGCGACTACGTGAGCTCAGGGGAGATGCGCCTCGGCGGACGGCGACCCAACAACACCAGCGGCGGGCACCTCTGCGAGGGCTACACCCACGGTGTCAACATGGTGATCGAGAACGTCCGCCAGCTCCGCCACGACGTCGACGACAGCTGCCCGGTGGGCGCCGACGGCCGCCGCGCCCACAGCTACGACTACAGCGAGGGCGGCTGCCGCCAGGTCCGCGACGCCGAGATCAGCGCCAACCTCGGCTGGGGCACCCCGGGAATCGGTTCCGCCATGGTGATGGCGCGGGGGTAGGAGCAAAGCGATGCCGCTCGAAGGCGAATACCTGGGCATGCCGGTCTCGATCGACGACCTCGATCGCGAAAACCAGACCTTCTACCGCTACTGCGGGGACCACGAGCTGCGCCTGCAGCGCTGCAGCGACTGCGGGAAGCTGCGAACGCCGCCGACCACGGCGTGCCCCTTCTGCTCCGGCGGCGACGCCGAATGGGAGCGCGTCTCGGGCCGCGGGACGCTCTATTCCTACGGCGAGGTGCACCACGCCATCCAGCCGGTGTTCCGCCAGTTCTCTCCGTACCTCCTGCTCCTGGTCGAGCTCGACGAGCAGCGCGGCGAGCCCGGCGAGCACGACGGCCTGCGCCTCATCGGAAACCTCGCGACCGAAGCCGGCGAGATGGCCCCAGCCGATCTCGTCGCCCAGGTCGGCATCGGGAGCCGGCTCAAGGTGGTCTTCAAGGACATCGGCGAGGGCATCGCCCAGCCGCTCTGGGCCCTCGACCCGAGCGCTGAGCAGCCCGCCACCCCCTGGCGCTATCCGATCGAGTAGCCCCGACGCATCGACTAGCGTGACTCCGCTCCCCTAGGGGACGCGGGGGGCGTGGAAAGCGTTGGATCGTGTGTTTTTGCGGTCGGCTACTGTGCCGGGCCCGACGAATCCGCGTCCGAGCTGGCGTGTAACTCCGGAAGCAACATGTGTGGAATCGCTGGCGCACTCTCGCTCGATAGAAGCTCCCGGGTGGAGCGTGGCGTCCTTGACGCCATGAACGAGACCTTGGTGCACCGCGGGCCCGACAGCGCCGGCGTCTTTGAGGACGGCGGGCAAATCGGCCTCGCCATGCGCCGCCTCGCGATCATCGACGTGGCCGGGGGCGACCAACCGATCGCCAACGAAGACGAATCCGTCTGGGTCGTCTTCAACGGCGAGATCTACAACTTCGCCGCGCTGCGTCGGGAACTCGAGGGTCGGGGCCACCGCTTTGGCACCCAGGGCGACACCGAGATCCTTGTTCATGCCTACGAGGAATGGGGCGACGCCTTTGTGACGCGTTTGCGAGGGATGTTCGCCTTCGCGTTGTGGGACTGCGGCGAACAACGGCTCCTCCTCGGCCGCGACCGCGTGGGTATCAAGCAGCTTTTCTATGCCCAAGTCGACGGTCAGTTGGTATTCGGTTCCGAGATCAAGGCGCTGCTCGCCCATCCGCGCCTCGAGCGCCGTCTCCGTCTCGCGGCCGTCAATCAATTCTTGACCTTCCTCTATGTGCCCGAGCCGATGACGATGTTTGAGGGCATCGACGAGCTTCGCGCGGGTCACGTGCTCGTGGCCCAGGGCGGCTCTGTCGACGTCCGCCCCTACTGGCAGCTCCAGTACGACCCGGACCCGACGATGAGCCTCACGGAAGCGGCGGAGGGTCTGCGACACCACTTGGACGAAGCGGTGCGGGTTCGTCTGGTCTCCGAGGTGCCCCTCGGTGCCTTTCTGTCGGGCGGGATCGATTCCGGATCCGTCGTCGCTTTGATGGCAGAGCATTCCGATGCCCCCGTGAAGACGTTCTCCGTGGGCTACGCGAGCGGCGGCGACGAGTTCGACGAACGCGCTTTTGCCCGCGAACTCGCGGCTCGATACGGCACCGAACACCACGAGTTGGAGATGAAGCCAGACGTGGTGGAGATCGCGGAGCGCTTGGTGCACGCATTTGATCAACCCCACGCCGACTCTTCCGCGATTCCGACCTGGTACCTGTCCCGCTTCACGCGCGAGCACGTGACGGTGGCG
>CAJIBI010000183.1_pt1 | contig 10475 bp, 10 predicted proteins | sample 9199321 | NCBI WGS metagenome assembly CAJIBI01 (sample SAMEA7708294, study PRJEB35096) | sediment metagenome | biome: marine neritic benthic zone biome [ENVO:01000025]; feature: sediment [ENVO:00002007]; material: shallow marine sediment [ENVO:03000034] sea grass bed [ENVO_01000059] ... | reverse complement strand
GGGCGAGATGGGAACCGGTGGTGGTCACCAGGACCGCGCCCTCTTCGAGCTCCTTGAGCTCGATCCTCCGCTGCAGCGGATGCGAGCGCGCTTCGCGCGCCTCCACATTGGCGAGCAGCGCCTCGATCTCGCCGCGGTGGGCGCAAAAAAAGGGTCCGCTCAGCCGCAGGAAACCGGCCGGGTATCCCCCCTCCGCCCGCTTACAGGCGGGACACAGCGTTTCCTTGGCGGCCCACGGCGCCGACGCGCGCTGCCAACGTCCCGATCGAACGCCCAACCCGCAGCCGCGACACACCGTGTCGTCTGACGGTTTGCGCTTGTCGCGATAGGGATCGTGTCGGGTGTCCTGAACACGACGATCCTGTCGAATCGGTTGAGGCTGTGCGCGGGGTTTTGCCATCCGTCCGTCCTCCTCGCTCTCCACTCTGCATTGAACTGCAGGGTTCGTGCCGGGGCCCGCGACGGGCGGCGGTGGGGTTGCGGTGCACACGAGGTCTCGCGCCCCAGGCACGTGGCGCCCCGCCACAGTGGTGGCGTACTGGGTTATTTACCCGCGTCCACGAGCAGCTGGGTCGCCCACGTGAGGACCGGCCGCAAGCGCTCGGGGATCAACGCCGAAGCCTCGTCCAGCGAGACCCAGCGGAACTCGTGGTGCTCGGGACGGCCCAAGTCGGGGTTCACCCCGAGCCGTACCTCGCCCTCGGGGCACACCGCCAGGTAGTAGCGCGCGACCTTGCCCCGGGAATAGGGCCGGGTTTCGCAGTACTGCGGCCCCCAACGGAGCTCGGCGCTCTCGAGGCCCGTCTCTTCGCACAGCTCCCGGCGGGCGGTGGCGAGCGGATCCTCCGCAGTCTCGCTCTCGCCTTTGGGGAAGTCCCAGAGACGATACGCGCGCAGCAACAGCAAAAAGGGCACGCCGTCGCGAAACCGCACGGGCACGATCCCGGCCGCGAAGCGGCGACGCGCCGCGTGGACCCGAGCTTTGGGTTCATCGCGCATGGCCCACCCTGTCGCGGCCTTTGGCGGGTGAGAATGGGAGCTCGGCTCGCTCTGGCACGCCGCTTGCTCTCCCGCCGGTGAGGCCGAAGACGCCCCCGCCCACCAAAGCGCCGAGAAAGGGAGACGATGACCATCCACGACGAGATCGAGACGCTCCGCACGCTACGCGACGAGCTCCGGGTCCAGGCGAATCTGGCTGCCAAGGAAGTCCGAGACCGTTTCGACGAAACCGAAAAGCGCTGGACCGAGCTCGAGTCACAGATCCAGGGAATCGGTCGGGAGTCGCGCGAAGCGGCCCGGGACCTCGGTGAAGCGGGACGCGCGCTCTTGGACGAGATCCGCCACGCCTACGAGCGCATCCGGGCGCAGCTCTAGGTCGCATTCTGGGGCGTCGTCGCAACCCCGTCTGGGCGCGTGGCGCGGCGTAGCGCCGCCAACACGTCCTCGCGGGCGATCACGCCGACGAGGCGATCGTCGTCGATCACCGGAAGGCTTTTGGCCTGCACCTTGACCATTTTTTCGAGCACCCGGGTCAGCGGGGCGCGTGACGTCACTCGTACCACCTCCCGGGCTGCGGTCATCACCGAACGCACCGGCCGGTCCATGATCTGCTCGTACTGGGGAAAGATCGACTCGTCCGAGAAGCGAAACGCCTTCAGGACGTCGAGTTTGGTCAGCCACCCGACGAGCTCCCCGTCGTGCATCACGGGCAGCGCGTTGAACTGATGGGCCTGGAACACCTCCTCGGCTTCTCGAATCGAGGAGTCGGGGCCGATCGTGACGGGGTCCGCCGTGAGCGCGTCACACGCCCGGTACCGCATGAAGTCGTACACGCTGGGATCCTCATTGAGGCTTGGCGAGCAGGGCGACCAGGTCGAGCGAGGAGACGATCCCGACCAGCTTTCCGTCCGCCACGACTGGAACGCGATGAATGTGATGTCGGATGAGGAGCTCGGCCACCTCTTGCACCGGAGCGTCGGCCGGGACCACGTAGGTAGGGGGAGACATCAGGTCGGCCACGGTACAGCCGGTCAGGCTTTCGGCCAGCGCGAGGACCTCTCCCCTCCGAATCGCGGCCTCGTCTTTCGCTTGGGGCGCGCCGAACTCCCGGAAAAAGTCGGACACGACGCCCTCTTGCGATTGCTTCAACGCCAGCCGGCGCACCAGGTCCGAGCGTGAGACGACGCCTACCAGCTCGCCGTTCCGCACCACGGGGAAGCCGCTGACGCCTTTGGCGAAAAAAGCGCTTTCGAGCTCGGAGACGTCCCAGGACGGAGACGCGACGGACGGGTCTCGCTGCATCAGGTCGGAAGCTGTCGTCGCCATCTGGATCCTCCTGGGCTTCTCGTGCCAGCAATCCACATGCCACGGGCGTACCGCGCGAGAGTGGCCGACTGCCTCTGTCTGCGACAAATCGCCACATGCCCACCCATGTAACGTGGCCCCCCGATTGCACTCGTAGCACGGATTCGCAGCTCTCGAAGAGGAGTATCTCACAGTGAATCATTTTCGAAGCGCAATGGGACTGCTCACGGTGGCGTTGGTGCTCTTCGCGCCCGCGGCTGTGGCTGCTGAGACCGGTGGAACCCCGAGCCTCGCGGACGTCGGGCGCGACTACTACGAGCGCTGGTGCCAGGTCTGTCACGGAAGCGACGGTAAAGGCGATGGGCCCTACGCAAACGCTCTCGATATCCCGCCCTCCGATCTCACGACGATCGAAAAACGCCAGGGACGGTTCTCGGAAGTGTCACTCGCCGAGTTCATCGACGGCCGCCAGTCGCCGCGGGCCCACGGCATGCCCGAAATGCCGATCTGGGGGAGTCAATTTCGGGGAGAGCTACCCGCCGGTCCCTACCGCGAGACCACGGTGCGCGCCCAGCTGTACGTCCTCATCGAGTACCTGCGGACGATCCAGGAAAAGGCGCCGAGCGAAGCCGGCAAGGCAGACGCCGAGCCCGCGAGAGCCGGCGTCGCCGACGTGGGGTGGCGCCTCTTTCTCGAACACTGCGCCACCTGCCATGGCTACCACGGCCGCGGAAACGGCTATTTGGCGCCGCTCCTGGTGAAGCCGCCCGCCGACCTCACCACCATCGCGATCCGCCGCGGCTCGTTCACAGATCTCGAAGTCGCGGCATGGATCGACGGCCGCCGCCGCGTGCGAGCGCACGGATCCTCGGACATGCCGGTGTGGGGCCGGCAGCTCGGCGGATTTTTGCCCTCCGAGAGCCGCGAGTCGGCGGTCCGCGGTGAGATTCAGCTCCTGGTCGCCTATCTGCGGTCGATTCAACGTAAGGAGATCGGCGCGATCGATCGTTGAACGGATCCACGATCGCAGCGTGACGCGCGCGGCACGCGCTTTGCTTTGCTATGCGCAGGGATGAAGAGCGGCCGTCCTGGTCGATGGGGGGAATATGGGGACGTGGCAGAACCGATTGCTTCGGGCGCTCGCGGTGGGAGGATTCTCGATCGCGGTGGTGGGCGCCGACGTGTCGCCGACCGGGCCGTCCACGCGGGAGACCATGCGGGAGCTGTACGCGCAGCTGCAGGTGCTCCTGCCCGCCGCTGTGCAGGGGAGCTTCAGCGATCCGGCCAAGGCCGACGCCGTGGGCGGGGCGTTGCGCTCGTTGGAGCGGCGCGCGGAGTTTCTCGACGACCACGCCCAGGGCCTCGACCCGGGCGCTCGCCTCTTTGGCCAGGCGCTCGCGCGCGACGCCCGGCGCGCCCTCCTGCTTTTCGAGCAGGGCAAATTCGAGAACTCCGAGTTCTTTGTCGAGTCGCTCGTCGACGATTGCGTCGCCTGCCACACGCGTCTGCCCGCGGTCGATTCGTCGTGGGCGGAGGGATTTGTGGAGCGGCGCGAGCTCGAGGCTCTCGACCTCCTCGAGCGCGCCCAGATCCAGGTCGCTACGCGGCGATTTGATAAAGCGCTCGACACCTACGAGGCGGTGTTTCGATCTCCCAACGAGCGGCCCGAGCTACTCCTGGGGCCGCTCGCCGACTACCTGAGCGTGGCGCTCCGGGTGGAGCGCGACCCCACGCGGGCGCGCTCCTTGCTCGCAAACCAGCTCGAGCGCAAGGACCTCTCGCCCGGCCCGCGCGCCGATATCCAGCATTGGTCCGATCGGTTGGCCGAAGTCACCCCCGCGGCGTTGGAGGGCCGCACCCTGGCGCGAGCGCGTGCGGCGTCGCAACGCGCCGACGCCGCCGCGGGCTACCCCGGCGACCCGCGCGCGCTGATCGAGTATCTGGTCGCCTCGGCCCAGCTCTACCAGCTCATTCAGCAACCCCAGGACTCTCCCGCGGACGCGGCGGAGATCTACTACCTGCTGGGGCGCGCCGAGCTCGGCATTTCGCGGGCCGCGTGGCTCCCGCGGGCGGACCTGTTCCTGGAAACCGCGATTCGACTGGCGCCGGAAAGCCGCGTCGCGCGGGACGCCTTCGCGCTCCTCGAAGAGGAGACGCTCGCCGGCTACACCGGCTCCGGCGGGCTGCGGCTCCCGCCGGAAGAGGAGGCGCGGCTGGCCGCGCTTCGCCAGCTCATGGAACAGGACCAGATCGGCACCCCCGCCAATCTCGAGCTCTCCCAGGTCGGGGAGCGGCTGTACACGGATCACTGCGCCTTCTGCCACGGCTCCGACGCAAAAGGGGAGGGCCCGGCGTTGGGGATCTTGATGACCACACCCAAGGATCTGACGCGCATCGCCGCGCGCCGTGGTGGCACCTTTCCGGTGCGCGAAGTGCGTGAATTGATCGACGGTCGAGATCCGATCGGCGGGCACCGCTCTCCCGAGATGCCGCGCTGGGGTGAGTACTGGTCCGAACCGACCAAGCTCGACGCCGTGGTGGCCTATTTGCGATTGATTCAGGAGTAGCTTCCAGCGCGCCGGTCGAACGGGGCGGGCCGCACTCCACAGGAGATACGAAACATGGAAATTCACTGGCGCGATCCCGACACCGTCGACGCATCCGAACGCGAGGCCGCGGACAAACGCCTGCGCGAGCTCGCGGCGGGTCACAGCGATCTGATCGACGTCTGGATCGACCTCACCGAAGACCCGCATCATCGCCAGGGCAGCCAACGCACGACGATCCGGGCACAAGTGCGTGGGGCCAGTCTCGTTTCGCACGGCGACGGCGCCGACCTCGGCCTCGCGCTGCGGCACGCCCTTCAGACCTTCGAACGCGAGCTGCGCGAGCTGCGGGCGCGCCGCAGCGACCGGTTGCCCGATTGGGGGACGGCTCCCCCGCTGCGCGGTGTGGTCGACCGGGTGCACCCCGCCGAGGACCACGGCTTCTTGATCTCGGAGAGCGGCGAGCAGGTGTACTTCCACCGCAACGCGCTCGGGGGAGGCCTCGATCTGGACACGCTGCAAGAGGGCGACACGGTCGCGTTCAACCTGGAAGCCGGTGACAAAGGCGCGCAAGCCACCGTCGTAGTGCCCCCCCACGCGGGCTGAGCCGCAATGAGCGCTGCTCCTCTGCCGCGGGAGCCGGTGATGCAAGCCCGCGGGGTGACCAAGCGCTACCAGAGTGGCGAGATCGAAATCGCGGCACTGCGCGGGATCGACCTCGCGCTCTTCGCCTCGGAGATGGTGGTGCTGCTGGGGCCGTCGGGCAGCGGCAAGTCCACCCTCCTCAACATCCTCGGCGGTCTCGACCTCCCGACGCAGGGCTGTGTGGAGTTCCGCGGGGCCCCCCTCACGGGTCTCGCGGACCGCGAGCTCACCCGCTTTCGACGCGATCGCGTGGGCTTTGTCTTTCAGTTCTACAACCTGATCTCGAGCCTCACCGCGTACGAGAACGTGCTGCTCGTCACGGAGATCGCGCCGTCGCCGATGGACCCCGCGACGGCGCTCGAACTCGTCGGGTTGAGCGCCCGGATGGATCACTTTCCGGCACAGCTTTCCGGCGGCGAGCAGCAGCGGGTGGCGATCGCCCGCGCCATCGCGAAGCGCCCGGAGATCCTTCTCTGCGACGAACCGACGGGCGCGCTCGACAGCGAGACCGGGATCGTCGTCCTCGAGGCGATCGACCGCGCGAACCGAGAGCTCGGGACGACGACCGCTCTGATCACCCACAACGCGGTGATCGCCGAGATGGCGGACCGGGTGCTGTGGTTCGCCGACGGACGCATCGCCCGGGTGGCGGAGAATCCAACGCGGCGCCGCCCGGCCGAGCTGCGCTGGTAGACGCGATGCGCGCGCTCGACCGAAAGCTGGCCCGCGATCTTTGGCGGATCCGCACGCAAGTCCTCACGATCGCGCTGGTTGTCGCATCCGGGATTGCGATCGTCGTGATGGCGCTGGGCACGCTGCACTCGCTGCGCGAGACGGCGAGGGCCTACTACGAGCGACAGCGCTTTGCCGACGTGTTTCTCCATCTCGAGCGCGCACCGCTCGAACGACGTCGCGCGATTGAAGCGATTTCGGGGGTACACCTCGTCGAGACACGGATCTCCCAGATCGCGACGCTGTCCGTGGAAGGCTTCGAGGAGCCCATCGTCGGCCAAGTCCTCTCGCTTCCTACGGCGTCAACGGCGCGGCTCAACCGCCCCGTACTCCGCAGCGGTCGCTTCCCCGAGCGCGCGGGCGTCGACGAGGCCGTGCTTCTCGAGCCCTTTGCAGACGCCCACGGCTTGCGCGTGGGGGACCGCCTGTCGGCCGTCTTGAACGGCCGGCGCCGCGACCTCGAGATCGTGGGGACGGCGCTGTCCCCCGAGTTTGTCTACGCGATCGCGCCCGGCGCCCTGATTCCCGACGAGGCCCGCTACGGCATCGTGTGGATGGGTCGCGAGGCATTGGCCTCCGCCTACGACCTCGAGGGCGCCTTCAACGAGGTTTCGCTCTCGCTTGCTCCGGGAGCGGCCACGCCCGCGGTGATCCGCGAGCTCGACACGCTACTGGGTCGCTTTGGCGGCACCGGGGCGTACGATCGCAGCGAGCAGGCGTCGGCGTGGTTTCTCCGCAACGAGATGGAGCAGCTCCGCAACCTCGCCACGATTCTGCCGGTGATCTTTATCGCGGTCGCCGCCTTCCTCACCAACATGGTGCTGCGGCGCTTGATCGCGGTCGAAAAGAGTGAGATCGGCCTGCTGAAGGCGTTTGGCTACAGCAACCTCCAGGTCGGAGCGCACTACATCAAGCTGGTGTTGGTGATCGTGGCGCTCGGGGCCGTGGCGGGTTCGCTGCTCGGGGTGTGGTTCGGAGCGCACACGACGGGTATGTACGCCGAGTTCTTTCGCTTCCCCTTTGTGCACTTTCGACCCGACCCCTTTCCCTTTGTGCTGGGCGTCGCGATCTCGCTCGGCGCCGCGGGCTTCGGCGGTCTCGGAGCGATTCGCGAGGCCGTCTCCCTCCCCCCTGCCGAGGCGATGCGCCCTCCCACGCCCGCCCGCTACCGCCGTCGGGGAGCGCCCAGGCGGGTCCTGGATGGGGGTTTCGATCAGGCCTCACGGATGGTCTTTCGCCACCTCGCGCGATGGCCGATGCGATCGGGCCTGAGTGCACTGGGGCTGGCGCTCTCGCTCGCCCTGTTGATCGCGGCCCTCCAGTGGATCGACTCGATCGACTATCTCGCTCGCGTTCACTTCGAATGGGGGCAACGCCAGGATCTGAGCGTCTCGCTGGTGGAGGCGCGGGACACGCGCGCGCTGCGCGAGTTCGCCCACCTTCCCGGCGTCCTGCAGGCGGAGCCGCTACGCGGCGTGCCCGTGCGGCTTCGAGCGGGCGGACGCGCGCGGCGCGAGATCCTGCAGGCCGTCGCGCCCGACGCCGTGCTGCAGCCGGTCTTCGACCGGGCCGGCTACACCGTGCCGGTGCCTCCCGACGGTCTCCTGTTGTCGAGCGAGCTTGCTCGCGTGCTCGACGTTAGCGCCGGAGACGAGGTCACCGTGGAGGTCCTCGAAGGTCGACGCCCGGTCGACCGGCTGCGTGTGGAGGGCCTATTCGAGACGTTTATCGGCACACCGGCCTACGTGAGCGCGGCCGCGCTGCAACGCCTGCTGCGCGAGGCACCCGCTCTCGGGGGAGCCCATCTGGTGGTCGACCCCCACCAACGGCCGCGCCTCTTCGCGGCGATCCAAGGGCTCCCGAACGTTTCGTCGGCCACGCTGCGCAGCGCGGCGATCGAGAAATTCCACGACACGATGGGAGAGAGCGTCTGGATCTTTGTCTCCGTGTACGCCGCCTTCTCGGGGGCTCTCGCCTTCGGCGTGGCCTACAACAGCGCGCGGATCGGGCTTTCGGAACGCAGCCGTGAGCTCGCGACGCTACGCGTCCTGGGCTTCACGCGAACCGAGGTCGCCTACATCCTGTTGGGTGAATTGGCGCTGCTGGCCGCGCTGAGTCTTCCCTTGGGAATCGGGCTGGGGTACGGGCTCGCGTGGCTGATGGCGGAGAGCTTTGCCACCGAGCTTTTTCGGATTCCCGTCGTCATCGAGGCCTCGACCCTCGGCGCGGCGGTCGTTGCGACGTTGGCCGCGATCGTCGTCTCGGGCGCCTCGGTGAAACGCCGGCTCGACCGCGTCGACCTGATCGCGGTGTTGAAGGCGCGCGAGTAGGGCGGTGGTACACCTGTCTCGACGCGTCCAGCTGTTCGGAGCCCTCGCCGCCGCAGTCGCGTTGTTTCTGCTGTGGTCGCTCCGACCCACGCCGATCGCGGTCGATCTCGCCCGGGTCGCGCGGGGCCCGTTGCGCGTCACGATCGACGAGGAGGGCGAGACGCGCGTACGCGACGTCTTTGTGGTGTCGGCTCCGTTGAGTGGCCACGCGCGACGCATCGAGGTGGAGGCGGGCGACCCCGTCGAAGCGGGGGATACCGTGTTGGTGGAGCTCGAGCCGCTCGAGCCCGCGTTTCTGGACGTCCGCAGCGACGCCGAGACCCGCGCCGCGGTGCGCGCCGGCGAAGCCGCGCGTGCGCTCGCGGCAGCGGAGCTCGAGAAGGCACGGGCGGAAGCCGACTACGCCCGAGGCGAGAGCGAGCGCGTGGCGAACTTGTTCAACCAAGGGGCAGCCTCGGTGCGCCAACGCGACCAGGCCCTGCGCGACCGACAGGCGCGTCGCGCAGCGGTCGCAAAGGCCGAGGCAGACCTGCGCCGGCGCAGCTTCGAGCTCGACCGCGCCCGCGCCCGGTTGGTGGCGCCGGGTCGCCACGAGAACCATGACGCGTGTGAGTGTCTCCCGATTCACGCCCCGGTGAGCGGCCGCGTGCTTCGCGTCCTCCACGAGAGTGAGGGCGTGGTTCGGGCGGGTGAGCCCCTGCTCGAGCTCGGCGACCCCGCCGACCTCGAAATCGTGGCCGATCTGCTGTCCTCGGATGCCGTCCAGGTCGAGCGGGGCCAGCGCGTGCTGATCGAGGCGTGGGGCGGCGAGGCCACGCTGGGCGGTCGGGTTCGGCGCGTCGAGCCCTACGGCTTTACCAAAGTCTCCGCGCTGGGAATCGAGGAGCAGCGCGTCAATGTCATCATCGATTTCACCGACCCGGCGGAGAGCCGGCGCCGGCTGGGCCACGGTTTTCGGGTCGAGGTCCGTGTCGTGGTGTGGGAAGAAGAGGACGTGCTCCGCGTCCCCCTCACCGCGCTTTTTCGTCACGGCGAGGCGTGGGCCGTCTTCGCCGAGGATGAGGGGCGCGCCCGGGTGCGTCCGGTCGAAGTGGGCCGCCGCGGCCGCCGCGAGGCCGAGATCCGCGGAGGGCTTTCGGAAGGTACCGTCGTGCTGCGCTACCTGAGCGAGGGGGTGGCCGACGGCGCTCGCGTCGAGGCGCGCTGACACATCTGTGTGGCGGGGGCGCACGGCGCGCGGGTGGCCGCGCTGGCAAGCATCCTGCACCGCAAGCCCGACGTGGCAACAAAGCAAAACGCAGCGCGGCTGCAGCGGGCCCTGCGCGACTGTGACGTCCTCCTGAACGGAACCCGGCCCTGGGACCCCCAGGTCCACAACCCGCGGCTCTACCGATCCCTGCTTTCGCGAGGCACGCTCGCTCTTGGGGAAGCGTACGTGGACGGCTGGTGGGATTGCGAGCAACTCGACGAGCTGTTCTTTCGGGTGTGCCGCAAGAACGCGCAGTCGCGGTTTGCCTCCCTGATCGATTGGGGGGACGCGATCCGGGCGCGCTTTCTCAATCGGCAGCGGCCCGGCCGCGCAGATCAGGTGGCGCGGTGCCACTACGACCTGGGCGACGATCTGTTCCGCGCGATGCTCGACCGGCGCATGATCTACAGCTGCGGCTACTGGAAGGCGGCCTCGAGTCTGGACGAGGCGCAGGAAGCCAAGCTGCATCTCGTCTGCGAGAAACTCGACCTCAAACCGGGCATGCGCGTGCTCGATATCGGCTGCGGGTGGGGCGGGGCGGCGCGCTTTCTAGCCGAACGCTTCCAGGTCGAGGTCGTGGGCATCACCGTCTCGGAGCGGCAATATCAGGCCGCCGTCGAAGCCTGCCGCGGGCTTCCCGTGGAGATCCGCCTGGAAGACTACCGGGAG
>CAJIBI010000037.1_pt1 | contig 10498 bp, 8 predicted proteins | sample 9199321 | NCBI WGS metagenome assembly CAJIBI01 (sample SAMEA7708294, study PRJEB35096) | sediment metagenome | biome: marine neritic benthic zone biome [ENVO:01000025]; feature: sediment [ENVO:00002007]; material: shallow marine sediment [ENVO:03000034] sea grass bed [ENVO_01000059] ... | reverse complement strand
GTGCCCGTGACCGCTCCGTACACGCCCATCGCGGCAGCACCGACGGCGATGCCGATCGGCCCGGCGGTGGCGCCGATCATGGCGCCGAGCACCGCCCCTTCGACGGCGCTCTGGGCGCGATTCATCTTGGGCCGGGCCGGCGTCTTGGGCGGGGGGTTCGGGGGGCCCGGCGTCCCCGCCGTTGACCCACCGGCGCTGGGATTGGCCGCGGGATCGGTGTCCCCCGGGCCCGCTGCGACCGGTGGATTGGAGGGCGGTGGGTTCGTGGGCCCGCTCGAGGACGCGCAGCCCGCTAGGGCCAGTGCGCACACCAGCGCCAACAGGCGCTTTCCGATCGGGAACCGGCGCATCCAGACCCCTCCTCACGGGTACCAACCAAGCCTACCCTAGAGGTGTACCCGGTTCACGCGCTTCGGTTACGGCGAAAAACGCTTGCGGGGAGCGTGGGTGGGCCGGGTCTCCTCCCGGTGGTGCGACCCTCCGGCGCGCCCCGAGACGCACTCGAACCCCCAACGAGGATGCCCTCCGCGTCGACCCGATCGAGCCAGCCAGATACAGTCCGCGCCCGCTCTGGCCGAAGACCCAAGAGGCGCAGGAACGTGCAGGCATCCGGCAACCGCCACATGAGGAGGCGTTTTGGGCCTCACTTTGATCCGAAAAAGCCGCGCCGCGAAACGGCGGAACCCCAAGGTGGCCCTGGTGTTGGCCGGCGGGGCCGTCACCGGGGGGTCGTTCAAGGTGGGCGGTCTGAAGGCGCTCAACGACTACCTGGTGGGGCGCCGGGTGACCGACTTCGATACCTACGTCGGCCTCTCCGCGGGCGCATTTCTCGCGGCCGCGCTCGCCGCCGGCGTCACACCCAACGAAATGATCCGCGTGCTGGAGGGGCGCAGTCGCGACCTGGAGCAGCTTCGGCCCCTCGATTTCTACAATCCCAACTGGCGGGAGTTCCTGTGGCGTCCCGCCGAGTTCGCCTTCCGCGCCTTCGGGTATCTGCCCGCGACCGCCTACGACCTGATCCGGGCGCTGCCGGAGCTCCCTGCCGCCATCGCGGAGGACGCGCGGGCCTTTCTACGAGAGCCCACCTACACGCATTTTGAGACGCTCGCCCTCACGATGCGCGAACACGTCGCTCCGAACCGCGAGGTTCCGTCGCCCGCCGACCACATCCCCTCCGGGCTCTTCGACAACGTCGGCCTGGAGCGCTGGCTGCGCCGCAACTTTGCAAAGCTGGGCACCCCCAACGACTTCCTCGGGCTCCGGGCCGCGCGGGGTCACGACCTCTACATCACCGCCTGCGATCTCGACAGCGCCGAGCGCGAGGTCTTCGGCCATGACGAAAACAACCGCGTCTCGATCTCGGAGGCGGTCCAAGCCTCGACTGCCCTGCCGATTCTCTACAAGCCGGCGCGCGTGGGCGGGATCGACTACGTCGACGGAGGGGTGTATCGGACCGCCAACATCGACGTGGCGATCGAGAAGGGTGCAGATCTGATCGTCTGCTACAACCCGTTTCGCCCGATCATCAATACCGACGAAGACGGGTATCTCTCCGACTGGGGCCTCAAAACGGTCCTCAACCAGTCCTTCCGAACGCTGCTCCACTCTCGACTGCTGCTGGGCCTCCACCGCTATCTGCTCGACCCCGAATTCCAGGGGGACATCGTGGTCTTGGAGCCCCGAGAGCGCGACGTCGATTTCTTCAACGCCAACCCCATCGCCTTCTGGAAGCGCAAAGACGCGATTCAGCAGGGCTTTGCCTCGGTGCGCACGACCATCGAGCAGAACTTCACCGTGCTGGAAGAGCTCTTCGCGAGCTATGGGATCGAGATGAGCCGGTCCCACGCGCGGCGGAAAGCGAAACGAGCGGAGTCTGCATGGGGCTGGAAGCCCACGTCGACTCCTGCAACCGCCGAACATTCTCCGCCCACTCTCCGAGTCGTTTCCTAAGATTTTCTTGCCCCGCGGGGCGAGCTGCGCTAAGTTTCTCAGACTTTCCCTCCACCCGACCCCCAGCCAGAGTCCTCGGGAGTCATTCGGAGTCGCGCCACCGGTGCACGGGCCGTCGCCCGAGTTGTACGGCATGCACGGGTTGCAGTTGGGGATCCGCGGGCGGGCAGGAGGCAGTGCATGTGCACCTTGATCGCGCTCCATCGTTGCGTGCCGGACCCGTCGCACCCCTATCTCGTGGTCGCGGCGAACCGCGATGAGTTTCTCGCGCGCCCGGCCGAGGGGCCGGCGATTCGCGCTTGGCAGGGCAAGCGGGTTCTGTCGCCGCTCGACAGCGAGGCGGGTGGGACTTGGTGGGGGCTCAACGAAGACGGTGTCTTTGCCGCGCTGACCAACCGCCCCACCGCGTATCCCGATGCCGCGCGGCGCTCGCGCGGGCTCCTGGTACTCGACGCGCTGACCCACGCGTCCGCGGACAAGGCGGCGGACGCCCTGAGTGCGCTCCCGACGGGGGAATACAACCCTTTCAACCTCTTTGTTGCCGACGCCCTGCGCGCCTTCGCGCTGGTCTATGAAGAGCGCGGCGAACGGTGGGACCTAGAGCCTGGCGTACACGTCATCGGGAACGCCGACCCCAACGCGGAAGATGTCGAGAAGGTGCGTCGCACCCTCGAGCGTGCGCGTTCCGTACACGAATCCAGCGATGCGGAGCTCCTCCAGGGGCTCGCCCGCGTCTGCGCGACCCACGACGACACCGTGGAGCCAGTCGCGAGCCCCTGCGTCCACATGGACACCTACGGCACCCGCAGCTCGACCCTTCTCGAGCTGGGCGGACGCGCAGGGGTCCTGCGTCACGCCGACGGTGCGCCGTGCACAGTTCCTTACAAGGACCTCACCCCTCTGCTGCGGGAGCTCAATCCCGAACTCGCCGGAGCGGGGCGCGGGTCCACCCAGACGTCGATCGACACGAGGAAGGCCAGTTGAGAAGAATCGGAAGCAACATCCGGAAACAAAACTCCGATGCGAAGAGCCATCGCATCGTGAAGAACATCATCCGCTACACAGCCGACGAGAAACCGCGCAACGACTACCCCAAGAAGATCGTTTCGCCTCCGGAACCCTCTGGCTGCTGCACGGATGAGAACCGCGAGGTGGTCGGCACCACCAAGGAAATCGACGGCTTCAAGTTCGCGTACAAGATCTGCCGGGAATGCGGCTACGCCCTGAAGTTCTACTTCCCCGCGAGTCAGGGGACCAGCGAGGCGGTCCAGAACTACCGCCAGTGGAAGCGCTACATGGCCCAGTAGGCGGGTCGGCGGCGCCGCCTCGGGCCGTCGTCCGCGCGTCGTCCGAGTTCGGGACGTTCGCGGGGGTCCGGACCTTGGACATCCAAAGCCTAGAGGACGCCGAGCGCTACCTCGAAGGGTTGATCAACCTCGAGCGCCGCGCGGATTGGCCGTACACCCGAATGGGCTTGGATCCGATCCGCGGGTTGCTTGGGCGACTCGGCCATCCGGAGCGAGCGCTTCGGGTCTTCCATGTCGCTGGCTCAAAGGGCAAGGGGTCGACCGCGCTGTTTGCGGAGGCGCTCCTGCGGGCGAGCGGCGCGCGCGTCGGGACCTTCTCTTCGCCTCATCTCGAGAGCTTTGTCGAACGCTTCCGTATCGACGGCACCTCGATCTACGGCGCGCGTCTCGCCGCCGCCGTGCGCGAGCTGCGGCCCCACGTCGACGCGATGCGCGCCGACCACCCCGAGAATGCTCCGACCTTCTTTGACGCCCTGTGCGCCGCGAGCCTTTGGATGTTCGCCGAGGCCCAGGTCGATTGGTGCGTGCTCGAGGTGGGACTCGGCGGGCGGCTGGATTCGACCAACGCGGTGACCCCCGCACTCTGCTGTATTACGAGCATCGAACTGGAGCACACCGACGTCCTGGGGAAGACCCAGGCGGCGATCGCGGCCGAGAAGGCGGGCATTCTGAAAGCCGGCGTGCCGCTGGTACTGGGGCGCGTCTCGGGAGAAGCCGAGGACGTCATCCGGGCGCGCGCCGCCGAGCTCGAGGTTCCCGTCGTTCAGCTCGGGCGCGACTTCCAACTCGAGGTCGAGCGCGCCGACGCAAGTGGGGTTTCGGCGTCGCTGCGGGAGGGGGACAACTCTCTCCGCTTTGACCTCCCGGTCTTGGGCTCGCACCACGCGGCCAACGCGGCCCTCGCACTCGTCGCGGTTGGGATGCTCCTCGGGGTCGACCTCCCGAAGCTCGCAGCCCTCCGCGCGCGCGCGTTTCGCACCATCGCGCTGCCGGGGCGGGGCGAGCTCCTGTCGCGGGATCCGTGGGTGTTGGTCGACTCCGCGCACACTGCCGCCTCGGCGCGCGCGCTGGCGGAGGTGCTGAAAACCGTCCCGGCTCCGGCCGGGGTCCACTTCGTCCTGTCGGTCTCGGCGGGCAAAGACCTCGAGGCGATCCTCGACGCATTGCTTCCGCTGGCGAGCCGGGTGACGCTGACCCGCGCGCTCAAGGCGCGCTCGCTCGATCCGGCGGAGTTGGCGATGGGGATCCGACGCATTCGCCCCCAAGCGGAACTCTCGGTGGTTCCCAACCCCCACCTCGCGCTGCGCGCGGCCCGTGAGAGCCAGCGCGCAGGAGAAGTGCTCTGTGCCACCGGGTCGTTTTATCTTGCGGGCATCGCCCGCAAGCTGTGGCGGGAAGCGGCGGCCTAGGTGCGGGGGCCCGGCGGCCATTCGGTCGCCTCGCGCAGCAGGCGGAGCACCGTGCGGGGGGCAAAGCCGGGGTGCTCCGGGAGCGGAGACGGCGTGCGCTTGCCCTCGAGCTCCGCGGCCGCGTGGCGGAGACCCGCGATGGACCGGCGAATCCGTTTCGCGTTGACCTCGAAGTTGGACGGCGCGGCGCGCCGGTGCCACAGCCGACGCAGGGTGCGCCCCAGGGCTCGCTGTCGATCGGCGAGTCTTCGGAGACGCCGCGCGGTCGCGCGACGCGCGCGCGCGGTCAGCGCTTCGCCGGCTCGCCAGCGCAGGTAGGGAAGGGCGACGGTCGCTTTTTCGAGGGAGAAGAGCGTGGCGTCCGCCGCGTAGCAGAGCTCCTCGTAGCTGAGGGCGTCCGTCGCAAAGCGATCCCGCTCCGTGCGCAGGAGGCGTGCGACGCGCTCGGCGCGCCGCGTCGACTTCGCGAGGGGCGCCGCCCGGGCTGCCCGACAGAACAGCGCCTCCCGCAGATCATCAAAAAAGAGGAATGCCACCGGCGAGGCATTGGCCAGCCCAAAACCGACGTCGTGGCAGGCGCCGAGTTCCCGGTAGACGCGGGCGGCTGCGCGGGTTGCGTCGTCGAAGAAGACCGCGCCAAAGGCGCGGTCGAACTCCGCCTCGGGGACGGGGCCGGACCACGCTTCCTGGGCCGCCCAGGCCAGCGCGAACCAGCTGTTCCCGAGCAGGTTGTAGTGGCCGAAGTCGCCCCATTCGGTCAGCAAAAGTCCCTCGCCGCCATGACGCCGGCCGGCGTCGGCCCAGGAAGAAATTGCGGCGAGGGCCGCGTCGACGCGGGGGAACAAAGCGTTCCACGAGCAGGTCCCCCCGCACACCCAAAAGCGCCGCCCGTGCTCGGCGAAACGCGCGACCCGCTCGGCGTCCCAGTCCCCTTCGTACCACCAGTCGCAAAAGATCAGCGACGGGTCGAAATCGGCGATGCGTTCGGGGTGGGCGTGGACAAAATCGGCCCAGATTAGGGTCTCGGAGCGATGATGCCGATCGCGGAGCAGCCGCCGCAGGGTTTCGACGTGATGCACCAGGAGCTGGGGCACGCCGCCGAGCAAATCCGCCAGCTCTTTGGACTGCCCGGTTCCGAGGTCCCAGGGCTCGTCGCAGTTGATATGCGTGAGGGGCGATCGAAAATTGGGCAAGAGCTCGTCGAAGAGGTCGCCCAGAAACGCGTAGGTCTCTGGATGGGCCGGCGCAAGCGTCCAACGCGCGTCGCCCTCGGCCAACGGGGCGTAGCGTGCCTGGACCAGCACGCGCTCCATGTGTCCGAGCGTCTGGAGATTGGGCACCAACTCGACATGGCGCTCCGCCGCGTAGCGGTCGAGCGCTCGGAGGTCCTCCGCGCACAGTGGGGAGCATCCGGCGCCGATCTCGGGATGTCGCCGGAACGCAAAGGCGTGCTCGATATAGAGCATCAGGACGTTCAGCTTGAGTGCGCAGCAGCGGTCGACCAGCGCGCGCAGATCGTCGAGGGTGGGGACCTTGCCCCGCGAGATGTCCAGGAGCATCCCGCGACGCGGGAAATCGGGCGCGTCGTCGATTTCGCAGGCGGGGATGCGGCCCGTGGGCCGCATCCATTGCAGCAGCGTTTCCGCTGCCCAGCGAAGCCCGGCGCCCCCACCCGCGCGAAGGACGACCGCTTCCGCATCCACGCGGATCTGGTAGGCCTCGGGGTCGAGCGCGACCGGGTCGAGTTGTAGGTGCAGCGCCGGGTTCAGGCCCGCCGGATTGCGGTGGGTCTCGATCGAAAGCGACACGCCACTGCGCGCCCGGACGCGGTGCGCGAGCGAACGTGCGGTCTCGAGGTCGGCGTCGCTGGCGCCGCTCTGCAACACGATCGGAAGATCCGCGCGCAGTGCGAACGCCCCGCCTCGTTCTCGAAGGTGCCGCGGCCGCGGGAGCAGTGGGCGAGACGGTCTCTCGGTGTCGCGCGAGCTCATCGAAGACGCGATTCTAACCGTTCTGGAGAATTGCATGCGTGAACCCGTGCTCCGATCGAAGCGCGCGCCCTGGCGCGATACCACGTTTGAAGTGATTTTTGGCGTGGATACGCCGGCGGGACGCGCGTTTGACGTGGCGCTGCTGTGGACCATCGTGGCCAGCGTCGTCGCGGTCGCGCTTGAAAGCGTCGAGCAGATCCGGTTGCACTGGGGATATCCGCTCCGGGTGCTCGAATGGATCTTCACCATCGCCTTTACGATCGAGTACCTGTTCCGGCTCGCCAGCGTGCAGTCGCCCTGGCGCTACGCCCGAAGCTTTTTCGGGGTCGTCGACCTCCTCGCGGTCTTGCCGACCTACTTGAGCATCCTCCTGCCCGGCGCGCAGTCGCTCTTGGTGATCCGCGCGCTGCGTCTACTGCGGGTGTTCCGGGTGCTCAAGCTGGTGCGCTTCTCGAGCGAGAGCCGCCTGCTCGTCGATGCCCTCCTCGCCAGCCGAGCAAAGATCATCGTGTTTCTGGGGATGGTGCTGAGTCTCGCGTTGATCCTCGGGACCGTGGTGTACTGGGTCGAGGGCGCCGAGTCCGGGTTCACGAGCATCCCCATCGCTCTCTACTGGGCGATCGTCACGATGACGACGGTGGGGTACGGCGATCTCGCACCGCAGACCGTGATTGGCCAGACGATCGCCGCGGCGGTGATGATCCTCGGGTACTCCATCATCGCGGTTCCGACGGGGATCGTGGGTGCCGAGATCACACAGCAAATGCGGCAAGCGAGCGCGCTTCTCTGCTCCGGCTGCGGTCTCGGCGATCACCGTCCCGGGGCCCGGTTTTGCTGGGATTGCGGCGGCCGACTGGCTGCGGGAGGTGCGCCCGAACCGCCGACCAGCGCGGAGAACCCTTAACGCGAAGCGCCCGGACTGGCACCCGCACAAGTGCGGGGGAGGGGTTGCCAGCCCGGGCGCGGTGGACCGCGAGGCTCTTGGTTGTTGCCAGTGGATAGAGCAAGGCACGTGCCAGACCGCCATCCCGATGGAATGTGCAGCGGCGCGGCAGCGGCGCTGAAGAGGCGCCGCAGCGGCGCGGCGCCGACGGGGCATGCGGCTCTGTCTCCAACCCGCGGGGCGACACAATTTTCGTCACCGCGAAGCGCGTTTCGGCAGCCGCGGCGCGGGCCGTGATTTTCAGGCGGCGGTGGAGATCGTGTCGCGGAGCGCCCGAATGTGCCGCGGCTCGGATCCGCAGCAGGCTCCGATGAACGCGGCGCCGGCGGCGAGCCACCGCCGGGCGTGGATCACGAACTCTTCGGGCGCGATCGCGCGCTCGGCCTGCTGGGGTCGCGAGGGGTCGCAGTGAAGGTTGGGGTAGACGCCAAAGCGCACACCGCAACGCCGCAGCACGGGGACCGTCTCCTCGCAGTGGGGAATGGCCAGGCAGTTGACTCCCACCGCATCTGCCCCCGCGTCTGCGATCGCCTCCAGCGCGGCCTCGAGGGGCTCACCGGAGAGCAGCCGTGCGCCCTCCCCGCAGACCAGGGTCGACCACACCGGGAGGCCGGTCGCACGCGCCGCGCGGGTCGCCGCGCACGCCTCGCGGATCGTGTTGTGGGTCTCGGCGAGGATCAGGTCGCAGCCGGCCTCACAAAGCGCCTCGGCGTGCGCGGCGTGCTCGCGCTCGAGGCTCGCGTCTTCGGGTGCGCGCTCGGGCAGATAGCAGTCCTCGAGAGGGGCGAGTGATCCCGCCACCCAGACCCGGGGCGCTTCGGGGGCCCGGCTCGCGTCGGCGGCCTTGCGCGCCGCCTCCACCGCGCGCCGGGTGAGATCTACAGCTCGCTCGGTGCGGCCGGCCGCCGCCAGAGACCGCGCTTGGGTACGGAAGGTGTTCGCGGTCAGCACCTCGGCGCCGGCCTCGACGTACTCGCGGTGGAGGCGCGCGACCGCGTCGGGATGTTCGATCGTGGCCTTCGCGCTCCACAGCGGCGGATCGCAGCCGAAGCCGAGGCGCTCGAGCACCGTACCCATCGCGCCGTCGATCAGCAGCGGCCGCGGCTCCCAAAGACGTCGTCGCAGCGCGTCCAGGGCTCTTCTCCTCGTGTGTCGCGGTTTTGGGGCTTGGAAAGTGCCCTATGATCGGCTCCATGGCTCGCGAAAACGCTGCGGGACCGCGACACCCTCCCCTGGCGGTCTTTTGCGACTTCGACGGAACCTTCGCCGTCCAGGACGTGGGCGCCACCATCGCGCAGCGCTATGCGGGCGACCGGCGCCCCGCGCTCTGGGAGCGCCTGACGCGGGGCGAGCTCACGCCGTGGGCATACAATCTCGAGCTCCTCGACGGGCTGCCGCTGCCGGAACGCGAGCTCGACCTTTTTCTTGAGAGCATCGACCTCGACCCCGGGGCACCGGCATTGCTCGATTGGTGCAAAAGCAAGGGGGTCCCGTTTCGGATCCTCTCGGACGGTTTTGATCGCAACCTCGATCGCCTGCAGGTGCTGACCGGCGTCGGCTTTGCCTACGACGCCAACGGGCTCTGCTATCGCGACGGTGCCTGGCGCATCCGACCGGGTCATCCAAACGAAGCGTGTGGCTGCGGCACGGGGACCTGCAAGCGCGGCCGCATTGAGGAATTCCGGCGCGAACATCCCGGCGTTGCGACGGCACACATCGGCAACGGTCGCGTTTCCGACCTGTGTGGGGCCGAAAGTGCTGACCTGGTGTTCGCCAAGGATTCCCTCGCCGCGGCGCTGGACGAGCGCGGGGCGCGCTATCACGCGTTCCGCACCCTCGAAGACGTCGTCGTCGAACTCGATCGCTGGCTCGAAGCCCACAGCGGAGGGTGAGCGCCGCCTCCGAAGCCATCGTCGTGGGCGCGGGCATCGCAGGGCTGTGCGCCGCGCGGCGTCTCGCCGACGCGGGGCGCCGTGTCATCCTCTTCGAGGCTCGCGCGGAGATCGGCGGGGCCGCGCGACCGGGGTGGCTCGTGAGCACCGCCGACCGCGCGCTTGGCGAATTTCTCGACGTTGCGACGCTGCGCGACGACGCCCTCGCGGCCGCGCGCGTTTTTCATCTCGGCGCCGCAGGCGCGTTGCAGCCCGCGCATGGGGAAGGGACGCTGCCGCGGGAGCTTCGGGCGGTTCGTTGGCGCTTGCCCCGACTCGAGCGCCTGATCGGCGCGATGCGCGCGGATCTATCCCTCGGCGCCCCCGAACGAGCTGCGCGCTATGACGACCGGAGCATCGAGGAATTTGGCCGGCTCTATCTGGGCCGCCGCGCTGTGGCGGGGTGGATCGAGCCATGGCTCGCGACCCGGGTACCGGTCGACCCGGCGCGCACCAGTCGGGTGGCGGCGCTCTTGGCCCTCGCGCATCGCCGCACCGCGCCGGTGGCTGCCCTGCGGCGCGCCCCGGCGCTCCTCGACCTCCGCTGGACCCGGGGAATCACGGTGCGCTGCAGCGCGCGCGTCGACGCCGTCGAATTGAAATCGAGCAGCGAGATCGCCGTCCGGAGCGGGGGCGAGCGCTATCCCGCGGAGGCCTTGGTGCTCGCGGTCCCGATCGCACAGATGATCGCATTGGGAGAGACGCTGTGGACTCGCGCCCAACGTCGCGCCCTCGAGGCGCTTCGCTACCGGGCAACGTCGACCTGGCGATGCCCGGTCACCGACCCCGGGCCCCTCGCGCGCATTCATTCGCCCCGGACCCGGACGTCCACCCTCTCGTCGCTGCGGGTCACCCGCGCACGCAGCGCCCGGGTCGCGTCCCTTTGCTTTGACCACGGAGCGGGCGAGCTCTCCGCGCGCTTGCGGGCGAACGGGGTGGGGCCCCCGTCGGCGTTGGCGGGCCACAT
>CAJIBI010000265.1_pt1 | contig 10511 bp, 8 predicted proteins | sample 9199321 | NCBI WGS metagenome assembly CAJIBI01 (sample SAMEA7708294, study PRJEB35096) | sediment metagenome | biome: marine neritic benthic zone biome [ENVO:01000025]; feature: sediment [ENVO:00002007]; material: shallow marine sediment [ENVO:03000034] sea grass bed [ENVO_01000059] ... | reverse complement strand
GGTCGCGGTGCCCCGGTCGAAGTGGGAAAGATTGAAGCGGATATGGATGTAGTCGAGGCCGCGAAAATCTACGATGCGATGGGGCCGTAAACGGTTCTTGCGATCCGCCTTTCTCTCTATTGCTTCCGTGTCCGCTCTAGCTTGTCCATGAGAGCGACATACCCCTCCCCCGTCGGGTTGTTCCATGCGTTGCGGGCGCCGCCGGTGAGGAAGAGGTGGGGGCCTAGGGAGAAGGCGGCGGTTCCGAGTAGCGGGGCCGGGAGGGTGGTGAGGGTGGTCCAGCGATCGGCGTGCGGGTCGTAGAGGAGGATGTCGTCGGTGGCTTCGTGGCGGGTGGGGTCTTCGCTTTGGTTGGCGCGGCCGCCGGCGATGGCGAGGTGGAAGCCGAGCGCGAAGATGCCGGCCTCGAAGTGGGAGCGGCCTTCGGGGAGCGGGGCTCTTGGGTGCCAGCTGTCGGTGCTTGCGTCGTAGGCTTCGACGTTGGGGAGGTCGATGGGATCGGTGTCGTGGCGGAGCTGGCCGCCGATGGCGTAGAGGGTGTCGCGGTGCGCGATGACGCCGAGGTGGCCGCGGGGCTGGGCGAGCGGGGCGCGGGGCTGCCAGCCGGCTTCGGGGGCGCCCAGGGAGAGCACCCAGTGGGTGGCGTGGGTGCTGTCGCGGTCGGCGCCAAAGCCGCCGATGTAGTGGAGCGCGTTGTCGCGCAGGACGAGGCCGCCGCCGGCGCGGGGCTCGGGGAGCGAGGGGCCGCGGGCCCAGGTGTCCGTGGTGATTTGGTAGCGCCAGACGGCGTCGGTGGCGGCGCCGGGGTGGTCGCCGACGAAGCCTCCGGCGAACCACACGTGCTCGCCGTCGAAAACCGCGTTCAGGTGGGTGACGGCGACGGGCATGTCGCGTTTGCGCTCCCAGGTTCCGGTGCCGGGGGAGAACACATCGACGCGTTTGCTGGCGAACAGCGTGTAGTTCGGGCCCGGCGCTTTGAAGCCGCCAAAGAAGAAGACCTCGCTTTCGACCTGTGCGACGGCGGCTTCAAAACGAGGAATGGGAGAGGGAGCGGTTGGCTGCCAAACGGGCGGCACATCGCGACACGCGCTCAAGATCAGCGCGAGCGCGGTCACGCCCCACATCGATACGCCGCCGCATGGCGCGGGCCACCACTTCGCAACGACCTCTCGCAAACGCATGGCTACAACCTCCCGCGCCGCAGCTGCGCTTCGAGATGGCTGGCGAGCCGGTGCGCGAGCGCGACGATCGTGAGTGTGGGGTTGGCAAAGCCGCCGGTCGGAAAGACCGAGCTTCCGGCGATGTAGAGATTCTCGAGGCCGTGGACGCGGCCCTCCCCGTCGACCACGCCGCCTTCGGGTCGCGTGCTCATCCGGGTGGTGCCCATGGAATGGTGACCGCCGGTGACGGCCTCCCCCCAATCTGGGTCGGCGTCGCGCTCCGGCGCGAGCCACGGGGCGAGGCGCACGCGGCCGAGGCCCAGCCGTTGCACCTCGGCGGCGAGGGTTTCGGCGAGGCTGCGGAGGCTGCGGCGGTCGGCTTCGCAGAGCCGCCAGTCGAGCCCCAGACGCGGAAGGCCCAGGGCGTCGCGCTCGGCGCCCAGGGTGACGCGGCTCTGGCGGTTGGGGGTCTGCTCCCCGAAGCAGCGAAAGCTCAGGCCCTCGACCGGCCCTTTTGCGGCGGTCTCGCGCGCGGCCGGCGCGGGCCGGAGCCATATGTCGAGCTCTTCGAGGGCCTCGGCCATCCAGCCCCCGGTTTGCGACGCGCCCGGCGGATGACGCGCGATTCCGAGGAACGCGGAACCGTTGGCGGTGCGCAGCCGCTCTTGGAGCGAGGGGTGCAGCCGGAAAAAGACGCCGCGCGGCTCGGGCTCGCTGGGGTTGGGCATCGAGACCGCCAGGGCATCGGGGTCGCGGGCAGTTACCGTCGCGATGTCCCCCTGGAGATGGTCCATGAAGGTGCGGCCCACCCAGTCGTGCTGGTTGCCGACCCCGTTCGGGAAGGCAGCCGAGCGCGAGGCCAGGAGCAGGCGCGCGTTCTCGAGCCCGCCGCAGGCCAAGACCAGGACACGCGCCGTCACCCGTCGGCGAACACCGGTGAGCGAGCGGACCTCGAGATAACGCAGCCGCTGCCCACTGGCGTCGGCCAGCAACTCGACGGCGTTGGCGTGAAGCCACACCGTGAGTGACTCGCGCACCTCGAAGCGCGCCCGCCAGGTGGACCCGATGTGGCTCGGCGGGCGACAAAAGCGCCAGTACCCGGGCACCAGCCGCTTGGCGTCAAAGGCCGGGAGGGCACCGCGCCAACCGCGCCCCCGCCATTCGCGTTCGATGCGCGGGTCGTAGATCGGAGCGCCGAGCCCGAGCCACGCGTTGGCGCGGGCATACCAGGGCTGCAGCTCGGCTTGGGTGACCGGCCACCCGCTCTGCGCGATCCAAGGCCGCGGCGCGAAGTCCTCGGCGGCAAAGGGCGTGCACCACCCCTCCCAGTGATTGGTGGAGCCGCCAAAGAAGCGCAGACGGCTTTGGTGCAGCGGGAAATTCGGGACGCCGATGTTGTCGCCCCGGTAGAGGTCCTGGACACGCGCTTCGAAATCGAAGCCTCCGCTTTCGAGCAGGCAGGTGTGCACGCCGGCCGCCGAGAGCCGGTCGGCCACCGCGATGCCCGCGGGCCCTGCGCCCACGATGCAGACGTCGGCGACGAGGTCGCGCGGCGGGTCGGGGTGGCGAAAGTCGAGAATCATCGCGGTTGTGCTACCCCGAAAAACGGAGGCGGAAAGGGGCGGAACACGTGTACGTGTCGCGAAGAACCCTGTTCGTGTTGGGCCTGGCGCTGCTCCCCGGAGCGCGCGCCCTCCCCGCGTTCGCCAAGGAACACGCCCCTCGACCCGTATCGGACCTCGCGCCTGCAAAGGCGAGCGTGGATCGCTTTCTTGCGGCCTGCTTGCCCACGCAGCGGGCGCGGAACGCCGCGGCGCAGCTCGGCGCGCGCTGTGCGCGGCTGCTTCCGGCAACCGAGACGCAACTCGGCCGCGACGCCGTAACGCGGGCCTTTCGCGCGGACGTCGAGGCCAATCCGTCTCCGCACGCGGTGCGCGCGGCGATCGCTCGGCGTCGCGACGCCGACCTGCGCGCCGGGCGCGTCCTCCACGTGGACGGCTGGATCCTCTCCGACACCGAAGTGCAGCTCTGCTGCATCGCCCACCGAGCGCGTTCGCGGGACGCGCGCGTCTGAGCCCTCCACCCCCCTAGTTGCGCACGTCGCGAGAAGAAAATCGCGCGCGACGCCGCGTTGCCGACACGCTCGGGCTCGTCGCCGGCACGTACCGCTAGCCTCGCGCGCGTCCCGAACACTACGCGCGCGCCGAAGTGAAACGCTCCACCTGCGAGACCCGCTTGCAAGACTCGCTACTCATCGCGCTCGTCTTTCCCACCGCGGTGTGTCTCGCGCTGGGCTTGGCATACCGCGGCCCCTACCGGCGCCTGGCCGACCCCAACCAGCTCTTCCGGGATACCCGGCGCCCGGCGCGGCTCCGCTGGTCGCTGTTCGCGGTGCTCGGGTTGGCGGCCGTCGTGTACCCGGCGATGGTATTGGTGCGGATCCGCCTCTTCTCGCTGGTGTTCGACGAGACGCTGCGCGCCGGCCACTGGATCGGTTGGGTGGGCCTCGGCGTGTTTGCACTGGCCCTCCTGTGCGAGTTCCTGGTCGTCTCGCATCTGATCCACTACTTGAAGCTCTGTTACGACGGGGTGGCCCGCTACCGACGGCCGGCGATCCCGGCGCCGCCCGCGACGCAGCCCAAGGTCACCGTGCTGATCCCGGCGTGCGATGAACGCCCCGAGACCTTGGAGCGCCCGCTCGGGTCGCTGCACCAGATTCGCTACGCGGCCTGCCGTGTCGTGCTGGTGGAGAACTCGCGCGACCCCGCCGCAAAACGCGCCGCCCTGGCGCTGGCGGAACGCCATGGCGTCGAGGCCCTCGATCTTCCCAACCGCGGCACCAAGGCGGCGGCGCTCAATGCTGCGCGCGGCGTCCTCGACGCCGACACCAAGTACCTCTGCGTCCTCGACGCCGACCAAAAGCTCGAGGGCGACCTGGTCTCCGACCTGGTGGCGCTGCTGGAAGACGAGCCCGACGTGGCGTGGTTTCAAACCGTGCAGTCCTACGACACCGGCGAGGGCAGCCCCCTCATCGCGCTGGCGGCGGCGCAGCTGCTCTTGACGCTCTACGACAGCTCGCTTCCCGGCAAGGACGTGCGGCGGACCTGTCCCCTCACGGGCACGAACTATCTGATGCGGCTCGAGGCCCTCGACGCGGTGGGCGGGTGGGACGAAGCGATCGTCAACGAAGACACCGCCACGTCGTACCGCATGCAGCTCCGCGGCGCGAAGGGCCGCTTTCTCCAGCACTGCTACGCCCGCGGGGTGGCACCGCCGACGATCGCGGCGCTGTGGGCGCAGCAGGCGCGCTGGGCCCACAGCAACAGCAAGATCCTATTTCAGATCTTGCGCGGATTCTTCGCGCCGGAGCGGCGGCCGCTGCGCATCGTGTTCGAGTATCTCGTGTTCGCGAGCTACGAGGTGCTGACCTTCTTTATCGCCGCGCTGGCGCTGGTGCCGACCGCGTACCTGGTGGGGAGCTTCGCACTGATCGACATCGGGATGGGTGGTGCGCCACTCAGCCGCCTGCAGTGGACGGTGGTGTCCCTCTATCCTTTCCACCTTCTGCTGATCTTCTTTCCGTACATCAATCTGGGTCTCCGCGGCTACCCCCTCCGCAACCTGTTGGCCGCCCAAGGCCTCAACACCTGCCTCGGAACGGCCTTCGCCCGCGGCGTGCGTCGTACCGTCTTTGGCAGCACGGTGTTTTTCGATTCGCTGGCGCGCTCGCAGAGCGGCAAGACGGGAAACGCCTTGTGGTCGCTCCAGCAGCTCACGCTGCCGGTGTTCTTGGTCACGGGCTACGGGGCCTCCGTCATGGCGCACCAGTACCCCAGCTCTCCCTTTCCGTGGATCGTGATGTTCTGGTGCGCGTACAACGGGTTTTGTGTCGGACACTATGCGCTGGTCGCGCTCGACGAGCACGACCGCGTCAGCGCTCGGAGGCCGCGCTAGCGGGCCCGGCCGCGCGCGCCCGCATCCGACACCGCGCAAATCGCGCTCTCTAGCGCGCTGCGGGTGAATGGCTTGGCGAGCACCGGGTTCCCCAACGCGGCGAGGCCGCCCTGGATCTCCGGTTCGAAGACCCCGCCCGTCATGAAGATCACGCGCGGCCGCAGCGCCTCGGGGAGCTCGGCGTGCACCTCGAGGCCGTTGCCGCCCATGAGCATCAGGTCGAGCAGGACGGCGTCGAAGGGCTCGCCGCGCGTCGCCGCGGCGATGGCGGCGCCGGCGGTGTGGACCGCGATGACCTCGTCGCTGTCGAGGATGCGGGTGAAGAGTTCGGTGAGCGTGACCTCGTCGTCGACGACGAGGATGCGGCGGGGCCGCTGCGCCGCGCCCTCCGCGGCGTCCTTCGATACGAGCGCAGCGTCGCTTGCGGCGGCCGCGTCTTCGGGTGTGCGCGCTGCAGCACGGGGCACGGGGAGCAGCACCCGGGCGATGGTGCCCCGCCCCTCCGCGCTCTCGAGCTCGAGGCTGCCATGGTGCTCGGCGATGATGCGTTCGCAGACGGCGAGGCCCAGGCCGGAGCCGTGGTGGCCTTTGGTGGTGAAGAAGGGCTCGCGGACCCGGCGCAGGAGATCGGTTGGGATGCCGGGGCCGGTGTCGCGGACTTCGATGCACAGCCGCTCCGCTTTGCGGAAGGCGCGGACGCTGACGGCGGGCTCGCGGCCGCCCGCTTCGCGTACGGCGTGAGCGGCGTTCACCAGGAGATTCACGAGGACCTGGGTGAGGCGTGCGGTGTTGCCGCGCAGCTGCGGGAGGGTGCCGTCGACGTCCACCTCGACGCGCGCCAGGTGGCGGAGCTCATTGCCCGCGAGGCGGGTGGCGGTGCCGACGCATTCGGCCGGGTCGAAGAACGCGTCGCGCTCGGGCTCGCGGGCGATGGTCAGGAGGTCGGCGGTGATGGCGGCGGCGCGCTCGATGCCGTCGACCGCAGTCTCGAGGTGCTTGCGGAGGTCGCGGGCGCCCTCCTCGGCGCCGCCCTCGAGCGCGGCCGTCGCGAGCTCGAGGGCACTCCGGGCGATGGCAAGGGGGTTGTTGATCTCGTGCCCGACGGAGGCGGCGAGCGTCCCCAAGGCCGCGAGCCGGTCGGCGACACGCATGCGTGTCGCGGCCTCGCGCACCTCGGTGACGTCGCGGAGCAGCACCAGCGCCGCCTCGCGCTGCTCGTAGGCGATCGTCACGGGCGGGACGATCTCGAAGATGCGCTCGGGCTCGCCCTCGAGCCAGAGCTCGCCGGGCTTGCCGTTTCCGCGCCCGACGACGTGGTGCACCTCCGCGGGGACGCTGTCGCCGAGGGCACGGTGCCAGGCTTCGTTCGACCACACCCGCATCTCGCCGCGTACGATCGCCACGGGGTCGGGGAGCGAGGAGAGCACGCGGCGCAGCTCGCGTTGGGCCTCGACCGAGCGGCCCAGTGCCTCGCGCAGGTCTTCCTGCATCTCGGCGAGCTGTTCGAGCAGCGAGCGGCTGGACCAGGTGGCTTGGGCGCGGAGGTGGAGCCGCGCGACGAGCGTGGTGCGGGCGGGACACTCGATCTCGAAGCGCGCCCGGCGGCCTTCCACGCGCGCCACCACCGCCGCGCGCCCTGCCCCCACCGTCGTGGGCACCCCCGCAAAGGCCCCTTCGGCCATACGGAACCACGCGGGCGAAGCGGGTTGGAGTGGGGGGACTTCAATCTCGAGCGTCACCCGCCCGGGCCCGTTCCGCTCCGCGCGCCAAACTAGATTCCGAAACAGGTACGGCCCGAGCCAGCGCACCACCGCCTCGTAGATGCGGTCGGGCGCGATCAGCGCCCGACCGATCGTGCGCACCGGCGTCGCGAACCCCATGTCGATGATGCGTTCGCCGGCGCGGAGGGTCTCCTCGGGGCCGCCGACGAGCGTCTCAAAGCGCTCGCAGAGCGCCGCCCAGAGGTCCCACGAAACGCGCTGGGCGGGGTCGCGCAGCACGGCGAGGTCGGCGTCGATGCCGCGCACCAGGTCTTCGAGGCGATAGCCGTAGGTCTCGGCGTGGGTCTCGAAGAACTCGAACATGCGACAGCTGATGTCCGGCACCGCCGCAATCTCACACTCTGGCGCGGGCTCTGCCAGACGCGTACGGCACCCGCGATCTTCTCGACGACGCGACAAACGCAGGTTTGTTTTTCTGCGCGAAGCTGCGGCAAAGGTCAGGCGCGCTGGGTGGCGACTCCCGCCGCCGGGGCCAGCGCGCTCCACACGTCCTGGGCCAGCCGCCAGGCGTTGCGGTTGGGGAGGAGCGCTCCACTCCACGCGAGCCGGTTCCAATCGGCCCAGCGCAGCGGCATCCGTGCCGGGCCGCGGTAGCCGGCGAGCGCGGGGAGCAACGCGGGAGCGGCTCCCATACTGTGGAACACGCCCTCGAGCTGGAAGACGACCTTGCGGAGCATCACGAGCGCCCGCGAAAAGCAGAGCCCGGTGCGCGCCAGCCGGTCGAGCAGCGCGATCCATTCGCCGCTTCCCCCCTGGCCGCTGCTTCCCATGCTCCCCATGCTCCCGAGTGGCGGAATCCACGAGAGGCCGGCGAAGGCGGCACGGAGCTCCCGGCGCGCCCGGGCGTCGACGCCCTCGGCTTCGCGCGCTCGGTCGCGCAGCGCCCGGAGCGCCTCCCACGCGAGCGCCTCGTCGCGCAGCGCGACGGCACAGGTCCAGCGCACGATGTGGCGCCGCTCCTCCCGGGTGAGCCGCTCGGTGAGCGACCAGTCAAGGACGACCAGCTCGTCGCGCGCGCCGTCCCAGAGCAGGTTGCCCGCATGGGGGTCGGCGTAGAGCACCGACTCGGACGCCGGCGAGAGCATCGGCTCGAGGAGCAGCGCCTGCACCATGCGAGTCGCCACCCGCTGGCGCACGCTGCGGGGGGCGCTGCGGAGCGCCGTCACCTTGGCGCCATCGATGCGCTCCATCGCCGTAACGGAATCGCTACAAAGCGGGGTGAAGAGGGCCGGGACGCGCGCCCCGGGGAGCCTCGCGAGACGCCGCCCCGCGCTTTCGAGTGAGCGCTGCTCCAGGCGAAAGTCGGTCTCGCGCTCGAGCAGCTCGCAGACGTCGCGGAAGAAGGCGCTGAGCCGCACGTGCTCGAGGCCCGCCGTGTGCGCAGCGCCCCCGCTGCGCTCGCTCGAGGAGCGCGCTTCGAGCTGGGCGGCGAGCTCGCGCAGCAGCGCCAGGTCTTCGGCGAAGTGCACGTCGACAAAGGGCTTGCGCACCTTGAGGACGCCGGCCTCGCCGGCCCCGCCGGAGCGAAAGCGGAAGGGCACGACTGCACTCACGCTCGCCTGGGCGATGGGCACCGGCTCGACGTCGATTCCCTGCCGGCGCAGTGCGGGGCCCAACGCCTCCTCGATACACGCGTGGATCTCGGCGGGGGTGGTGTCGGCGACGGCGTCTTCGAGCTGGGCGAGCTCGCGCCGAAGCGCCGCGTCGAGGTTGGGATCGCGCGCGAGAACCTGCGCGATCTTCTGGAGCGCGGGCATCCGCGCCAGCAGCTGGACGAGGCGCTGCTGCGGCGTAGCGTCGGCCGGGAGCGCCAGCTGCTCTTCGAGCTTGGCCTGCCAGCGCGCGGCGGACAGATGCGCCGCGACATAGGCAAAGGCCTCCCCGACCAGCGGCCGCCAGGCGGCGTAGACCTTGGGTACGAGCGCTTCGATCGGAAGGCACTGCAGCAGCCAGACAAGCCAGGGGCCCCGGTTCACCGAGGCCGGGGACAGAGCGGGCGGAGGCTGAGGTTCGGCCGACACGGGGGAAGCCTAGCGGCGGCTGTTTCAGCTGGCGCGGCCCCCGCGGCCGGCGTGGCGTGCCGTGATCAGGCGCACCCCTCCAGGGACTGCGCCACCTCGGTTTGAAAGCCCCGCGTGTAGTACTGAGCGTTGTCGCGCCAGTACGCCCGAAACCCCGCACTCGCGAGATTTTGACGGAGCAGCAGCGCCCAGTTGTCCCATTCGCTCTCGGTCAGGAGCCCGAGCTTGTGCTGCTGGTGAATGTTGTCGAAGAGGCGGAACACCATCCCGGCGATCAGCCCAAAACGATACGCGTCGACTTCGTCAAAGCCCTCGAGGCCGCCGCGCGCCTCCACTACCAAGGCGGACAGCTCGCGATCGCTGAGCAGCGTCGAGCGCAGCGCCGTCATCAGTTCGGTGAGGCCCTGGTGCGACGACGCAGAGATCGTCTTGGTGGCCTGGTCGAGCTGGCGGGTGTTCTGGCGCACCTGCACGGCGAGGTAGATGAGGGTCGCGACCACACCGATCCCGCCGATAAAGTCGCCGATGTCGCCGAGCATTTGCATCATGGCGCTCCCTCACCGGACTTGCGCTGCGCGGCACCGCGAAGCGCAGCGCCACATTCGAGCCGCGCCCTCAGCCTCGACGCAGGCCGCGGGTGTTGTCGCCGGCCGGCTCGCCGCTAACGGGGCTCCAGCCAAAGGCGAGCTCGCGCCAGAGATCGCGGTAGTCGTAGTCGGTGGCGAGCGCGAGGTTCAGGCGGTTGTAGGAGGCGAAGTCGCTCACGAGATGGGTGAGCTGGACGATGCCTTTGTCGCCCAGGCCGGCGCGCCGCAGCGCGGCCACGTCGTCGTCGGTGACGGCGGCGGGGTCGCGGTTCGCGACCTGCACGTAACGAAGCATCGCGCGCAAGCGCTCGTCGGCGATCGCCTCGACCCCCTTGGTGACAAAGTCGCGCACCGCCTGCTCCGCTTTGCCGAGCCCGTAGTTCAGGATCGTGCAAAAGGCCGCGGTGCAGTAGGGGCAGCCGTTCGCCTGGGAGACCGCGATGCCGACGTACTGGATCTCTTCGGGCGAGAGCTCACCCCCGGTCCACAGCACGCGCGTCGCGCCGAGCTTGGCCTTCATGAATTCGGGAAAATGGAGCTCGACCCGGAAGTGGTTGGGGACGGCCCCTTCCATCTCGGTGACCCAGCCAAAGATGGCGCGAATCTCGGGATCGTCGCTCTCTGCCGGCGGCAGCGGCACGCGGGCGCGGGGCTCTGTCACGGGGGGTCTCCTTCCGATGCGGGGCAAACACGCGGTCGAGAACGAAGTTACGGGCGCGGGGATGCCGGAGCAAACGGCACCGCGGGGTCGGCGTGCGCCGACCGAGCGGCCGCGCAGCAGCGGCCGGGGCAGCGAGCCGGCAGGCATCGACCGCATCAGACCTCGTCAAGCGGTTGGCTGCGGCGGCGCATCCAGAAATAGACCGGGAGGCCCAGGAGCGCGGTGAGCGCGCCGATCGCCGCCTGGCCCGGCTCGCGCAGCACCAAAAAGAACGCAGCGGCGAGCGTAAAGCCCACGAAGAGAAGCGGCGTCACGGGAAAGCCCGGCATCGGGACACGCGCGGGCCC
>CAJIBI010000482.1_pt1 | contig 10518 bp, 8 predicted proteins | sample 9199321 | NCBI WGS metagenome assembly CAJIBI01 (sample SAMEA7708294, study PRJEB35096) | sediment metagenome | biome: marine neritic benthic zone biome [ENVO:01000025]; feature: sediment [ENVO:00002007]; material: shallow marine sediment [ENVO:03000034] sea grass bed [ENVO_01000059] ... | reverse complement strand
CCGCGAGTTTGATTACAAAAGCGTGCCGCTGCTCTACAACTGCTTTGGCGTCGAGGGGCGGCCGATGCCCGACATCGAGCTCGGGCCCCTGCCACCCGAGACCAACCTGCGCCCGGTGCTTCCGAGCCTGCGCAAGGTCAACATCAACACGCGTGTCCCCGCGTACCTTCGCTTTCTAGCCGACGATCTCTGCGGGCCCGGACCTGCCTCGGGTGCCGCGTGAAAAGCGCCGTGCAGGACCGCCATTATCTCGAGCGCGAGGCCGACGATTTTTTTCGCCGCAACTTCTCGGGCGCGGACCCTTCGGTGCTTCGCCCCAAGAAGGCCACGATCGTCGCCGCGCTCGCCGAGGCCGGTCTCCGCCCCCGCCGCATCCTCGAGTTTGGCTGCAACTACGGCGATTTCCTGCACCACTTCGCGGTGGCGGCCGGGGCCGAATGCCACGGGGTCGAGCCTTCGGCCGAGGCGGTTTCGTTTGGGCGCCACGCCTACGGGAAACGGATCGATCTCCAGCGTGGGACCATGGCAGCGCACCCGCTGCAGGGCGAGCCGCGCTACCGGCAGTTCTTTGATCTGGTGGTTGTCGACGACGTGTTGTGCTGGGTCGCCCGGGAGACGCTCTTTCAATCGATCGCGAACGTCGACGACGCCCTGGCGGAGGGGGGTGCGCTCTTTCTCCGCGAGTTTTTCCCGCTCGGCAACCGGCGGAATCGCAACCACCACGTCTCGGAAGCGGAGGTCTACTGCTACAAGCCGAGCGGCCCGCACGCGCAAATCTTTGTCGCGTCGGGGATCTATGAGGTCGTGTGGCAGAAGGTCTGGATGGATCGCAGCGACTCGTGGGTGACCCGGCAGGCCCGCGACCCCTTCGAATCGCGGTGGTGCGACACGATCCTCCGGAAGTCCTACAGCGACTACTACCGGGCCGGGGGCGCATAGGTGGCGCTCGCCGTCCTTCAGGCGCGAATGAGCTCGACCCGGCTCCCGGGCAAAGTGCTGCGGCCGCTGCTGGGGCAGCCGATGCTCGCTCGCCAAATCGAGCGGGTGCGCCGCGCGGAGGGGATCGAGCTTGTGGTGGCGACGAGCGACCGACCGAGCGATGCACCGATCGTCGCGCTGTGCGAGTCGCTGGCGGTGGACTGTTTCCGCGGGCCCCTCGACGATGTCCTCGAGCGCTTTGTCGGGGCGATCCGCGGCCGGCGCGGCGACCCCATCATCCGGATCACGGGAGATTGCCCGCTGGCCGACCCTGTGCTGATCGAAGAGGTGCTCGGACGTCACAGAGCGGGCGGGGTCGACTACACCTCCAACGTGTTGGAGCGCCACCTCCCCGACGGCCTCGACGTCGAGGTAATCGAGCGAGAGGCGCTCCGGAAAGCGTCGCGCGAGGCCGTGGATCCCGCCGACCGGGAGCACGTCACCCGCTACGTGCACCGCCGCCCCGGTCGTTTTCGTCTGCGCTCCGTGCGCCACGCGGCGGAGTCGGAAGACCTTTCCGCGTTTCGCTTTACGGTCGACGTCGAAGACGACCTGCGCTTCGTGCGCGCGGTGTACGGCGCGCTCTATCCCCGCAACCCCCGCTTCGGGTGGCGCGCGGCGCTCGCCTTTGCGCGCGGGCGCGCGTCGTGGCAGCCCCGCGCCGAGGTGGAGGCGCGCGTATGAGCCGCTATCAACGCTCGCAGGCGTACTTGGCGCGCGCGCTCCAGACCATTCCGCTGGGCTCGCAAACGTTTAGCAAGAGCCCCACGCATCTACCGGTCGGGGCGTCACCGCTTTTTTTGCAGCGCGGCGACGGTGCCTACGTCTGGGACATCGACGGGCACCGCTACCTCGACATGATCAGCGGGCTCGCGTGTGTCTTGCTCGGATACCGCGACCCCGACGTGGACGCGGCGGTGACGCGGCAATTGGCATCGGGGATCACCTTTTCGTTGGCGCACCCGCTCGAGGCGGAGGTGGCAGAGCGGCTGGTGGATTGGGTCCCCTGCGCCGAGCAGGTTCGCTTCGCCAAGAACGGGAGCGACGTCACCGCCGCCGCCATCCGCTTGGCGCGCGCCGCCACCGGACGCGAGCGCGTGGCCGTGTGCGGCTATCACGGTTGGCACGATTGGTACATAGGCGCGACGCCGGGCGGCCGCGGTGTCCCGGCCGCGACGCGCGCCCTGACCGAGAGCTTTCCGTACAACGATCTCGCGGCGCTGGAGGCGCTCCTCGCGGCGCACCCCGGAGAGTTTGCCGCGGTCATCCTCGAACCGATGACGTCGGAGTGGCCGGCCGAAGCCTTTCTCGGCGGGGTGGCCCGCGCGACCCGGGAGGCCGGCGCGCTCCTCGTCTTCGACGAAATGGTCACCGGCTTTCGCTTTGCGCGCGGCGGCGCCCAGGAGTACTTCGGGGTGACACCCGACCTGGCCACCTTTGGCAAGGGGATGGCGAACGGCATGCCGCTCGCCGCGCTGGTCGGAAAGCGCGAGTGGATGGAGGCGATGGGGGAGGTGTTTGTGTCGGGGACCTTTGGCGGCGAGACCCTCTCGCGCGCCGCCGGCCTCGCGGTCCTCGACAAGGTGGACCGCGAACAGGTACCCAAGGCGCTTGCCGAGCGCGGCGGCGTGCTCCTCCGGGCCCTCGAGGTGCTCTCGGCGGGCCGCCCGTGGCTCGACTTCGGCGGCCACCCGAGCTGGAGCTTTCTGCATTTTCGGCCGGTGGCGCCCTACAGTGATTGGGAGATCAAAACGTTTTTTCAACAGGAGCTCGCGGCGGCCGGGGTGCTTTGCCTGGGCACTCACAACCTCTCCTGGGCCCACCGTACCGACGCGCTTGCGGAGCTCGTCGCGACCTATCAGGCGGTGGCCGCGCGCGTCGACCGCGCGATTGCCCGCGAACGTCTTCGAGAGGAGCTGCGCTGTGAAACGCTACAGCCCCTGTTCCACGTACGCCCCGGCCGACGAGACTAACCACACGGGAGACAGCATTGGAAATCGTTGCGCTGGAAGCACTACCGGACCTCTACGAAAGCATTGTGCCGCGGCCGAGCCGCGATATACAGGAGCGGATCGATGCGCTCTGGGAGCGTGAACGCGCCAAGGGCCGGACGCTGCTGTTTGACGGCCAGATCCTCAGTTTGCTCGAGCGCCGTGGCGCACAGTGGGTCTGCGCCTTTGTTCCGTATCGCTACTGGGTTGCACAGCGCCGTTCCGAGCCGCTCTCGGGGGCGCTGCGTATTCGACCGCTCGCGGTCGGCGCGCTGCTCCGTTGCGCGGAAGGGGTGATCCTGGGACGGCGCGCCGCAGAAATGCACCAGGCTCCTGGCTACTGGGAGCTCGCGCCGAGCGGCGGGATCGACCCGCGGGCACGCGTCGGCGCGCGCCGCGTGTCCGCCCAGGCGCAGCTCTTTCTCGAACTCGACGAAGAAGTGGGCGTGCGCGGCGGGGATGTGCGTGTGCTGCGGCCCTTTGCTCGGATCGACAGCGCCGCGCGGGGAACGTGCGAGCTCGTGTTCGAGGTGCAGGTTCCGCTGCCGTTTTCGCGGCTGCGGGCCGCGTGGGCGGCCGCGGGCCGCGGTGAATACAGCGAGCTCCGTTGCTGCCCGCTCGAGGCGCTGGAAGCGACCTGCGCGGAACTCGGCGCCGACCTGCTCACCGGGGCGAAGCGGCTCCTGGCCGCACGCGGATGGCTTGCAGGGCCGGGATTCAGCCCAGGTGATCCCAGCGAAGCGGCGTCCCTCGTGGGATCGCCCGGCTCGCGCGGCGCTTCAACACAGCGGGAAGGTGCCGCGGCGCCAGGCCATCACCGGGCCTGATCGAGCGGACGTTGTGCTCGGTGAAGGCGTCGCCGGCCGCGATGTCGGCGATGGCGAAGAGCGATCTGCGAAAGCGCAGGGCCGCCTTCTCCGACGTCGTGGGTCCGTAACGCGCGGAGCCGAGCGCCGCTTCGGTCAGCCGGATCGAATTCACCATCGCGGCGAACTCGTCCGGCTCCATCGAGAACGAGGCGTCGGGGCCCCCGTCGTCACGCGCCAGGGTGAGGTGACGCTCCACGATGCACGCGCCGAGGGCGACCGCGCTCACGACGACCTCGGGGTGAAGGCTGTGGTCGGAGAGGCCGACCGGGACGCCAAAGTCGTCGGCCAAGGCGCGCAGCGTGTGTAGGCGCAGTGAATCGGCCGGGGCCGGGTAGGCGCTGGTGCATTTCAAGAGCGCGATCTCCCCCGCCCCGGCACCCCGAGCCGCCTCGAGGGCGCGCGCAATCTCGTCGCGTGTCGCCATTCCCGTTGAGACGATCAGGGGCTTTCCGGCCCGCGCGCAGCACTCGATCAGAGCGAGGTCCACGATTTCAAAGGATGCGATCTTGTACGCGGGGGCGTGCAGACCCTCGAGCAAACGGACCGCGCTGCGGTCGAAGGGCGAGGAAAAACAGTCCAGCTTGAGCTCGTGGGCGAGTGCGAAGAGCCGGGCGTGCCAGCCCCACGGCGTGGCGGCACGTCGGTAGATGTCGTAGAGACGCTCGCCTTCCCACGGTGTCCCGCTGCCCACCCGAAAGCCCGCGCCGTCGCAATCGATCGTCAGCGTGTCGGCGGTGTACGTCTGCAGTTTGACCGCGTCCGCACCGGCTCTCGCCGCCTCGCGAACCAATGCTTCCGCGCGTTCAAGCCGCCCGAGATGGTTGGCCGAAAGCTCCGCCACGACGTAGACGGGATGATCGGCGCCGATGTGTCGCTCGCCGATCCGGATCGTGTCGGTCGCGAGTTGCGCCCCCCCCACGCACAAACCGTAGCGTCGCTGCCGCCGCTTTGCGCCTGGGTTGCATCGGCGTTGCAGCGCGCCTACGGCTCCGTTGCAGACCGCGAAGAATACGCGTTTTCCATCTCAAGTAGGTACTTAGCGGGCTCGATGTCCCTTCTGATGCCCCGCACATGGCCGGCCCCATGACCGTCCGCGACGACGCGGACAAATCCCCCGAACGCCTTCGGGCGGAGCTGCAGATGCTCCGCACGCGGCTCGAGCAGCTCGAGCATCAGGCGACCGTGCACCAACGCGTTGAATGTGAGCTCCGCGCGGTGCAGGAGCGCTTTGAGCTCGCGACGAGCGGTGCCAACGACGGCATTTGGGATTGGGACCTCACCCGGGGTGAAGTCTATTTCTCGGAGCGCTTTCTCGCGCTGATCGGATACGAAAAAGGTGAGATCGAAGAGAGCTACGAATCCTTTCTGGCGTTGCTTCATCCCGACGATGTCGCGCGCACCGAAGAATCGATCAAACGCACACTGGAAGCCGGCGACTTGTACCGAACCGAGTTTCGCCTGCGATCCCGCGATGAGAGCTACCGCTGGTTTCTCGCCCGCGGGCGGTGTCAGTACGCGGCCGACGGGACACCGATCCGCTTTGCCGGATCCATCGCCGACATCGAGGACCAAAAGACCGCCGAGGAGTCGGATCGTCTCTCGCGGCTGACGTACCGCAATCTGTTCGACACCAGCCTCGACGGCATCCTCGTCGCCGACCTCGATGGCCACGTCGAAGAGGTGAACCAACGGCTGCTCGACATGCTCGGCTACAGCGCCGAAGAGCTCCGGGGAATGTGTCTCGAAGAGCTCACACCGGAACGTTGGCGGGCGACCGACCAACACGCGTCCCGCGAGCTCGAGAGCCGCGGCGCCTCCGAGCCCTACGCAAAGGAATACCTCCACCGCGATGGCTACGCCGTGCCGATCGAGCTCCAGATCTGGCGGGTCGAGGGCGAGCGGCCCCAGCTCTTTGCACTGGTGCGCGATATGTCGCCGCGCCGCAAGGCGCAGGCAGACCTGCGCCGCATGGAGGACCAGCGGCGATTGATGGGGGACGCCCTGCCGGCGCGGATCGCCTACATCGATCGCCACCACCGCTATCAATTCACCAATGTCCACTACCGGCGACGCTTTGGCCTGGAAGAGCAGGACCTCCACGGGTGCCCGCTGGTCGAAGTCATTGGGGAAGAGACCTACGCCGAGGTCTTGCCGCATATCCAGGCCGCGCTCGCGGGCGAATCGGTTCGCTTTGAGCGCAAGGAGGCGCACGAATCGGGGCGCGTGACGTTTTTGCACACCGCGTACGAACCCTTTCGCAACGAAGCCGGGGAAGTCGAGGGCTTCTACGCCCTGATCACCGATGTCACCGAGCAAAAGCGGGTCGCCCAGGCGCTCGAATCGAGCGAGCAACGCTTCCGCTCGCTGTGCGCGCGTTCACCGGTCGGGATCTTCGAAGCCGACGCACACGGAAGCCTGGTGTATATGAACCGGCGGTGGGAGGAGCTCACCGGGCTCAACATCGAAGAGCTGCTCGGGCAGGGGTGGATCCGCGCCATCCATCCCGACGATCTCGGTCGCGTGACCGACGCCTGGACGCGAAGTCTCGAAGCCGGCGACGAGTACGCGGACGAGTTCCGCGTACTCAACAGCGGCGGCGAGGCGCGCTGGATCGTCACGCGGTCGAACCCGATCCGCGACGAATACGAGCGTCTGGTGGGTCACGTTGGAACCGCGCTCGACGTCACGGAGCGGGTCCAGGCCGAGGTCGAGCTGCGCGAAAGCCTGGAGATGCTGCAGACGATGGCCGACTCGCTTCCCGTCCTGATCGGATTCATCGACGCGGAGCAGCGCTATCGCTTCAACAACCGGGTCTACGAGGAGTGGTACGGCGTCGCGCGTGAACAGATTACGGGACGCAGCATCCGCGAGGTGATGGGGGAGGCGAACTACCAACGCGCCCGCGCCGATGTCGAGGCAGCGCTCGCCGGCGAGAGCCGCGTTACCGAGTTGGAGCAGACCTTTCCCGACGGTAAGCGCCGGGTCTGCGAGGCGATCTTTACCCCGCAGCGCGGGGTCTCGGGGGACGTCCGCGGCTACTGGATCATGGCTCAGGACATCACGGCCCGAAAGGAGAGCGAGGACCAGATCTGGAACCTCGCATACTTCGACTCCCTCACGTGTCTTCCCAACCGCCAGTTCTTCCAGAAGGAGGCGGCCGAAGCGATCGAACGGGCCAAGGCGGAGGGGAGCAAGGCGGGGCTGATCTTCATCGACCTCGACCGCTTCAAGAACGTCAACGACACGCTGGGCCACGAGGGGGGAGATCGGCTGCTGGTGCAGGTGGCGCGGCGGCTTCAGGTGGTGGCGCGCATGTCGGGCGTGTTGCGCACGCGGAGCACGGCGAAGGGGTTCTCCCCGATCGCGCGCTTTGGCGGCGACGAGTTCACGATTCTGATCGAGGATCTCGAAGGCGAGGATATGCTCGAGGAACTCGCCCGCGCAATCATGGAGGCACTCGCGGAGCCGATCGAGGTCGACGGCCACAGCATTTCGATCACCGCAACGCTTGGCGTCGCCGTGTACCCCTCCGACGCCATCAGCGCCTCCGACCTGTTGCGCCACGCCGACTCGGCGATGTACCAGGGAAAACGGAGCGGCCGCGCACGGGTGGTGGGCTACTCGCCAAGCATGGACCGCGAAAACTTGCGACGGATCGAGCTCGAGGCCCGGCTGCGCGAGGCGCTCCACGCCGGCGAATTCTCGATGGCCTATCAGGTGCAGCGCACCGCGCGCGGCGGTTTTCTGGCCGGCGCGGAAGCATTGATCCGCTGGACCCACCCCGAGCTCGGTGTGGTGCCGCCGTCGGAGTTCATCGGGGTTGCCGAGGAATCGGGGTTGATCCTTCCGATCGGAGAGTGGGTCTTTTCGAGCGTCTGCGAGCAGTGCAAAGCCTGGGAAGACGCGGGCTTCGAGCCGCACCGCGTCGGGATCAATGTGTCGCCGCGTCAACTGCGCGATACCGGCCTCGCCGAGCGGTTTCGAGAGATCTGCAACTACACCGGGGTCGATCCATCGCGCCTCGAGCTCGAGATCACCGAGAGTGCTCTCGTCGATGACCCGGGTGTGGTGGCCACAGTCATCGAGCAACTCCGGCGCTGCGGGTTTCAGCTCGCCCTAGACGATTTTGGGACCGGGTACTCTTCGCTGAGCTTCCTGCGCCGGTTTCCGATCGACCGGCTCAAGATCGACCGCTCGTTTGTGAGCGGGATTCCGAGCAACCGAGCTGACTGCGAATTGACCGCGGCGGTGATCGCGATGGCCCACAATCTCCGCTTGAAAGTGGTGGCCGAAGGCGTCGAGTCAAAGATCCAGGCGGAATTCCTCGCGCAGCAGGGTTGCGATGAGCTGCAGGGGTTCCTACTCGGTCGCGCCGAGCCCCCCGAGCGCTTTACGCGCCATCTGAGCCCCGCGAAGCGCCCCGAGGACCTGGCCTAGGGCGAGGCATCCAGTCCGTCCGGTAGGAGGCTGCGCTCTTCGGCGGCGACGCTTCGCGCCGCGCCCAGCGGCCCGACCCCGGAATCGGCACTCGGCTCCAGCGGCCGGTACATCCCAAGTTCGAAGCGGAACGCGCCAAACTCAGCCTCCGCGTCGGGGGCGAAACGAACCGCGAGGTCCGGGTAGCCGTTGCGTCGATCGGAGAGCGCGCGCCACTCCAGGACGCCGCGGACGCCGAGGGTGGCGAGTGAGCCGTCGGGTGCGAGCTGATAGAGGTCCCAAGTACAAGAAGAGTCGGAGCAGAGTTCCGGCAAAGCGACTTGCAGAAAGAGCTCTGTGCTCCCGTCGCCGTTGAGATCGATCGGAAAGATCCGCAGCGCGTCGCGCAGGGCGGACTCGCCGTAGCTGTTGCGATAGAAGCGGAGGCGCGCGTCCCGCACCAAACGATCGCGTAGCGTCGGCGGCGCGTCTTCGGCCGGGGGCGTTTCGATTCGCGCGACGGGCGCCGCGGCTCGCTCCGGGGTGGGGGAGGGCTCGAGGGTCAACGGCGGCGGCGCCGACACGGCCGGCGCGCAGTCCCAGCCGGCGCCGCGCAGCAACGCCACCAGCCCGCGCGCCTTGTCCTCGCAATACGCGCGGTCGACCTGGGCGCGCCACAGGACGTCGTCCCGACCTTCGGGGGTCTTTCGGTATCGCACGGCGCAGGGCGTCGACTGCCCCGGCGGCGCTTCGACGCGCACCGATCGTTCCGCGGCGCCGTACGAACAGACGGTGTCCGCAGCCGTGAAGGAGGGGGTTAACAGGAGCATGGCGAACCAGATGGATCGAGGGACGCGCAGCATGAAGGGCCTTGGGGGGCGAGGGGGGAAACGCCCTCATTCTATAGCGCAACGGGGGCCCATACCGAGACAGAAATTTCGGAGGGTGTGACGCTCACCTTTCCACGCGGCGCTTTTCCCCTGCGGTACCGTCGCGAGATGCGAGTTTCGATCGGCATCGGCGGCGCGGCGAGCGGCCGTCGCGGCGAGATCCACGCGGCGCTCGATTTCGCCGTCGAGGCCGAGCGCCTGGGTGTCGATTCGGCGTGGAGCGCCGAGGCGTGGGGAAGCGATGCCGTCGGGCCGTTGGCGTTTTTGGCGGCCCGCACCAGCCGCCTCCGGTTGGGCACCGGGATCCTCCAGATCACGGCTCGGGTGCCCGCGATGACCGCGATGACGGCCGCCACGCTGCAAACCCTGTCCGCGGGGAGATTTCTGCTGGGGCTCGGCGCGAGTGGCCCGCAGGTGGTGGAGGGTCTTCACGGCGTCCGTTTCGAACGGCCCCTCGTGCGCCTGCGCGAAACCGTCGAGATCGTGCGCGCGGCGCTGCGCGGAGACCGCGTGGAGTACGAGGGGGACTTTCATCAACTCCCACTCCAGGGGGGCGAGGGCAAGGCGCTGCGCCTGGCGTTTGTGCCCGCTCCGATCCCACTCTATCTAGCGACGCTGGCTCCGCGCGCGCTCGTCTACACTGGAGCGGTGGCGGACGGTTGGCTCGGCACGTCCTTTGTTCCGGAGGTCCCCGATGCGCACCTCGCTTTCTTGCGCGAGGGCGCGGAGCGGGCAGGGCGGTCGCTGGCGGACATCGACCTCTGCGCCGGCGGGCCCGTCGCCTTTGGCGACGACGTCGAGGGGATGATCGATGCGCGCCGTCCGGGCCTCGCGTTCGTCCTCGGTGCCATGGGCTCCGCGCGGACCAATTTCTACAACGATGCCTTTCGCCGGGCGGGGTACGAAGACGCCTGCGTCGAGGTGCAGCGACTGTGGTTGGACAAACGCCGCGAGGAAGCGGCCGCGCGGGTCCCCGATGAGCTGGTGATGCGCACCTCGCTCTTTGGGACCGAAGCGATGATCCGGGAGCGGATCCGCGTCTACCGCGACGCCGGAATCACCACGCTGCGCGCCGACCCGATGGGCGCCGACGCCAACGAGCGTCTCGCTACTCTGGGTCGGCTCGTGGAACTGGTCCGCCAGGAGAGCGGCTAGACCGCGTGCACCGTCTAGGCGATCGCGCCCGAGTCTCGCAGCGCACGGATCTCGTCGACGCTAAAGCCCCAATCGCGTAGCCCTTCGTCGGTGTCGGCCCCGTGGGCCGAAGGACCGCTTTGGACGGCCGATGGCGTGCGGCTAAAACGGGGCGCCGGTGCGGGTTGCGTCACCCCATCCACTTCGACAAACGCGTCGCGCGCGACGTTGTGCGGGTGG
>CAJIBI010000318.1_pt1 | contig 10537 bp, 8 predicted proteins | sample 9199321 | NCBI WGS metagenome assembly CAJIBI01 (sample SAMEA7708294, study PRJEB35096) | sediment metagenome | biome: marine neritic benthic zone biome [ENVO:01000025]; feature: sediment [ENVO:00002007]; material: shallow marine sediment [ENVO:03000034] sea grass bed [ENVO_01000059] ... | reverse complement strand
CTGCGCCCAACCCGGGCCGTACTCGACAAAGGAGCCGCGACGGCCCCAGTTCTCGAAGTCGCTGTCGGGGTCGGCATCGCCAAGCCACTAGCGATTCTGGGGCTGGGTGCCCTGCGGGCCGCGATTTGAGGCCGACGCTCCGTTGTCGGAGAGAAAGAGCACCAGGGTGTCGCGGCGCTCGCCAATCGTCTCCAGGTGGTCGAGTAGACGCCCGAGATGGAAGTCGAGGTTCTCCACCATCGCCGCGTAGAGCTCCATGCGCAGGGCGAGCCGTTTCTTGTCCTCGTCCGATAGCTCTTTCCAATGCGGGATCGTTGGCAGCCCGGGAAAGGGCACGACGTCCTTCCGCACCAGGCCGGACCGCTTGAGCGCCGTCAAGCGCCGCTCCTGAATTCCCTGGAAACCGTTGGCGTAGCGACCGGCGTAGCGGTCGCGCCAATCATCGGGCACCGCCAGCGGTGAATGGGGCGCCTGAAAGGCAAGCAGGGCCAAGAAGGGTTGGTCGTCTGCCCGGTTCGCGTCGATCACTTCGATCAGGAAATCGGTGAACGAACGGCTCGAAAAGTGATCCTCGGGCAGCGCGTCGAGAAATTCACCGTCCCGGCTGTAGAGAGCGCGCTCGCGGCCCACTGTCATCGTCTTCATGTCGGCCCAGTGGCTCGCGGCGTCGTCGAGCAGCGCAAAGCTGCGCTCAAAGCCGTGGGCGGCGGGGAGGTTCTCGGGCTCGTCGCCGAGTTCCCACTTGCCCGCCATGTAGGTGTGGTATCCCGCTTCCCGCAGCAGCGTGGCTACGGTCACCACCCGCCGGTTGAGCCCGCGACGATTGGCGAACCCCGTCAGGTGATGATCCACTCCCGTGGCCAGCATGGCCCGGGTCGGGGCACCGAGCGGCGAGACATAGAAGTTGGTCGCAATGAGCCCGGTTTCCGCCAGGCCCTCGAGGGTGGGCGTGTGGATCTCGCTCCCGTAGGGGCCGGTGTCGCTCCAACCGAGATCGTCTGCCAACACGAGCAGGATGTTGGGTCGCTCGGGCGTCGCGGGCGGCGGCGGATCGCTCGCGCATGCACCGAGCAGCACGAGAAGCGCAAGGGCAGCGAAAGGCGTCCGGATCGTCATCGGGTGACCGAGGGGTTCGGGGTTTGCGGCGGGGAATAGTACCGGCGCCCCGGGTATTCGCCCTCCCCGATTGTGCCCAAGCGGTGGTAGGCTGCGCCGGCAAGAGAGAAGGGGCCAGCCATGAGCGCCGCCGCGGAGCCCGCGACTGAGACGACGCCGCAGTACTCGGAGCGGTATGTGCGCTACGCGCTGGGGCTCTGCTTTGTCGTCTACACCGTCAATTTCATCGACCGTCAAATCCTGGCGATCTTGCTCCAACCCATCAAAGAGGAGCTCTCGCTCACCGACACCCAGCTGGGTTTGCTTTCGGGTACCGCCTTCGGCCTGTTCTACGCCACGCTCGGTGTACCGATCGGACGACTGGCCGATCGGCATTCCCGGCGCGGCGTGATGGCGGTTTGCATTGGGCTGTGGAGCCTGATGACCGCGCTCTGCGGAACCGCGCGGAGCTTTGGGATGTTGCTGCTCTACCGCGTCGGCGTGGGCGTGGGGGAAGCCGGGGGCAGCCCGCCCGCGATCTCGCTGATCAGCGACTACGTCGAGCCCACCAAACGCGCCACGGCCTTGGCGATCTTTTCGATGGGCATCCCGGCGGGCATTCTCATCGGCTATCTCGTCGGCGGAATCCTGCGCGAGGCCTTCGATTGGCGGGTGGCATTTTTTGTGGTGGGGCTACCCGGCTTGTTGGTGGCGATCCTGGTGCGGTTCACGCTGCGCGAACCCCCCCGCGAGGTCCGAGAGGTCCCTCCCATCCGCCGCGTCTTTGGCTTTCTTTGGAACCGGCGGTCGTTCCGGCACTTGTCCTTTGCGGGTGGGCTCTACGCCTTCGCGGGCTACTCCTTCGCGTTCTTGCTCCCGTCTGTCCTCGAGCGCACCCACGGCATGACCCCGGCGAAAATCGGCCTGGCCTCCGCCCTGATCATTGGTGTCGGCGGTGGCATCGCGACGCTCTGGGGCGGACGGGTCTGCGATCGCTGGGCGCTCAGCAACCGTCGGGCCTACGTGCTGGTGCCCACGCTGGCGATGGCCGTGTCCGCCCCGATCGCCGTGGCGGCCTGGTCGGTCAGTGACCTCACCTGGGCCCTCGTGCTGCTGACCGGTGTCGGGCTGCTCGGCCAGGCCTACCAGGCACCGGTCCTCGCGGCGAGCCAGAGCCTCGCGCCGGCGGCGATGCGGGTCACCACGGCCGCGGTCCTCTACTTCGTCCTGAACATCATCGGGCTGATGTTCGGTCCCGTTACCACCGGGATCGTGAGCGACAGCTTGGCGCCACGTTTTGGCGCCGATTCGCTGCGTTACGCCCTCGCCATCGTGAGCGGCGTCATGTACACGTGGTCCGCGCTCCATTTCTGGATTGCCAGCCGCCACATCGAGGACGACTTCGACCACGTCCGCGAGATCGACGCCCGCGGCGGGCTCGACGCCGTCGCTCCGTAACGGGGTGCCGAATCGCCCTCGGGGCCGAGCCTCGCGACGTCTATTCCCGCTTCAGCGCCAACACACTCCCTTCGCCATCGGCGGCGATGTACACCGTGCCCTGGTCCCCCACCGCGAGCCCCGCGAAGGCCGGAAGCGGGCCCTCGATCAGGCCGGCGATTCCCAGGAGCGGCTGCGGGCTCACCCCGGACGCCGCGCCGACGGGTAGCCCCGCGGCGACCGTCTGCCGCTGCTGCGTCCCCAGCGACACGGCGATGAGCTCTTTGGACCCGGCGTCCAACACCAAGAGCTCGTCTCCCCAGAGCGCAAGCCCCTGCGGCGACACCAACCCCTCCGCCACGGGGGAGACCCCCCCTTCTACCCGCGAGACCCGACCCCGGTCGGGCTCGCTCACGTAGCACGAGCCGTCCTCCGCCACGGCGACTCCGGCCGGGCGGCCCAAGCCCCGGGCCAGCACTGTGGCCTCGCCGCTCGAGGTCACCTTGACGAGGCGACCCTCCCCGCCTTCCGCCACGACGACCGCTCCGTCGCGCGTGGGGGCGAGGTCGTAGAGCTCGTTGAGCTCGCCGATCAAGACCTGTGACTCCTGCGTGCCCAAGTGGTAGAGCACCACCTCCCCGGCCGAGGTCGTAAGGTAGAGGGTGCCAGGTGCACCCAGCGCGATTCCCCGAATAAACCCCGGGAAGCCCGCTTGGGTGAACATCGTCGGACGGCTCACGCGGCCGTCCGGGTCGATGGCGAGCAGGCTCATCCCATCGGCCGCGTAGACGGTGCCGTCGCTGGCGGCGGCGACACCGTGTGGGCCGAGAAAGCCCGCCGGGACAAGCACCCGCTCGCTTCCGTCCGCTTCGATTTCAGCCACGCCGCCGTCGACAAAGTGGGAGAGAAACAACCGGTTGTCGTCGGCGATCGCGAGGTTGTCGATGCCCGGGCGCACCGTTGCCACGACCGTCTTCTCCCGGCTCTGCAGCTCGATTCTCGTCACTTCTCCGCTCGCCGCCTGCGTGGTCAAGAGCCGCCCGTGCGGATCGAACTTGACGGCCGTCGGAACGGCGAGCCCGTCGACAAAGCGCTCGGGCGCGCCGCCCTCGAGCGGGCAACGCCAGATTTCCCCCGAAGCGATCTGCGGGAAGTAGAGCATGCCGTCGGGGCCCACGGAGAGCGCGTTGGGGAGCGGCAATTTCTCGGCGATGACACGGGGCTCGCGGCCGTCCGGGTAGAGCTCGAACAGGCGCCCGCCGGGCCGACACTCGTCCATAAACAGACGGTCCTGATGGGCGGTGATTCCGTTCGCCGCGGGCACGTTGTCCGCAATCACACGGACTTCCCCGTTTGGGGTCCGCGCGCTCACGCGGGCGTTCATCACTTCCGTCACGTACATCACATCGTGGGAGTCGAAGGCGATGTCATCGGGCGCCACGATGGGCCCCCCCACCGGCGAGATGGTGCGACAGGCACCGTCCCGGGGATCGACCGCGCTCACCTGACTGCCAAAGGCCTGGACGACGTAGAGGTCGCCGTCCGAGCCGATGCGCATCCCGTTCGCGCCAAACAGCGGGCTCGGTGTGGTGAGACGCGAGAGCCGCCAGCCCGCCGCCGCCTGCGGTTTGGCGTCTTGTCCAAAGCGATTCATCGGACCCTCCTCGGGGAGCCGCCGCTCCCCATGCCTCGATCCCCTCCAGCGAACACGTGCCGTGTGACCGACTTGTTTTCGGACCCCCGGCCCCCAACGCTACCGGAGAAGGCAGCCGAGTCCCCGACGGCCGGGCCGGAACCCCGCGGGAAATCAGATAGACTTCGAGCGTTTGCGGCGGCCCTCGAGCCGTCGCAGAAAACGCTGACCACAGGGCTCTCCACGGCGCGGACCTATGCGGATCGGAACTCGCTACAAGCTGATCGTCGTCGCTGCCGTGTGGCTCGCCACGCTGGTCGGGCTCGGGGTCTGGTTCGAGCGCGCCCAAACGGAGCACATCAGCATCGCGGCGGGCCCCCGCGACGGCGAGGCGTTCGCCCTGGCGCAGGCGATCGCCGACGAGCTGCGCGCATCGCGAGGTGACTGGCGGGTCGATGTCCTCGAGACGGCCAGCTCGGGGGACAATATTCGGCTGCTCGAGGAAGGGCACGTCTCCTTCGCCACCACCCAGGCGGACCAGGAGCTCTCCCCCGCGACACGCCTCGTCGCGATCCTCTACCCCGACGCGTTCCAGCTCCTGGTGCGCGCCGATTCCGGCATCCGCAGCTTTCCCGACCTCGCGGGTCGCAGCGTGGCGATCCCGCCCAAAGGCGGAAGCCAGTACCGATCGTTTTGGTTTCTCGCCGAGCACTACGGCCTGGATCCCACTTCGCTCCGCGCCCTTCCCATGTCCACCGAGGCGGCGGATTTCGCCGTCCAGGAGGGCTCGGTCGACGCGATCTTTCGCGTCCGCGCGGCCGGGAATCGCGCCATCCAAGAGCTGATTCGCGGCCACCCGATGGAGCTGATCCCGATCACACACGGTGCCGCACTGGCCCTCGCCGTGCCCGCGCTCCGGCCGGGAACCATCCCGGAAGGCTCCTACCGCGGGGACCCCCCGCTCCCCGAGCGGGATCTTGCGACGGTGGCGGTTCGCCGTCTCCTCGTGGCTTCGGCCGCGCTCGACGCCGACCTGGTTCGCGCCGTCACGGCGCTGATCTTTGAAAAGCGGGCCGCGTTGGTCGCGGCGACCCCATTGGCGGGGTACATCGCGGAACCCGACGCGGCGGCACGCATCACCCTCCCGGTCCATCCCGGGGCTCAGCGCCACTACGACCGCGAGAAGCCCGCGTTCTGGCAACGCCACGCCCGCGTCGTCGCGCCGAGTCTGTACGTGCTGGTCTTGTTGGGTTCGGGCTTTCTCGCGCTGCGAGCGCGGTGGGTGAGCTCGCACAAAGACCGCGTCGACCACTACAACGAGGAACTCCTCGCGCTCTGTGAGCGGGCGCGCAACGGCACGTCCGCAGAAATCTCGGAGGTCAAAGGTCGCATGGTCGACATCCTCCAACAGGTCATCGAAGACCTGGATCGCGACCGCGTGACACCCGAGGAGTTCAGCTACTTCTCGTTCACGTGGCAAGCGGTGGAAAGCGTCGTGCGGGATCGCCAGCAGGACCTGGTGGCCCCGCCGCTCTCCCCGCGCCGCAAGCCGGGCCTTCCCACGAGCAGCGGCGCAACGCGCACGCCGAGCTGGTGACGCGGTGGCCGGGACGACGCGGCACCGACGCGATCAATGGTGGATCCTCGCGATGGGCGTCGCGTTCGTCGGCGCTGGAATTGCGGGGGAGCGGTGGTACGCCGCCCGACAGATTGCCCAAGCCGAGCACGACTGGGAATTGCGACGTTCGCTGCGCCACGCGTCGCTGTCGACCTACCTGGACACGGTCACGGCCGAGCTGTTGTTCTGGGGCAGCGATTCCAACATCCACGAAGCGTTTGAAGCGTTGAACGCGGGTTGGAATGAGATCGCGGCACCACAACAGGAAATCTTGCGGCGGCTCTACCTCGAGGAGAATCCCTTTGCCCCCAAAGAGCACGGCTGGTTGGCAGACGCCCGCGACGGGTCGGCGTACAGCGCCGCCCACAAAGCGTTTCACCCGCGCGCCCGGCGCTTTGTCGAGGTGCGGGGCTACTACGACCTGTTTCTGATCAGTCTGACAGGGGACATCCTGTACACGGTTGCCAAAGAGGACGACTACGCCACCAATCTGATGTTCGGGCCCTGGCAGACCAGCGGCCTAGCCCAGGCCTTTCGCGCAGTCCGCGACAGCTTGGACACCAACGTGGTCCGCTATTCCGACCTGGAGCGCTATGGGCCGAGCCATGACGCCCCCGCTCTCTTTGCCGCGACGCCCATCCGCACCGAGACCGGGCGGCGCCTCGGGGTGCTGGCGATGCAGCTCCCGCTGGATCAGATCGAAGAGATCCTCCAGCTCACCGCCGGCATGGGGACGACCGGCGAAACCTATCTCGTGGGCGCCGACGGGTTGATGCGGAGCAACTCGCGTTTTAGCGAAGCGTCGACGATTCTCGACGTGAAGGTCGACACGCCGACGGTGGCGCGCGCGCTCGCGGGCGAGACCGGTGTCGCCTTTACCGACGACTACCGCGGCGTGCCGGTCCTCTCGGCCTTCCAACCCCTCGAGCTGGACAGCACCCGCTGGGCGCTCATGGCCGAGATGGATCGCGCGGAGGTCCTCGCTCCGGTGCTGGAAGCACGCGTCTGGTTCGCCGCTGCCGCGCTGGGGGCGTTCGTGCTCGGGCTGGCGAGCCTGCGCTATCTGCGTTTTGGGGCCTGACCCCAGCGCTCGGCTGGGTGCCTAGCGCCGTCCCCGACAAGCGGAATGCCTGGCAGCGGCGCGCTCGCGCGAACTAAGCTCAGACCATGCAGCCCGGGAAATGGATCGAGGGCCTCGACCCGGGCGGGTCCCCCACCGAGGCCGCGCACCGTTGCCTCGACCAACGTCTGCAAGCCGTGCGGCACTTCCTTCCACTCGCAGCAAATCATGCGGCGGACGACGTCGAATACGTGCACGAGCTCCGCGTCGCGACGCGCCGTTCGATGGCGGCACTGCGGCTCTTTGCGCCGATGCTTCCGCAAAAGCAAAACCGAGCCGTGCTCAAGGATCTTCGCCACACCCGCGAGACGGCCGGGACGGCGCGGGACCTCGACGTCATGGTGGCGCACCACGCCGACGACCCCGGTTCGCAGGGAAAGCGCTTCCTCAAAGACCTGCGTCGGCGCCGCGCCGAGGCCCAGAAACCGATCCGTGCCCAGTGCAAGCGGCTCTCGAAACACGACCGCTTGCGGCGCCGCTCCGAGCGGTTGCTGGACGCCATCCGGGTCCGCGGCGAAGGAGCACCGCCACAGCGCTTTGACGCGTGGGCGCGGATCCGGCTGCGAGAGGTCGTGGAAGACTTCTTCGCCGCAGACCCCACCGACCCGACCGACCTTGCGGCGCTTCACCACTTTCGCATCCGCGCGAAACGCTTGCGCTACGCGATGGAGCTCCTCGCGCCCGCCTTCCCGGAAGCGCTGTACAACGGGCTGTACCCGCAGCTCGAAGCGCTCCAGGACGATCTCGGGGAGATCAACGATCACGCCGTCGCCGTGGCGCGTTTCGAGGGATGGCTCGAAGACGACGGACGCCGGGCCAAGCGACTGAAAGCGCTGTTGCGGGTGGAGCACGAAGCGCTCGACCGCGCCCTCGACGCCTTCCAACAGAGGTGGGATCGAGCCCAAAAGACTCGCCTGCGTGCGGGGTTTGAAGCGCTCGCCTCGGGGCCGGCGACGCTTTGAGTGAGTTCCTGCGCCTGGCGGGCGGGCTCGGTCTCTTCCTCCTCGGCATGGTCGTGATGACCGAGGGTCTGCGGGCGTTCGCCGGCGACGCGCTCAACCGGGTGCTGTTCCGGTTTACCAAGAGCCCCCTTTCGGGGGCGCTCACCGGCGCGGGCGTGACGGCGCTGGTGCAGTCGTCGAGCGCGACCACCGTCGCGACGGTCGGGTTTGTGAGTGCCGGCCTCCTGACCTTCCCCCAGGCGCTCGGGGTCATGTTTGGGGCGAACATCGGAACGACGATCACCGGGTGGCTCGTCGCGTTGGTCGGGTTCAAGCTGGCGCTCGGGACGGCGATGTTGCCGCTCCTCCTCGCCGGAATCCTGCTGCGTCTGTTCGGTGGGGGTCGGGTGCAGCACGTGGGGTGGGCCCTGGCGGGCTTCGCGCTCATCTTCGTCGGCATCGAGCAGATGCGCGCCGGCATGCAGCCGCTCGAGGGCGTGCTGTCGCCCGAGATCCTTCCGGGCGACACCATCGGGGGCCGCCTGCTCCTGGTGGCGATCGGCATCGCGATCACGCTGATCACCCAGTCGTCGAGCGCGGGGGTGGCGATGGCGCTCACCGCGCTCAACGCGGGTGCCATTGCGTTCCCCCAGGCTGCCGCAATGGTGATTGGCATGGACGCGGGCACCACCTCGACCACCGCGCTCGCAACCATCGGCGGGGCACCGCAGACAAAGCGGACCGGCTGGAGCCACGTGATCTACAACCTGCTCACGGCAGTCGGAGCGCTGTTGTTCCTGCCCCTCTACGTGAGGGCCGCCGACGCGTGGTTCGGCGGCGCGACCGTGGGCAACCCCGAGCTCGCGTTGGTTGGGTTTCACAGCGCGTTCAACACCCTCGGCGTGCTCTTGGTCCTCCCCTTTTCGCGTCGTTTTGGGGCCCTCATGTACCGCCTGATCCCGGACAGGGGGCCTGCGCTCACCCGCCGCCTCGACCTCGGGCTTCTCGGGGACGCCTCCGCGGCGACGCTCGCCGTCTGGTCCACCGTGCGCGACCTCACCGCGAGCGCGATGGAGCTCTTGAGCCAGCGTCTGCGAGACGCCGCCTGGCGCCCCGCGTCGGAGGCACGGCTCTCCGAGCTCGAGTTCGCCGTCGCCGAAGCGCGGCGCTACGCGGACCGGGTCCCGTTCGCCGCCAACGGGAGCGAGCCCTACCGGTTCGCCACGATGCACTGCCTCGACCACCTCGACCGCGTGCTCGACCGCTGCCGACAGGGCAACCGCGCCATCACGGTGCACCGCGACGCCCGGCTCGGGGGGCTGGCGACCGAGCTCGCGGCGGCGCTCTCCGCCGTGCGCATCGGCGAGCCGGCAGAGCTGCAACACGCCGAGGCCGAACTCAAGCGCATGCGCGGCCTCTTGCGCGCCGCCCGGCGACGGTTTCGCGTCGAGACGATCGAGCGGGTCGGCGCCCAGTTCCACCTCGAAGAAGCGATCGCGCGGCTCGACGCGGTTCGCTGGCTGCATCGCATGAGCTACCACGCGTGGCGCATCATCCATCACCTGTGCCGCGCGGAGGGGGTGGAGCTCGTCGACGCCCACCGCGAGGAGATCCCGTCCCGGGAGGAGCAAGACCCGCGCGAGGTCGACTGAAGACGAGCGGGGCCCGCTCGTCTCCAGGTCGCTACCATCCCGCGCCGGGAGCACGCACGCCATGCCCATCTTCGAGCGCGACGAGATCAACCTCTACTACGAGGAAAGCGGCGGAGGCTTTCCGCTGCTTTTGTTTGCACCCGGTGGGATGCGATCGGGCATCGAGTTCTGGGAGGCCAGCCCGTTTAATCCCCGCGCGGAGTTCTCCGGGGAGTACCGGGTGATCGCGATGGATCAGCGCAATGCTGGCCAATCGCGGGCGCCGGTGCGCGCGAGCGACGGCTGGCACAGCTACACCGGGGACCACGTCGCGTTGCTCGACCATCTGGGCATCGAGCGCTGTCACGTGCTCGGAGGATGCATCGGCTCCTCGTACTGCTTGGGGCTGGCCGAGGCGGCGCCCGACCGGGTGGCTTCCGCCGTGCTGCAAAATCCCATCGGCCTCTACGAAAACCGCGAGGCGTTCTACGAGATGTTCAACGGATGGGCGGAGGGCCTACAGGACGGGGATCGCGAGCTCGACCCCGACGCCTTCGCGCCCTTCCGCGAGTCGATGTACGGCGGCGACTTCGTGTTCAACGTGTCGCGAGATTTCGTGCGGAGCTGTCGCACCCCGCTTCTCGTGCTGGCCGGGAGCGACCTCTATCACCCCGCCCCCATCTCGGATGAAATCGCCGAGCTCGCCCCGGACGTCGACCTGCTACGCAAATGGAAGGAGCCCGAAGCGGTCGCGGCCGCCGCCGAACGCGTCCGCGGCTTTCTCCGGGCCCACACGCCGGCCTGAGCCCACGCAGCCTTCTCGGGCCGTTGATGCCAGCAAAGCCATCGCCTGGCCAGGCGTCGTTTGGGGGTGCCCGGCCTAACGCTTGAGGTGGACGGGCTGGCCGTGAGGCGTGCCGCGATAGGCGGCCTCCCACGCGGCCTTGCGGTCGCGCAGCTCGTCGGGGCCGAGTAGGTCCTTCTCGCGGAGGAGCGTCTCGAGTGCGTCGAGCACGTGGTGGTAGTAGGTATCGCCGGCGTCGGGGTCACCGGCCCGCCTGG
>CAJIBI010000301.1_pt1 | contig 10605 bp, 9 predicted proteins | sample 9199321 | NCBI WGS metagenome assembly CAJIBI01 (sample SAMEA7708294, study PRJEB35096) | sediment metagenome | biome: marine neritic benthic zone biome [ENVO:01000025]; feature: sediment [ENVO:00002007]; material: shallow marine sediment [ENVO:03000034] sea grass bed [ENVO_01000059] ... | reverse complement strand
GCGCGCCTAGGCCGCCCGACTCGAGCGCAGCATCCCGGGGGTTGTGCGGGCGAAGGGAGTTCGGGAGTGTGGGCTCGCTCGGGACATCCCGTGGCGAAACGCCCGTAGGAGACCTCGATGAAACGGATGATCCCCTTCTTTGCGCTCCTCTTTTGCGCCCGCCTCGCCTCGGCCGAAGCCGCGTTCCAGTTCAATGCGCCGAATGTCCAGGCGCCGCAAGACCCGGCCGTGAACGGGTTTCGCCTTTCGCTCTTCCACGGGAACAACAACCGGGTTCGCGGCTTTGACCTGGGGCTGCTGTCGCTGAGCGAAAGCGCGACATTCTCGGGCTTGAGCCTGGTCGCAGGGGTCGGGAAGGTCACCCAAGAAATGACCGGCGGCGCCGCCATCAGCCTCATCAATCACCACACTGGAAAAGACGCGGGCGTGAATGCCGCTTTTATCAACAAACTCAACAACACGGAAGAGGCCTTCAACGTGAGTTTCTTGAACCTCGCCGACGACGCGACCATGGTGGATCTCGGTGGGTTCAATATCTCGTCGCGGTCGACGGTCCAGGTGGGTTTCGTGAACGTCACCAAGGAGATCAAGAGCTTTCAGTTCGGCTTTTTGAACATCGCCGAGAACGGTTTTCTGCCAGTGTTCCCGGTCTTCAACTTCCCCAAGAACTGACGCCCCCGCCGAATGGGGCGCGCGGCGCTAGAGCGCCCGCCGTTTGGCGGCGAACGCGTTGGTGATCGCCTGCGCGACGGTCGCGAGCTGCGCCGCGTAGGGGCTGAGAAACGGCTTTCCGCTGTTGAGAACTGCGACGCCGAGCTTTCGTTCGGGGTCGGCCCACCCGAGTATATTGGTGAAGCCCAGGTGGCCGAAACACGCCTCGCTTCGCAGACCAAAGATACTCGCTCGGTCGCCGAGCATCACACCCACGCCCCAACGCATCTGTCCGCCGAGCGTGAAATCCAGCTCGTAGTAGCTCTGCTCCGCGGTGGCGCGGCGGACCGTGTCGGGCCGCCACACCTCCGTGCCGTCGAGGCTGCCGCCGTTCGCCAAACACATGTAGAAGCGCGCCAGCTCGCGGGCGGTCGTCACCACGTTTGCCGACGGGCTGATCATCGCGCGGAACCGCTCGCCGTTCGCCATCGCGACGATGCCCTCCGGCGTATCGCCCAGGGCGCGCTCGATGAACCACGAGATGGGGGGAAGAACCGGGAAGCCGGTGAAGGCATCCTCCGCGACGGCATCGCGGTACTTGGGCGACACGCCGTATCGCGTCCGTTTGAGCCCGAGGGGCTTGGCGATGTGCTTGCGCAGCGCCTTGCGAATGCTCGAACCCGTCGCGCGTCGCACGATTTCGGCCAGCACATAGCCCCCGGAGGACGCGTGGTAGGCCTGCAACTGCCCGGGCCGCGCGATCGGGCGCGCCGCGAGGATCGCTTGGAGCACGGCCTCGGCATCGGTCATGTCGACGCCGGGGGGCAGCACCGGGATCCCCGCCCGGTGCGAGAGCAGCTGGCGGATGGTGATCGCGCCCTTCCCCCGCGCTGCGAACTCGGGGATGAAGTCGGCGACGCGGTCTTCGAGGTGAAACACCCCGAGCTCGTCGAGCTTGAGGATGAGGAAGGCCGTGACGCCCTTGGAGGCGGAGTAGAGCAGGAAGGGTGTATCGAGGCTGACCGGAACCTTCTCCGCGTCGGCGGTATCGTCCGGGCTATTGCCGCGCGCGTGGCCGATCGCGCGATCGAGCACAATCTGGCCGTCGTGGTAGATGCAAACTTGGAACGCCGGGTGGAGACCGGACCGATAAAAGCCCTCGACGGCCCTCCAGATCGCCTCGATGGCGCGATCGGAGACGCCGTGGGGTCGCGCCTCTTCACCCCTCGCGACGGGCGGGGCTTGCGGAACGCGGATCGAACGGTGGATACGGCGCGGGAGGTCGGCGAAATCGGCGTCAAACCAGCCGTCGGTCATCGGAGGGCGCTCCGTGTGCGCCGGGCCCGCTGTTGCTCCGGCGCGCAACGGCCGGTGCGGCAGTGGATGCTTCGGCGCCATGCTATCACCTCCGCGGCACGGTCGGCCCGAAAGGCCTGGCGGAGTGGCGTTCTTCTGGCTACCCCGAGTAGCAACCGTACACATCAGGAGTCTCTCATGGCCACGCGGAAGAAGAGCCCCAAGAAAAAGACCGCCGCCCGCAAAAAGACCGCCGCGGCGCGGCCGAAGCGCAAGCCGACCCGCTCCGCGGCCAAGACCCGGAAGCGCGTTTCGCGCAAAAAGGCAACCGCGACCCGCGCCGGCGGGCGTGCCGCCGGAAAAAAGCGGGCCCGTTCGGTACGAGCGGACAAAGGTGACCAGCCGGGCGTCGTCCATACCGACGTCCTCGGCTCCATGCACAACATGATCCTGCGCCGCTTTCTCTAAGCCGCCGGCCCCGCCCAGAGTGGAGGCGAAGACGTGCTCAACGACGAGGCGCTGACACGGCGGGTTGAGTGTGCCATCGCGACCGAGCGCAGCGTCTTCGCCGAGGGCATGTCAGCGCGCTGGCCCGCGACCAAGGCGAGGTGGGTGCCGGTCGCGGGCGGGCGCGCCGTCTTCACCGGCGCCGGGCTCTTCTCCAACCGGGCCCTCGGGATGGGCATCGGTTGCGCAGTCCGCGAGCGCGATCTCGAGCGGGTCGAGGCATTCTATGACGAATGCGGTCTGCCGCCGTCCGTCGAGATTGCCGCCACCGTGGAGCGCCCGTTCATCGACCTTCTGGTCCGACGGGGCTATCGGATGGTGCGCTTCCACAATATCTTCGCGCAGACCCTCCCGGCCTCGACCGAGCCCTGCATCACGGGGGGCGCGGAGATCCGCGAGGTCACCGACCCGGCGGCAAGCGAGGCCTGGTCGAGCGTGCTGCTCGACGGCTTTGGCTACACGGACGACGCGGATCGCGACCGCGTCTCCCGCTGGAACGAGATGCTCGCTTCCCTGCCCCGGCTGAGCGCCTTCGTGGCGAGCGTCGAGGGCCGGCCGGTCGGAGCAGCGAGTGTCCTGCTGGTTGGTGACACCGCAGTCCTGGGGGGCGCAACGACCCTGCCCGCGTTCCGCCGCCGGGGCGTCCAGCAGGCGCTGATCCGCGCGAGGCTGGCGCTCGCCGCGCACGCCGGTTGCAGCGTTGCCGTGGTCACCGCCGACCCGGGTAGCACCTCGGGCCGGAACGCCGAACGCACCGGCTTTCGACTCATCCTCTCGCACCTCGCCCTGCGCAAAGGCGCTTGAGACACCGGACGGCCGCGTTTTCCGCCGCGCACGTGGCTTCCATTGCCGACAGGTCGAGGCCCGCGCGCGCCACGGCCTGCTCCAGGTGGTTCCCTTCATTCCAGCCGTCGACGGCGGGATCAAAGAGCAGCGAACTCACGGCCACGACGTATTCGGGCCCAACCGTCGGGGAGGAGCGTATCAGGGGCCGGAGCAGAGGCGCTTGGCTTTCTCCTTCGCAACGCCGGTGCATGCAGATATCATCCAGACTTCCCGACCTGGCCAAGGAGAGAGGGCGTGAAATTCGGTCTCTTCTATCAACTGCCCTGCGCCGACGATCAGTCCGACGCGACGCGCTACCAGGAAACGATCGAGCAGATCCGGCACGGGGACCGGCTCGGCTTCGATTGTGCCTGGCTGGCCGAGCTGCACTTCTACAAGCCGTTTTCGATCATGTCGTCGCCGCTGATCGTGGCGGCGGCGATCGCGCAAAAGACCCGCGACATTCGGCTCGGGATCGCGGTCAGCCTGCTCCCGCTGTGGCATCCGTTACGGAGTGCCGAAGAGGGGGCCACGGTCGATCTTCTCAGCGAGGGGCGCCTCGAGTTCGGTGTGGGGCGGGGCTCGATTCCGCTGCATTTTGCGGGGTTCGACGCGTCGCGCGAAGAGAGCCGCGGACGCTTCGAGGAGTCGCTCGAGATCATCAAGAAGGCGTGGACCACGGAATCGTTTTCATTCCAGGGTCACTACTACCAGATCCCCGAAACCGGCGTCGTGCCCAAGCCGCTGCAGAAACCGCATCCACCCATCCGCGTCGCGGCAAACAGCCCGGAGACCGCGCTGTTTGCCGGCAAAGAGCGCTATCCGATGTTCGTCGCCTCCGTCACCAACCCGCTGCCCAAGATGTACGAACAGGTGGAGCGCTATCGAAAAGCCTGGGCCCAGGGGCAGGCACCAAACGGCGACGCCGGCCCCGACGTCTCCACCATGTTTTTCGTGCACCCCGGAGATAGCTTGGCGGGAATTCGACGGGACATCGAACCCAGCCTCAGGAACTACTTCCGGAGCGTTTCGGGCATGGTTCGACCCGCGCTGGACAACGGTGACGAAGCGGAGTCCTATCGGTATATGGAAGACGTGCGAAAGAACATCGAGAGCATCACGTTCGAAACGATGACCGAAAGCATGGCCATCTTTGGCTCGCCGCAAGAATGCATCGAGCGAATCAAGCGCCTCCATGGCCGCTTGGGCATGAAGGAACTCATCTGCTGGTTCAACCCGGGTGGCAGAGTGCCGCACGAGAAGGTCCTCGCGACCATGGCTCGGTTTTCGGAAGAGGTCGCGCCAGCGGTCCGCGACCTCTAGGGCGCGGCGACGCCCCCGCTCTCGCCACGATTCCTCCAAGAATCGAGCTGGATTGCGATGAGGCCGACGCGCCCGTGTGGTAGGTTGCTCGAACGTGCACCGCGCGCTCGTCGCTTCGCTCGTACTTCCCGTACTGCTCGGTTGCTCCGTGCGGTCGCTAGCAATCCGCGCGCTCGCCGACACGATGGCGTCGGAGGCATCGACCTTTGAAAGCGACGGCGACGTCGAGCTGATCGGCGACGCGCTGCCCTTCAGCCTCAAGCTCGTCGAGACGCTGATTGCGGAATCGCCCGAGCACCCCGGCCTGCTCGTCGCCGCCAGCCGGGGCTTCACCCTCTACGCCTACGCCTATGTGGACGCGGAGGCCGAACGCGCCGCGTACGACGATCTCGAGCGCGCCCAGGTGCTGCGCAAACGGGCCCGAAAGCTCTACCTGCGCGCCCACGGCTATGCGATGCGCGCCCTCGAGCTGTCCGACCCCGGCTTCGGCGAGGCGCTGTTCCTCGACCCGGCCCACACCGGAGAGCGGATTGGCGCGCGCTACGGCGCGCGCGATGTGCCGCTGCTGTATTGGGCGGCGGCGTCGCTGGGCTTGGCGATCTCGAGCTCGCGCGCCGATACGTCCATGCTCGCCCGGCTGCCCGAGGTGGACGCCCTGCTGCAGTCGAGCCTGGCACTCGACGAAGCCTGGAATCAAGGGGCGCTCCACGAGTTCGCCGTCACCTGGGAGGCGTCGAAACCGGGGACGGTCGATCCGGATAGACTCGCGGCGCACTACCACCGTGCGCTCGAGCTCTCGGCCGGACGCAGGGCGAGCGTCTTTGTCGCGTTCGCCGAGGCCTCGGCCGTGCCGGCGCAGAACCGGGAGCGCTTTGGGCGGCTGATCGATCGGGCATTGGCGGTCGACCTCGACGCCGAGCCGTCCTACCGCCTCCTGAACAGCCTCGCCCAGCGGCGCGCGCGCTGGCTGCGCGCACGCACCGACGTTCTTTTCTTGGAGTGATCCCAAAATCCCATGCGTGTCGATGCGATCTCGAGAACGGGCCGGCTGCTGCTGGCGCTGTGCTGGGTGGTGGTCGGAGCGGCCGCGCTCCCCGCCGACGCAGAGCGTCGGGTCGTCAAACTCGGCACCATCGCGCCGGAGGGGTCGATTTGGCACGAGGCCCTTCTCCAGATCCGAGAGGAGTGGCGGGAGCTCTCCGGGGGAGACATCGAACTGCGGATCTACGCCGGGGGCGTCCTCGGGGACGAGGTCGAGATGGTACGGAAGCTTCGACGCCGCGGGCTCGACGCCATCGCGATCTCGGGCTCGGGGCTTCCCGCCGCCGAACCCAGCGTCGACTGTCTTCACCTCCCGCTGCTTTTTGATTCCTACGCCGAGCTCGACTACGTGCGGGAACGGATGGCGCCAGAGCTCGAGCGGAGGATTGAAGCGCGCGGCCTCCGCGTACTGCAATGGGCCGATGCGGGGTGGATCTACTTTTTCACCAAACGCGAGGTGCGCACACCCGATGAGCTTCGGGGCCTGCGTCTTTGGATGGCGCTCGGGTGGCCCCAGGTCGAGCGGCTCTTCAAGGAGTTTGGATTTCTTGTCGTACCGTTGCCCGCCACCGATATGCTGACGGGCCTGCAAACCGGCTTGGTCGAGGCGATCGATGTGCCTCCCCTCTTTGCGATGCTCGACGGGAGCTATCGCATCGCGAACCATATGATCGACATCAAGTGGGCGCCCCTGATCGCCGCGACGGTGATTCGCAACTCGGTTTGGGAGGCGTTCCCCGCTCACCTACAGGCGCCGTTGCTGGAGGCGTTTCAACGCATCGGGACGCAGATGCGAGCCCAGATTCGCCAGGCGGGGGACGACGCCGTGCGGGAGATGCAAAAACGGGGACTCAGGGTGGTGGAGCTCGACCCCGCCGAACGCGCCCTGTGGCGAGCCGAGGCGCGGGCGGCCTATCCCGCCCTGCGCGGGCAGCTGGCGGACGGGGAGCTGATCGACCAGGTCCTGCGGCTGCACGACGCATTCAAGGCGCAGACGCGAGAGGCACCCGCCGTGCCTTCGGCAGCGGCGCCGGCGCGATAGAACTGCCGGCGGAGCCCGTGCGTATTCGACACCTCGTGTCCCGTCTCCATCGCGTGGAAGACGGTCTCGCGCTCGCGGCGCTCGCCGCGATGTGTCTGCTCCCGGTGGCCGAGGTGCTAGCACGGGAAGGGCTCGGATACAGCATTCGGGGCCAAGTGCCCATCGTGCAGCACCTCATGCTGTGGACCACCTTTCTCGGCGCCACCTTGGCCTCGCGCGCGCGCCGGCACCTGGCGCTCTCGACCGCCACCCTGCTCTCGGAGCGCTGGGATCGCCGCGTGTCGGTGGCGATCGCCGCGGTGTTGGTCGGGGTAACGGCGTGCCTCGCCGTCGGCAGCTGGGAGCTGGTCGGGGTCGACCGGGAATACAGCGGCGACGTAGCGTGGGGTATCCCGGTGTGGGTGGTGTCGGCCATCATGCCGGTGACCTTTGCCGCCATCGCGGCGCGAAGCCTGTGGCTCGCGGCACCGCGTTGGCCGGGCCGCGCCATCGCAGCGCTCGGGTTGCTCGCTCCCGTGGCGCTGGGCGCCGTGCCCAGTGTGGTGCTCGCCTGGGGTGTGGGCGGGGCGCTTCTGGTCGGGACGCTCTTGGGGTTACCGATCTTCGCGGCGATCGGCGGCGCGGCCGTGCTGCTGTTCTGGCTCGAGGGCACCTCGCTCGCCGCGGTTCCCGGCGAGGCCTACCGCTTGAGCACGGCGCCGATGCTCCCGGCGATTCCCCTCTTTACGCTCGCCGGCTACCTCCTCGCGGAGGGCGGGTCGAGCCGGCGATTACTGCGTCTGTTTTCGGCCTCGGTCGGGTGGGCCCCCGGCGGCCTCGCCATCGTGACGACGGTGCTGCTGGCCTTCTTCACCCCGCTCACGGGCGCGTCGGGTATCACCATTCTCGCGATGGGAGGCCTCCTGCTCCCGATGCTCGTCCTCGCCAAGTACCCCGACCGCACCTCGCTCGGGTTGGTGACCGCGTCGGGGTCGATCGGCGTCCTGTTCCCGCCGAGCCTCCCGGTGATCCTCTACGCCTACTACGCCGAGCTTCCGTTGAAGACGCTGTTTGTCGCGGGAATCCTGCCGGGCATCGTCCTGGTCTTCGGCATCTCCGCCTGGGGCGCCTACCGCGGCTGGCGTGCCGGCGCGCCGCGCTCCCCCTTCAAGATGCGCGAGCTCTTGGCGGCGTCCTGGGAAGCCAAGTGGGAGATCCTCCTTCCGATCGCTCTCCTCGTCAGCATCTTTGGCGGGTTCACCACGTTGGTCGAGGCGGCGGCGTTCACCGTCGTGTACGCGCTCGTGCTCGACACCGTCATCTTCCGCGAGCTCAAGCTGACACGCGACCTGCCTCGCATCGCGACCGAGAGCACCATGATCGTGGGCGGGTTCATGATCATCTTGGGGGTCGCCCTCGGGCTCACGAACTATCTCGTTATCGACGAGATCCCGCTCCATGCGCTTGCATGGGTGCGCGAGACCATCGCGACGCCGCTCGTTTTCCTGCTGGCGCTCAACCTGTTTCTCATCGTGGTCGGCGCGCTCATGGATATCTACTCCGCGATCATCGTCGTGGTGCCCCTGATACGCCCGATCGCCGCGGCCTACGGAATCGACCCGGTCCACCTCGCGATCCTCTTCATGACCAACATGCAGCTCGGTTATCTGATGCCCCCGATGGGCGAGAACCTGTTTCTTTCGGCGTTTCGCTTTAAGCGATCGGTCCCGCAGATCTATCGGGCGACCCTGCCCTACGTCGTCATCCTGCTGGTCATCGTCCTCCTGGTGACCTACGTGCCTTGGATGAGCCTGGCGTTGGTGCGTTGGGCCGGCATGAGCCCGGCGGGCTGACGAGGCCGCCGCAGCGTGGCCGCGCACCTGAGGCGGGCCGCTAGCGTTGCTGGATCGAACGCAGGTAGGCGACCAGCGCGTCGAGCTTTGCATCGTTCTGCCAGTACTCCCCCCATCGGGGCATCTCGGGCGACTGGTGCTGGCCGAGCGGGTCGCGACGCGCGATCAGCGCGAAGACCTCCGCTTCGGGAAACGTGCCGCCGCGCCCGGCGGCGATCCGCGTGAGGTCCGCCGACGAAGCCCGAGGCGCTCTGCCCAGCGCTGTCCCCTTGGCGTCGCCGCCGTGGCAGTACACGCAGTGCTCGTCAAAGAGGCGCGCGCCGTAGTATTCGAGCGCCTGCCGATCGACCGGTGCGCCCGCTTTCCCCTCGACCAGGGCGCGCAGCTCTTGCAGACGGGCCTCCTCCTCGGCGGGAAGCTGCAGACCCGCCGGGCCCGTAAAGCTCTCGCGCGCCTCGGCTTCCAGGCGCGCGTACGCGCTCCGGGCCGCGGGGCTTTGGGGAGCCAGGCGAATGGCGGTTTCCCAGTAGAGGTCGGCGTGCGAGAGCCACACGCTGTACCCGACCCCCATCTCCGCGCGCCCCAAAAGCTCGTAGATCTCGGCCGCCGCGGCGGGCGATTCCTGGGGCGCCGTGAGCAGGTCCTGGAGCTGCGACGACGCCACGAGAAACTCGATCAGCGCCGTCGGATCGCCAGGGTACTGGGCGACGCGTTCCCCGGCCTCGGTGGCCGCCCGCGCGCGGGCGAGCGTCGTCCCCGCGAAATCTTTTGGCGAAAGGCCCTGCAGCGTTTGCATCCAGTGCGCGAGGTCCGCACGCACGACGGCCGCAAGCTCGGGGTGCTCGGCGTATTGGGCGAGCAGGCGGCGGGCGCGTGCCGGGTCTCTCGCGACCCGCAGCGCAACGGTCAGGTAGCGCACGATCGGCTCGAGCAGGATGTCCGTCAGACCTCCCGGTTCCCGGAGCACCGCCTCGTAGCGCTCCATGCCTTCGTCAAAGCGCCGGGTCGCTACGGCAATCGCAGCGCGTTCCAGCGGATCGAGCGCTCCCAGAGCGGGCTGCGCCACGAATCCAACGGCGATCGGGGAGGCGTCGGCGGCGAGCCGTGTGTGGCAGTCCGCGCAGCCGTCGACGAGCGCCTCGACAAAGATCGCGGCGTTCTCGAAACGCCCCCGGTAAAAGAACTCTCGCGCGCGGCGCACATCGCGCGACAGTGCGCGGCCAAAGAGCCGCGCACCCGGCCCAAGGCCACTGTGCTCCGAGAGGGCGTCGCCCCGCTTCCGCATGCGGTCAAAGGCGGCCCCGAATTCCTTCGCTCGCGCCGGGTCCTCGAGTTCGTCCTGCACCGCAGCGGGCAGGAGGATTTGAAGCTGCGCAAAGATGTCCCGCATGGCCTCACGGGTGCTGCCCCCCGACGCCCCCGTCGTCTGGGCCGCGCACGACAGACCCACGGCGCAACCGACCAGGGCCGCGACGGCTACGCGACGCCACCGCTGCAAGGCGCGGCTTCGAATCCGAGACTTATAGATGGTACGAGTTTGCACGGGCTCCCCGATCGTGTGCGTGGACCCGGATCATGACCGGTCGAGCAATTCGGAAACAGGTGAAAAGAATATTGGATGAAGCTAAAATTGAACAAAATCAATTACTTATCGTTTTGATTTTCATCTGGTTTGTAACGGGCGTAGAATGACTCCTAGGCCCGGCGGGATTCAACCTGCCTCCAGGGAAACGCACCACGTTCGCACGGGTGCTCGTCGGGCGAAGGGGACGGAATCATGAGAATGACGCTCATCTGCTCGATCATGCTGGCAATCCTTTCAAGCTCGTCGGCGGCCTTTGCACAGCCGCCCAGCTTCGAAGCCGTCGACGCCAACGACCTGATCGGCACCTCGCAAGGCGCCGCTTGGCTCAGGCGTTCCGACGAAGAACTCCACGGCCGCGTGATGGTCAGCGTCGAAGGCGCGGGCGCCCCCTACACGGTCTGGTGGGTCATCATCAACCGCCCGGAGAACTGCGCCACCTCGCCTTGCACCCCGGCCGATTTCAGCAATCCAGCGGTCGGCTTTGCGCGGGTCTACGGCTCGGG
>CAJIBI010000141.1_pt1 | contig 10625 bp, 8 predicted proteins | sample 9199321 | NCBI WGS metagenome assembly CAJIBI01 (sample SAMEA7708294, study PRJEB35096) | sediment metagenome | biome: marine neritic benthic zone biome [ENVO:01000025]; feature: sediment [ENVO:00002007]; material: shallow marine sediment [ENVO:03000034] sea grass bed [ENVO_01000059] ... | reverse complement strand
TCGGTCCCGAAGCCGGCTCGCTCTGGGTCTCCACGTTTCACTCCACCTGTGTTCGAATCCTGCGCCGCGATATCCACCACCTGGGTCTCTCCCGGGGCTTCGCGATCTACGACGAGGCCGATGCGCTCGCGACGGTCAAGGAGGTGCTGCGCCGGCGGGGTCTCGACCCCAAGGCGCACGACCCCCGCCGTTTGCGTTGGCGCATCGACCAGTGGAAAAACTCGGCGTGTCTCCCCGCCCAGGCGGCGGGCGAGGCCCGCGACCCCGAGACCGAGGACGCCGCCGAACTCTACAACGACTACCAGCGTATCCTGGCGGAGGCAAACGCCCTCGACTTTGGCGACCTGATTCTGCAGACCACACAGCTCTTCGAGCGCTTTCCAGAGGTCCTGCGCCACTATCGGGAACGCTGGCACTACCTCCTGGTCGACGAGTACCAGGACACGAACCGCGTCCAGTATCAGCTCGTGAACCAGCTGGCCGGCGGACACCGCAACGTCTGCGCCGTGGGCGACCCCGACCAGTCGATCTACGCCTGGCGCGGCGCGGACATCCGCAACATCCTCGACTTCGAGCGCGACTATCCCGAGGCGCGGACGGTGAAGCTCGAGCGCAACTACCGCTCGCGGCGCCCCATCCTCGACGGCGCCTCCGCGGTGGTCGCCAACAACCGCCGTCGTCGCGACAAGACCATGCTCGCGGAGCGCGGTGAAGGCGATCTGATCCGGTTTTACGAGGCCCAGGACGAGCGCGACGAGGCGCAGTTTGTGATCCGCGAGCTGCTCGACGGCGTCCGGGAGAAAGCGCGCCGTTACCGCGACGTCGCGATCTTTTACCGCACCAACGCCCAGTCGCGGCCCTTCGAAGAAGAGCTGCTCAAGTACGACGTGCCCTACGCGGTGATCGGCGGGGTTCGTTTTTATGAACGCGCCGAGGTGAAAGACGCCTTGGCCTATCTGCGACTGCTCCAGAACCCGACCGACCGAGCGGCGCTCGTCCGTGTGGTCAACCGGCCCGCGCGCGGAATCGGGCGCACCACCCTCGAGCGCGCCGACGCACTCGCGCAGCGTGATTCGCTCCCGCTGCTCGAAGCCCTCCGCCAGCTCGAGGCGCGCGGTGAGGCCGGCCGCACCGGCGCCAAGATTCGGCAGTTCTCCGCCTTGCTCGAGGAGCTCGCGGCGACGTTGGACAGCGGGCAAGTTTCAGAAACCATCGCGCGGGTGCTGGAACGCAGCGGCTACCTGGCCTCGCTCGAAAAAGAGGGGACCCCCGAAGCGGAGGCGCGGCTCGAGAACCTGCGCGAGCTCGTGAGCGCCGCGGAAGATTTCGAGGCGCAGAACGAGGACTTCGGCGACGACGAGCGCAGCCCGCTGGAGCTCTTTCTCGATCAGGTCGCGCTGGTGGCCGATGTCGACAGCCTCGACGACCGCGCCGATCGCGTCTCCCTGATGACGGCGCATTCGGCAAAGGGCCTCGAATACCCCCAGGTCTTTTTGGTCGGGCTCGAGGAGGGCATCCTCCCCCACGCAGCCTCGGCCCGGGACGCCGAGGGACTGGAGGAAGAGCGACGCCTCTTCTATGTCGGAATGACCCGGGCGATGGAGTCGCTCACGTTGACCTGCGCCCAGGAGCGCCGCCGCTTTGGCTCGCGCACGTATTCGGTGCCCTCGCGCTTTCTCTCCGAAATCCCCGAGACGCTCCTCGACGGGGAGACGCCCCGCAGCGAAGAGCTCGGCCCGCGCACCGTGTACTCCCGCGACCGCGAGCTCGACTACAGCTACAGCCAGGACGCGGACGGTGGCGAGATCCGCCCCGGCCTGCGCGTGCGGCACCCCGTGTTTGGAGCGGGCACGGTGGTGTCGGTTGCGGGCGAAGGTCCCCAGACCAAGCTGCGGATCCGCTTCGAGCGGGCCGGGATGAAGACGATTCTGCTGCGCTTCGCGAACCTCGAGCTCGGCTGATGGCGACAGCGATCCCCCGCGGCGTGGAGACCGAGCAGGGCATCCGGGGACCCCACTACCGCACGATCCTCTCGTGGTTCCGCGCCTTTCGCAGCGACCCGATCGGATTCATGGAGATGTGCCGCCGCGAGTACGGCCCCGTAGCCGTGTACCGCGCGCCGCCGGGTTCGGGCTTTGTGGTGAGCGACCCGCCCTGGATTCAGCACGTCTTCGAGACCCATCCGGAGCGCTACTGGAAGGGCCGCATGATGAAGCGCGTCGGGAGGGGTGCTGCCGGTCCGGGCATGGTGTTCCTCGACGGCGAGGAGTGGCAGCAGTCGCGCCAGCAGATCAAGCCGGTGTTTGTGCGGTCGCGGATCACGGAGATGACCCGTCATATGAGCGACGCGGCCGAGGAGCTCGCCGCACGCTGGGAGCGCGAGCACCTGGACGGCGAGCCCTTCGAGCTGTTCCGGGAAATGTCGATGACCGCGCTCGACGTCGCCGGCCGCGCGCTCTTTGGCGTCGATCTCGGCGAGCGGGCGGCGCCCTTCAGCGATTTGATGACCCGGCTGCTCGACCACTCGGCCTTTCTGGTGAACCACGCCTTTGTCTTGCCGGCTTGGGTTCCCACCAAGCGCAACCGCGCGATGCGCCGCGACGGCGAGCGCGCCATGGAAACACTGCGCTGGGCGATCGAGGAGCGCCGGCGCCACCCGGAACCGGGGCCCGATCTGCTCCACCACCTTCTCACCCTCGCAGACGACCCCGACAACGCGTTCATGACCGAGCGCCGGGTGTACGCCGAGGGGATGACCTTTCTCGTGGCGGGGCACGAAACCACCGGTGCGACCCTCGCCTTCGCGCTGGCGTTGCTCGCCCAGCATCCGGAGGCCGAGGAGCGCCTACTCGAGGAAGTCGACCGCGTTCTCGGGGGTCGCGCCGCGACGCGCGACGACGTCAAAGCCCTCGAGTTCACCCGCCGCGTCGGGAGCGAGACGCTGCGCCTCTACCCGCCGGCCCCGATCATCGGGCGCGAGTGCCGGGGGGGCGACGAGATCGCCGGCGTCCCCGTTCGCGAAGGTGCCGCGGTGCTCACGAGCCCGTGGGTGGTGCAGCGAGACCCCCTGTACTGGGACGACCCCGAGCGCTTTGATCCCGACCGCTTCACGCCGCAGCGGTCGGCCGAACGCCCACGCTACGCGTACTTTCCATTTGGCGGGGGGCCGCGGCGCTGTATCGGCGAAGCCTTCGCCCTGGCCGAGATCCCGATCGTCCTCGCAACGATCGCGCAGCGCTTCCGCGTGCGTATCGCGCCGGGCCGCAGCGTCCGCGCGAAGCCGCTCTTCACGCTGCGCCCCCACGGCGGGATCTGGGTCACCCTCGAACGCCGCGCGTAGCCTCGCCGCTATCCGCTGCGGAAGGTCGTCTCGAGCCCGGCGCGGTCGCGGTGCCGTTCGAGGGCGAGCTCGATCAGGCGGTCGAGGAGCTGCGGGTAGGGAAGCCCGCTCGCTTCCCACATCTGCGGATACATCGAGACCTCTGTAAACCCGGGAAGGCTGTTGACCTCGTTCACAAAGATCTCCGCCGTGTCGCGGGTCAAGAAGAAGTCCACCCGCCCCAGCCCCGCCCCGTCGAGCGCGCGAAAAGCGCGCACCGCGAGATCGCGAAGCCGTTCGACCTGCTCGGGCTCGAGGGGCGCCGGCACCGCCAACTCGGTGCCTTCGTCGACGTACTTGGCTTCGTAGTCGTACCAATCGCGCGCCGGCCGGATTTCTCCGGGGAGCGACGCCTCGGGTCGCTCGTTGCCGAGGACCGCTACCTCGATCTCGCGCGCGTCGAGGGCGCGCTCCACGACCAGCTTTGTGTCGTAGCGACACGCGTCGGCGAGAGCGCGCCCCAGGGCTTTGGCGGCGCTGACCCTGTGAATGCCGACCGAGGAGCCCGAATTCGCCGGCTTTACGAAGACCGGCAGCCCCAGGCCATCGACGACTCGCGCCCCCGCGGCCCGCGGGTCGTCGGCCACCTCGCGTTTGTCGACCCGCAGCCACGGGCACACCGGGAGGCCGGCGTGTTCGAGCACGCGCCGCGAGACGTCCTTGTCCATTTGGAGCGAGGAGCCCAACACCCCGCTTCCGACGTAGGGCAGCCCCGCGAGCTCGAGGAGCCCCTGGAGCGAACCGTCTTCTCCGCCGTGGCCGTGGACAATGGGAAAGAGCACGTCGAGCGCGACCGCGGTGTCGGCGACGCCGAGTGCGGCGCCGGGTGCGGCGGGCAAAATGACCTCCGCCCCGCGCGCCAGGGTGGCGTCCAGCGCGTCCCCCGGGCGTCCCGCCCGCCATACCCCGTCGCGCTGAATCGCGATCGGCCAGACCTCGTACCGGGACGGGTCGAGGTTGGCGAGGATCGACGCGGCCGACAGCAGCGAGACCTCGTGCTCGACCGAGCGGCCCCCGTAGATCAAACCGACCCGTAGCTTTGCCATGTTCACCCCCTGAATCTCAGCATAGCTTTCCGCTTCGTGCAGCCGTACTCTCGGCCCGTGAGCACGAGCGAGCTTCGGGCCAAGGAAGCGCGTCTGCGCGAGACCCTCCGCGGGATGGGGAGTGTGATCGTCGCTTTTTCCGGGGGCGTGGACTCGAGCTACCTGGCCTACGCGGCGCACCAAACGCTGGGCGACGCCGCGCTCGCGGTGACCGCGGTGTCTCCCTCGTATCCGGGACATCACCGCGCAATGGCCGAAGAGGTGGTGCGGACCTTTTCCTTGCACCATCGCTTTGTCGACACCTCCGAGATGGAGAACCCGGCCTACCGCCGCAACGACGGGCAGCGCTGCTACCACTGCAAGAGCGAGCTCTTCCGGGTGCTCGGCGCGTTACGCGAAGAGCTGGGCTTTGCGGCGGTTGCCTACGGCGTCAACACCGACGACACGCGGGACTACCGCCCCGGCCACCGCGCCGCAGAAGAAGGCGGCGTGCGCTCTCCCTTCCTCGAAGCCGAGCTGTGCAAGCAGGAGATCCGGGCGCTCTCTCGCGCCGCCGGTCTGCCGAGCGCCGATCTCCCCGCTTCCGCCTGTCTGTCGTCCCGTCTCCCGTACGGCGAAGCGGTGACGCCCGAACGGCTGCAGCAAATCGAAGCCGGCGAAGCCGCGCTGCGGGAGCTGGGCTTCGCGCAGCTGCGCGTGCGACATCACGGTGATGTCGCCCGGGTCGAGATCGCGCCCGCCGAGCTTGCGAAAGCTCTCGACCCCGAGATGGCGGCGGCGATCGTCGCGGCGCTCAAACCCCTCGGTTTCCGCTTTGTCGCGCTCGACCTCGAGGGCTACCGGACCGGAGCGCTCAACGAAGTGCTCTTTGTCGACTTCAGCGCCGGTCGCTGATCGCGACGGGGGCGCGGGCCCCTGGATGTACGTGCGCAGCGCGGGGGCTCCGCGCGCGGTCGGCGGCGCGCAGGGCCGCGCGTGGGCCGGCGCCCGGGGCGAGCGCGACGAGACGCCGCTCGAGACGCTGCGCCGCGCCGCCGGCTGGGTGTTGCGGTGGGGCGGACGCTCGCCCGCCTCGCCGCTGTCCTGGGAACAGCGACAAACGCTGGTGCGCGACCTGCGCCGGCACTTTCCCCATTTTACCGAGCGCGCCGAAGCCCTGTCTCGGGCAGCCGGCTGCGGGCCGATCTGGGTCGCCCTCGCCGACCCCGGGTCGCGCGCCTTTGGGATACACCCCGAAGCGACCGCCGGGAACGCGCTTCGTTGCACACTTCCCGGCGCGAAGCGCTGGCTATTGCGCGACGTCAGGAGCGACGGAGGCTACCGAAGCTGTGGGGTCGCGGTGCCCTGGTGTCCCGCCCACCTGGCCGGTGTGAACGAAGCGGGGCTCTGCGGCGCGGTGGCGGTGGACTCCCCGCTCTTTCCGACCGGCGCCGAGGCTGGCGCGCCATCGCCCGAAAGGACGCTGCCGCCAGCGGTGATGGCCCCCGGGTGGCTCCTGCTCGACCAATGCCTCGAGCGCTGCGACCGCGTCGAGCGCGCGCTCAGCTGGTGCAAGCGTCGACCCGGCGGCGGGCGCGCCCGTCTGCTCTTCGCCGACGCCCGCGGCGACGCGGCGCAGCTGGCGATCGAGGGCAACCGCCGTGTCGTTATGCGGCCGGACCCGTGCACGGCGGTCGCGTCATCAGACGTGGAGCTTCGCTGCGACCCGCGGGCGCGAACCCTCTCGCTGGTCGCGCGCGACGCGGAGCCCGTGGTGTGGGCGTGCGAGCCCGGCGCGTCCGCTCGCTAGAGGTCTTCGCACAGCGCGATGGCGTCCTCCGGCGAATCGGCGATGGCAAAAAAGCGCCCGTGCTCGGGGCGCTCGAAGCCCGCAGAGACCGCGCGTTCGAAGAGCTCCACCCACGGCGCGTAGAACGCTCGATTCAGCAGCACCAGGGGGCGAACGTGGAACGCGAGCTTGCGGAACGAGAGGATCTCGGTGAACTCCTCGAAGGTGCCCAGGCCCCCGGGAGCGGCGATAAAGGCGTCGGCGCGCTCTTCGAGGCCCGCTTTGCGGGCCCGCATGTCGTCGACTTCGATCATCGCGACCCCGGCGTGATGGACGTCTTCTTCGACAAAACGCCGGTAGATCACGCCGGTGACGCGTCCGCCCGCCGCGAGGGTCCCGTCCGCGAGCGCACCCATCGAACCGGTACGGCCGCCGCCGTACACGAGCTCGTGCCCGCGTGCGCCGATCAGGGCGCCAAGCGCGCGGGCTTCATCGAGATAGGCCTGGGCCGTCCGCGTGCTCGACCCCGCGTAGACCGCGATCCGCACCGGTGCTTCGAGCTCAGCGCGGGCGTCGCGGCCGTCGGCGCCCGCGACGCGAGCGTTCACCGGAGCGGCGGCGCGGTCGATCGTCGCGCTCGCCCGAGCCTTCGTCTTGCGGCTCGGCGACCGAGGTCACCGGGCGGTGCTCCTGGAGGTAGGCCGCGCAGATCGCGGCGAGGTCGCGCCGCCCCTCTTCGCTCTCGCCCATCTCCTCCACCAACCGTACAAAGCGCTCCACTTTCCAACCGCGATCGCGCTCGGGAATCTCACGCATTTCGTGTTCGACTTTGACGACGAGGCGGTCGCGCAGGCGCGTGGCCATCTCGTCGTCGCTCGGCAGGGCCCGCTCGCTGATGTCGAGACGATTCACCTGCTGCAGGTAGCGAAAGTTTCCGATGTCGAGGGCCGACACGATCGAAATCGCCACGCCGGCCTTGCCGGCTCGTCCGGTACGTCCGGTGCGGTGCACATACACCTCGGGCGAATCCGGCGCCGCGTACGAGATCACGTGGCTCAGGTCGGAGATATCGATCCCGCGCGCCGCGACGTCGGTCGCGACGAGGTAGCGGAGTTCCCCCGCCTTGATCCGCGCCATGGCTCGCTCGCGGGCTCCCTGGTTGAGGTCGCCCGAGATCTGGTCGGCGTCAAAGCCGCGGCGCTGCAAGAAGCCCGTCACAAAGCGCACGTCGTCCTTGGTGTTGCAAAAGATGATCGCGCTCTCGGGGTCTTCGAATTCGAGCACGCGCACGAGCGCGTGTTCCTTTTCTTGCGCCGACACCAAATAAAAGAAGTGCTCGATTTCCTGCGGGGCAAGCTGGCCCTCGGAGAGCGCGACAAACTCGGGATCGTTGAGGAACACGCGCGACAGCGAGCGCACCTTCTCGGGCATCGTTGCCGAGAACAGACAGGACTGACGCTCTTCGCGCTTCGTGACGTAGCCCTCGATCTCCTTCATGTCCGGCCAAAAGCCCAGAGAGAGCAGCTCGTCGGCCTCGTCGAGCACCAAAAAGCGGATCCGGCCGAGCCTGAGCCGCCCGGAGCCCAGGTGGTCCAAAATCCGCCCGGGGGTTCCGACGATGACCTGGGCGCCCGCTTCAATTCCCTCGAGCTGTGCCGCGTAGCCGACACCCCCGTAGATGGGGAGGCAGCGCACGCCCACGTGCTTGCCGAGGGTGGTGATCTCGGCGGCGACTTGGTTGGCGAGCTCACGGGTGGGGAGCAGAACGAGCGCCTGTGGTTCGGCGCGGTCGGGATCGATTTCGGACACGATCGGGATGCCAAAGGCGCCCGTCTTCCCGGATCCGGTTTGCGCCTGGACGATCAGGTCGCGTCCCTCTCGCATGGCGGGGATCACGCGGGCTTGCACGGGTGTCGGCTCGGACCAGTTGAGATCGCGGACACCGGCTTGGACGGCCTCGGGAAGGTCCGCAAATTGATGCAGTGTTTCGGTCATGAAATTCCGTTGGATGGGGCCGCCAGCCTATCTCTCGGCTATCGGCCCGGCAAGCGAGGGCACACCGCGCGGTGACGACGTCGTCCGGGTGTGGGCCCTCCAGAGACCAGAACGAGCGGGGTGGTCGGCAGACAGCGACGCGATCCTCGATTAGTCTGGCCCGCGCATGGCCCGGATCGATCGAAGCGACGTCGAACGCGTCGCCGCCCTGGCGCGGCTGGAGCTCGGCGAATCCGAGGCCCAGGGGATGGTACGTCATCTCGAGGCGATCTTGGCGTATGTCGAGACCCTGCGCGAAGTCGACACCGAGGGCGTGGCGGCGACCTCCCACGTGATCCCGCTCGAGACGCCGCTGCGGCCCGACCGCGCGGCGGAGCGCCTCGACCCCGGGCGCGCCGTGTCCAACGCACCGGCTCGCGACGGTTTTGCCTTTGTCGTCCCCAAGGTCCTCGAGGAAGACGAGGCGTAGCCTATGGATTTCGCGAGCCTCGTCGAACAGGCGGGAGCCCTGGCGTCGGGCGCCACGACATCGCGTCAACTGGTGGACGCGGCTCTCGACCGGGCCCACGCCACCGAAGACCTAAACATCTTTGTTTCGCTCCGCGCCGACGCCGCGCGCGAGGAGGCCGACGCCGCCGACGCGCGGCTCCGCGCCGGTAGCGCGCGCTCCCCGCTCGACGGAATTCCCGTCGCGATCAAGGACAACCTCATCCAGATCGACGAGCCCTGTGAGTGCGCTTCGAGAATTCTCGAGGGGTTTGTGGCGCCCTATCAGGGCGCCGCGGTCGCGCGATTGTGCGATGCGGGCGCGGTGATCGTCGGCCGCACCAACATGGACGAGTTCGCGATGGGCTCGTCGACCGAGCACTCGTCTCTCGGCCCGACGCGAAACCCCTGGGATCCCACCCGGGCACCGGGCGGCTCTTCGGGCGGATCGGCCGCGGCGGTCGCCGCGGGGGTCGTCCCCCTGGCGCTCGGGAGTGATACCGGCGGTTCGATTCGACAGCCGGCCTCGCTTTGCGGGGTCACCGGGGTCAAACCGACCTACGGGCGCGTCTCGCGCTGGGGCCTCGTCGCCTTTGCTTCGTCGCTCGACCAAGTGGGCCCCCTCGCCCGGGACGCGCGCGACTGCGCGCTCGCGCTCGAGGTGATTGCGGGGCACGACCCGCTCGACTCGACATCGTTGCCCCATCCGGTGCCGGCGTATCGTGAGGCGCTTCGCGGCGATGTCGACGGGTGCGTCATCGGGATGCCGCGGGAGTGTTTTGACGCCGAGGGTGTCGAGCCGGGCGTGCTGGCCGCGGTGCGCGCGGCGATCGAGGAACTCGAGCGCGCGGGCGCAAAAACCGTTCCCGTCTCGCTCCCGCACACACGCTACGCCGTCGCGACCTACTATCTGATCGCCCCGGCGGAGGCGTCGAGCAACCTCGCCCGCTACGACGGCGTTCGTTACGGCCGGCGCGCGGCAGCCGAGTCGCTGGGCGAGATGTATCGACGCACCCGGTCCGAGGGCTTCGGCCCCGAGGTGAAGCGACGCATTCTGCTGGGCACCTACGTGCTGTCCGCCGGTTACTACGACGCCTACTACCGCAAGGCGATGCAGGTGCGCACCTTGCTCCGCCGGGATTTCGAGCAAGCCTTTGGGGTGTGTGATGTGATCGCGATGCCGACCAGCCCCGAAGTCGCGTTTCCCCTGGGCGAGCGTAGCGAGGACCCCTTGCGGATGTACCTGTCCGACATCTTTACGGTGTCGGCCAACCTGGCGGGAATTCCCGCCCTCTCGCTGCCCTGCGGTGTGTCGCAGGGCCTGCCGGTCGGGCTCCAGCTCCTGGGCCCGGCCCTCGATGAAGAGAGGCCGCTGCGGGTCGCCGACGCCTACCAGCGCGTCACGGACTGGCACCTCCGGCGGCCGGATCTCACCCCGTGAGGCGATACGAACTCGTCGTCGGGCTGGAGGTGCACGTTCACCTCGCGACCGATTCAAAGCTCTTCTCATCGGCGCCGGTGCGCTACGGCGAAGCCCCCAACCACTCGGTCCACCCGATCGACCTGGGTCTTCCCGGGGTGCTACCGGTGATGAACGAGCGGGTGGTCGAGCTCGGGCTGCGCGCCGCGCTCGCGACCCACTGCACGATTCACCACCACTCTGTCTTCGCGCGGAAGAACTATTTCTATCCCGACCTGCCGAAGGGCTATCAGATCTCCCAGTTCGAAGAGCCGCTCGCGACTGGAGGTTGGCTGGAGATCCACCCGGAGGACGGTGCCGGCGCGACAAAGCGGGTGGGTATCACGCGCATCCACATCGAGGAAGACGCCGGCAAGTCGATCCACGACTCCGCCGTCGCGGGCGGGGGCTCGCATGTCGATCTGAATCGGGCGGGGGTTCCGCTCCTGGAGATCGTGTCCGAGCCCGAGATGCGCTCCTCCGCCGAAGCGG
>CAJIBI010000234.1_pt1 | contig 10656 bp, 11 predicted proteins | sample 9199321 | NCBI WGS metagenome assembly CAJIBI01 (sample SAMEA7708294, study PRJEB35096) | sediment metagenome | biome: marine neritic benthic zone biome [ENVO:01000025]; feature: sediment [ENVO:00002007]; material: shallow marine sediment [ENVO:03000034] sea grass bed [ENVO_01000059] ... | reverse complement strand
CACTCGAGCGCGCCACCCGAGGTTTCGCTCGCTCCGGCCCACACGTCCACGACCTCGCCCTCGGAGATGTTCAAACCGGTGAGCTGCGACACGATCAAAGCCTCGTCCGCGTCGAGCACATCGTCGTTTTGGATGTTGACGCTTGCCTCGTCCCCGTTGGTGACGGTGATCTCATCGCTCAGGGACCCGGTTCCGCCCGCAAACACGTAGTTCGTCTCATCCTTTTGGGGGTCGGGGTCGGGCTCGGTGACACACCCGATCCCGCAGGTGTCGGGGACGACGTGCTCGCCAAAGAACCGATCGCCCACCATCGCACCGCTATACACGCCGCCCAGATCTTCGAGGACGTCGCTGACGGTACCGTCCCACTCGATCGTGCCCGCGTCGGCGGCGACCCCGAACAACAAGGCTGCTCCAATGCCCAGTCCCAATCGAACGCCTTTGCTCATCCCGATCAATCCTCCGAGCCGACTTGCAGGAAGTTCTTTCGCCCCCGATACGGGAACGCCTGAAGTTCGGCGCCCGGCGCGGCGGGGTCAAAGGTCCAGTATTGGCGGATTTCGGCGATTTTGCCGTCGGCCAGTGTGTAGTGTTCCGAGCCGCGGACGCAAAAGGCCCCGCGGGTGGGATGTGTTCCCGTCACCGTCCACTCGATCGCGGCCTGGTCGCCGGCCGCGACACAGCTGTCGACGTGCCAGCGGGTGTCCACCCACTTGGCCCGGATCTTGGTCCAGAACGCGCCGATCGCGGCCGCGCCCCGCACCGGCGCGTGGTTGGTGTCGTACACCACCGCCTCCGGGGTGAAGTGGCGGGCGATTCCCGCGGCGTCCCCGCGGTTGCACGCCTCGAAGTAGGCTTCGATCAGTCGTCGAGCGTCCATGCGGTCCCTCTAGGTCTCGAGGTCGGGAAGGTCTCGGCTTACCCGCAGCGTCCACTCGGGGTCGCGCTTCTCGAGAAACGCCATCACCCCCTCCTGCGCGTCGGGCTGGGCGCCGGCCCAATCGAGGAGTCGCATCTCGCGCGCGGCCACCTCGGGAATCGTCTGCGCCAGGCCGTCCCAGAGCAGGCGTTTCGAGATCGCCACCGAGGCCGGAGCGGCGTAGCGAAACTCGGCCGCCCGCTCCAGGGTCGCCGGCAGCACGTCGTCCGCGGGGAGTGCCTCGCAGGCCAACCCGAGTGCCGCGAACTCGCGCCCGCACACCATACGACCCGTCAGGAGCAAGTCCGCGGCGTTGGAGAGACCGGCGACCCGCGCCACGATCGCGTGGGAGGCGAGCTCGGGGATGATGCCACGCCGCACAAAGGCGAACTGGATCTTCGCGTCCTCGGCGACGAACCGGAGGTCGCACAGCATCGCATACGTGATGCCGACGCCGATCGCGTGGCCGTTGATTGCCACCAGCACCGGCTTGCGGATCTGCCACGGTGTCAGGCGGGGCCAGCCGCGCGGCCGATCGCTCTGCGCGGCGTCCCCGCCGTCAAAGGTCTCGCCCCCCGCGCTCAGATCTTGCCCGGCGCAAAACGCCCGACCCGCCCCGGTGAGAACCACGGACCGTATGGCGTCGTCGGCGTCACACGCTTCCAGGGCGTCGGCGAGCTCGGCCGACATGCGCTCGTTCCACGCGTTCATCACCTCGGGGCGGTTGAGAGTGAGCACGGCGACGCCATCGGTCACCTCGCAGAGCAGGGTCGGGTCGTCCACGGTTCCTCCGCATTTCGTTCGCGAACGAGGGAGTATACTCGCGCCGAAAGTCGCGGCAGCGGCAGCGTATCGCCGCGCGCGTGAGCGAACGCAGGAGGACAACGCCCATGTTGACAACCGGAAAATTTTCGGGTTTCGAGTTGCGCATCGAGGAACCGGGAATCGCGTGGTTTGAATTCAACCGGCCCGACCGGATGAACGGGATGCGACCGGCCATGAAGCGCGACCTCGTCGAGTCGCTGATCCAGGCCCAGATGGACGACGCGGTGCGCGTGGTGGTGTTCACCGGAAGCGGGCGCGCCTTCTGCGCCGGGGACGACATCAAAGCCTTCTCTTCTGGAGAGCAGGACGAGAGCGTGCTTGTGCCACCGATCCCGCCGGGTCACGCCGACGCGATCGGAACCTACAACGGCCTGCGCAATCTCTCCCAGCCGGTGAACCGCGCGATCCGCAGCCTCGACAAGCTGAGCATCGCGGCGCTGAACGGGATCGCGATCCAGACCGGTTTCTCGTTGGCGTTGGCATGTGACTTCCGCATCGCCGCCGAGAGCGCGCGGATGGGAAGCGCGACGCTGCGCTTTGGCCTCCTCCCGGACGAGGGGGGCCAGTATCTGCTGGTCCAGCACATGGGCGTGGCCAAGACCCTCGACTTCTTGATGCGCAAGCGGATCGTGGACGCCGCCGAGGCCGCCGAATTGGGCCTGGTGCACGAGGTCGTGCCCGACGCGGAGCTCGCGAAGCGCGCGCTGGGTCTGGCGGTCGAGCTCGCCGAGGGGCCGCAGGTGGCGATGCGATTTCTCAAGCGTTCCGTCTACAACGCCGCAGAACTCAGCTGGGAGCAGTCCCTCGACGAGATCGCTTCGAAGACCGCCGTGAGCGATCACCACCCCGACGCCGAAGAGGGCGTGCGGGCTTTTGTCGAAAAGCGCAAAGCGGTCTTCAATCGCGATCTGCCGCGCTGAGGCTGGACCGCGTCGCGGGTGGCCACCCGCAACTGCGTCCCGTCAGCTCGCCGTGAAGTTCGGCGCGCGGCGCTCTCCCATCGCGGCCACCCCTTCCTTCCAGTCGGAGGTGGTCTGCAGACGCTCTTGCTCCCAGCGCTCGCGGCGCGTGGCCGCGGCGATCTGGTCGGCGAGGTCACCGCGCAAGGTCTCGCGGATCGACTCGACCGCCAGCGGGGCCGAGCAGGCGATCTCTCGGGCGAGCGCGCGGGCGCGCTCGCGGAGCTCCGCTAGCGGCACCAGTTGGTCGCACAGGCCGATCGCGTGAGCCTCTTCGCCGGGCACGCGGCGCCCGGTGTAGAGCAGGTTCATCGCGTGTTGCTGACCCACCAAGCGCGGGAGGGTCACCGAGAGCCCAAACCCGTGGTGGAACCCGAGGCGCGCAAAGTTTGCACTGAAGCGCGCCTCCGGTGCCGCCACGCGGAAGTCGGCGACGAGCGCCAACCCCAGCCCACCACCGACCGCCGCGCCTTGAATCGCCGCGACGATCGGTTTGCGTGCGGAGAAGATCCGGACGGCCTCGTCGTAGAGGTGCCGACCGCGCTCGTCGAGGACGCGGCGGTCGCCGTGAAAATCGGCACCGGCACAGAAGTGCTTGCCCTCAGAGCAAAACAACACGGCGCGGCATCCGACCTCGGCGTCGAGGGCCTCGAGGGCGTCGGCGATTCCGGCGATCATGGGGTGGGAAAAAAAGTTGTTGGGGGGGCGCCGGATCTCGACGGTCGCCACGTAGTCCTCGCCGAGGTCGACCGCGATGTCGCCAAAGGTCGCAAAATCGCCCATCAGAGCTCCTCCTCCGCGTGGCCATGCGGCGCGACGAAATTCCGCACCCGGCCGTTCGGTCGGCCAGGGTACCCAAAGCCGGGGCGTAGCGCGGGGACAACGGGACAGGCTACGGTGGGCGTCACCGTGTAGCGGGGGAGGAGGCGCAGCGTGGCACTCAAATACGACAACATCGTCGACGCCGATGGGCACATCTTGGAGCCCCCGGATCTCTGGGAGCGCTACATCGATCCGGAGTTTCGCGACCGCCCGATCCGTATCCGCCGCAACGACAGCGGCGAAGAATACCTGGAGATGGGCGGCCGACCGTCCCAGTTCTTTCGCCTGCAGCTGTTCACGCTGCTCGGCGCGATGGGGAAAGGCAGCGATGAAATCGCGGCGATCGTCGAGCGCGGCTATCCCGGAAGCGCGCCCTTTGGCTCGATGGACCCGGCGGAACGGGTCGAACAGCTCGACCGCGAGGGCATCGCCAAGGTGATCCTCTACCCCAGCATCGGCTTGTCGTGGGAGTGCGAGATCGAAGAGCCCGCCCTCGCCCTCGCCTACTGCCGCGCGTACAACCGCTGGATCTGCGAGTTCTGCCAGGACGGCAGCGGCCGCCTCTTCGCGGCGGCGCACATCTCGCTGGCCGACCCGGTCGAGGCCGCCGCCGAGCTCGAGCGGTCCGTGCGCGCCGGCGCGGTGGGCGCCTTCGTGGCCCCGTTTACACTGAACCGCAAGTCGCACGGGCACCCCGACAACGATCCGTTTTGGGCCAAGGCGCAGGACCTCGACGTTCCGGTCGCGATCCACCCGATGGCCGAGCATCCCAAGGTGCGAACCTACCAGCGCTTCGACCGGGTGCGGGATGCGCCGTGGTTCCAAAACGCGCTCGGTATGCAGGGCCCGCAGCAGGCCTTTTACGGGCTCTTTCAATGGGGGCTCTTCGACCGCTTTCCCCAGGCCAAGGTCGTCGTGCTCGAGTCGGGAGCGGGGTGGATCGGCGCGTCGCTCGACCGCATGGACACCACCTTCGAGACCGCGCTGGGCGACAGCGTGCCGCTCAAGCACAAGCCCAGCGAGTACTTCCGACGCCAGTGCTACATCTCGGGCGACCCCGACGAGCGCGCGCTGGCGCTGATCATTGACCACGTGGGGAACGACCGCTTTTTCTGGGCAACCGACTACCCGCACTTCGACCACCCCGGGAACTACATGGAAGAGCTCGAGGAGCTGGTGTCGAGCCTCTCGGAGACCTCGCGCCACAACCTGCTGGGGGACGCCTGCTGCGCGGCCTACGGGATCTAGCTTGGCCCGCATGACGGGGCCCGGCGCCGACCCCTTCTCGCTCACGGGCCGCGTCGCACTCGTCACCGGTGCCTCCCAGGGGTTGGGTGCCGCCATGGCGGGAGTGCTCGCCGACGCGGGTGCGCACCCCGTGCTGATCGCCCGCAACCGCGAAAAGCTCGAGGTCCAGGCGGAGGACATCCGCAAACGCGGAGGCCAGGCCACGGTGGCGCCGCTCGACCTCACGGAAGACGCGGCGGTGGTCGAGACGGTGGCCCGCCTCAGAGACGACCTGGGCCGCATCGATGTCCTGGTGAACAACGCCGGCGTGATCGACCGCGCGATGATCGCCGAGAGTGAGCCCGCGGCGTTTCGCAAGGTACTCGACCTCAACGTCACGGCGGCCTACTTGATGGCCCGCGAGTGCGCCGTCCCGATGGCGGAGCAGCGTTGGGGACGCATTGTCAACATCGGTTCGATTCTGTCGGTGATCGCCCGCCCTTCGGTGGTTTCGTACACCGCGAGCAAACACGCCATCGTCGGGCTCACCAAGACGCTGGCCGCCGAGTTTGGTGGAAGCGGCGTCCACAGCAACGCCATCCTGCCCGGCTACTTCCGCACCGAGATCAATGTCGTGCTGCAACAAAATCCCGAGTTCAACGCGATGGTGGAATCGCGCACACCCCTCGGACGCTGGGGCACGACCCCCGATCTGGCCGGGCCGCTCCTCCTGCTCTGCTCGGAAGCGTCGAGCTACATCAATGGACACGCGCTTCTTGTCGACGGCGGTTTCACCGCCACGATCTGAGGAGCCGAGCTGCGGGACGCAGCGAGCTCGCCCGCTACCGCGCGATGCGCCGCAGGTAGTCGCCGTAGGCGGTCTTTGACAGGGTGTGCGCGCGCGCGAGCAGGGCCTCGCGATCGATGTAGCCCAGGTTGAAGGCAATCTCCTCCAGACAGGCGACCTGCAGCCCCTGGCGCTCTTGGATGGCGTGGATGAACTCCGCCGCTTCGAGGAGCGACTCGGGCGTTCCGGTGTCGAGCCACGCGACCCCCCGACCGAGGCGTTCGACGTGGAGCTCGTTCTCGTCCAGATACACCCGATTGACGTCGGTGATCTCGAGCTCGCCGCGCTCGGAGGGCCGCAGCCCGGCGGCGATCTCGAGGACGCGGTTGTCGTAGAAGTAGAGGCCCGTGACGGCGTAGTCCGAGCGCGGCGCCCGGGGCTTTTCTTCGATCCCCACCGCCCTGCCGTCTTCGGCGAACTCGACCACGCCGTAGCGTTCCGGGTCGCGAACCCGGTAGCCGAACACCGTGGCGCCGCTCTCCCGCTGCGCAGCGCGCCGCAGGGTCTCGGCGAGGGTGTCGCCGTAGAAGACGTTGTCTCCCAGCGCGAGGGCGACACGGTGGCTGCCCACGAATTCGCGCCCGATCAAAAAGGCCTGGGCGATCCCCTCGGGCTTGGGTTGCGCCGCGTATTCCAGGCGGAGACCAAATGTCGATCCGTCGCCGAGCAAGCTGCGGAACCCCTCCTGGTCCTCGGGTGTGGTGATGACGAGGACTTCGCGGATCCCGGCGAGCATCAGCGAGGAGAGCGGGAAGTAGACCGTCGGCTTGTCGTAGATCGGGAGCAGCTGCTTCGACACGGCCAACGTCGTCGGGTGAAGACGCGTGCCCGCGCCCCCCGCCAGCAGGATGCCCTTCAGGTCATGCACAGGTCGCACCATACGCGACTATCGGCAGGCCCGACAGAATCGTTGAGTTCGCCCGCGATTCGGGCGGCGGCGACCCGGCGGCGCAGCGCGATGACGACCACGCCAAACGCGACCAAGAGCGCCGTGCCGGGTTCGGGGACCACCGCGGAAGGAGACCCGGCGGCGCGTGCCGTCACACGTGGAGTGCGGCGGTCGGGTGGATGCCATCCCAGAAGGCGTAGGTATCCGCCACTGCGGCGTCGGCGATGCAGGCGGGATCCGCGGCGCAGCCCGCATCGACCACCTCGAATCCAAACGAAGCGGGGTCGGCGGCAATCTGCTGTCCGAGCGCAAAGGCATCGAAGATGCTGATCGCGACGTCGAGGCCCTGCGCGAAATCCCGCACCTCCTCCACGGTGTCTTCCAGGGCGTCGTTGAACGCTCGGGAGATTTCGGTCGCGGCCGGGCCGGCACCGGCGAGCGACACGGCGGGCGCGAGACCGACATCGGGGACCGTGGAAAGCAGGATGTCGCGGGCGCCGTTGTTGATCAGATCGATCAGCGACATCTCCACATCACTGGCGAACAGCCCCACGTGGTCGACCGAGAAGCCCCCGGTCGCGAGCAGGTCGTTCAGCGCGTCGCGCACGTTGTTCCCGCCGATGCCCACCACAAAGAGCGAATCCGGAGCGGGCCGACCATACAAGGAGACGGCGCCGCTGTAGAGCTCGACCTGATCGAGCAGGCTCGGGGGGAGGTCACCGGGCGGGCCGGAGCGCGCCCCGCCAAACGCGAAGTTCGCGCCGCCCAGAATCTCGGGCTCGAACAGGCGCGTAGCGGGATCGATCAGGGCATTGGACGGGGGCGCGGGAAGGCCATTTGCCTCGGCGAGCAGCGTCACCCAGGTCGGCCCGTTGCTGAAGTTGTCGCTCCCCGCATAAGGGAGGCCGGGAATCGATCCCGCGTCGGCGAGGGGCAGCGGCTGCCGCGAACCGGGAGGTACTCCCGGCAGAAGCCCCGCGTCCGCCAAGATCGCCACGTTACCGGCGTCCATGAGGCTGTCGCCAAAGGCGAAGAGCGCGGCAAAGGAGCCCGCCGCGGCGCCGCGCGGCGCCACGACCAGCAAAGTCAGTGCGATCGCCCCCAACCCAACGATTCTGCGAATCATGCATAGGCCCTCTACTGGCGGAAAGCCCACATTCCGAACCACCGAGGAGGAGATGTCAATGAACAATTCCAACGCAGTTTCGGTGCGTTGGGAGAGGCTCTGCAGGCGCCACATCAAAGGACTTGGAGTGTGCCCCCCGGGCCCTCCAGACGAATGTCCGCGAAAGCCCCCCGCGCGGTGCCGTGTTGAAAGGAGCTCACCACGATCAGCCACACGGCGACCAGACGGCCCGGAACCTCGCCCAGGGCTTCGTCGCAATCGCCCGCGATCCTGCGCTCTTCGCCCTGCCATGCGCCCATCCCCGCCTCACCACTGCGAACGCAATAGTGGATCTCGCGGTAGTTCCACGAGCGAACGGGGCACCCGAAGTGGGTCCCCGGCGCCAGGCAACGGCTCCAAAACCAGGTGAGGTCACGACCGTTGTCGAACTCGACGGCGATCGAGAGGTAGTCGTGGGTGGAGACCTCGTTTTCGGCCCGGCGCGACGGAAACTCGTCGAGCCGCCAGCGCCAGCGGATGCGTGTCTCGGGCTCGAGCGGCAGATCGACGGCTTTGCGCAAAATGCCCTGGTCGTTGACCGATTCCACCGCGATGCCCGCCCCGAATGGCGTCTCGCAGCGTTGGTAGACGTCGGCGCTTCCGGTTTCGAGGAGGTAGGCCCACCCCTCTGGGGTCTCGACCGGATCGGCGAAGCGCTCCGCTTCGGCGCGGATCTGCGCCGCGTCGCCGCACGCGGCGGCGGCGGCGAGCCCCACCCGGGGGTCGCTCCGCCACACCACCACGAGGACATCGATGCCGCCGCGGAGATGTCGGTAGGCGCGCTCGGAGGTCGCGAGTTCGCCACCCTCGTCCTTCCAAAAGCCGTGCAAGAGCGAAAGGTACAGCGACCCCGCCGTCACGGCGCGGCGTGTCGTGGTGTCTTGGGTCGGATTGAACACCGGGCCCGTCCCGACGCGTCCCCACAAATGGTGGCGCGGCCCCGCCCACTGATCGGATTCCGCTGGCGACCAGAGGACCCGGCCCTTCGCCAAGAGGCTGAACCACTGTCCCGCGCGGAGCGCGACCCCGCTATCGGTCCACGGGGGATCCGTCGCGGGGAGCCATACGCGTTCGACGCGCTCGACCAGGTTGCGGAGTGCGGGCGGCACCGCTCCCACCCAAGCCAACACGTCGGCAGGCCAGCCAGCGGTGGCGATCTCATGGCTCAACGCGGGGTCCGACATCGCCGCTTCCTCCCGCGCCCGACGCTACCATGGCCGCGAGGAGGAGCCCGGTTGGCGGCCCTACGACGCGAGTGCGGTTTCCTGGACCACGACGGGGAGCGCCTCTACTGGGAATCGGCTGGCGACGGCGACCCCCTGGTCCTGTGCCACGGTGCCGGTGGGAACCACGCTGTGTGGTATCAGCAAGTTCCGGTGTTCGCCGAGACGCGCCGCGTCGTCACCTGGGATCACCGGGGCTTTGGTCGCTCCACCGCGCGCAAGGGTCCGACCACCCCGGCGCTGGCGGCGGGCGACCTCGAGGCACTGCTCGACCACCTCGGGGTCGAGCGCTGCGATCTGGTCGGTCAATCGATGGGTGGCTGGACCGTGCTGCGTTTTGCGGTGACGAACCCCGGCCGCGTCCGGCGCCTGGTTCTGGCCGACAGCCCGGGCGGCATTGATTGCCCCGAGGTCCGCGCGGCCATCGCCGAACTCAGCCGCGGGCCCGGGCCGCTCCGCGCGCCCCCGGAGCTCGGGGTGCACCCGGCCGTGGGCACGCCCTTCAGCAACCGCGACCGCGACCACGCCTACCTCTATTCACTGCTCGGGGGCTTTGGGGAGCCCGACCTCTCGGCGGTCGCGCCGCCGCTCTTGGCCAGCACGGTCCCGACTGAGGCGCTCGCGGGGCTCGACCTTCCGGTGTTGATGGTGGTCGGCGCCCTCGACGCGCTCTTCCCACCGTCCGCCATCCGGGCGGCCGGCGCCTCCCTGCCCGGCGCCCGGGTCGCGGAGGTTCCCGGCTGCGGCCACTCGCCCTACTTCGAGGACGCGGCCGCCTGGAATCGCGTGGTGGGGGATTTTCTCGCCTGACGCGGCCGTCGCGGCGGTGCAGCCGGAGCCGGAGGACATCGATTTTGTGAGCAAAATCGAAAGCTTGCACATCTGCTGCCGGTAAACCGGACGACCTGCAGCGCCGATATACAGACCTCGCATCCCACTCGCAAAGGAGATTGCGATGTCTGCCACGGCAAGTGCAAATCCCTACCAGTCGCCCACATCGAACGTCACGCCGACCGGGTTCGCCCCCACGACCGAGCTCGCGGGCCGCGGCACGCGTCTCGCTGCCGCGATCCTCGACGGGCTCTTTTATCTCGCCTTTATGCTCCCCGGAATTCTCGTGGTGCTGCTCGGCATGGAGAGCACCCAAAGCTCGGGAATCGCCAGCTCGATGGAGATGGCCACCGGTCTCGGCGGGATCCTGTTCCTCGTCGGCTTTGTGGCGTGGGCGGTAATTACGATCCGGCTGGTCTCGGAGAACGGTTGGACCCTCGGGAAGCGCGTATGCGGCATCCGCGTCGCGCGCAGCGACGGAAGCGACGCCTCGCTCGGCCGTATCTTCTTTCACCGCAATGTGATCATCAACCTGCTCGGGATGATTCCGCTGGTCGGCGCGTTTATCTCGATCGGCAACATCCTGTTCATCTTCGGCGAGGCGCGGCGCTGTCTCCACGACCGGATCGCCGACACAATCGTCGTTCAGGCCTAAAGTCACGCGCGTGAGCGCGGCGCTCGACACGGTCCAGCCCTTCGAGACACCGGAGGGCGTCGACCTCTCGCTGGTTCCCGCGGGCCCGGTGCCCCGGGTACTCGCTTGGGGCATCGACCTGTTGATCCGCCTGTTCACCTACTCGGCGTTGTTCTCCTTCTTTCCGCACTTCGGCGCCTTCGGGATGGGGCTCCTCTTGATCTCGATCTTTCTGGTCGAGTGGTTCTACCCGGTGTTTTTCGAGGTGCTCTGGCGCGGTCGCACCCCCGGCAAGATGACGCTGCAGCTCGCGGT
>CAJIBI010000184.1_pt1 | contig 10681 bp, 8 predicted proteins | sample 9199321 | NCBI WGS metagenome assembly CAJIBI01 (sample SAMEA7708294, study PRJEB35096) | sediment metagenome | biome: marine neritic benthic zone biome [ENVO:01000025]; feature: sediment [ENVO:00002007]; material: shallow marine sediment [ENVO:03000034] sea grass bed [ENVO_01000059] ... | reverse complement strand
TCGCCCCGCGACGGCGGCCTGATGGTCGGTTGGAACAACATTTTCCGCTGGCAGCACTACGGCTACCGGGCGGGGCCAATTCCGATGGCCTACATCGCGCCGGGCAACGAGGTGCCGAGCGAGCGCGCTGAAGCCCTCGCGGGTGGTGGCCGGGTCGAGCGCGTGCTGGTCACCGACTATCACCGGGTCTATCTCTCACATCAAGCGGCGCTCGAGGATCAGGACTACACGCTCAAGGTCGCGGACGCGGAGAGCCAGCACTTCAAAGACTGGATGCAGTTCACCGAGCCCTTCGATATGCGCGGCACCGCCTTTGTGATCGAACGCTATCGCGACCCGCACGAGCCCGACCAGGTGAACTCGTATCTGCCGACCGAGCGCAAAATTCGGCGCCTTTCGGCCAAGGAACGCTCGGACCGGTTCTTGGGCTCCGAGATGACGATGGACGACTTCGAGGGGTTCTCGGGTCGCGTGCTCGACTACGAGTGGGCGTACCGCGGTCAGAAGAGCGTCCTGCATGTCGTCGACTCGAAGCACCCCCACTCCGTTTTTTTTGGGCCGATGAGCCACGTCCCCAACGACCAATGGCAACTGCGACGCTGCCATGTCGTCGAGACGCGGCCGGTGCTGCCGGGACACCCCCACGCGCGGAAGCTCAACTTCTACGACGCCGAGACCTACAACATCCCGATGGCGATGGTTTTCGACGGGAACGATCGACTGCTGAAGATCATCTACACGATCTACAAATGGCCCGGCGGCCACCCCAGCGGTGAGCCCGGCGCCACGGTGAGCCACTACCGCTCGAGTGTCGTGATCAACACCCAGAGTCAGCGCTCGATGGTGAACTGGTCGGAGCACACCGAGATCCCCGATATGAAGGCTTCCGCGGTGCGCCGCATGTTCAGCGTCTCGACGTTGACCGGGGGCCGCTAGGGCGGGCGGTCGCTTAGGGGAGATAGCTGAACCACGGCAACTGGATGAGCGGCTGGTGAAGCCAGCCGCTCGGGCCGTGGTAATTGAGGAACTCGGAAACAAAGAGCTGCGCGACGAAGGCGAGCCACAGCAGGGCCGCCACCGCTGTGGCGGTGAACTGCCATCCTGCCCGCAACCCGCCACCCATCGCGGCCGCAACCCCGCGCGCCGGTGGAACGGGTGCGGGGAGCCCGAAGCGAGCGAGCAGCGACCGCAGCCGCGGGGAGAGCCGCTCAGGGGCTAACGTGCCACGGGCGACGGCCCTGCGCAGCCCCTCCGCGTAGACGGTGGCGGCGCGCAGTCGCAGCCACACGTAGCCGCCAAAGAGAAGGGCTCCGCTCCAGAACATGAAGGACTCGAGCTGCGCCACCAGCTGCGCGTCGGTCCAGCTCGGGTACGCGTCAAAGCGGTCGAAGAACATCGGCGCCGTCTTCAGCGCCACCACGGGGAGCGACACCAAGGCGTAGCGGGCGGCCAGTCCGGCACAGCCCGCCGCGTTCGCCGCGATCACCCGCCGCAGCACGCCGAACTGATAAAAGGCCCGCGCATCGCGTGCGACCGCCTGGTGCACCTGGGCGACCGGCAGGTACAGCATCGCGACGACGAAGAGCATCACACCGAGCGCGGCGGCGAGGGGGCCGACCGACGCGAGCTCGTAGCTTTTGTGAAAGGAGTGGTTCCAGCCCGCGTGCCATCCAAAGAGCCAGAGCGTACCCGCCGGAAGTGTGAGTACGAAGGCGTTCGCGACCGCCCCGGCGCCTTCCCGGAGGTTGCGCCACAGCGCGCCGACCCACGACGCCCCGCTGCTCCGCGGGGGGGCGGCGGCGACCCAGCGCGGCGGATCCGCCGCATCGACGGTTTCTGCGTCGCTGCGGGCAAAGACCGCAAAGGCGACACCGCTGTTCGCCTCGGCGTGCCAGCGGCGATAGACCCGGCGCCGCGCGAGGGCTTGGGTCCACCCCACCGCGACGACGGCGAGCGGAAGCACCGCGGCGCAGATCGCACCCAGCAACGCGTCCTTGAGGAAGCGCCCTCCTGCTCTCATGCGAACACCTCCGGCAGGGGCTCCGCCTCGGCGTGCGGAAAGGGCACCCCCATCAACGCCGCGAGGGTCGGCGCCACCGCGATCTGCTCGACGCTGCGGTCGACGACGCGTCCCCGGGCAACCCTGGGCCCCACAAAGCAGGCAAAGATCTCGCGGCTCGAACGGGAGTTGAAGTGGTGTTGGTAGGGAACCCGCATCGCCCGGTTGTCGTCGCGTCCGCAGTCGGGCGCGACCGCGATCACGGTGTCGCCGCGGTAGAAGGGGTCGCGGTCGATGGCTTCGACGATGCGGCGTAACCCTTCGTCGATCACGGCGATGCCCCGCGTGTAGTGTTCGGGATAGCCCCAGTGGACGTAGTCGGGATCGTTGTAGTTGACCATTACAAAGTGCGGCCGCAACGCGGCGAGCGCTCGCACGGCGAGCTCGGTGAGCAACCGATCGCCGCGCGGCCGGCGTAGCCCGCTCTCGCCGTAGCGCTCGACAAAGCGGTCCCAAAACGCTCCGATGACCGCGCCCTGGCCATGCTCGGAGTCCCGGCTGTTGAACGACTCCAGACGCGCGAGCTCGCGCCGCATCGCGTTTGGATCGCCGACGCCCGCTTTGATCTTTCGGCGCAGGATGTGGCAGCGAAGCCGGTAGGCGCTCAACACCTGTGCCCGGTAGCGCGGCCCGTAGTCTGGATGGTTCGAGAAGGAGTAGAACTCCTCGTCGAGGCGATCCTCGCCGTTGATCAAGAGTGTCTGATGCGGCGCGAGCCGCCAGGTGCGGCGAAGACACTCGAACAGCGTCGGGACCTCCGCCTCGAAGCGCTCGCCCAAAAGGCGCGGGTCGACGTCGCGATAGGCGTCGTAACGGCCGAGGAGGAGGTGCAGCGTTCCCTGGCCGTGGCTGGTGTCGATCGCTTTGAGACGCCCGTCCACGCCGCGGCGGCGGGCGGAGGACGAGATCTCCACCCCGCGAAACAGGGTGCCGCGCGCTGCAAACTCGTGGAGGAAATAAGGGGCGTGGCTGCGCCCGGGCGCGATGGTCTCGCCCCGGCGCACCCCGCCCCCAAACCGGACAAGAATCAACTTCGAGCCCGGGGCTCGGCCGGCCAACCCGACATCCGGAAACCCGAGCGGGGCGAGCCCACACGCCGCAGCGGCCTTTACGAAGGAACGTCGCGTCAAGCTCTTGAGAACCATGAGGTTTCCTCCGCTACTCTGCGTTGCGAGGTAGACTACATCGTAAACCGATGTAGTCCAGAAACAGAGATCCCTGGGGGGCATTTACCGTGGCGGAGCTTTGGGTTTCCCAACTCCGGAAAGGACTCGTTGAGGTCTGCGTGCTCGCCGTGCTGCAGCGCGGAGAGGCCTATGGCTACGCGATCCTCAAGACGCTCCGCGCCATCGACGTCCTGGCCCTGACTGAGAGCACGCTCTACCCGGCGTTGGGAAGGCTCACCAAGGAGGGCTTTCTCTCGGTGCGGTCGGCCCCCTCGCCGGAGGGCCCGCCCAGGCGCTACTACACGCTCACGACCGCGGGGCGGGAGCGCCTCGCCGAAATGCGGCTCTATTGGCGTGCGCTGCAGGAAGGCCTGAACGCGTTGCTCGAACCTCCGGCGGATGCGGGATGAGTGAGCTCGGTCGTAGCGCCCGCAAGGCGCTTGACGCCTACCTGCGGCGCGTCGCGGAGGCGATGCGCCGCGCGGACCACGACGCCGACGAAGTGGAGGCGGTCCGCGAGGGCCTGCGCGAACAAATCCTCGAACTCGCGACGCGCGATGGCGCCGCACCTGGACGCGATGCGATCGAACGGGCGATCGCGAGCCTCGACGGCCCTGAGTCCTACGCGCCCGCCGCGGCGCGCAACCCCCGCGCGCCGACCCGGGGCGCGGGGCTGGCGCGTCTCAGCGCGCTGAGCTGCGTAGCGGGCGCGATGCTTGTTGTCGTCGTGAACTTTCTGGGGCGGCCCGAGATCAAGGACGCCGCCGGCGGCGCCTTTGTGATCAGTCAGCTCGTTGCGCTGGCCGCGGGTGGGATCACCTGGCGTGATCCCTGGGGACGCTTTGGTGCCGTGGCTTCCGCCCTGTTGCTCCTGATGCTCGCGGTGGTGCTCGTGCTCTCCAGTTGACCGGCGCGCGGGCGCCGGTCTCGGTTTCCAGAATCAAAAACGCAGCTGCGCCATGAAGCCAAAGAAGTGGGCGCGGTAGTGGCCGTCGACATGTGCCAGCACCACGCCGCGGTCCGCGTAGTTCGGGGCCAGCCCGCGCTGCGCGAAGTCGCGCACAAAGGAGCGCTGGTAGCGGTGGAAGATGCGCAGCGACGCTTCCTCGAGCAGGTCGACACGGAGCTCGGTCACGAGCAGGTGATCGCGGTACCGGAGGTCGGGAAGGTTGTCGCCGGCCTCTCCCGGCGTGACGCCGGACGGCAACGCACCCGCCGATGCGAAATCGTAACGCAGAGACTCCACGCTTTGTTGGAGCGTGTAGTCGACGGACACCTGAAGGCGCGTATGCGGGATCCATCGCAGCGTGCTGCCGACGTAGTGCACCCGAGCGCGGCTCCGCTGGGTCCACGCGTTGTCGAGCGGAAACCAGGGGCCGCCCGCGTTCGGGTCGCTCGAGAGCGCGAAGCTGTCGTTGACGAGACGCATCTCCGTCGTGCGTCGCTCAAAGCCGTAGACAAGATGGGCCTCGAGGGCGGGCCGCGGACGCCAGTGCCACTGCAGATTGGCGGCGTCGCTGTCCCGGTGGCGGAGCCCGTAGGCGGCGCGATAGTTTTGCCGCCGCAGGTCGACCGCGAGCGCCAGATCCATGTCGTCGCGCAGCAACCAGAGTGTATGCAGGCGCCCGTGATGAGCGGTGCGGTTGGCGAGGTCGCTTTGGCGTTGCTGCGCGAGCCCGTAGGGCGGGGTGACGCCACCGGGGAGCGGGGCGACATAGCCCGGTAGCGCCGAGACGAAGTAGCGCTGCAACCGGTCGAGGTCGTAGGGGCTTCCCGACCGGGAGGCGCCGTCGTAACCCAGGCGCAGCGTGAGGCCCCGCAGGTCGCGGCTGGTCAGTGCGACCTGGATTGTCCGCTCCCGGGTGCGACGCCGAGCGCGATGGTCGCGTTCTACGCTGCGCCGCGCGACGGTCGCGCGCAGTCGGGTCTTCCCGTAGAGGCGGTAGTCTGCCTCGAGGTCCCAGTGGTACCTGCGGTAGCTCGTGGGAATCGACCGATAGCGCCAGTCGTCGCTCACGGCCTGGCCGGGCTGAAACACCCGCCTGAGGGGGGTGGTGGCTTCAAGTGCACCGTCTTCCGAGACGTACCCCACCCGGTCGACGAGTGGGTTGAAGGCCGTGTAGCGGGTGTCGTCGTCGTGGTCTTCGAGACGCGCGCTCGCTCGGAGCCGCAAGCGCGGGTCTGGGCTCCACAGGGCGTAGACGTGGGCGATCGCGTGGTCGATCCGCGCGTCGGCGTCGTCGCGCGCCAGCGCGTCGCGTTGGTTCCACAGGTCGAGGTCGAGGGTGCCGGCCCCCGCGCCGACCGTTCCGCTGTTGATCGTCGGGGTGAGGAGCGTGCCATTTTGCCGATGGCGGCTCCACGCTGCGCTGGCCCCGACCCGCACGCGGCCGGGGAGCGACCAGGCGAAATCGCCCTCGATCTGATGCGCCCGGTTGCTCGGGTACAGCGCGAAGCGGCCCTCGCGGATGTCCGGGTCGCCGAGGTCGAAGGGGTTTTCGAAGCGCAGCGTGTCGCTGCGGTTGCGAAACAGCGAGAGGCCGTAGCGGAGGTTGGCTTGGGTGCGCTCCCCGCCCCACTCGACCCCGGTGTCAAAGCGATGGGTGTACGCGTCGACGGGCTCGGCGCTCTCGATCCACTGCCCGATCGGGCCGATCCGCGGAAACCCGAGCGCCCCGCCAAAGGGTCGAGCGCCGTCGCGATCTTCAAAGCGGTAGCTCGAGAAAAGCCGCAACAGCGGTGTCGGCGTGACATCGACGCGAATCCCCGAGCGGTCGCGTTTCGTCGAAAAGGTCTGGCGTCGCAGGTCGGCGATCGCCGCATCGATCGCGGCTTGCGAGTTGCCGCCGGCGACAAGACCGCCCCGTAAGCGCTGTCTCTGCGCCCCGACGTTGTCGAGCAGGCTGCGTGCGTCTTTGGCGTAGTGGCGGCGGATGCGCGAGAAATCGCCGCGGACACGCCAGCGCCCGGCGGCGCCGCCCTCGAGCGCGTAGGCCTGGTCTTCGCGCCCCACCGCGAGGGCGCGGGCGCGCAGGTAGAGCGGGCGTTCGGCGTGGTCGAGGGCGAGCCAGGCGCTGTTCAACAGAACCCCGTCGCTGCGGTCGGCGTAGCGTTCGTAGCGGGTCTCGTGGTCATTGCCGGTCTTGAACACCCCGCCCCATTCGAGGGATAGGGCGCCGCGCCAAGGGCCCCAGAGGGGTCGGGTACGGACGGTTTCATAGGGGAACGCGTAGAGCCATCCCGCCGGCGAGCGGCGCGTGACCGAGAGAGGGCCCCATCCCCGCGGATCGACGCGGCGCGTGGGGTCGGTGGCGTCCGGATCATCGACGCTGCCCGGCCCGCCCGGCGCCGCGGCCCCGGGACGTGTCAGCACGCCGCACAACACGAGCAGGGCCAGGCCAGGAACGCGCGCCCACCTCATCGGTGGAAGCGAACACCGGAGGGGTGGTTCGAGCCGTGGATTTGGGCGTGGCAATTGGTGCAGGAACGCACTCCGATCCGCACGTCGGGTCGCGGCCCGCGCGGGATGTTTGCGCGGGAGAGCAGATCGTTGGGATGGCTAAAGCTGATCTGCGAGTGACATTGCTGACACAGGAACGGGCGTGGGCTCGCGAGCAGCATCTCGTGGTTGGAGCCGTGGGGCAGATGGCAGTTGAGACAACTCTCGCGCACCGGAGCGTGCTCCCACAAAAACGGGCCGCGTTTTTCGGCGTGGCAGTTGGCGCAGAGGTGGTTGACGCTGATCTCGCGGAGCAGCGGGTCGGTGGCGGAGCCGTGGGGGTTGTGACAATCGGCGCAGTCGATCTTGCCCTCGTGCAGCGGCATGTGGGACCGTCTGCGGAACTCGGCGCTCTGCTGCGGGTGGCAGGAAAAGCAGGTCCGGTTGATCCCGGCCTCGCGCAGGAGCCCGCCGGCGCTGATCTCGGCCATCGGGTTGTGACAGTCGCTACAAGCGAGGTCCTCGCGCTCGTGGGTGGATCCGATCCAATGGATGCGCGCGCCGCCGCGGTGACACGCGAGACACGCATCGTTGAGCGCCGCGACCGCCTGCGCGGATCCCCGGGTAAAACGACGGATGCCGTCGGGTGCCGCCGGGTCGCGGACGTGGGCCGCCCCGGGGCCGTGGCAGGCTTCGCAGGAGTGGGCTTCGATTTCGGTGCGCGGTGCGGTGTCGAAGACGCGCTCGTGGATCGTGGCGGACCAGTGATCCGCCTCGACCGTGTGGCAGGCGCGGCAGGTCGCGGCTCCGGCAAAGGCCTCCGACTCGGAGCCCTCCGCCACCGCGCTCGCGGCGGCAGCGAGGGTCGCGAGGAGGGCGAGGGCAGCGGGAAAGTGGTGCAGCATGGCTCCGAACCTTCGGTCCAAGCTAGGGCGGTCGCGCGGGTCGCGGCACAACGAGACCCAGCAACCCGCGTTGCCGAACGGGAAACGCCCTGGGGGCAGGCTTCGCTTCGAGCGCATCGAGCCGCGTGGTGCGTCACGTCCACGGCGATACCGTCGTATCATGGCGCTTTGCCGAGTGAGGAGACCCGAACATGAGTGACGATTTGCAACGCCTTCTGGCCGAGGCGGCGATCCGCCGCGTGATGGATCGCTACTGCCACGCCGTGGACCGCGGCACGGCCGACGACGTCGCGACGCTGTTCCACCCCGAAGCTTCCCTGGTCGTCTTTGGCGACGTCCACAAGGGCCGCGCCGCGGTGCGGCAGTGGTATGCCGACTACCACGACAATTTTCGCGCCAAGCTCGACACGCTGCGCCACAAGATCTCCAACACCCTGATCGACTTCGAAGGCGACGACGCGGCGCGGGTCGTCTCCTACATGGACGCCGACGGCGTGATCAAGGGCAGCGACGAGGTGCTCCCGGCGGTCGGCCGCTACGACGACCGCTTTGTGCGCGAAGACGGCGAGTGGCTCTTCGGGCAGCGCGAGATCGTCGTGTACCAGATCGACGCAAAGCTCTCGGGGTTGCTCCGCTAGCGCGGGCGCGGGGCGGGGTTTGGCTAGAGCAGGCGGCTCCGGATCGACACTTCCGAGTGGAGGGTCCGGTGCACCGGACAACGCTCGGCGATGGCGAAAAGACGTTCGCGCTGGGCGGGGTCGAGGTCACCGTCGAGTCGGATCTCTTTTTCGATGTGATCGATCTTTCCGACCGCGGTTTCGCAGTCGGCGCAGTCCTTGGCGTGAATCTTTTCGTGACGCAGCCGGACCGTCACGCGCTCCAGCGGGAGCTGCTTGCGTTCGGCGTACATCCGGATCGTCATGCTCGTGCACGCACCGAGGGCCGCGAGCAGCAACCCGTAGGGCGTCGGGCCCGAGTCTCCACCGCCGACCGACGGCGGTTCGTCGGCCCGCAGCCGGTGGGGACCCGCCGCGATCGACTGGCTGTAGCGGCTCTCGCCGGTCTCCACGACGACGACCTCGCCTTGATCCGCACGCGCCTCGACCGGCGGCTCGATCACCGGGAGGTAGCGCTCAGACCACGCCGCGATGACCTGAGCCGCGTAGACCGAATCGTCCCGGCGGCTCAAGAGATGATCGGCCCCGTCCAGGGAGACAAAGCTCTTGGGGTGGCGCGCGGCCTGAAAGATCTGCGAAGCGTTCTCGATGCCGACCAGCGTGTCGGTGGGCGCGTGTAGGATCAGCAGCGCCCGCCGCAGCGCGCCGATCCGCGCGTCCAGACCTTGCGCGGCGAGGTCTTCCAAGAACTGTCGGCGGATCGTGAAACGCCGCCCGGCCAGCTCGACGGTTGCCTCCCCATCCGCCGCGATCTCGGCCGCGCGGTCGACAAAGAGCTTTTTGACATGCGCCGGGTCGGCGGGTGCGCCGATCGTGGCGATCGCCTTCACCTCGGGGAGGTGTTCGGCGGCGGCGAGGACCGCCGCACCGCCCAGGCTGTGGCCGATGAGAAGGGACGGGGCTTCGCGGTGATCACGCAACCAGCGGGCGGCCTGGAGCAGGTCCTGCACGTTCGACGAGAAGTTGGTGTTGGCGAACTCGCCATCGCTGTGTCCGAGCCCCGTGAAGTCGAAGCGGAGCACCCCGATCCCCATCTCGGCGAGCGCGCGAGAAATGCGCGAGGCCGCCGCGATGTCTTTCGAGCAGGTGAAGCAGTGCGCAAAGATCGCGAAGGCGCGGGGTCGTTCGGGGGGCGAATCGAGTCGCGCAGCCAGGAGGTCCCCCTGCGAGCCGGAAAATTCGATCCGTTCCGCCATGTTTTGCCCTCCCGGCTCGCTCGCCATCACGCGGGCCCGCTGCTCCGCCGCATTCTTTCGAGCCCTTGCCCTGCTGCGATAGTAGGCCTCACCGGTTCTGCGACGAACAATCCCCCGGATTATTCCGGACCTTCTCCGGAGATCTGGAACAACGCGCCGAGGTTGATGCTCCCGTGGTCGGCTGGCTGTTGAGGGTCCCCGTCTGGGTTCCCGGGGCTCAGATTCGATGCGGTGTCGTCCGGAGGAAACAGGATCAGGGTCTGGAGGAACTCGAGGATCTTGCGTCGACTGTCCCCGTCCAGCCGGGCAAAGGCCTTTCGCGAGCTTTCTGCCTCCCCACCGTGTCGCAGGATCACCTCCTCGAGGTTCATGCTGCGGCCGTCGTGTCCGTAGGGAGCAGTGCTTCCGACGCCCCAGAGCGCTTCCGTCAGGAATTCTTGCTGGAAGGTCCCATCGTACTCGCGTTCATGGAACGCCTCGCCCAGGTCGTGCCGCTTGAAGTCCGTAAAGATGTCTTTCACCACGAAGGGCTCCCCTGTCGGGAGCAACTGGGGAAAGGCGTCGCCATCCGGCACGGTCTCGAAGCGAGTCGACGCCGTTGCAAAGAGCCGGTTGAAGATGCCGCGAACGGGGTCGTGGACGGTTTCGATATCCGCGACCCGCCGGTCCTGTTCGATGACGAGGTCCGGCACATGGCAACTTGTGCAGTGGATGCGATCCATCAGGAGCCGGCCCTGCCGCGTGCGGCGCGTCTCTCGCGCATGGCCCGGTTTGAAGTAGTTGAGCAGGTAGAACTCCATGTGATCGATCAGCGCCGTGTCGATCTCGTTCGTGATGCCGTCCGCGTCACCATCTTCCGACGCGTCGCACACTGGCGGGCGTTCGAAAGTGTCCTGGGAAGGGTCGTAGACGAAGCCGGCCGGGCTCGTGCGGGCCTGGGGGGACACGGGATCCGTCACGTCGCAAAGGATCTCGTCGGGCGCTTCGAGTCCCATCTCGGCCTTGAAGGCTCCGACTGCAAACTCCCGAATCGAGACGGTCTCGCCGTGATGAAAGAACGGACGCACCCGCAGATCCTCGTCCACGCCTTGGACGCGGGAGGTGTCCACGCTTCCGTCCGGGAAGGCCGTGATCGAGCCAAACGAGATGCCTTTGCTGATGAGCCGCCGCGTGGCGCCGGTTTCGTCGTGGCCGAGATCCGGGCGGCGGCGGCAGCGCCGAGATCGAGATCGTTCCGGG
>CAJIBI010000020.1_pt1 | contig 10702 bp, 10 predicted proteins | sample 9199321 | NCBI WGS metagenome assembly CAJIBI01 (sample SAMEA7708294, study PRJEB35096) | sediment metagenome | biome: marine neritic benthic zone biome [ENVO:01000025]; feature: sediment [ENVO:00002007]; material: shallow marine sediment [ENVO:03000034] sea grass bed [ENVO_01000059] ... | reverse complement strand
TGAATCGCGATAAGTCCACCAGTTTACGCATACTTAGGGATTTACTACTCTACTGAGGCACCACCGGAGGCCCCAGCCCAAGGCCGGGGGTCCGCGCGACTTCGTCGGTCCGAATGGTCGAGACCGAACGTTTCGAGCGGCCAGGCTCTGGATTCCCCCCAAGGATAAGCAAGGTGCGCGGTCGCAGAGCAGCGAACCGTAAAGACGCCGGTCCCGGCGGGAAACCCCAGGAGTCGCGGCGCGACACGGGGGTTCGCTCAACGCCACTGCGCGGAGGTAGTGAAGGCCCTTGGCCTATGACGCGAGTTCGATTGAGGTCCTCGAGGGCCTAGATCCGGTCCGAAAGCGACCCGCGATGTACATCGGGACCACGGGTCCCGATGGTCTCCACCACCTGGTCTACGAGGTGGTCGACAACTCGATCGATGAGGCGCTCGCCGGTTTTTGTTCAGAGATCAACGTCACGATCCACTCGGACGGAAGCGTGACGGTTGAGGACAACGGTCGGGGTATTCCCACCGATTTGCACCCGAGTGAAAATCGGCCCGCTGCGGAGGTGGTCATGACGACCCTTCACGCCGGCGGAAAGTTCAGCGAGAAAACCTATCAGGTTTCGGGGGGGCTCCACGGCGTCGGGGTATCCGTGGTGAACGCGTTGTCGGAGACGCTGTTGCTCGAGATCCGGCGCGAGGGCACGGTATGGTCCCAGGAGTACGCCCGCGGTGTGCCGGTGACTCCGCTCACCGAGGTCGGCACGACGGATCGAACCGGCACACGCGTGACGTTCAAACCGGACGTTGACGTCTTTCAAAGTGTCGACTTTTCCTTCGACGTTCTGTCGCAGCGTCTGCGGGAGCTCTCGTTTCTCAACGCGGGGATCCGGATCACGATCGAGGATCAACGAAACGAGAAAAGCCACGATTTCTGCTACGAGGGGGGCATCGCGTCCTTTGTCGAGCACCTAAACCGCAACCGCGCGCCGCTTCATACACCGCCGATCCACATCTCGGGCAAGCGGAGCTTCGAAACGCACGGGCGCGAATCCTCTGTGCTGATTGAGATTGCGCTCCAGTACAACGAATCCTACAACGAAGCCGTCTACTCGTTTGCAAACAACATCAATACAGCCGAGGGCGGTACCCACCTCGTAGGGTTTCGTACGGCGCTCACGCGAACAATCAACCGCTATCTCTCGAAGCACGCCAAGAACGGCAAGGGCGCCACCGAGTCGGTCAGCGGCGATGATATGCGGGAAGGCTTGACCGCTGTGATCTCGGTCAAGCTGCCGCAGCCCGAATTCGAGGGTCAGACCAAGTCAAAACTCGGGACGAGCGAAGTGCGGGGACTGGTCGAAGGGTTGCTCTATGACGAGCTTTCGATCCAGTTAGAAGAATCGCCGCAGGTCGCGAAACAGGTGGTTTCGAAGGTCGTAGACGCAGCACGCGCCCGGGTCGCCGCGCGCAAGGCCCGCGACCTCGCCCGACGTAAAGGGGCGCTCTCCGACTTTAGCCTCCCCGGCAAGCTCGCCGACTGTCAGGAGCGAAATCCGGAGCGATCGGAGCTCTTCATCGTGGAAGGAGAGTCCGCCGGGGGCGCGGCGACGTAGGGGCGGTCGCGCGAGATCCAGGCGATTCTGCCGATTCGAGGCAAGATCCTGAATGTCGAGCGGGCAAGGCTCGACAAAATGCTCTCGTCACAGGAGATCCAGGCCATCGTGTCGGCGATCGGCTGCGGCATTGGTACCGAATTCAACGTCGCCAAGGCGCGGTATCACAAGATCATCATCATGACCGATGCGGATGTGGACGGCAGCCACATCCGCACGCTGCTACTCACCTTTTTCTACCGGCAGATGCGGCCGCTTTTCGAGCGGGGATACCTCTATATTGCGCAGCCCCCGCTCTACAAGGTCAAGAAAGGTCGTTCGGAGCGATATATCAAGGATGACGCCACGCTCGAATCGCACCTCCTGGATCAGGCGCTTGCGGCGGCGCAAATCCGTGGCGAAGGCCAGAACGACGCGCTTGATGACAGCGCCTCTCGGGAGCTCCTGACACATGCAGGGGAGTACGCTCGAGCTCTCTCACGACTTTCGCAACGACGCCTCGACGCAGACCTGATCGGAGCTGCGGTGACCATCGGTCTGCCGAGGGTGGAGGATCTCAGGGATCCTTCTCGTCTCTCGGACACCGTCGCGCCGGCGATCACCGCTGCGCTTCAGCAAACCAGAGACGAGGAGGGGGTCGAGCTCCGCTGGTCGGTCGAGGCAGACCCGGAACATGGCGTCCACCGCCTAGTCGGCACGACCCAACGGGCGGGGATCATCTTTGCGACTCCCTTCGACACAAACTTCCTCGGATCTGGCGAATGGACGCGTCTTCGCAGCTTGGCCGACGCGATCGCAGCGATCGCGCCGGCGCCCTACCGGATTGAGCGGCGTGGTGTCGAGGGGGCCGCAGCCGAGGCAGGCGAGGCGGCAGCCGACGACGCGGCGCCGGCGGACGTCCTCCCGAGCGCAATACAGCTGCGCGATCACCTGTTGGAGAGCGGCAAAAAAGGTCTGTCGATCCAGCGCTACAAGGGGCTCGGAGAAATGAATCCCGATCAGCTCGCCGAAACAACGATGGACGGCGACACGCGGACCCTTCTGCAGGTCCGTATCGAAGACGTGGTTGAAGCCGATGAGGTGTTCACGACGCTGATGGGTGACGACGTCGAGCCGCGGCGCGAGTTTATCGAGGCCAACGCACTCAACGTCCAGAATCTCGACATCTAAGCGTCTTCCCGGAGGCGATCTCGAATGTCCGAAGAAACGCCCCCGCCCAACGAGCCGGGCGCACCGAGGCCCGGCGAACCCGGTGGCGCCAACGGTTCGACGCCGCCCCCGCAGGCGGTACCCGTCGCCATTGAAGACGAGGTCCGGAGTTCGTTCCTCGACTACTCGATGTCGGTCATCATCAGTCGCGCGCTCCCCGACGTGCGCGACGGCCTCAAGCCGGTGCACAGGCGCATCCTGTACGCGATGCAGCAAGAGGGCCTGCTCCCCGGTCGCGGCTACTCGAAGAGTGCGGGAGTCGTCGGGGAGGTGCTGAAGCACTATCACCCGCACGGCGACAGCCCGGTCTACGACGCGATGGTCCGGATGGTTCAGGACTTTTCGCTGCGCTACCCGCTGATCGACGGCCAAGGCAACTTCGGTTCGATCGACGGGGATCCGCCGGCCGCCTACCGCTACACCGAAGCGCGGCTCCACCGAATTGCGGAGGAAATGCTCCAGGACATCGACCGGGACACGGTCGATTTTGTGCCGAATTTCGACGGTCGGCAGAACGAACCTACAGTACTGCCAACGCGCTTCCCGAACTTGCTCGCCAACGGGTCCGCGGGCATCGCGGTCGGCATGGCCACCAACGTCCCGCCCCACAACCTCCGCGAGCTGGTCGACGCACTGATCTTGGAGGCGAGGCACCCGGATTGTGAACTCGAACAGCTTCTCGAGGTGATGCCCGGTCCGGATTTCCCGACGGGTGCCTTGATCTGCGGGACCGCTGGAATCCGCAGCGCCTACGCGACGGGTCGCGGGCTGATCACGCTGCGCGGTCGGGCGGCCGTTGAGGAAGGCAAAAAGAACCCGCGGATCATCATCACCGAAATCCCATTCATGGTGAACAAGGCTTCGCTGGTTGAGCGCGTCGCAGACCACGTCCGAGAGGGTCGCATCGACGGCATCACCGACCTGCGGGATGAGTCGAACCGCGAAGGCATCCGCGTCGTGATCGAGCTCCGAAAGGATGCCAACCCCGACGTCACCCTCAACCAACTCTACAAGCAAACGCCCCTGCAGAACACCTTTGGCGTCAACATGCTGGCGCTCGTGAACGGACGCCCGCGCACGCTTTCGCTCAAGGAGGTGCTTCGGTACTTCCTCGATTTCCGCCGCGAAGTGGTGGTGCGGCGAGCGACCTACGACCTGCGCCAAGCCGAGGCCCGCGCCCATATCCTCGAGGGTCTCGCGCTCGTCCTCGACAACCTCGACGCCGTGATCGCACTGATCCGCGCCGCGGAGGACACGGCGGCCGCCCGCGCTGGGTTGATGCAACGCTTTCAGCTCTCGGAGCGGCAGGCAAACGCGATCCTGGAGATGCGCCTTCGCGCGCTCACCGCGATGGAACGCCAGCGGGTCCTCGACGAGCTCGAGGAGATCCGCGCCAAGATCGAGGATCTCCGCGCGCTCCTCGGGAGCGAAGAGCGCATCCTCGACGTGATCGTCGAGGAGCTCGAGCAGGTACGCCAGGACTACGGCGACGAACGTCGCTCCGAGATCACGGCACCGGTCGAGAGCATCGACACCGAGGATCTGATTGTCGAGGAGGACATGGTCGTGGCCGTGTCCCACCTCGGCTACATCAAGCGGAGCCCGATCACCCAGTACCGCGCGCAGCGACGGGGCGGGAAGGGCCTGCGTGGGATGGACACACGCGATCAGGATTTTGTGGCGCGTCTGTTTGTGGCGTCCACGCATGCCTACGTGCTCTTTTTTACCAACCGCGGTCGCGCGCATTGGAAGAAGGTCTGGGAACTCCCGCAGCTGGGTCGTGCGGCGAAGGGCCGATCGTTGGCCAATCTGCTCGCCCTTGGCGAGGACGAGCGCGTTCAGGCGACGCTCCCGGTGAGGAGCTTCGCGGAGGAAGGCGAGAGCTACATCGTCCTGTGCACGCGAAGGGGTGCGATCAAGAAGACGCCGCTGGCCGCGTTCTCGAACCCGCGGCGCGGCGGCATCATCGCGATTAATCTCGAGGGGGACGACGAGGTGATCGCCGCGGCTCGCACCCGGGCAGACGAAGAAATTCTCCTCGCGACGCGCTCGGGCAAAGCGGTGCGCTTCAAAGAGTCGGACGTGCGACCCATGGGGCGCGCGGCGCGCGGTGTGCGCGGGGTCAGCGTGAGCCAGGACGACCAAGTCGTCGGGATGGAGATGCTGCGCCCCGGCGCGACGATCCTGACGGTGACGGAGCGAGGCTACGGGAAACGGACGCCCCTAGAGGACTATCGACTGCAACGCCGCGGCGGGCAGGGCATCATCACCATCCGCACCAGCTCGCGAAACGGATCGGTGATTGGGGTCTCGCAGGTTCGAGAGGACGATGAAGTCATGCTGATCACCGACGGAGGTCAGGTGCTGCGCTGCCCGGTCAGTGGAATCTCGACGATGGGTCGCGCCACCCAGGGGGTGCGCGTCATGAACCTCGACGCCGGGGAGAACCTGGTGTCCCTGGCGCGAATGGCCGAGCGCGACGACGACGCCCAGGGCGGAGATGGCGGTGGGGAGGAAGGCCTGGAAGGGAGCGAGGCATGAAGACGACGCGCTCGCGGCAGCTGATGAAACGCGCTCGCAAGTTCATCCCGGGCGGAGTGAACAGCGCCGTGCGCGCTTTTGGCGCGGTCGGTGGTGATGTCCGCTTTATCGAGCGCGGCCGCGGCTCTCATGTTTGGGATGCCGACGGCAACCGCTACATCGACTACGTCGGCTCCTGGGGCCCGCTCATTCTGGGCCACGCCGCGCCCCCCGTCCTCAAGGCGGTGCGCGCGGCCACCACACGGGGCACAAGCTTTGGCGCCCCGACGGCGCTCGAGATCGAGCTCGCGAACGAGATTTGCAAGGCCCTTCCGAGCGTGGACCAGGTTCGCATGGTGAGCTCCGGCACGGAGGCCGCGATGAGCGCGATTCGGCTGGCGCGGGGCGCCACCGGGCGGCCGCGCATCCTCAAATTCGAGGGTTGCTACCACGGCCACGCGGACTATCTGCTGGTCAGTGCCGGGAGCGGTGTCGCGACGCTGGGCATCCCGGGCTCGCCCGGGGTCCCGCGCGAATTCGTCGAACTCACCCTGCAGGCTCCCTACAACGACCTCGAAGCCGTGGAATCGGTGCTTCGCCGCTATCCGGGTGAGGTCGCCGCCATTCTCGTGGAGCCCATCGCGGGAAATATGGGGTGCATTCCGCCCGTGGACGGATTCCTCGAGGGGCTAGCGCGGCTGTGCGACGAGCACGGGAGCCTCCTCGTGTTCGACGAGGTCATGACCGGATTCCGTGTGGGGTACAGCGGGGCTCAGGGCCGCTACGGGGTGCGTCCCGACATCACCTGTCTCGGCAAGGTCGTCGGTGGTGGCCTGCCGGCCGCTGCCTTTGGCGGTCGCGCCGACCTGATGTCCCAGATCGCTCCCGAGGGACCCATCTTCCACGCCGGCACGCTGTCCGGAAACCCGCTCGCGATGGCGGCCGGGGCGGCGACGCTCCGCGAGCTCAGGCGTCGAGGCACGTACCCACGCCTGGAGGCGAAGGCAAAGGCCTTGAGCGACGGGCTGGCAGAGATCGCCGCCGAGGCCGGCATCCCGTTTTCGGCGACTGCCGTCGGGGGGATGTTTGGGTTCTTTTTTCACCCCGGCCCGGTCCGCAACTTTGACGACGCCCGCAAGGCCAACGCCGAGCGCTTCCGCACTTTTTTCCACGCAATGCTCGAGCGAGGCGTCTATTTGGCGCCGTCTCCCTTTGAAGCTGGTTTTGTCTCCACCGCCCACAGCGACCGCGATCTACGTCAAACGCTCGACGCGGCCCGTGAGTCGATGGCGCTGCTCTCGGAGGAAAAACCCGCGGGTCATTGACCTCTGGAGGTAATTGAGCGCCGCAGGAGCGTCCGCTAGCATGCGCGCGCCTCGAGACGAACCCCCCGAGACGCCAGCGCCGCGGGGTGCACACGAGGCGGCGGCTCCACACCACAGGCAGCTCACCAGACCGCCCCGCGCGGGGGGAGGAGCCGCCCGGAAGAGCCGGGGCGCCAGGAGTTCCGGCCCGGGAGTTCCGTATATGGGGCCCTTGGTCAAGCGCTATCGGGTGAAGGCGTTCGCTCGGAGCTATCAGGCGGGGCTCGAGGCGGTCTTCGCGCTGGCGGTGGCGGTGGGAATCGGATTTTGGGTGGACACGCGCTACGACACCCTGCCCGTATTTCTGTTGGCGGGGAGCGCCGTAGGCTTCGGAGCCTGCGTCCTTCGGCTGCTGCGTCACCAGCGGGAACTCGACCGCCGCAGCCAGTCGAGCAGAGGAGAAACCGGTGACGACTCGACCGATTGAGCGAATCAACGTCGCGCTCTCCGCGGGTGCGGTCGCCACGGCGGCCATGGTTGCGACCCCGCTCTTCGCGGCCAGTGTGGCGATCGGGGCCCTGGTGGAGGGCCTCAGCTTTCGCGGCTTGAGCGTCGCCTCGCACGCGTTCTTCGCCGGCGTGATCCGGGGCCAGGCGGCGTGGTTGCTGCTCCTCGCGATGCGTCTTGGGCTGGTCGGAGCGCTCCTCTTCGGCGCCATCCGACTCGGTATCGATCCGGTCGGCCTGTTAATCGGCCTCTCCATCATCCTCCCGGCGAGCGTCCTGGGAGCGATCCGCATGCGCCCACCCGTCGACCCGAACGCTGGTCCAATTCGGGAGGAAGACTCCGAATGGGGCTGGGACGCCAGGCTCTACCAGGACCGGGAGGAGGCTCCCTGATGTCGATCTACGCACCGCTCGAGAGCGTCGGCATTCCGGTCGTGATCCAATCCGCCCTCCTGGCCGCGCTGCTGCTTCTGGTGACCTCGTTTGTCGTGCGCCGCCACCTTGGCGCGCTCACCGACAGCGGCCTTGTCCCCGACTCGGGCATCACGATCCGCAACCTCCTCGAGCTCGGCGTGGGCACGCTCGCCGACCTTGCACGCGACGTCATCGGCGACGAGTACCGCCGCTTCATGGGACTCCTCCTCACCCTCTTCACCTTCGTGCTGGTGTCGAACTTCCTCGGCCTGGTTCCTGCGGCAGGAGGAGCGACGAGCTTTGCCGACACCACGTGGGCGTGGGCCGCGATTTCTTTCGGGGTCTACAACTTCGTGGGAATCCAGAAACACGGGTTCCGCTACATCCTGCAGTTTTGCGGGCCGGGCTTCGACATCCCGATCGGCGGCCGGAAAGTGCACTTCCCCGTAATGTTTCCGTTTTTCGTGCCGCTGGAGCTGCTACTCCACCTCGCCCGGATGCTCACGCTTTCGATTCGTCTATTGGCGAACATGTTCGCAGACCACCTGTTGGTCGGGTTGTGGCTCACGATGGTGCCCTTTTTGGTGCCCACCATTTTCATGGGCCTCGGTTCGGTGGTCGCGGTCGTACAGGCCTTTGTGTTCACACTGCTCACGATGACCTACATCGGGATGGCACTCGACGAACCCCACTAGGACGCGCCGCCCGGGGCGCGCGGCGACGCACACTGAGAAGCCCAGAAATCTGGAAGGAGACCTGATGCGCAAGTACGGAACGGCAATTTTTTGGACGCTCTTTTTTATGCTGTTGCCCGCGATCGCGTTCGCGGCAGAGGAAGCCGTGGTCGTGGCGGAGGCCGTCGGCCGAGTCGGCGGCTACGGCATCGGGGCGGGTATCGCGGTTGGGGCCGCGGGCCTCGGCTGCGGCATCGGGCAGGGCATCACCGGCGGTCTCACAACCTCGGGTATCGCGCGCAACCCCGGCGCTGCGGGGAACATGTTCCTGTATTTCATTCTCGCTATGGCGTTCATCGAGTCAATCGCGCTGTACGGCCTGGTCGTCGCCTTTTCGATCTCCTGAAGCCGAGAGACACCGGGCGGGAACGCGACGTGGGCCTCACCCCGTTGTGTTTTCCCGCGCCGCAACCCATTGCCCCCGCCCGGTATCTCTCTCCCGCCGAAACCCCCGGTCCCGTTAGAGGGGTGGAAGCGGGAGGCGCACGCTGGCGCCGTAGCCTGAAAGAGCAATCGACGTGCCAGCGCGCCGCGTATGCTCAGGGCCTCGCGGCGAGAAGAGGTGCACCGCAGGTCGCAACGCGACCGTGAAACGCGGGACACTGATCGCTTTCGAAGGAATCGACGGAGCTGGAAAATCCACCCAGCTCGAGCTCCTCGCTCGCCGGCTCCGCGCTGGGCCGCGACCCGTCGTGACGACCGCCGAGCCTACCCGCGGCACCTGGGGTCGCCGCATCCGGGACGAGGCGCGCGCGGGCCGCCGTCCGCCGCCGGAAGAAGAGCTCGCATGGTTTCTCGCGGATCGCCGCGAGCACGTCGCGGAGGTCGTGGCACCGGCCCTGGCGGCGGGTCAGGTGGTGCTGACGGATCGCTACTTCCTCTCCACCGTCGCCTATCAGGGTGCGCGGGGGCTCCACCCGGAATCGCTGCTCCGCCGGGCCGAGGCCGAGTTTCCGATTCCCGACCTGGCGCTGTTGTTCTGGATTGACCCGGCCGCCGGTCTCCGGCGCGTGCGTGCGCGGCCCGGCTTGGACGAAGCGGCTTTTGAAGAGGCGGAGGTGCTCGCCGCGGTCGCCGTGGTTTTTGACGCACTCGACAGGCCCTACTTGGTTCGCGTGGACGCGACCGGGAGCCCCGCGCAGGTCCACCAGCGGGTCATGGCGATCGTCGCGGACCGCCTGCCCTCGCTCGTTACACCGCCGTTGACCTAGTCGTCTTTCAGGTCGACCTCGGGCGGTGGTCGCAGCTCGAGGAGCCACACCCCGGCGCCGCAGGAAAGCGCCGCCGCCAGCAGGATGGCCGGGGAGGTGTGGGCGCCGGCTCCCGTAAAGCCGGCGATCGGAAAGAGCGAAGACCCGACCACCGCCAGGGCGTTGATCGCGGCGTGGATCAACACGGGACCCAAAAGCGACCCGGTGGCGACCCGCACGTAGCCAAACACCAGCCCCAGGCAGAAGCTCTGTGCGCCCACCGCGACCCACTCGGATCCCGTCCCTGCGCTCCCCAGCGCCGTGTACCCCGCGAACAGAAATGCGACCCAGACCACCGCTCCGACGGTGCCAAGACGGTCGCGGCTCCCCTGCTGCAAAATCCCGCGGAAGAACCACTCCTCGAGGAGTGGTTCGATTCCCACGAAGACGACCAGAGTTTGCAGCCACAGCGCCGCGGGACGCGGCTCGGCGACCGCCTCGCGGAAGCCGGGCGGGGCGCTCAGCAGGAGGCGCACCCAGTTGTCGACTTCGCTCGATAGCAGGGCGACGGGGACGAGCAGCAAAACAGCGATAGCGCCGCGCGCGTCAATGCCGCGCAGCCCGAGCTGCTCGGCGTGGGGCGCGGGCACGCCGGTGGCGGCGAGGGAGCCGATCGCACCGAACCCGAGGGCGAGCGCGAGCGCACGGCTCGCGATCGGATCCATCGTTGGCACAAAGGCGAGAAAGAGCAGGCCGGTGGCGAAGGCCACGCCGATGGCGAGCGCGCCAGCGAGGGCCGGGCCGGGCGACGGCGTCTGCCCCTCGGGCTCGCGCCCTGCCCCGTGCTCCTCGCTTTCGCTCACCGGTCGAGTGCCTCCAGCAACGCACGCCCGGTGTAGCTCGCGGTACAGTGGGCCACGTCCTCCGGGGTTCCCTCGGCCACCACGCGGCCCCCCGCGGCTCCCCCTTCCGGGCCGAGGTCGATCACCCAGTCGGCGTTCTTGATCACGTCGATCTGGTGCTCGATCACAACCACGGTGTTGCCGCCATCGACCAGTCGCTGCAGCACCGCCAGCAGCCGCTCCACGTCCGCGAAATGGAGCCCCGTCGTCGGCTCGTCGAGAATGTAGAGGGTGCGCCCGGTCGCGCGTTTGCCGAGCTCCTTGGCGAGCTTGATCCGCTGTGCCTCGCCTCCGGAGAGCGTGGTCGCCGCCTGGCC
>CAJIBI010000240.1_pt1 | contig 10715 bp, 10 predicted proteins | sample 9199321 | NCBI WGS metagenome assembly CAJIBI01 (sample SAMEA7708294, study PRJEB35096) | sediment metagenome | biome: marine neritic benthic zone biome [ENVO:01000025]; feature: sediment [ENVO:00002007]; material: shallow marine sediment [ENVO:03000034] sea grass bed [ENVO_01000059] ... | reverse complement strand
CCTCAACCGCGAACGGCGCGGCGACGGTGCTGGTCTACCTCGACCGGGCGCTGTTCGATGACACGCTCGGCTGGGCAACGCGAAAAGCGCTTGCGTATAGCGCCCGCCTCGCCCTCGAGAAGCGTCTCGGCCAGCAGCGCGAGCGGCTCGAGCGACGCTACCGCGCCGCGCGTGCCGCCCTTCGGCCGACGAACGACTAGCGTCGTTCGCTCCGCGTCTGCGTGGCACGCCGGGAGGGATTCGAACCCCCGACCCCCAGGTTCGAAGCCTGGTGCTCTATCCAGCTGAGCTACCGGCGCGTGCCTTTCGAGGTGTACCCGACCGGTTTCGGGCGCGCCACCGGGAGAAGGAGGATCGAGGTAGAGGGGAGCGTGGTAGGCTCTCCGTCGATGACGACCTACCTCGCCGCTCGATCCGACGCGCATCTCGGCACCACACAAATTGCCGTGGCCCGCGCGAAGTCGGAGGGTGGCCTCCGGCAATACTGCGCCGCGTGGTACGCGCCGGGCTCGCGCGTGCGCTGTGGCCGGCGCGAGATCCCGCAGGTCGGCGAGACCTACGGCGTGGTGGGCGTCGCGACCGCTGGCTCATGGGGACTGGAGTGCGGCGTCAACGAGCACGCCGTCGCAGTGAGTTGGGAGCCGATCGCGACGCGCGAACCCGCCGAGGCCAACCCGGGGCTCTCGGGCCAAGATCTCGTGCGCCTCGCCCTAGAGCGCGGGCGCAATGCGCGCGAGGCGCTCGAGGTGCTGGCGGCACTGATCGAGCGCTTTGGAGCCTCGCACGGCGCCGGACTTGCGCCCAATGACCACCGCTTCTTGTTCGCCGACCCCGGAGAGGCGTGGTGCCTGGAATGCGCCGGGCGGCGCTGGGCTGCGCGGCGTGTGACGCGCCGGCTACCCACCGAGACCCTGCCGGTGCCGGAGATCGGCCGCGATTGGGAGATCGGTTCCAAGGGCCTCGAGGCCTATGCGCGCGAGCGTCACTGGTGTGAGGGGCCGAAACGCCTGGACTTTGCCGTCGTGTACGGCGAACACGACTCTGCCGCTCACCCGGACGAAGACCGCGCCGCGAGCCCGGTCGGGCGAGACGACCTTGAAACGCGTCTGCGCGACACGGGGGCCGGAGCCGGGAGCGTCTGCGCCTCACTCCCCCACGACCGACGACGCCCGTGGCCGCTTTGGGTGAGCGCGGGCCCCGCGCCGGTCGGGGTGTTCCTCCCGGTCTACCTCGACGCGATTTTGCCCGTGGAGGCACTCGTCCAAGACACCGGGGCGTTTGCCGCGCTCGCGGAAGGGGTGGGTCGAAACTTCGAGCTCTCGCAGCCCCGCGTTCGCGACGCGTGGAAAGGCTTTGAAGCAACGCTGGAGCGCGAACGACGCGTCGTCGAGCGCCAGGTCGCGGAGCTCTTTGCCGCAGAGCGAGACCCCGAAGGACGCGATCGCTTGAGTAAATGGTCCGCCGCGCTGTGGTCGAGGGCTGCCGCGCGCGCGGCAGAACTTGTGAGCACACTCGAACTCTAGAGCCCGACTCGAGATCAGGCGCTGCGCACGCCCTCTGCGGTACGCGCCGCGCTCGGCCGGCGCACTTTGCGCGGCGTCGGGAAGTACTCGGCCCGGAGCTCCCACGGAACGTCCAGCGCCTGGAGCAGCTTGCGTTTGGTGGCCTGGCGACAGGTCTGTCCCTGTTCTACGGCGTAGATCGTTCGGGGGGAGACGCCGGCTTTGTCGGCTAGCTCGTCCTGTGTCCACCCGAGCGCCTGGCGGGCGGCGCGGATGCGGTTCATGCGGGGGCCTCCAAGAGGGAAACGCTGGGGGCAAAACGAGAGCGTAGCGGCGCTCGCAGGTCACCGGCAGAGAGTTTCTATTTTATATTCAAAAACAGCTAGTTAGAAGGTCAGCGCGACGGCCCGATCGGAACCGCGGGAGACGACCTGGCAGCGGCTTCGCTCCGCCCACTACCCAAAAAGAACCGAGGCGAGCCACGGATTGTGAACAGTTTCACAGCCGCGTGGCGGCCAACACACGAGAATGGTGCCCGTGGCATAAATATGGCTCGCGAAGCCAGGTGGAAACCCATGAAGAAAAGAGTCTCTTCCGCTGTGGTCTTCTCGACGGCTGCAATCTTCGTGGTGACCCGCGCGCGCGGAGCACAATGCCGGGCATGAAACCCCTCGCGTCGCGGTGTTTTCTTGGGATCGTAGGGCTCGCTTCCCTTGTGGTGGGTGCAGGCGGCGGGAACGCCCAAGGAGGGCGAGCCGAAATCGAGGCCTGTCTCGAGCGAACCTTTCCCACGCGCACCAGTATCCAGACCGTGGAGCTTGTGGTCGTCGATACGAAAGGCGAGATCGACCGCTCTCGGGCGAAGATCGCTTGGAAGCGATCCGACGACGATCTGATCGCCGTGCGAGCCTGCTTCTCGGAGCCCCCCAACCTCGCCGGTGTGGCCGTGCTCGCGCGGCAGCAGCGCGCCCGAAAGCAACCCGAGATCTTTCACTACCTCCCCGCGCTCGGTCAGGTTCGCCGCATCCCTCCTGAAGCCGCCGCGGGTTCGATGTTCCGCACCGATTTCGGCTACGAGGACTTTGCGTTTCTCCAGGGTGTGGCCCACGACGACAACGCCCACCGCCTCGACGACCATGTGATCGACGGTCGAGCGTCCTACGTTCTCGAGAGCCGGGTGTCGATCGCCAAGCGGCCCACTTACGAGCGCATCCTCTATTTCGTCGAGCAGAAGCGTTGCACCCCGCTCCGCGCGGAATTCTACGAGCCCGGCGGGATATTGCGAAAGGTGCTCGACATACATATCCCCTCGATTGAGGCCGTGGGGGAGCGTTTTGTCCCGATGGTCTTGACGATGCGCGACCGCGAGCACGGTTCTCACACCGTGGTGACCGTGGTCGAGATCGATGTCGACGTAGAGATCAAGGACGACATCTTTGAGCCGGGTCGGCTCCAGTTCGGCGCGCACGGAGCTTGTGGCAGCCACTAGCCCGCTTGACCGGTGGCGCGGCCGCGGTTCGTTGACCGTACAACACGCCTTCTCCGCTGATCTCCACCCGCTCGCCCTCAACGGCGGTCGCGGCGACGGGGCAGCCGAAGCGACGCCGCCCGGGTCGAGCGTTCGAACGGCCGCTCTCGACTCAACCACGGGTGGGGGTCCGGCCGATAGCGGGTGCATGAACCAGGGCCTTCAGAGCCGCGATTGTGTGGAGTTCTTGCCCACCTTTGCGCTGGGCTTGGCTCCGCTGCCTCTTATGGTCGTGCCGGAGTTCGCGATGGGCACGTGGCTGTCCGTGCTCGGTTTGGGCCTGGGCTTCCTTGTTGTTGCGACCCGGCGCTTCGGGCTCTTGCGCAGGATCGAAGACTCGCCCGCCAGCCGCGTCCGCTCGGCCGCGATCGGAGAGATCGAGGCAAGCGGTCGCGTCGAAGCGCTCGGGCCGTGCACCGACCCCTTGGACGGCGGCTTGAGCCCGCTGTTTTGCTGCGAGGTCCGCCAGCTGTCGTTGCTGTCGCCGCTTCGAGCGTGGCGTACCGTAGACCGGCTGACGCGGGCAGTGCCTTTCCTCCTCGTCGGCGAAGAGGGGGGCCGGATTCAGGTCGACCCGGCGAAGTGCTCCGCGAAACTTCTCGATGCTGCGAAGCAGGAGGTCGGCGCGGAGCCCGCGGTCGGGGTTCGTCGATACCTCAGCGCGCGCGGGATCGCGCGCAGAGGGTGGCTCGGAACGCCCAAGCCCCTGCGCCTGGTGGTCCGTCGCGTTCGGGCACGGGATGCGCTGTGGGTCAAAGGCGTCGCACAGCCCGACCCTGGGCTGGGTATCCCTATCGTCGCAGCCCGACAGGACGGGGACCCGATCCCTCTCCTGGCGCACGGCAGCGAGGAGCGTCTGCAGCAAAGCATTCGCTGGGCCGCGCGCGCGTGGCTCGCCCTTGGTGCGTGGCTTGTCGCTTGCTCGGCGAGCTGGGGGTTTGGCGCTGCGCCCGCCTATGCGACGGGCGAGTTTCACGTGTGGATCGCACAACTCGACTCGTCCCCCTGGCGATACACCAGTTTCGCCAGCGTGGCCCTCGTCTGGTTGGTGTGGCTGCTCTGGCTGCGCAACCTGCGGACCTGATTCGGCGCCCACAATTCACGGAGGCAAGCGTCGCCGCATGCGCCTCGACACGACGTTGGCCTACCTGGGGGCCAGATAGATCAGAGTGCGAACTCGCTGAAGTCTTCGACGGGGTGCTTGTGGGGTGGGCAAGGGGACTCGAACCCCCGACCTTCGGGACCACAACCCGACGCTCTAACCAACTGAGCTATGCCCACCGCAGCGGGCGGAAGCTATCGCGACCGCCCCGGCCGATCAAACGGCCGACGACTAGACCCCTTCGAGGATTCGCTCGGCTTGGCGCTGCGCTTCGTCAAACGGGTCGAGGGCCGCAGGCACCGGCTCCCGGTTGCTGCGCCCGCCGACCAGAGAGTAGGCGCTCTGGATCAAGAAATACGCCCAGACGCCGAGGGCGGTTGCCCCCGGCCCCCCGCGCGCGAACACGAGCAGCATACCCAGCGCCGCCAGACCGATCCCGACTTCGACCGCGACGGCCCGAAACGGCCGCATCTGAAACGCGAACCCGCTCCGGGTGAGGGCGAGCGCAGCGGTCATGGCGACGGCGATGCTCGCGAAGCTCGCGTCCACCGCGTGGAGCCCGAGCGCGACCGCGATCAACGCGACCGCGGCGAGCACGCGGGGCGCGCGACCGCGCAGAAGACCGGCGCTGTAGAGCACCACCCAGAGCGCGAACACCGCGCCCGGTGCACCCCACCAGCCCAGCCAGGGTGTGAGGAGCAGCGTCAGGGGATACGACGCAAGGCCGGATGCCGCGGCGAAGAGCAGGCTCCCCGCAAACCCGCGCCCGCTCATGACGCGTCTCCCACGCTGCGACGGCGCAGCAACTCGAGCTCCACTTCCTCCTCCGCCACCGCGGGCTCGGGCCAGGCCTCGCCCGTCTCTCTCGACTCCTCGCGCTGGAGCGACAGCTCGGCCCGCACCCGGCGGCGCAGGCCTTCGAAGGCTTGCTCCTGACGCGCGAGGCGTTCCGCGAGTGCCGCCCGCTCCGCGCCTCGCTTGCGGTGCTCCTCTGCGAGGGCGCCGGCCTGGTCGCGCAGCGGCAGCCACTTGCGGAGCGCGAAGCGCGCCAGCTCCTCGTTGCCCTGGGACAACGCCAGCGAGGCGTCGGCGTCGGCGGCGTCCCGCTCGTTTCGCACGCGTTCGCGCTCTTGCTGGAGGCGCTTTTCTTCTTCCGCAAGCGCCTCGAGACGCGCGCGTTTGCGGCCGAGCTCGATCTCGGCCTCGCGCAGGTGCTGCTTCAGCAAAAGCGAGCGCTCCTCGAGCGATTCGATCACACCGTGGGCGTCGGCGCGCAGTAGGGTGCGCAGCCGCCTCGTCAACGTGACGCTCATCAGTTCGCTCCTTTCATCAAGGCCTCGGGGTCGACGCGGTAGGCTCCGTCGCGGCGCAGCTTTTGGGAAGAGAGCCCGCGCGACTTCGAGAAGCGGTTGCGCTTGGCATCCGCGTCGGGCCCCTCGAACGCGTCCTCCATGTCGGCCTGGAGTTGGGAGGCGCGGCCCAGCTGATCGGCGACCACCGCAGAGCCCAGACCCTCGTTCAGCGCGCGGTTCTCCTCGATAAAGGCCGCGATCTCCTCCTCGGCTTCCTGCTTGCGGCCGTCTTTGGCGAACGCCGAGACGCGCTGCTGGAGCGCGGCGTAGGCATCGCGGGCGACGCCGCTCTCCCACACCGTCCGGTCGATCTTCGCCTCGTAGCGCCGGCGATCTTCGACGCAGGCGACGACCGGCTGGTGCGCGAAGGCGAGCTCGCGCCGCGCGCTGCCCTCGCTGTAGGCGAGGCGGAAATCGCCAAGCGCGTGCTCGCCGGGGCGGGCCGCCGGGGCGCGCAGGGTGATCCAGAGGCGCCGCTCCTGGCCCGCAGAGAGCGCGCCCGGGCGCACGACCACGCGTTCGCCCTCCCGTTCGATCGGGTAGCCCGCGGCGTCGATCACCTGGACCCCGGGGCCGGGCGCAATCGAGATCGCGAGACCCGAGGCCACGGTGTTGCGCGCCGCATCGAACTCGCTGGCGAACACCGCGGCGAGATTGCGGGCGCTTTCGAGGAAGTAGTAGTTCCCGGTGCCGGCGTCGGCCAAGGCCGTCATCAGGGTCTCGTTGAAATCGGCGCCGACCCCCACGGTCGAGAGCGTGGTCTCGCGCAGTGCCGCGCTCCGCGCGCGGCCGCTGAGACCGCTTTGGCTGACATCGCCGCGGTTGGCGAGCCCGTCGCTGATGAGCACCACGCGCGTCGCACGCGCCCGGGCTTCCCGCGCGTTGAGCGCGGCGAGGCCCAGATCGATTCCGCTGGAGAGGTGGGTCGCGCCCACCGGTGTGATCGCGCCGACGGTCTCCCGCCAGTGCCCGATCCCGGTCGAGGAGGTCGGCGCGCTCAGGGGAATGTCCACCCGCGCGGCATCGGCGTAGCTCACCAGCGCGAAGCGATCGTCGGGCGTGATCTGCTCGAGCATCCCCAGGATCGCCGCGCGCGCGAACTCCATCTTCTCGCCCGCCATCGACCCCGAACGGTCGAGGACCACGACGAGGTCGGTCGGTACGCGCTCTCCCGTACCCGGCCGCGGCTCGGCGCCAAAAACGAGCTCCATCCGCAGCGTGCCGTCGCCCCCCTGCAGGACGGCCCCCCGATCGAGACGGCCGGCGAAGGTCACCGGCCCGGCGGCGGGCGCGCGGAACTGGAGGGCGCCGGCGGGCGACGCCCGGTTCTGCCCGAGCGCCGTCCAGGCGGCCCCGCCGCCCTGGGTAGCCAGCCCGAGGCTGAGGGTGCCGGCGACGAGTGCCGCGGCGAGTGCCAAGCGCAGACGCGCCGAAGCGTGCAGGCGAGTCATGATGTCCATCGTGTTGTCCTCTCTCGTAGTGGCGTCCCTCTTCCGGCCCTCCGTTGCGCTCAACAGCGCGCGGCGCTCGGTCGAAAGAACAAGAGAAGTGTCGACCAATACGTCGAGCCCGTGGGTAAAAGGCCGGTAAAACGCCGGGCGGGAGATTTACGATGCTTTTACAAACCGCTGCGCACGTGCCGTCTACCCTCTTCCGATGAGCGCTGCGTGTCGCGAACGCCAGATCCTCGTGGTCGAAGACGAGCCCGCAATCCAACGGGGTCTGTGCGACGTGCTCGCCTTTCACGGCCATCGACCGCGCCCGGTGGACGACGGCGAAACCGGCCTGCGCGAGGCGCTCCAAGGCGCCTACGATCTGGTGCTGCTCGATGTCATGCTGCCGGGCCTCGACGGTTTCTCGGTGTGCCGGTCGCTGCGACGCGAGCGCCCCGAGCTCCCGATCTTGATGCTCACGGCCCGCGACGCGGAGGCTGACATCCTCGAGGGCTTTCGCTGCGGCAGCGACGACTACGTCACCAAGCCCTTCTCGGTGGCGGAGCTCGTGGCGCGCATCGAGGCGCTGCTGCGACGCAGCGCCAGCAGCGCGCCCGCGGTGCCCGAGGAGCGCTTCGCGTTTGGCGGCTGGTGTGTGGAGCCTGCCGCGGGGCGCGCCGTCCGCAACGGCGGCCCGCACCGGGAGGCGGGACAAGAAGAGGTGACGCTGTCTCCCCGGGAAGTCCTGTTGCTCGACCTCTTTGCACGGGAGGCGGGACGCATCGTCAGCCGCCGTCGTCTGCTGCGCGAAATCTGGGGGATGGAGGGCGCCGAACGCGTGGAGACCCGCACCGTCGATGTGCACATCGGCAAGCTGCGCAAGAAGATCGGCGGGGGTGCCGCTTCCCCGATCGAGACCGTGCGCGGTGAGGGGTACCGGTATCTGGGGCCCGCAAAGTGAGACGCGTCCGGGCGGCGTTCGGGCTGATCGGCGGCGGCCTCTTGGTGCTGGTCGCGCTGGTGGTCTGGCGAGCTGAGCAAAGCCTCGAGGTCGAGCGCGTCGCCCGGCACGACACGCTTGCCGAGCGCCTCTTCGACGAGATCGAGCGCGAGCTGTCGAGCTTCCTCGCGGAAGAAGAGACGCGCCCGCTCGTCGACTACGCGGGGCCGCGCTCGCGCCCGCTGCACCCCTTCGTGATCGGTCTGTTCCAGCTCCATCCCGATGGGAGCTTTGAAGCGCACCCCGCCGGCGGGGCCTCCGTGGCGGACGATGCGACCGAGCGGCTCGCGCGCCTCCAGCGTCTCACGCGAACGCTCACGGATCGCGAGGACCCTCGCGAGGGGCTTTCTTCCCTCGCCGAGCAAAAGGCGGCGAGCGCCCAGCGCGCCGGCTCGACGCAAAATCTCAAGCTGTCCCAGCCCTCCGCCCAAGGCTCCAAGTTGGAGCGGAAGCGCGAGGACTACTCGGCCTACGACGCCCTCCAGTCGCTCAACCGGGGCGTCCAGCGACGCAGCCTGCGCAAAGACCGGAGCGCTGGCGCCGAGGGGCGCGCGGGCGCCGGCCTCTACGCGCTCGAGGCGGAACAGGAAGCCGACGAGCCGCTCGGAGACGCGCGGCCGGGCCGCGTCGCCCCGGGCGATGCCCGCCGCCAGGGCGACGCGAAGCCCGAGGTTGAGCTCCGCTCGGCGCTGGAGGCGCGCGCCCCGATGCAAGCCCGCGCCCTCGACCCGCGTCACCTCGTGCTGTTTCGCACGGTGCTTCGAGACGGTCGCGCCACGCATCAGGGTCTCTGGGTCGACACGGCCGGCTTTTACGCGTGGCTCGAGGAGAGCGCGCTCGGTGCATCGAGCGTGGCCGGCTACGCGACCCTGCGCTTTTTCGGGCCCTTTGACGCCGAAGCCGCGCTGCCGGCCGGAGAGTTCGTCTATCGACACCGCTTTGGCGAGCCCTTTGACGCGGTGCAGGCCATCCTCGCCCTCGAAGCGCTCCCCGGGCTCGGGGGCGCGGCCTACACCCGCGCGCTCTCGGCGCTGCTGGTCGTCGCCGCACTGCTCGGTCTCTTTGCCCTCTACCGGATGATCGACGTCGCGATGCGCTTTGCCGAGCGACGCAGCAACTTCGTCGCGAGCGTCTCCCACGAGCTCAAGACGCCGCTCACGGCGATCCGGATGTACGCGGAGATGCTCCGTGACGGCGTGGTGGACGGCGAGGCCAAACGCCGCGAGTACTACGCCTCGATCACCAACGAATCGGAGCGGCTGAGCCGCCTGATCGACAACGTGCTCGAGTTCTCAAAGCTCGAGAAGGGCCACCGCGAGCTCGCCCTGGTGGCGGGGCCGGTGGAACCGGTGGTGCACGAGGTCGAGCGGCTGCTCGCCGCGCACGTGAAGAGCGCGGGCTTTTCGCTCGCGGTCGAAATCGACCCGGGGCTCCCCCCGGTGCGCTACGACCGCGACGCCCTGATCCAGGTGCTCTTCAACCTGGTCGACAACGCCCTCAAATACGCTCGAGAAGCGGAAACCAAGCGGATCACGCTCCGCTGCGCCCGCGCCGACGGCGGCGTCTCGATCTCGGTGCGCGACTTCGGCCCCGGGCTCGCGGCGGGCGAGCTCGGCAAAGTCTTCGAGCCCTTTTACCGCAGCGGCCCCGAACCCACCCGCCGCGCCCGCGGCAGCGGCATCGGCCTGGCGCTCGTGCGCTCCCTTGGCGAGGCGATGGGCGCCACCGTCCGCGCCGAGAACGCCGAGCCCGCCGGCTTGCGGGTGTCGCTTGTGCTGACGCCGGGGTAGGGAATGCGGCAATCGGCGTGGATCGCGGCCTTGTTGATGCTCGCTTGCTCGGTGGGCCCGCCAGCGACGACACGGGTCGTCCGCTCGGAACGAGGCGTTGAGCAGGTTCTGTCACCGGACCACGCAGCGCGAATCGAGCGCGCGCTGCGCGCCCTGCTGTCCGCTTGCTTCTCGAACAACACGGAGTGGGCGGGCACGCAGGAGAACTGGGACACGGCAGCGTCGGGTGTCGCCATCGCGGCGCACTACAGCCCGCCCATCCGAATCGGCGCGCGAGACGGCGAGATCGAGGTCGACGCAATCCTCTACGCACCCCTCTCGCCCGACCACGTCTTTGCGCGCGGAAACGGCGAGATCTTCGCCTTTGGAAAGTGGCCGCCCCAGATGGAAGCCGAGCTGAGCTGTGACCCCCACCTGGCACTCCGAAGTCATCAACGGATCCAGCAGTTCTGTGACATGGTGGACGGGATCTGACACCTGCCGCCGGCCCTTCGCGCCCACGGACGCGAGGGTCTACGTTCCCGCCGGTAGCCCAGGCCCCGGTAGCTCAGTCGGATAGAGCAGCGGATTTCTAATCCGCCGGTCGCAGGTTCGAATCCTGCCCGGGGCGCCACCGACGATGCGATAACTCGCTCCCTGCGGCGAGGGCTTACCTTCGCGGACATCGCGGAACGATATCTAGAAGCGCACGCGCGACCGGGAAGCGCCCCCGAAGCGTCAGGTCGAAGGGGACGACTCGCGGCGACCGACGAAACTTCTGAAATCCAGCAAAAAATTCGAGACGACGCATCGGTTGATCGACTCGGATCGAGCCTCGGCGAAGAACGGCGACAGACCCCATGAAAATCGAGGCCAATCCGATCACGCTGCCAAGCGACCGACCCACCCCACTCCCGCGTGTCGCTTCCGACAGGGAGAGCCAACACGCGACCACACCGAACGCGACGAAGAAAAGCCCAATCAGCATTCGGTTGAGGGTCTTTTCCTCAAGAAGCAGCAAAGCTTGAT
>CAJIBI010000089.1_pt1 | contig 10829 bp, 7 predicted proteins | sample 9199321 | NCBI WGS metagenome assembly CAJIBI01 (sample SAMEA7708294, study PRJEB35096) | sediment metagenome | biome: marine neritic benthic zone biome [ENVO:01000025]; feature: sediment [ENVO:00002007]; material: shallow marine sediment [ENVO:03000034] sea grass bed [ENVO_01000059] ... | reverse complement strand
CGCAAGCGGAGCGGCGGTAGCCGCGGAGCGCGCAGCGAAGGCGAAGCCTTCGCGAAGTTCATCCAGGCCGGAGTCGCGGGCGGCTACGCAAACTTCGGCATGATCTCCGACGCCACCTGCTCGACAGTGGTCGCGGTGTCGAGGATCGGCTGGATCGCCACCTGGTGGACGCCTGCTTCGCGCATGAGCTCGATCGACTCGATGACCTGCCGTGGCGAGCCGGTGAGCGTTGTGGCGCGGATGATCTTCTCGGTGAGCAGCGGCACGTGCTCCTGCTTCAAGTGCTGCAGGTAGCCCGAGTAGAGCTTCAGGTGCCGCGTCTCGATCGGCTCGCCCGGCGCGTGGTAGGCGCCCTTGAACGCGTTGAGACCGTCGCGCAGGTCGGCGGGTAGCGCTTCGGGGTCGAGACGGGTGGAAAGCGCGAAGATGTTGCTCGACGACGCCACCATCGGGCCAACCGCGCGCCGCACCGCGTCGGATTCGATCGGCGTGCCCTCCTCCGTCAGATAGAAGGCCGTCATCGAGAGCACATAGATGTCGTCGAAGTTCCGCCCCGACCGCTCGGCGCCGACCCGGACGTTGTCGAGCAGGAACTTCAGCAGGCTCGGGTGGACGGCACCAAAGAGGATGACGCCGTCCGCGATCTCGCCGGCGAGTTGGCAGCTCTTGGGCCCGCTCGCGGCGATATAGGTCGGGATCGGGTCGGCGATGTTGATGAAGCCGAGGTCGGGGTTGAGGAATTTGATCTTCCGGTGGCGCTCGTCTTCGCGGTAGTCGGTGACCTCCCCGCGAAACAGGCCTTGGCACACCTCGACGTGCTCGCGCAGCTCTTTGAGCTTGGCCGCCGGCATCCCCATCGTGCGGCGGGTGGTGTTGCCCGTTCCAATCCCCAGGATCGCCCGGCCCGGCGCCAGCTGGTTGATCGTTGCCATGCCGCACGCCGTCAGCGGCGCGATCCGCGAGGCCGGGTTGGTGACACCGGGGCCGAGCTTGATCCGGCTCGTCTTGAGCGCACAGGTCGTCAGCGCGGCGTACACCTCACTCCCGAGCATCTGGGTGTCGTAGAGCCAGGCGTGCGAAAACCCGCGCTCCTCGGCGAGCTTCACCTCGTCGGCGACCGCGATCGACCCCATGAACACAAAGCCCCAATCCATTCGCTTTCTCCCCGCTTGAACTGCCGTGTTCCCGGCTTTCGCCTCGCCCTAGCGCATCGAGAAGGGGCTTGGGAACTCGTCGTTCATGTCGATCCAGACCGTCTTGACGTCCATGTACTCCTTGATCTGGTCGGTCCCATTTTCTTTGCCGAGGCCGGAGCGCTTGTACCCGCCAAAGGGTGTGGTCATAGACATCGCCCGGTACGTGTTCACCCACACCGTCCCCGCTTCGATGCCGTGGGCCATGCGGTGCGCACGGTTCAGGTTTTGGGTCCACACCCCGGAAGCCAGCCCGTAGAGCACGTCGTTCGCGATCCCGAGCGCCTGCTCCTCGGTGTCAAAAGGGATCACCGACAGCACCGGCCCGAACACCTCTTCCTGCGCGATACGCATCTTGTTCTCGACCCCGGTGAAGATCGTCGGCTCGATAAACCAGCCCTTGCCGCACTCGGGGCGCGTCGCCGGCGCGCCGCCGAGCACCAGGTCGCAGCCTTCGTCCTTCGCGATATCGATGTATTTGAGCACCTTTTCGAACTGGGGCGGTGTCGTCACCGGCCCCACCTCGGTGCTCATGTCCATCGGGTTGCCCATCTTTGCGCTCTTGGCGAAGTCGACCACGCGCTGCACGAAATCGTCGTGGATCGTCCGCTGCACGAGCAGGCGTGAGCCCGCGATGCAGGTCTGCCCCGTAGCGGCAAAGATCCCCGAGATCGCGCCCTTGACCGCGTTGTCCAGGTCGGCGTCGTCAAAGACGATGTTGGGCGACTTGCCGCCGAGCTCGAGGGAGACCTTCTTGAGCCCCGCCGCGGCCGACTGATAGACGCGCTGCCCCCCCGCCTCGGAGCCCGTGAATGCCACGCGCCTGACCCGATAGTCGGTGACAAGTGGCTCGCCCACCTCCGGGCCGTAGCCGGTGATGACGTTCACGACGCCCGGCGGGAACCCGGCCTCGTCGAAGAGCTTGGCGAGCTCGAGGGTCGAGGTGGAGGTGAACTCGGAGGGTTTCACCACGACGGTGTTGCCCGCCGCCAGGGCCGCCGAGAGCTTGAAGGAGAGCAGCAAGATCGGCGAGTTCCACGGCGTGATCATCGCGCAGACACCGAGGGGCTCGTAGCGCGTGTACGCAAAGGTGTTGGGCTTGTCGATCGGGAGGGTCTTGCCCTCGACCTTGTCGGCGAGGCCGCCGTAGTAGTAGTACCACTGGGGCACGTACTGGAGCTGGCCGAACATCTCGAGCTTGAGCTTTCCGTTGTCGCGGACTTCCGCCTCGGCGAGCCGCTCGGCGTTCTCTGCGATCAGGTCGCCGACCCGGCGCAGCAGCGCCGCGCGCGCCGTCGGCGTGAGGCCGTGCCACTCGGGGCTGCGGAAGGCCTCTTCGGCGACCGTGACGGCGTGGGCCGCGTCCTCGGCCCCGCCCCGCGGGATCATCGCCCAGGTCTCTCCGGTAAAGGGGTTCTGCGACTCGATCCACTCACCACTCGCCGCGTCGCGCCCCTCGCCGCCGACATGCATCTGGAAGTGTTCCATCGTGCGATCCTCCGGACCTCATCTTACCGCCAAAGACGAGCTTCGTTCGCCCGAAGGCGACGGTGCGACCGCGTCTTGGTTTGAACTTCGCGGCGCCGCTGGCGCCGCTGCGCGCTCCGGGGCTCCGCCCCTCCGCTTGCGGGGTCTATTCCGAGCGGGCGGGGAGTGGCCTGCCCTCGCGAACGGTTGGCTGGCGGAGGGATTGGGGATCGGCTGTAGGAGATATGGAGGCCGCCCACCCATCCTCGCTCGAGGCGCCGCAGTCTGCGCGGCCGACAGGAGCTCCAGAAGCCGATCCCCAATCCCGGAGCCCGCAACCAACTCAACCAGTCCAAGAAGTCCGAATTGACGCCGATAACGCGACGCGTCAAGTCTACAACCACGCCGAGTTGCGGCTCAATTGCGCTTGACAGGCCACGCCAGAATCAGGTCTACTCCGCCCTCTGAGTAGCCGGCCCAGCCCCGCGCCAATCCGGCTCAGGAGACCCCCATGGCCCTGTTCGACGACAGCTGGATGTCTGGCTGGCAAGACGCCGTTAACCGGGACGGCCCTATGAAGGTGGTCGGCAAGCACCTCAACGCCGACCTCGTCTTGGAATTCGGGGACGCCGAGTACTTCGTCTCCTTCAAGAATGGCGCGCTCGAGCGGGTCGAGGACGAAATTGGCCCCGAGACCTGCTATGAATTTGCGCTTCGCGCCCCGCGGGAGAGCTGGGAGAAGTTCTGCGAACCCGTTCCCCCGCCCATGTACAACGACATCTGGGCGATGGCGCACCCGCTCCACGGGCGGCTGCGGATCGAGGGCAACCAGAAGGTGCTGTGGCAGAACCTTCGCGCGTTGACCTGGGCGCTCGACCTCATGCGCAAGGTCCATTAGCGGGAGACGAGGAAACGCAATGGCGAAGATCGAGCCGGTCACCGGCCGCTACGTGTATGTCCCCTACGAAGGCCGCGAATACCGGGTGTTCTTTGAAGAGGCCGGATCGGGCATCCCCCTGGTCTGTCTCCACACCGCGGGAACCGATTCCCGTGAGTGGCGCCACCAGCTCAACGACCCCGACATCAACAAGCACTTTCGGGTCATCGCATTGGACCTTCCGCGCCACGGCAAATCGATCCCGCCCGCCGATTGGTACCTCGAGGAAGAGGAATACAAGCTCACCGCCAAGTTCTACTCCGAGTTCGTGATGGCGTTCTGCGACGCGCTCGAGCTCGAGAACCCGGTGATCATGGGCAGCTCGATGGGCGGCAATATCTGTATGCACCTCGGCCTCCACTTCGAGGACAAGCTCCGCTCGCTGATCGCGATCGAGGCCTGCGAGTACTCCCCGGGCTGGCACCTCGACTGGCTGCACAACCCGCAGGTGCATGGGGGCGAAGCGTGCGCGACCTCGATCTTTGGCCTGATGGCCCCCCAGAGCCCCGACGAATACCGCTGGGAGACCTGGTGGTACTACTCCCAGGGTGGCCCGGGGGTGTTCAAGGGCGACCTCTATTTCTACAGCGTCGACCACGATTTCCGCGAGCTCTCCCAGAAGCTCAGCGGCAAGGTCCCGCTCTATTTCATGACCGGCGTCTACGACTTCGCCTGCACCCCGGAGATGACCGAGGAGAGCGCGAAGAAGGTGAAGGGCTCCGAGTGCATCATCATGCAGGAAATCGGGCACTTCCCGATGTGCGAGAACCCGGAGGTGTTCAAGAAGTACTTGATGCCGGTTCTCGACAAGATTCGGGCGCAGTCCTAGGCGATCACGTTACGCCGCCCGGCGCTTGAACGCCGGGCACCAGGGAGGATCAGCGAGTGGAAGTTGGCGTCTTTTACCTGCCCAGCACGGGCTCGAAGCAAGAGCTTCTCGAGGGGATGGCCGGTCAGCGCACCGACCTCTACCAGCGCATGCTGCGGGACATGACGGAGCAGCTCCAGTACTGCGACGAGCACGGCTACTACGGCTACGCGTCGACCGAGCACCACTTCCACATCGAGGGCGAAGAAACCTCGACCAACCCGGTCATGCTCGACCTCTACTTCGGTATGCAGACCAAGAACATGCGGGTGGGGCAGCTCGGCATCGTGCTCCCCTGCGCCAACCCGATCCGCGTGGCCGAAGACATCGCGATGCTCGATCAGATGCTGCAGGGTCGAACCTTCGCGGGCTTTGCCCGGGGGTATCAGCCGCGCTGGGTGAACACCCTGGGCCAGCACTACGGCACCCTCGGCGACAACATGAGCGACCCGGAGCGCTACGAAGAGCTCAAGAAAGAGCTCTACTACGAGCACTTCGAGATCGTCAAAAAAGCCTGGACGAAATCCACCTTCAGCCACAAGGGCAAGCACTGGCAGATCCCGCCGAGCGACAATATCCATTGGGCCGCCCACGAGGTGGCCCGCGAGCTCGGCGAAGGCGTCAACCAGGAAGGCGTGCTCGAGAAGATCGGGATCGCTCCCCAGACCTACCAGAAGCCGCACCCGCCGCTCTTCCAGCCCTTTAGCTTTTCGGAGTCCTCGGTGAAGTGGGCCGCCAAGAACGATGTCGTTCCCATCTCGATCGTGTGCGACCCCGACATCGCCGCCGGTCAATTCCGCGCGTGTCAGGAGGGCGGTGCCGAAGCCGGACGCGACCTCAAGTACGGCGAGGGGATCGGCATCATCCGCGAGATCGTCGTGGCGGATACCGACGAGGAAGCCCAAGCGCTGGCGCGCGACGGCGGCTGCTTTATCTGGCAGAAGTTCTTCCAGCCCTTTGGGTTCAACGCCGCCCTGGCCCGCGCCGGGGAAGACCCCTTCGCGTTGCCGCGAAACTTCGAGATCATGGAAGAGCGGGGTCTCGCGATCGTCGGGAGCCCCGACACGGTGAGCCGCAAGCTCGAGGCGCTCTTCGAGGACTTGCCGGCCGAGTACTTCTGGCTTTTCACCTACACCCAGCTGATCCCGCAGCCCGCGATGATGCGCCATTTCGAGCTGCTGACCGAGAAGGTGCTCCCGAACTTCACGGACAGGGTCCGGTAGCGGGGCGCCAAGTGACAAAGAGGGAATCGATGGACGGGAATCCGAAGCGAGTCCACCGCTCGCATCTGATGGGGGCCGCCGCGCTCGCGGTCGCCCTGATGTGGGTCGCCGCGCCGGCGGTCGCAGTGGAGAACGAGTTTGGCGACACCGCCGAGTGGCAGGAGTGGATCGACGGCGGTTACCGCGATCCCTTCAACTTCCGCGACGACATCGTGGCTGCGGCGATGCTGGCGAACAGCGACAAGGTCTTTGTCGCCGGCGAATTCGGGCTCTTTGGCCTGCTGAGCGTCAACGGGGACAAGGGCGAGATCGAGCTGATCGAGACCGAGTGGCGCGAAGACCTCGTCTCGGTGGTGGCTCTGCAGGACGGCACGGGTATCGCGGGAAGCGCCGGGGGTTCGATCTTTCAGTTCAAGGACGGGAAGGTCGATCGGGTGGCCGAGCTCCACAACGACTCGGTGCTCGGGCTTGGGATCGAACGAGACGCGTCGGGGAACGACGCGGCCATCTGGGCGGGCGGCGCGCGGGGTCTGCTCGCCAAGTCGACCGACGGCGGCGTCACCTGGAGCAAGGTGGCGCCCGAGACCGTGTACCAGCCGGCGATTCCCTTTGGCGCCACCCACGCGGGGCGCCGCTTCCTCGGAGTCGGCAATATCGATCCCGAGAGCTTTGTGCTCGACGCACGTGTCGGGGGCCGCAAGGCGGAGGCGGGCCGCGACTACACCATCACCTTTGAAGACGGCGTAATCGAGGTGCTGAACGACCTCGACGCCTCGCCGGAGCCCACCATCAGCTTCGACTTCGCGCCCGGCCCCCCCTTTCAGGCCGGCGACTTCACGATGAGCGCGGTGGTGACCCAGGGCTCGACCATCACGATGGCCGGGGAGTTCGGCCTCGTGCTCCAGTCGACCGACAGCGGCGGCAGCTGGACCCGGCTCGACGGAGAGGTTTTTGACGGCGAGCCGCGCCAGGCCTACTGGATCAACGGCATCGCACGGGGCGACACCATCAGCCTGGTCGGCGCCGCCGGAGCGATCCGGATCAGCGAGGACGGCGGGAAGACCTGGGAATCCAAGTCCCAGCCCTCCGGCGACAACGGCGTCTTTGGCGTGTACCTGGACGACGGCGGCAAGATGGTCGTCGCGGGTGCCGTGGGCATGCTGGCCGACTACGACGGCGACGATTCCTGGACCTTTGCCGACCGGACCGAGCTCAGCGTGTACTCGTGGGTGAAGACCCTGCTTCCCCAAGAGGGGGGCGGGCTGCTCGCTCTCGGGGGCCGGGGCAACTGTGTACTTCGAACCGACGGCGACTGGGAACGCTGCTACGTCCGCATCGTCGCGAGCGAGGGATAGATCATGTCGGAAGGCACCCGAACCGATTCTTGGACCTTCAAGTTCGCGGCCTGGTGGGTGAACCACCCGGTGATCTCCTTCTTGCTGATGGCGATCCCCACCGCCGTGTTGGCGTACAAGATCCCGACGATCGAGGTGTACTCGCGCTTCGCGGACCTGCTGCCGCAGCGCCACGAGTACATCGTGACGTACAACGAGATGCGCGAGACCTTTGGCGGCGCCAACGTCGTGACGATGTCGCTCGAGGCCACCGAGGGCGACATCTACAACCACTCCACCCTGGAGAAGGTGCGCTTTCTCACCGACGAGGTGGACAAGGTCAAGGGGGTGAACCACTACCAGGTGGCCAGCATCGCCCACCGCAAGATCCGCCGGATCGTCACCAACGCGAGCGGCATGGTGAAGTCGGAGCCGGTGCTTCCAAAATTTGTGCCCAAGGACGCGGACAAGTTGACCCGGCTCCGCGAGGAGATGTTCAACAACGACATCGTCTACGGCACCTACATCTCGGAAGATGGCCGCGCGGCGATGATCCTGGCGGGCTTTGACGAAGACCGCCTCGACTACAACGAGATCTTCACGCGGCTCCGCGAACTCCGCTGGCTGGTCGAGTCCGACAACTTTTACATCTCGCGCGCCCTCGACGGCGTTCATACCCAGGTGCGCTCCGACATCGTCGACTGGAGCAAGGCCAAGAGCGCCTGGCGCAAGTTCGAGAAAGAGCTCAAGACCCAGGAGTTCGAGGTCGACGCCGCGCTGCTCGAGCCGATCCTGCCGGTGATCGACGCAGGCCGCGAGCTTGCCAAGGCGCGCTCCGCCGCGACGCGCGACGCGGCGGACGCCGCGGGCGCGGCGGACAAGGCGGCGGGAACCGCGGAGGAAGCCGCCGCGGTCGCGGCGCTTGCGACGGCGACACAGGCGGAGGCGGATGCCCAGGCCGCGGTCGACGCCCAGGAGGCCGAGCTCGCGACGCTCTTTGGCGCGGTCCGCGACTACGTGATGGTCGCCAACGGCGACGCCGAGGCGGGCGCCGCCGCGGGGCGCGTGCCCCAAACGCGGCTCTTTACCGCGGGCGAGCCGATGCTCAAGGGGTGGATCTACTACCACTCTGGCCAGCTCAAGGTGATTTTTGCGATCACCGGCGCGCTCTTCGCCATCCTGCTGCTGCTGAACTTCCGGTCGATCCCGGGGCTCGTGCTGCCGATTCTGAGCACGGGCGTGTCGGCGGTCTGGGGGCTCGGCTTTGTGGGATGGGTCGGGTTCAACCTCGACCCGCTGATCCTGGTGGTTCCCATCCTGATCTCGGCACGCACCGCGAGCCACGCCGTCCAGTTTCTCGAGCGCTACCGCGACGAGATCCGTGCCGGGGTCGAGCGGCGGCCGGCGGTGATCAACACCATGGGCGAGCTGCTCACCCCGAGCTGGATCGCCATCTTCACCGACGCGGCGGGTCTTCTGGTGCTGGCCGTCTCGTCGATTCCGATCATCGCGAAGCTCGGCATCTTCTGCTGCTTCTGGAGCGGCAGCAACCTGATGTCCGTCCCGCTGCTGCTGCCCTGGTTTGTGGCCCACGTGATGGCGCCCAAGGTCGACACCGGTCACGGCATCGACGCGGAGGGCGTCCCGGAGGCGTTTGCACAGCGGACGATGTACCGGCTCGGCAGATTCCTGGTGTCGCCGGCCTCGAACGTGCCCGTGGCGATCATCGTCGGCGTGCTGGTGTTCGGGAGCCTCTACTTCGCGAAAGACGTCATCGTGGGCGAGAACAAGCCCGGGTCGCCGATCCTCTTTGGGGACAGTGACTACAACGTCGCCGCGGCCGCCATCAACGAGCGTTTTGCCGGCTCCAACCAGCTCTCCATCTATCTGGTGGGCGAGGAGGAGCACGCGATGAAGCGCCCCGAGGTGGTGAGCACGGTGGAGCGCTTCCGCGCCCATATGATGGAGGTGCCGGGCTCGGGGGGGACGCGCGACGTTCCCACCCTGGTGCGCTCGATCAACCGCCTCTACCACTTCGACGACCCGCGCTGGTCGTCGATGCCCGAGGCGCAGGCCGATATCGGGAATATTCTCTTTTTGTACGAGGCGGGGGCCGCGATCCCGGGCGTGATCCTCGAGTACATGGACTACGAGGCGAGCACCGCGAACTTCGTGGTGTTCTTCAAGGACGCGACGGGGGACACCGTGCGTCGCGCGGTCGACCACGCCAAGGCGTTCATCGCGGACCACCCTCTCGAAGGGGTCAAGTACTCGCTCGCGGGCGGCTATGTCGGCGTGACAGCGGCGGCCAACGAGGAGATCGAGCATTCGGAGCTGATCCAGACGGCGCTGATTCTGATCGTCGTGATGGCCTCGGTGCTGGTGACCTACCGCTCGTTTACCGCGCCGGCGTTGGTGTTCGTGGTGCTCGCGATCGCGGTACTCGTGAACCGGGCCTTTATGGGGATCCGCGGGATCGGGCTGAACGTCAACACGCTTCCGGTCACCGCCGTCGGCATCGGGATCGGGGTCGACTACGCGATCTACATCCTCGACCGGATCCGGGAGGAGGCCTCCCATATGCCAATCGAGGACGCGATCGTGAAAGCGCTCAGCACCACGGGGGCGGCGGTGGTGTTCACCGCGGTTACGGTGGTAGCGGGAATCTTCTACTGGATCGTGGGCTCGAACCTGCGCTTCAACTCGGAGATGGCGCTGCTGCTCACGCTGCTGATGGGTGGCCACATGATCGGCGCCATCACGATCCTCCCGATGATGATCCGCATCTTCAAACCGCGATTCATCACCGGGGAGACGGATGCGAAAGACGCCGCGCGAGAGGCCGCGGCCGAAACCGCACCGCGTTCGGCCTAGGTTCGGTCGATTCCCCAGGGGATTTGAGTGGGAGCTCAAAAAAGTCGCCCGAGAACATTGATTGTTGCGGTAATGCGCGCGTAGAATTCTGCGTCCGCAGGGGAATCGCGTCCGCTGGTCGCCGGACGTGTCCCGCCACAGCGTTGCTGTGGTCCGCGGAGAGAGTGCATCAAAGAGGAGGGGACTGATGCCTAGTCAAGCCAGGTGCGCCTGGCGCAAGTTGTCGCTGTATGCGGTAACCGCGCTCCTAGCCTTCGTCTTCGCGGGCCCCGCGAAGGCCGTTTACCAATGGGAGATCCTCGGCGGCGAGCTCGAGGTGACGGGTTTCCTGCGTTCGGAAGCGCGTCTCAACTTCGAAGACGCTCTCTACTTCAAGCAGTGGGTGAACCGCTTCCAGCTCGAATCCACCATCACCTGGGAAGAGTTTGGGATCTTCGACGAGATCGCATTCACGACCGTGATCCGGCCCGAGTTCGATGTCGCCTACTACTGGAAGGGCATCACCGACAACCACATCGGCCGCGACGCGACCGGGAGCACCTGGTTCACCAAGCAATTCAGCCAGTCGGCCGACCCGGTCGGCTGGAGCGGCTTCGGCGCGGCTAACGCAACCGGCGGCCTCTCGAAAAACGTCGAGCAGGGGATCTGGGATAACAAGGAGCTCACAAACTTCGCGACCAACGGCGCGGGGGGAGCGTTTCCGATCACAATGCCGCGGGACGGCCGCGGGCTGAACTGCTTCCGCTGCCGCGACGTCTCCGATGGTGCCACCAATATCGCGCTCAACCGCACCGGCTCGTCGGGGGCCCAGTACCCGGTCCGCGAGGCCTACCTCGATGCCACGGTCGGTGACCTCTGGGTGCGTCTCGGCAAGCAGATGATCGTCTGGGGGAAGACCGACAACTTCCGCCTCATGGACATCATCAACCCGGT
>CAJIBI010000232.1_pt1 | contig 10902 bp, 10 predicted proteins | sample 9199321 | NCBI WGS metagenome assembly CAJIBI01 (sample SAMEA7708294, study PRJEB35096) | sediment metagenome | biome: marine neritic benthic zone biome [ENVO:01000025]; feature: sediment [ENVO:00002007]; material: shallow marine sediment [ENVO:03000034] sea grass bed [ENVO_01000059] ... | reverse complement strand
GACTCGCCACCCCCCACGGCGTCGTCGAGACCCCGGCCTTCATGGCCGTGGCCACCTACGGCGCCGTGCGCGGCGTGGCCCCCCAGGAGCTCCGTGCCCTCGGTGCCCAGATGCTCCTGGCCAACACCTATCACCTCCACGAGCGCCCGGGCGAGGCGGTGGTGGCGGGCCTGGGCGGCCTCCACGGCTTCACCGGGTGGACGGGGCCGTGGCTCACCGACAGCGGCGGCTTTCAGATCACCTCCCTCGCCGACCGCGCCGTGATCGAAGAAGAGGGCGTCACCTTCGCGTCGCCGCGAGACGGCGCGACCCGGCAGCTCACGCCGGAGTCGGTGGTCGCGATCCAGGAGGCGCTCGGGCCCGATGTCGCCATGGTGCTCGACGAGTGTCGCCCGCTCTCGTGGCTGGGCGCCGACCCCGACGATCCCGCCGCCCGCGAGCGCAGCCGCGCCGTCTTCGAGCGGACGCTGCGCTGGGCCGAGCGCTCCGCAGCGGCGCGCCGTCGCCCCGATCAGGCGCTCTTCGCGATCGTCCAAGGCGGGATCTTCGCCGACCTGCGCCGCGAGAGCGCCGAGCGCATCGCCGCGCTGCCCGGGTTCGACGGCTTCGCCCACGGCGGCCTCGGGCTCGGTGAGGAAGCGCCGCGGCGGCCCGAGCTGATCCGCGCCGCCCACGCCGCCCTGCCACCCGACAAGCCCCGCTACCTCATGGGGCTGGGTCGCCCGGGCGACCTCCTCGAGGCGGTGGCTTGCGGCGTCGATCTCTTCGACTGTGTCCTGCCCACACGCAACGGGCGTCACGGTGTGCTCTACACCCGGCGTGGGCCGCTGCGGCTGCGCAACGCGCGCTTTCGCGACGACCCCGAGCCGATCGAGGCCGACTGCGATTGCCCCGCTTGCACGCGCTTCGCCCGGGGCTACCTACGGCATCTCCTTCACGAAGGAGAAACCCTCGGCAGTCGAATGTGTTCGCTCCACAACCTCCGGTTCTACATGAAGCTCTTGGAGGACGCGCGCGAGGCGATCGCCGCGGGCCGCTACGAGACGTGGGCGGGCGAGGTACAGCGCGGGCTCGAGGGCGACGCGGCCTAGGCCTCGAGCGCGAGGTCGGCCACGCAGAGCGCGGCCCGTGCCGGGAGCTCGGCGCCGAGGGCGGTGGGAACGATCTCGAGACGTTCGCGCAGGAAGGGCCAGATCCGCTCGTGCACCTGCTCGCGCACCGGCGCGAAGCAGAGCGCCTCCCCCGCCGCCGTCGGGATCGTGCCGAGGACGATCCGGTCGGGCGCCAGGGTGAAGACGAGCTGGGTGATGCCCCAGGCGAGGTAGTGGTTGTAGCGGGCGAGCTCGCCCAGCGCGTAGGCGTCACCCCGGCGCGCGGCGTCGAGCCAAGCCTCGGGCCGGATGGCGTCGCGAGAGCCCGCCAACGCCAGCACCGCGCTGTCCTCCGGGGTGTCGCGGCGCAGTCGTTCTCCCAACGCCGCCCCGCCGATGTAGGCCTCGAGACAGCCCCGTCGGCCGCAGGCGCAGGGCAGCCCGTCCCACTCCACCGGCAGGTGTCCGACCTCCCCTGCACTCGACAGCACGCCCCGGTAGAGCGCCCCGTCGAGCACCAGGCCCCCGCCCACCCCGGTGGACATCGTGAGGTACACCATCCGCGCGACGCCCTGCCCCGCCCCGAAACGCCATTCGGCCAGGGCGGCGGCGTTCGCGTCGTTCTCGAGGGCCACCGGGGCCCCGAGCCCGTCGGCCAAGACCTCGCGCACCGAGAGCGGCCCCCAGCCCGGGAGGTTGGGGGCCTCGATCACCCGTCCGCTCGCGGTGTCGAGGGGCCCGGGGAGCGCGACGCCCACCGCCTCGAGGTCGACGGCGCCTGCCCCCTCCCCCGCAAGCAGCGCGCGGCACGCGTCGATCAGCGTCTCGAGATCTCGGGCCTGGCTCCCGCTGCGCGGGGCCGGGTAGCGGGTCTGGGCGCGGATCGCGCCGTCGGCCTCGCCGAGCACGAGCGCCACCTTCGTGCCCCCGATGTCGATCCCCAACCGCAACGCCAACCCGGCCCTCCCTGTGCGCCCGCCCCGGCGGGCCCGTCGGGGGAGACTCAGGGCCCGGCAACGGAGCTGCAACCCCTCCGCAACCCCGCGTCTCCGCGTCGATTTCCACTCAACTTTTGCGCCACAGCGCCGAAGGACTCCACAGGTAAGCGCGCCCCGCTTGCCAGGGGGGACACGATGTCGACACCGAAGGCGCTCGCCCGCCTCGCCGGGGCCGTGGCCCTGCTCGTCGCCGTACTCGCGACGAGCGCCTGCGCCACCGCCCAGCGCCGCGAGGCCAAATTCGAGCTCGCCCAGCGCAAGTACACCCAGTTCGTCCGCTGGTCCGATTTCCACCGCGCCGAGGAATACGTTGCGCCGGATGCCCGCGAGGCCTTCCACGGCATCACCGACGAGCTCGGCGGCGTCCGCTTCATGGACTACCGCATCGAGTCGGTCGACTTCGACCCCGAGAGCAACGAAGCCGAAGCCCGGGTCGTCTACTCGGCCTACCGCCGCTCGGTCGCCGCGGCGATCTCCGTCGAAGAGCGTCAGGAGTGGCAGCGCGACGAAGAGACCAAGACGTGGACGGTGCGCTCGACCTTTGTCGAGAAGGCCTTCGACGCGGAACGGCGCGACTGAGGAGCGGGACGTGGCAGAGGGGCACCCGCGCTCGGGGAAGGTGATTCTCGTCGTCGACGACACCGCGTTGCTGCGCGATCTCAACTCGCTCTTTCTCTCGCGGCTCGGTACGGTGCGCACCGCGGCGACCGGGGTCGAAGCCCTCGATATCGCCTACGAGACCCCGCCCGACCTCATCGTCACCGATCTCGAAATGCCCGGCATGGACGGCATCGAGCTGTGCCGCGAGCTGCGCGCCCAGCTCGCGACCCGCGACATCCCCGTTCTCATGATCAGCGGCTCCGCCGAGCCCCGCGACCGCGACCGCGCGCTGCGCGCCGGGGTGAGCGATTACCTCGTGAAGCCGATCGAGCGACCCGAGCTCCTGGCCTCCGCCGGGCGTCTTCTGCGCGAGCCCTCACCGCGGGGGCTCCCGCGGATCTCCCTCGAGACCTGGGCGACGCTGCGTATCGGCGGCATCGAATGGACGGGGCGTGTGCGCAACCTCTCTCGGGGCGGCCTCTTCGTCGAGAGCCCGCGGGCCCTCGCGCCCGCCGCCGAGGTCCAGGTGCAGCTCGAGCTCCCCGAGACCGAGACCTCCGTGCTCTCCACTGCCGAGGTGCGCTGGGTACGCCGCGAGGCCAACGAGGCCCTCGGCATGGGGATGCGCTTTCTGCGTCTCGACCGCGACAGCGCCCGCGAGCTCGCGCACTACGTCAACGAACGAACCCCCGCCCCCACGAGCGCCCCGGCCTGACGAGCCGGCGAGGAGATCCAGGGCATGGCGACGATGTTTCGAGTCTTGGTAGCCATGGCGATCCTGATCGCCGCGGGCCACGTGGTCGCCCAGCAGCAGCAGCCGATGAGCGACGACCCGGAGAGCTACTGGCTCGAGAAGATCCAGCTCGAGCAGACCCGCGCCGAGCAGGCCCGCCGCGACATCGCGAAGCTCGAGAAGGAGATCTCGAAGGCGAAGCGCCGGCGCTACCCGCGCGGTGAGGCGCTCCGCGAGAAGATCGAGGCCCTCGACCTGGCCCGCGAGCAGAGCGCCAAAGCCGAAACGCTGATCCCCGACCTGATGGACCAGGCGCGTCGCGCCGGGGTCTCCCCCGGCGCGCTGCGTCACCTGGAGTAGCGCGCCGCGCGGCGGCGCGAAGCGCGCCCGCCGGCTGCGGGGCTAGCGGCTCGCTTCGATCGCCGACTCGTCGGGGAAATCGAGCCCGTAGGCTCGCCGCGCTGTCGGCTTGATCACCGCCAGCACTTCGTCCCCCTGCCGGATGACGGTCACCCGCCGGGTCACCGGCGGACTCCCCTCGCTGCGCACCCGGATCTCCTCGACCACGACCGGCGCTTCGCTGTCCACCGCACCGAGGTTCAACGTGGGCGTGAGTGCGTCCGTCGAGCGCATCCGCGAGCCGTCGCGCCGGATCCCCGAGAGCGAAAGGCCCTCGAGCACCGGGGGCGTTTCGGCCGCCACCGCGGCGCCCAACGGCGCCTCTGTTTCGTTCATCGCACGGAGCGTCTCGAGACGCGCCTCGAGCTGCGCCGCGTGGGGCGCCGACGCCGGCGTCGCCATCTTCGAGAAGCGCTTGGCGCTCGAGAGCGTCTTCGTGTCGATCCGGGTCACCTGTGCGCGGTAGCGCTCGGGGACGCGCTTCATCTCGTCCGCGAACGAGATCACGCCCTCCTCCGTCTCCCAGCGATACACCGTCTTCGCGTCGGCGACCGTCGCGGCCAGGAGCGCACCCGCTCCCACCACCAGTGCCAACGCCATCCCGCGGAACCTCCGCATGCCACATCCTCCGGTAGACCCGCACAACCCGACGGGCCAGGGGAACTCCCCTGCAGAAGAAGTGACCCAAATCGTCACCGAGTGACGCTCCACGGCACTTTCGCGGGCTCGAAGCGCGGCAACCCGCACGCAGCCCCGCCCCCAAGTCTGCGCGCAGCCAGGGCTGCTCCGAATCCCCAAAACGCCACCCGGGAATTGACGCCCTCCTCCCCCGCGCTTATGTTACGTGCCCCTTTGTTGCGGGGTAGAGCAGTCTGGTAGCTCGTCGGGCTCATAACCCGGAGGTCGGGGGTTCAAATCCCTCCCCCGCTACCACTACGTTTCGCCCGCCAGTTCGCTGAGAGCTGGCGGGCGTTTTCGTGGGGTCGAGCCAGAGTGTCCGAAGCATCCTGGACAGCATGTAGGCGGCGCGACCCGAGCGCCTCCCACCCCGATTCCCGCTGCCACGCGATCGGCGCGGCACCGACGTTACCCGGTGTACGTCGAGATCCACCAGATGTTGCCGAACATGTCTCGCACCCCGCAGCTGCGTTCCTGATACGGTTTGTCTACGGGTTCGTCGAGGGAAGTGCCGCCCGCGGCGAGCGCGCGTGCATAGGCGGCGTCGACGTCGGGGACGTACACGTAGACCGATGCCTTGGTGAAGATGTCTCCGTCTTTGTTGCCCCCGGCCTCGACCACGATCATCGAATCGCCAATCTCAAGCTCCACGTGGTAGCCGCCGCCCGGCGAGTCGAGCTTCTCGACCGTCTTCGCGCCGAAGGCCTGCTCGACAAAGTCGAGCAGCTCGAGCGGGCCGTGCAGGTAGGTCCGAGCGCTGCCCCGGCCGTGCCGTACGTGCATCATGCCATGTGCCATGTCGTCCTTCTTGAACCACTCTACGCGCAGCGGATTATCTCGCATACGGCCCTGGGCCTCAGCGTGGCCTCGCCGCTCTACGCAGCCAGCTTCCAGGGAATCGGCCAGACGGGCGAAACGTGTGCAAAGCCCGCCCCTGCTACCAAGCAGGTGCTCGGAACCAACGGCGTTACTCTGACGATGACGCAAAGAGGCAGAGCGGGCCTCGCGCTTCGCCCGCTGGCCACCGGCTAGAGTTGACGGGGACTGGCCTGGGCGAAGGTCCAGCGATTCCCTTCGAGGTCGGTGGCCGTGTAGCCACGGAAGCCATGCTGCACGATATCTTCGACCGTCGCGCCGCGCCGCTTGGCGCGTGCGTGATGGGCGTCGAGGTTATCCACGAAGACCCACGGGGCGTGTGTCACCGGGCCGTCTGTCGGCGGCTCTCCGTCTCGTTGGAACAGGATCAGCGGCGCGTTGCCGACCTGAAACTCGATCCAGGTGTGGTCGCCTGCCGCGTCGTCGTCGGGAATGTTCCCCGAGGGCTCGAAGCCGAACACGTCTTGCAGCCAGCGCGCGGCAGTGGCCGGCTTGGCGTAGTGCACCGCGACCGCGAGCCGCGCCAGTCGCAGAGGCTCGTGCGGCACACGATCCCGCTTGCGGATCCAGCTCCCGAACCACAGAGGAGTCATCCTCAACCAAGCGGTTCCGCCCTTGTCCGCGCCGCCTTCGGGAAGCGTGGCCTCGACGCGCACGAGTGTGCCGTTGTTGCTCTTGTCGAAGCGGACCTCGATCGCCACGTCGTCGAGCGAGCTTTTCCACGCAACGCGGACGCCCGGGGCCCGCCAGGTCGCTGAGATCCGGCGGGTGTTTTCGTTGGGTCGAGCTCCAGAGCGTTCCGGTGCCTCGGCAGCCTCGCTCGGACCGATGTCTACGCGATTGCCGATTGCTATATCGTACGATACATTTTTCGATAAGGATATCCCCGCCACAGGCCTTGGTTCGGCTTGGGCGAACTGCTCGGAGGGGCTTATGTATCACCACCGGAGGCGCCATCACCGAGGGGGCGGACCCTGGGGCGCGCGCGGTCGCTTGTTTGGACCCGGCGAGGTTCGACTGGCGGTGCTGTCCCTGCTCTCCGAGGGACCAAAACATGGCTACGAGCTGATGCGCGCGCTCGAAGACCGCGCGGACGGCGCGTACCGCGCTAGCGCGGGCACGATCTACCCGACGTTGCAGCAACTCGAGGACGAAGGGCTCGCGCAATCCGAGCCGCGCGAAGGCAAACGCGTGTACCGGCTCACGCCCGAAGGCGAGCGCGAAGTTCGAGACGCCGCGAAGACCATCGAGCGTATATGGCGGCGTGCCGAGGAGTGGGGCGACTGGAGCTTCTTTGGCGACCCGGACGCAGCCGAGATCGTTCGGCCCGCACTGCGCCTCGCGCGTACCGCCTACCGCGTCGCCTCGCGTGCTTACGGTGACCCAGAGGTCATCGATCGCGCGCGCGCGATCCTCGACCGCGCGCAGGAAGACCTTCGCAAACTCGCCCGTCGCCGCTAGGAACAAACCGAGCGCTCAGCGCCCAGCCGTGGTTTCGGCCTCCCGGCCGACGCACTTTGCTTTGACGGCCCCCGACGAAAATCAAGCCTACGAGCGGCGCTTAGCCCGATGTGCCGGGCGTGTCGCGGACGCGGTGAACGAAATCGCCAAAGCGCTCCCTGTTGAAGCGTTCCGCGGCGAATCGCGTGAACCACCGTGTGAGCCGCTCGAGAATCTCGGAGTGATTGAGGTCGGCGGCCTGGGACGTGCCGAGACGCGAGCCATCGGCGGCGGCGCCGAGGTAGAGGTCGTAACGCCCCGGTGAGCGACCCACCAAGCCGATCTCGCCCAAGTAGGGTCTGGCGCAGCCATTCGGGCAGCCGGTGATCCGGATACCGAGGTCTTCATCCTCGAGCCCGAGTGCGGCGAGCCGCGCCTCGAGCTCGCCGACAAGATCTGGCAAATAGCGTTCGGCCTCCGCCAACGCCTGTCCACAACTGGGCAGGGCGACGCATGCGAGAGAGGAGCGACGCAGCCCCGAGATGGCAACCGAGAGGCCCGACGCTTCGAGGAGATCCTCGATGTCCGCCTTGTCTTCCGGGGCGACCCCCGCCACGATCAGGTTCTGGTTGGGCGTCAGCCGAAAGTCGCCGCGGTGCACCTCCGCCACCCGTCGCAGGCCGCTCTGCATCGCCAAGCCGGGGCGATCGGCAACCCGGCCGTTTTCGACGAACAGAGTGAGGTGCCAGCGACCATCAAAGCCCTCGACCCAACCGAAGCGGTCACCCGTGGTGTGAAAGCGGGTGTGTCGCGGCGGCTCCAGGCGCTCGCCGAGCCGTGTCTCGAGCTCGCGGCAGAACCAGTCGATGCTGCGATCGTCGATCGTGTACTTGAGACGCGCGTGTCGCCGGTTGGCGCGGTCGCCGAAATCCCTCTGTATGGTGACCGCGCACTCGGCCACATCGACCGCTCGTTCGGGGCAACAGAATCCGACGCGATCGGCGAGGCGCGGATAGGTGGCGTCATCACCGTGGGTCGTTCCCATGCCGCCGCCGGCGACGACGTCGTATCCGAGCACCTCTCCGGCGCGATCGGAGACGGCGATAAAGCCCAAATCCTGGGCGAACACATCCACGTCGTTCCACGGCGGGACGGCCACCGCGATCTTGAACTTGCGCGGCAAGTAGGTCGGTCCGTAGACGGGCTCCTCCTCGTCGCCCGTCCACTTCTCTCCGTTGAGCCAGATCTCGTGGTAGGCGCGCGTCCGCGGGGTGAGGCGATCGCTCAGTTCTCGCGCCAGGCGCAGGGCGGCCTCGTGGGCGCGGGTCTGCGGATTGGGGTGCGCCATTACGTTGCGGTTGACGTCGCCGCAGGCCGCTAGCGTGTCGAGGAGCGACGCGTTGATGTCCCGCATGGTCTGTTTGAGGTGGCGCTTGAGGACGCCATGGAACTGGATCGCCTGGCGTGAGGTCAGGCGAAGCGACCCCGACCCGTGCCGCGTGGCAACCTCGTCCATCGCGAGCCACTGGGCCGTCGTGCATACCCCGCCCGGAACCCGGACACGGACCATGAAGGAGTAGGCGGGCTCGAGTTTGCTCTTGCGCCGCTCGGGCCGCAGATCGCGATCGTCTTGCAGGTAGGTCCCGTGGAACTTGACCAGTTGGGCGTCGTCCTCGGAAATGGAGCCGGTGATTTCGTCCGCGAGCCCCTCGGCGATGGTCCCGCGGAGAAAACGACTGTCCTCTTTGATCGTCTCGTTCTTGGATCGTGTCATCGTCGTTCCCGCTGGGTGCTCAGTAGAGATCGCGCTGGTAACGCCCCTGCTCGCGCAGCCGTTCCAGGTACGACGCGGCCGCGTCCGGGTTCTTCGCACCCTCCTCCGCGACAATGCGCACCAGCGCCGCGTGCACGTCTTTTGCCATCGCACGCTCGTCGCCGCAGACGTAGAGGTGGGCCCCCTCCTCGAGCCAGCGAAACACCTCGGTGCGCCGCTCCCAAAGACGGTGCTGTACGTAGACCTTCTCCCGTTGATCGCGCGAGAACGCGACGTCCATGCGGTGGAGCGCGCCTTCGGCGACGAGTTCCTGCCACTCGAGCTGATACAGGAAGTCGTGGGTAAAGGTTCGTTCGCCGAAGAAGAGCCAGTTGCGCCCCTTCGCGCCGGCCGCGCGTCTCTCCTGCAGGAACGCTCGAAACGGCGCAACGCCGGTGCCGGGACCGATCATGATGATCGGCCGCTCCGAGTCCCTTGGGAGGCGGAAATGGGGATTCGATTTGACATAGATCGGGAGCGCGTCTCCGCGCTCGCGCCGGTCGGCCACCCAGCCCGTCGTCACCCCCGAGCGCACGCGGCCGAGGGCTTCATACCGGACGACGCCCAGGAGCAGGTGCACCGCCTCGGGTTCGGCGCGAGGGGATGACGCGACCGAATACAGGCGAGGGGGAAGTCTGCGGAAGAGTCCTGTGAGCTCGTCCGGGCGCAGCGGGTGCGGAAATTCCCGCAGCAGATCCACGATCTGACGCTCGGAGCGGTAGGCCTCAAAGCCGCCGCCTTCGAGGAGTGGATCGAGCTTCGACCCGGGGAGCCGCGCCCCGTAGGCCTCCGCCACGCGGCGGGTCAGAGTCGTGATATCGAATTCATCTCGCAGACGCGCGGCGGTGGTCGTGTCGCCGGCGAGACCGGCGATCTCGAGGATCTCTTCCACCACCTCGGGATCGTTCTGAGGGGCGATTGCGATCGCATCGCCGGGCTCAAACGCGAGGCCCGAACCCGCGAGGGAGAGTTCGACATGGAGGGTCTGTTTGCTCGAGCGCTCGCCTGAGAGCCGAACGATCTGGGTGATCTCTGCCGAGAACGGCCGCTTCTTCGAGAAGGCACCCGGGCTGTCGCCCAGGCGCGGCGCTTCGACCACCGCCCTCTCCGCCTCGTGGAGCTTCGCGAGCTTTTCGAGGGCGCGCGCCGACCAGTCCGCCGCGGGTTGTTCGTAGTCGAGATCGCAGTCCACGCATTCGAGGACACGATTGCCGCCGAGATCTTCCAGTCGTCGATCGAGCTTGTGGCCGACCTCACAGAACTGCGTGTAGCTCGAGTCGCCCAACGCGAGAACACCAAAACGCACGCCCTCTAGGCGCGGTGCACCCTCTCCGAGGAGTTCTCGGCAGAAACGCTCCGCCCGCTGCGGAGGGTCACCCTCTCCCCAGGTGCTTGCGATGACGAGGAGGTTCACCAGATCGGCGAGCTCCGCCATTGTGGTATCCGCGGCGTCCATCGTCCGCGGGGCGAAGTTCGACGCTTTGGCGCGCTTTTCGAGCGCGTAGGCGACAGACTCGGCGTTGCCGGACTCCGTCGCGTAGAGAATGGACAGCGGAACCCGGGGCGCAGCGGTGGGCGGCGTCGCAACGGCGTCGAATCCCTCGCACGCCGCGAGAAAACCCGAGAGCCAGGCCCGCTGCCACTCATCGGAATCGGCGAGTGCCTCGTTCAACCCGCGGATCGCCCCGGCCGAAAACGGCGCGGAGTCGGGTACGCGCACCCGTTTCGCGAAACTCATATCACACCGCCCTCGGCGGCCCGCAGTGCGCGAGCGTGGCTCGAGGCCGGGATACTCTGCTGCCAGGGCGAGATGCGGCTCGCGAGGGCCACGCTGGGCCCGACCACCACGAGGGATGCCACCGTCTGATCGAGTTGGGAACCCACGGATCCCGCGTCGCCCAGCGTGGTGTGCCAGTTCCGGGCGCGTGGAGTTGTCGCGTCCTGGAGGATCGCGACCGGTTCGTCGTGGCCCCGGCCGAAAGCCAGCAACCGGTCGGCGAGGGCGGGTAGACGCTGCAGCGCCATATAGAAAACCAGGGTGTCGCTACCCTCCGCCAGTAGCGCCCAAGGAAGCTCCGGCTCGCCGCCGCCGGCGGCGTGCCCCGTGGCCAGCAGCGCCGATTGCGCCACGGTGCGGTGGGTGAGGGGAATTCCGGCGTAGGCGGGCGCGGCCGTCCCCGCGGTCACCCCCGGCACGATCCGAAAAGAAATCCCGGCGGCGGCCAACGCAAGCGCTTCCTCGCCGCCCCGCCCAAAGACGAACGGGTCGCCGCT
>CAJIBI010000465.1_pt1 | contig 10908 bp, 8 predicted proteins | sample 9199321 | NCBI WGS metagenome assembly CAJIBI01 (sample SAMEA7708294, study PRJEB35096) | sediment metagenome | biome: marine neritic benthic zone biome [ENVO:01000025]; feature: sediment [ENVO:00002007]; material: shallow marine sediment [ENVO:03000034] sea grass bed [ENVO_01000059] ... | reverse complement strand
GTGACTTTCACGCTGATCCTGTTGAACGTGGTCTGCTGGATTCTTGTCCAGGGGATGGGTACTGATCCCGCATTCATCGAATCTGTCTGTAGCCTGGGTGTGGTGCCGGCTGCGCTGAGCGGAGACGTCTCGTCACTCAGGGGTGGATATTGCGATATCGGAGAGCAGTCCTGGATCGTCGTGTTCACTTCCATGTTCCTGCACGGCGGATGGGTTCACCTGATCGGCAACATGTGGTTCCTGTGGCTGTTTGCCGACAACATTGAAGATGTTTTGCGGCCGGTCAAATTCATCCTTTTCTATCTGCTGGGTGGCGTGGTCGCTGTGGGGGCACACCTGGTGGCGGATAGCAGCAGTCATGTACCCATGGTCGGTGCATCCGGTGCCATCGGCGGGGTGATGGGGGCCTACGCGGTGCTCTTTCCGCGAGCGCGGGTGCACGTCCTCTTGGTCTTGGTGGTGTTCGTCACCCGCGTCGTGCTGCCCGCCTGGGCGATGTTGAGCTATTGGCTTCTGATCCAGCTGGCCGGTGGGGTTCTCTTGCCGCGCGGCGGCGGTGGTGTGGCGTTTTGGGCCCATCTCGGAGGATTTGCTTCGGGCGTGTTTCTGATCTCTGTTTTCCGGGTGCGCGGCTCAACTTCCCGTTTTATCGCACCGAAATAGCTAGGCGCCGGGCGAGATTCCGCCCGCTCCCGGGGGCGCATGGCGGCCGAGATCGCACGATCTTCGTATCGCGACCGAATCGGTCGAAGTGGTGCACTGCTCATCGCCCTTCCCGGCGCTGGGCTGTGGCTCAAGGCGGTGCTCGCGGGGACCTTCCCCGAAGGCTCGATCGCGGCGATCGCCACCCTCGACCTGATCCTCGGCGTCTCCATCGCTTACCTCCCGTGGGGCCAGCTGCCGGAGCGGGCGACCCTGTGGATCCCGGCGGTCGCTTTCCCGAACCTCGCCGTCGTCGCGACCCTCGCTGCCGGCACCATCTGTGCCGTGCCGATCTGGGAGCTGGTCTTCTGGTCGTTTGGCGCCGCGATCTGGATCGGCCTGGTCCACCCGATGGGTGTGGCCTCGCTGCTAGCGCCGCTGGGTCTCGCGGGCTTCACCCTCGCCGGCCTGTCCGAGGGTGGGTGGCGCGCGTTCGCGATCGGGTTGCTCGTGGTGGGCGTCGGGACCGGCCTCGCGGAAATCATCGCGTGGCATGTGACGCTGCGGCGTCGCGCCTATCTGCGCGCGCGAGAGCAGGCGCGCGTCTACCAATCGATCGCGCGCACCGCCAAACAGGCGGCGCGGCGTCCGTTCCGCGAGGTGTACGACGCCTTCGCCGACCTCGCGCTCGAGATTGGCTTTGACAGCGCCGGGGTCGCGCGCGTCTCCGTCGAGGGCCGCGACTTCGAATGGCGAGCGCTGCGGGGCTACGACGCGTGGGCCGAAGATCCCCAAGGCGTGGCGCGCGCCGTGAGCCGCGCCCTTCTGGACGACGACATCGTGGTCGTGCCGCCGCGGCGCGGGGGCGCCGCGTCCTTCATCGTCATCCCGATGGCGCGAGACGACGCGGTGGGACATGTGCTGATCGTCACCGGGGGGGCGGGCCCCGAGGGCCTCGACGACGACAAACGGCACGCGCTCTCGCTCTTGGCGACGGAGGCGGGCTCGCGGATCGAAGTGCTGCGCATGGCCTACTACGACCGCCTCACCCGGCTCCCCAACCGGACCCTGTTTGAGGAGCGCTTGCGCGAGGCGTTTGAGGCCTACCGCCAGCACCCGGACCACCCCATCACGGCGACGGACCCCGGGTTTCTCTTTGCGGTGATTTTTCTCGACATCGACCATTTCAAGTTCGTGAACGATGCCCACGGCCACCGCGCCGGCGACCTGGTGCTCGAGGAGTGCGCCGAACGCCTCCGCAACAACCTCCGCAAGCTCGACTGGGTGGCGCGGATGCGCTCGTCGACGGCGGCCCGGGTCGGCGGCGACGAGTTTGCCGTGCTGCTGCAGGGGATCCGCTCCGAGCGCGACGCGGTCCATGTCGCGCGCCGGCTGGTGGAACGGCTGCACGAGCCCCAGCTGATCCAGGGGCGGGAGATCCGCACCGGGGCGAGCGCCGGGGTCGTCATCAGCCATCCGCGCTACGAGCGCCCCGCGGACTTGTTGCGCGACGCGGATATCGCGATGTACGGCGCAAAGCGCGCCACCGATACCCACGTCGCCCTCTTTGACCAACCGATGCAGCAGGCGGTGGCGCGTCGCGCGCGGCTCCAAGAGGAGCTGCGCCGTGCGATCGCGAAGCAGGAAATGCGGCTCGCCTACCAGCCGATCGTCGCGACCCAGGGCGCCGGTGTTGCGGGCTTTGAAGCCCTCGCGCGTTGGCACCACCCGGTGGAAGGCCGCATCCCGCCGGTCGAGTTCATTCAGTTCGCCGAAGACATGGGGCTGGTGGTGGCGTTTGGCGAGTGGGCCCTGGGACGCGCCGCGTCCCAGCTGGCCGACTGGTCGCTCCGCTGGCAGCAGCAGCCGCGCCTCTACGTGACGGTCAACCTGTCTCGGCGCCATCTGCGCGACCCCCATCTGCTGCCGCGCGTGCGCGATTGGATCCGCAACAACCGGCTCGAACGCGATCAGCTCCGCTTGGAGGTCACCGAGACGGTCGTGATGGAGGATCTGGAAACCTGTCGCCGGACGCTCGAGGCTCTGCACGACTACGGGATTCGCCTTTCCCTCGACGACTTTGGCACCGGGCACTCATCGCTCAGTTGTCTCCATCAGCTTCCCGTCGACGTCGTGAAGCTCGACCGCGAGTTCGTCACCGAGCTCACCAAAGATCCGCGTCAAGACGCCCTGGTGCGCGCCGTGACGGGGCTGGCCCACGAGCTCGGTATGCACGTGGTCGCCGAAGGCGTGGAGACCGAGGAACAGCGCTCGCTCCTCGCCGACGCGCGCGTCGATTACCTGCAGGGGTTCTTGCTCGCCCCCGCGCTCGAGGCGGACGAAGTGCTCCCCTGGCTCGCCTCCTATGTAGAGGGAGCGGGAGCGGGCCCCGTGGGAGGTTCTTGAGCTAGTCGAAATCCGGCGTCTCGAGCTTTGGCCAGACGTGCGACATGAAGAGCTCGAGCTCCTCGATCACGTCTTCTTTGGGCACCTGGGCGAAGTGCCAGATCAGGGTGATGTACTCCGCCGGCACCTCGTCGTAGATCCGCTGCCACTGGTCGATCGAGTCCTGGACCGTGCCGCCGATAAAAATCCCCGACTGTTTCATGTTGTCGAGGAAATCGGTGTTTGGCTCCTGGGGGAACTGGGGAAAGAAGGGCCCGTAGAAGTTCTTGTAGATGTCGAGGTCCCACTCGGCGAGCCGGCGGTCGTACTCGATACGGCTGTCGCACACGTGGGGCCAGCGCACGATGTTTTGGCGCTCTCCGAGTTGGAGCTTCCGCCCGAACTTCGCCGATTCCTCGATGTAGATCTTGGCGTTCTTGACCACGCCTTCGAGCGTCATGAAGTACACCGGGATGAAGCCGTGTTTGGCGCAGAACCGGATCGAATCCACGCTCTTGCTCGCCGCCACCATCACAGGCGGGTAGGGCTGTTGGAAGGGCTTTGGGACGACGCTGATCTTGCGCACCGCACCGGCGGCGTCGATCTCGCCCGCCGTCCCCGCCGCGGCGGCGATCCGGTGGGCCGGGTAGTCCGTCACGCCGGTTTCGAGCGGGTAGGGCGCCTCGTAGTAGTTGCCCTTGAGTTCGAGGCTGTCCTCGGTCCAGCACTGGAGCAGCATCTCGGTGCGCTCCTCAAAGACGTCGCGGTTTTTCTCGTCTTCGGCGCTGCCGTCGGAGACGGTGGCGGGCGTGTCGACGAACTGACCGAGGATATTTGCCCAGCGCGATTGGTAGCCCCGGGCGAGGCCCACCCAGAACTTGCCCTCGGTGATGTGGTCGAGGATCGCGGTTTCTTCGGCGACGCGGATCGGGTCTTGGGTGGCCATCACGTAGCCGAGGGCGCCCACGTGCATGTTCTTGACTTGGCCGGCCCACCAGGCGTTGAGCACGCCCGGGTTGGGGCCGACCTCGTAGCCCTCGGAGTGGAGGTGGTGCTCGATGGTGCTGAAGCCCCAGACGCCCATCTCGTCGGCGGCTCTGGCGATGTCCATCCAGTCGTGCAGCACCCTGTGGTAGAGGTCGCTGTCGCGGCCGATCGGCCGCGACGCCTTTCGCCCTTCCTCCCCGGCAGCGGGCAACATGGGGTAGAGCTGAATGATCACCTTGGGCCTGGGCATCGGTCTCCTCCGTGGCGCCCGAGATTACCGCAAACGGAGCGGCGGCAGCCGCGCGAAGTTCAGACCAAGACGAGAGCGCGCCATCTCCGCCGCGGCGGCCTTTGGCCCCAACGCTTGCTAGCTTGCGCGCTCCATGAAGGCCCTGCGCAAAGACGTCCGCAATCTGGCGATCATCGCCCACGTGGACCACGGCAAGACGACGCTGGTGGACGGCCTGCTGCGCCAGACGGGTGCGCTGAGCGACCGCCACTCGGGCGACACGAGGGTGATGGACCGGGAGGACCTCGAGCGGGAGCGCGGGATCACCATCCTCTCGAAAAACACCTCGATCGACTTTGAGGGCGTCCGGATCCATCTCGTCGACACCCCCGGGCACGCGGATTTCGGCGGCGAGGTAGAGCGGGTGCTCGGGATGGTCGATTCGGTGCTGCTACTGGTGGACGCCGTCGAGGGCGTGATGCCGCAGACCCGCTTTGTTCTTCGCAAGGCCCTCGGGCATGGGCTGCGTCCCGTCGTGGTGGTCAACAAGATCGACCGGCCCGAGCAGCGCGCCGACGCGGTGGTGGACGAGGTCTTCGACCTGCTGGTCGAGCTCGGCGCCAACGACACCCAGCTCGATTTTCCCGTGGTCTACGCCTCGGCAAAACGAGGCATCGCCTCGCGCGACGTAGACAGCCCCGGCGAGGACCTGCGCCCGCTGCTCGAGGCGCTGATCGAATACGCGCCGGCGCCCGAGGTCGATACCGAAGCACCGCTCCAGTTCCAGGCGATGACCCTCGGTTACGACGAATTCCTCGGGCGCTTGGTGATCGGCCGCGTGGCTCGCGGGCGCCTCGAACGCGGTACCACCGTCCTGCGGCTCGGCGCCGACGGCCTGCGCGAGACCTTCCGCGTGACCAAGCTGCTCGGCAGCCACGGGCTCGAGCGACGCGAGATCGAGAGCGCGGCGGCGGGCGACCTCGTGATGCTCGCGGGTATCGAGAGCATCGACATCGGCGACACCGTCTGCGACGTCGACCATCCCGAAGCGCTCCCCCGGGTCGAGGTCGATCCGCCCACGGTGCGCGTGCGCCTCTCGGTGAACACCTCACCCTTCGCCGGTCGGGAGGGGAAATACCTCACGAGCCGTCAGATCGGCGATCGCTTGCGCCGCGAGGCGCTCGGCAACGTTTCGATCGAGGTTCTCGAGACCGACCAGCCCGACACCTTCGAAGTCGCCGGGCGCGGTGAGATGGTAATCTCGGTCCTGATCGAGACGCTCCGCCGCGAGGGGTACGAGCTGAGCGTCTCGCGCCCCGAAATCATCGCCCGCGAGATCGACGGCAAGCGCTGCGAGCCGGTGGAGCACGTGGTCGCCGAAGTCCCCGAGCTCTACTCGGGGACCGTCATGGAGAAGCTCTCGAGCCGCCGCGGCCGCCTCGCCTCGATGGAACAACGCGAGGGAACGACGCGTCTTGAGTTCGTGGTCCCGAGCCGTGGCCTGTTCGGGTACCGCTCCGAGTTCCTGGGCGACACCCGGGGCGAAGGCATCCTGCATCGCACCGTCCAGGGCTACGAGCCGTTTAGCGGCGACCTGCCCCGGCGCTCTGTCGGCGCGGTGATCGCGACCGAGGCCGGCGACACCACGAGCCACGCCATCTTCAGGATTCAGGAGCGCACCAACCTCTTTGTCGGGCCGGGTGTTCCCGTCTACGAGGGCCAGGTCATAGGCGAGAACCGCCGCTCGGGTGACCTCAACGTCAATGTCTGCCGCGCCAAAAAACTCACCAACGTCCGCGCCGCGGGCCGCGATGAAGCCGAGATCCTGACCCCGCCCCGTCAGCTCACGATCGAGACCGCCCTCGAGTGGATCGAAGAAGACGAGCTGCTGGAAGTCACACCGGGCGCGCTGCGGCTGCGGAAGAAAATTCTTCCGGCGAATTTGCGTAAGCGCTGAGACGGATCGTCACTGGCGCCAGCGCGATGGCGTCCTGGATGAACTCCGCGAAGGCTTCGAAGAGGCTCGGAGGGGGTGCGATGTCGTCCTGGATGAACTTCGCTCGCCTTTGGCTCGCTGCGCGCGGCGGCTAGGCCGCCGCTTGCTGCCCCAGCTCTTCGGCGAAGAGGCTGCGTACTTGCTCGGTGAGCTCTTTGGCCGAAAGCGAGCGGAAGGTCTCGAAGGGCAGCGGGTCGAGGATGTCGACGCGGATGCGGTGACGCCCGCGCAACAGGAAGCCGCGTTTGGGAAGGGCGTTGCCGCTGCCGCGAATGACGATCGGGAGCAGGGGCCTCTCGGCGTTCAGCGCGAGCTCGAACGCGCCGGTCTTGAAGGCGCGCAAACGGCCGGTCGGCGAGCGGGTGCCTTCGGGGAACATCATCACCGAGCTGCCGCTGCGGAGCGTCTCTCGCGCGGTACGCATCATCTGCACCGCGCTCGAGCGGTTGCCCCGTGTGAGCGGGATATAGCGGTTGAGACGCATGTTCCAACCGATGAACGGAACCCGAAAGTTCTCGATCTTCGACACCCACTTGAAATGGGCGAAGATGCGGAAGAGCACCAGGATGTCGAGGGTGGAAAGGTGGTTCGCCACCATCACATAGGCCTGCCGCGGAGCGATGTGCTCGCGGCCGTGGACTTCAACCCGCCACACCGGGTTGAGCCAGGTGTAGAGCGAGGCCCAGAGGCAGGTAAAGCGGTGCAGCACGACGCGGCGTTTGTCGAAGGGCGCCGTGAGCGCCCACACCGCGACGGCCACCGGGAAGAGAATCACCGAGCTCACCGCGACGAACGACCAGAAGAGTAGGGAGAGGGCTCCGGGAATCATCGGGTGCCTATCATATCGAACCCGACCCAGGAGATGTCATCGCGGCCCGCGAAGCGGGTGGCCATCACCCGCAGTGCCTCGGGGTTGTCGTCGACCAGCAAGAACCGTCGCCCGCTCTCGAGGCAGGCGGCACCGGTGGTTCCGCTGCCCGCAAAAAAGTCGGCCACGAGGTCGCCGGGCTTCGACGATGCCAGGACAATACGGCGCAAGATCTGAAGCGGTTTCTGGGTCGGGTACCCCGTGCGCTCGCTTCCCGCCGTGGGGACGATGGTGCTCCACCAGCTGTCGGTCGGGAGCTTGCCGCGCTTCGCTTTCTCGGGGCCGACGAGACCCGGTGCCAGATAGGGAATGCGATCCACCTCGCTCGGGTCAAAGACGTAGCGTCGTGGGTGCTTCACGTAGAGCAGGATGTTGTCGTGCTTGGGTGCCCAGCGCCGCTTGCTGCGCCCGCCAAAGTCGTAGCTCCAGATGATCTCGTTCAGAAAACACGCGCGCCCAAAGATCTCGTCGAGCAGGATCTTGCAGTAGTGCACCTCGCGGTAGTCGATGTGGAAGTACAGGCTGCCGTGTTCCGCCAAGATCCGATGCGCTTCGCGCAACCGGGGCTCGAGGAAGTCGAGAAAGTCGTCGCGCCGGTCCTCAAAGGACGCCGTTCCGAGCGACGTGGTGCGATACCGCCGGCCACCAAAACCCGTGCGATTGCCTCTGGCAGAGCGCTCGGTCTTGATCCGCGTGAGCGCCTGGCGTTTGCGCGTATTGAAGGGCGGATCGATGTAGATCAGGTCGACGCTCGCGTCGTCGAGGGTTCGCAACACACTCAAGTTGTCGTCCAGGTGGATGGTGTGGCGCGCCCCGTCTTGCCGCTCCGGCGCGTTCAAGGCTCGTTCCAACCCAAGGCCTCGACGATCGCGTGGTATACGTAGTTCTGCTCCTGCACCCCGTGAAACAGCGCGGCGCCCGGTCCGCCCGCGTAGATCGGGACGTCCTCTCCCGAGTGGGTCTCCGTGGCGAGCGGAATCGCGGTCGGCTGCCGGAAGTCGAGATGGTCCGGTGGCAGACCCTCGCGCGCGGGTCCAGCGGTCTCGAGGTCGGCGCGGATCGCTCCCCGCGGCGTGCCGGCTTCCGGTCGCCCCCGATCGCTCGGTCCATTGGTGTACCCGAGCGTCGGGTAGGGCGCGCCGTCCAGGTCGAGGGCGGGTTCGGAAGCCGGCGAGCCGTCGGGCCGGTTCCCGACCACGTGTCCGAGGATGGCGTTTCCCCGGGTGGGATAGCCGGCGAGGGTGAACACATGCCCGTGGTCCGCCGTCACGACCACGAGCGTCTCGTCGCGTGCGATCGTGTCGAGGGCGACCTGCACCGCATTGGAGAACTCGATCGCGTCGCGCAACGCGCGTTGCGCGTTGGTGAGATGATGTGCGTGGTCAATTCGCCCGCCCTCGACGATCAGTACAAAGCCCTCCTCGTGACGAGACAGGATCTCGATCGCCGCCGCCGTCATCTCGCTGAGCGATGGCTCCCGGGTGTGGGCGCGGTCGGCTTCGTAGGCGAGATGGGAAGGCGCGAAGAGACCCAGCAGAGGCCCCTTCGTACCGTTTGCACGAATCTTCTCCAGCGCCACGCGCGTTTCGACAAACGTCGCACCGGTACGTCCCGTCTTCCACTCCGCGACGAGGTCGCGTCCATCGCGCCGGTACCCGCCGGCGCTCGAGTCGCGAAACATCGCCGCGCCCCCGCCAAGCATCACCTCAAAACCGTCGCCCGCATCGAACCCCACCAGCTGCTGTGCCAGGTCGGGAAATCCCTTCGCGTCTGTTGGGAGCTTCGAATCGGCCTCCCAGCTGCGCTCGGGCGCGTGCGCGAAGCACGCCACCGGGGTCGCGTGAGTGACGCGTGTCGTTGTCACGACGCCCGTCGCCATGCCGCGCGCCTCGGCCTGTTCGCACAGCGTCGGAACCCCGGCAAGGGCTGCACTCGCTGCGTCGCCTACGACGACGCGGTCGTTCAAGCTGATCACCCGGGTTTTGGTCTTCACCCCGGTCACCATCGCCGTCATCGTCCCCGCCGAATCGGGCACCTGCTGGTTGGTGTTGTAGGTCTTGGCGAGCGCGACATAGGGCAGCGATTCAAAGGCGAGCGCGTTCTCTTCCCCGGTTTCGCCCCGTTCTTGCCCCTCCAAGATCCGCGCCGCCGTGACCGTGGAGAGACCCATCCCGTCACCCACAAAGAGGATCACGTTCTTGGCGCGACCGGGGTTCGGATGCAGCGCGAGGGCACGTTGCACCGCGGCCCTGCCATTCCGGAACCAGGGGTCGTCGTCTCCTCCGGGTGCCGCGGTCGCGGTATCGAGATGGGGAGCCGCGAACAGGAGGCCACAGCACGCAATCGCAGCGCGCATCCAACGGGTCATGACGGTGGTCTCTACCGAAAGCGCAAGAGCAGGTCGAGGCGCGACCTGCGTGGGCCATCCGCGTGCAGCGCGAGCTCCACTTAGGCGAGCTCAGCGGGCTCGTGGGGGGCGGTCGGGATGCGTGGCCCAGCCCGGGCCACGGCGGGGCTTAGTGGCGGTCTCTCGGCCGGCGTTCCCGCTCGCGCGCCTCGTTTACGCGCAGCGGTCGGCCACCGAAATCTTTGCCGTCGGCCTCGGCGACAGCTTTGTCTGCCGCCGCGTCGTCCAGCTCGACAAAACCGAAACCGCGAGACCGCCCGGTCTCGCGGTCGGTGATGATCGCTACGGACTGAACTTCGCCGAAGGTAGAGAAAAAGTCCTGGAGCTCGGCTTCCGTCGCGCGCCAGGGGAGGTTGCCCACATAGATCTTCTTCAAACCAAAAACCCCGCGCCCCAAAGCCCAACAAAATATTTTCGGGGACCCACCGGGCGCCTCTGCATCGTCCCGACAAGACACCGCGTCTTGAGCGGGATGGCTCTATAGCCGCAAAAAGCCTAGCCGAGGCTTCTGGCCGCCTGCCACAGCGCGACGCCTATTCGCGCAGCTGTGCGAGGATCTCCTCCTCGTCGGGAAAACGCCCGGTCTCGTGTTTCGAAAACAGCGTTTTGCCGTCGGCGGTCACGACGAACGCACCGCTTTCGCCCTTCACGAGCTCAGCCTTCACGCCGATCTCCGATTCGATCGCGGCCGCCAAACTGGTGGCCCGAGGCAAGTAGTTTCAACGCACGCAGTATTCGATCGAGATCTTCATGTGGTCCTCCTGGGCGACGCCCGTCGGAATTTCGACCGCTGGCCGATTGCGGTGGGACGGGATGCGCTCGTTCCCGCGCACCCAGTGTAGGGCCTCCGCGTCATGCGTTCTCGACCGGCGCGAAGAGGGCGCGGTTCCAGTAGAAACGAATCTGCAGAAACTGGAGCACCAACACCCCGTTGGTGAGCCCCAGGGCGATCAGGGTCGCGACCGAGCCGGGCCCAAAAGCCACGACCAAGACCGCGGAAGTCAGAATGAGACCGACAAACACCGCCAGGGGGCCGTACAACGAAAAGCTGCCGTACAGCCCCTGTTTCACGGCCAGGAGTTCGAAATGCTCGCGGTTGTCCTCGAGCTCCGATGCCGCGAGGAACAGAGAGGAATTGCTGAGGGTCGCGAAGATGAACATCACCGCGAGGAGCAGAAGCCAGTAGACCAGCCACTTGGGATCGAGGGCGCTCGCGAGGATGAACTCCGAGATCCCAATCACAAAGGGGATCACCATATCGTGGACTCGGGGGACCCAAACAAAGCGGACCACCAGGCCGAGGTAGGCCACCCAGACCACGATGATCCCTTGCAGGGCGATGCCGACCTGCAGCCAGCCGACCGCTGCCTCGAAGCCGCCCTCCCAGAGAAAGG
>CAJIBI010000229.1_pt1 | contig 10998 bp, 14 predicted proteins | sample 9199321 | NCBI WGS metagenome assembly CAJIBI01 (sample SAMEA7708294, study PRJEB35096) | sediment metagenome | biome: marine neritic benthic zone biome [ENVO:01000025]; feature: sediment [ENVO:00002007]; material: shallow marine sediment [ENVO:03000034] sea grass bed [ENVO_01000059] ... | reverse complement strand
GGGCATCTTCCCGATTTTCGACTGATAGGTGCGAAACCAAGAGATCATATTCATCCTCCTTACGGATACGGTGGAGGGTGATTTTACCTCAGTAGCGCGGGGCTTTGGGAGAAGATCCACGGTCCGCCGTGGTCTTGCCCTAGTATTTCGCGTCGGTCGGCCAACCGGGAGGGCGCGCGACATGCAATGGCTTGAGCGATCGACCCGGCTCTTTGTCGCGGGGCTGCTCGCGCTGTCGACGTCGGTGGCTACGCGGGCCGAACCCGCTCCGGGCGACGTCATTACACGCGAAAACCGCGACCAGGTTCGCGAGCTCTTTCCGGATGAGCTGTGGCGCCACGCGGTGGAGCCCTTTGAGGGGCTCCACCTCACCCTCGTGCCCACCGAAGACTACCGTCCCCACGAGAAGTTTGTGGAGGCGACGGCGCGCTACGCGTGCCAGGCCACGCTCGACGAGCGCGGCCAACTCACGGGCCATGTTGCGGGAGAGCCCTTTCCGTATTCGAAGTGGAGCCAGGAGGCGACGGGTCACGCCTGCGATCTCGACCCCGCGGACCCCGAATTTGCGGTCAAGCTCGCCTGGAACGTCAACCGTCGTTGGTTTGGGGGCGGATCGCTCGTGCAGGAGTGGGGGTGGAGCTTTGCGCGAAACGGAGGAACCGACGCCTGGAAGCTTGCCCAAGGGACCTATCGGCGCACCTACTTTAGCCACCGGGCCGATCTGCTCCCGGAGACCACGCAGATCACCGACGACACCCGGGTCTTGTGGGCCGAGTTCATCGACACGCTCACGCCCTTTGACCTGCGAGGGCAGCGCTCGTTGATTTTCCGGTACCGGGATTCGCTGGACCGCCGCGATGATGCCTGGGCCTATCTGCCCCAGCTGCGCCGCGCGCGACGGCTCTCGACCAGCGAGAAATCCGACAGCGTCCTGGGCTCGGAGATGAGCTACGAAGACTCGCTGCTCTTTTCCGGCTACATCTGGGACCAGACGTGGCGCGCACGAGGAGAGCGTTGGATGCTCGCGGCGCTCGACTCGGAGCGCGTGTGCTTTCCCAAGAATATTCCGGGTTGGCGGGAGCGCGAGGTCGCCGTGCCCGGAACGCGCGAGCAGTTTGACGCGTGCCGTTTTGGACCCTACGGGACGCTGCCTCTCGTCGACGAGCGGTGGCAAAAGCGGCGTGTGTTTTCCCTCGAACAAACGCCCCGCAACCCCAAGCACACCTACTCAAAAAAGGTGCTCTGGTACGACAAGGAAACGTACGCGCCGCTCGCCTCGTTTGCCTATGACCGCAGCGGGGAACCGAGCCGCATCGTGTGGTTTCAGCTCGATTGGTCGGAGACGAGCGACGTCCCGGGGAACGCTGGGCGCCGCGTCATGCTCCCGATCGCCTTTATGGTCGTGAACTTCGTCGAGGGCACGACCAATCTCATGCAGATGTGGACCGCGCACATCAAGGACACGACGCCGAGGGAGACGCTCCGCTATTTCGACGTGACGCGGCTCAAGTCGGGGAACTAGCGCCCGGCGGAGGACGGTCGCCGGTCGCCTCGATACACGGGCGCAGCGGATGCTTCGCGGGCGTGGAGGAATCGAGGATGAGGGGACACGTACTACTCACCGGCGCACTGGGCGGTCTGGGCACTGCGATCGCCAAGACGCTGGTCGAGCGGGGTCATCAGGTGGTCGCGTGCGACCGCCGTGGAGAGGATCTCGAGCCGTGGCTGGAGCGGTTTTCGCCCGCGGAACGCGAGCGGATCTCGTTTCGCGCCTTCGATGTCCGCGACCTCGGGGCGTCCGAGGCGTTGCACAAAGAGCTCCGGACGGCGGGCGTGCACGTCGCCTACCTGGTGAACAACGCGGGAATCGCCGCGTTTGGGCCGCCCTGGGAGATGGAGCCCAAGGTCTTTGACCGCGTGATTCAGGTCAACCTCTACGGCACCTATCATCTCACGCGCACCTTCTGCGGTGCGATGCGAGAGGCGGGCTTTGGGCGCATCGTCAACTTCGCTTCGCTGGCGGCGTACCAAGCCGCGGCGAACGCGTCACCCTACGCCGCCGCGAAGGCGGCCATCATCGGGTACACCCACTCGATTGCCCTCGACCTCGCGCCCTCCGGCGTCACCGCCAACACGATCGCGCCGGGCATTATCTGGCACGAGCGCCTCGAGCCCACCTTTACCGAGCAGGCCCGCGACGCGATGCGCCGCGGCAACCCGATGAAGCGAGAGGGCGAGCCACGCGAGATCGCCGAGACCGTGGCGTTTCTGCTCTCGGACGGCGCTTCGTACATCACCGGGCAAACGCTCCACGTGAACGGTGGGGCCTATCTAACCTAGGATCTTCCGGGCCACCCGACGGCGCCGGGAAACCATCACAAGCGCAGCTGGAGAACCGCGGTTCGTGAACTGGGAAGCGATTGGTGCGGTGGGGGAGGTCGGGGGTGCGATCGCGGTGGTCTTCACCCTCGGCTATCTCGCCGTGCAGATCCGGCAGAACACGAGGACGACGCAGTTCTCGGCGATTCAGGCGATGGAGCAGGGCGTCTCCAACACGATGGCCGCCTGGACCAGCAGCGTGGAGAACGCGGTGTTGGTGACGAAGGGGCTCAACGCCTACGAGACGCTGTCGGAGGACGAGCAGATGTTTCTACAGCTGCTCATTCGCCGCCTGCTCCTCGGGATGGATGCCAACTATTGGGCGTTTACCAAGGGCATCCTCCCGCCGGAGCTCTGGGAACGCGAAGCCGAGGTGCTTCGGCGGTGGGTCAATTCTGCCGGCGGGCGGGTCGCCTGGGAACGCGGTGGGTTCAGCGCTCCCTTCCGCGAGTACGTGGGGCGCGAGCTCCTTGAACGCGAGATCGCGGGCGCGGGGCCGTCGAACCCCGTCGCTTGACCGCCACGACGCCCGCCGGTTTCGAGGGCGGTACGCTCTTTCCGGGGAGGAAGCTATGTACGGCACGAGAACGGGCGCACGCGGGGAGCATCGGGGTCTTGCTGTGCTTCTCGCTTTCTCCTTCGTCGGGTTCGCCGGCTGCTCCGGCCAGGCGCGCCAGCTGCCCCGGCCGGAGCCCATGGCGGTCCACGCGGACGCCTCGATCAGCGCGGGGAAGCAGCGAAAGCTGGCGGACATTCGGCGTTTTCTGGGCCCCAAGGAGCAGCAGCTGCTGGAGCGCACGATCGAAGACCTCGCTTCCGACAAGCGGCTTCCCGAAGGCGCCAGCGACGAGGCGTTGGCGCGGGCGATCGATCGCACCGGGCCCAACGTCTCCCGGTTTTGCGATCGCTTTGTCGAGGAACTCCGACCGCTCACGCTTCAGGGGCCCGAAGCGGACGCGCCGCCCAAGGTCGCCGTCGCGGTCTCGACCGAAGAGGCCTACGAGCGCTGGATCAGCGACGCCACGCGCGCCCGCTTTGCTACGCCCCTCGAATTTGGACGCGCGATCCGCAGCGGCCAGCTCGACCGCAGCGCCTTCAACACCGCGGCGCCCGTGGGCACCGCCGGCGCCCCGCTTTTTCTGACCGACGCCGCCGAGTTCGACAAGAAAGGGACGGGTGCGGCCGGACTCATGTGCCTCCCCGGCAAGCCGGCGCCGAGCTACGTGGTCGCGATCATTCCGCTCTCCGCCCTGGGGGGGCCGCCGCGCGTCCCCACGGCGGCGGACGGAGCGTGCCGCCCCCGGTTCCAGCTGTCTCCACCGGACGCCACCATCGGTACCACCTGTACCGGACGGCCCGAGTTTGTGGCCGGGACGCCGACCCTCGCCGCGGTGGAGGAGTTTCGACTCAGCCGATAGCGATCTCGTGGTCGCCCCGTCGTCTGGGGCGTCCGCGGCCTATCGCGCAGCCGCTCTAGTCGAAGAGCTTTCCGGTGAAGGAGCGGCTGGCCATGTCGGCGACGCCGTCGGCCAGGACCGTGCGCCCGTCCGAGATCGCGTGCACGAAGCGCAATTGGAAGCGGTGCTTTCCAATCGACCGCCAGGTGCCTTCGCCCGCCGCTTGGACCTGGTCGCCGTTTTCGAGGAATGATGCGGAGCGCCAGCTGCAGGTGCCGAACTCTGCGCCCGGCTCGCCGCGCGCAGTCAACGTGCCCACGACGTCTCCGAAGCCAGTCGCCGTGCCCTCCCAGTTTGCCGAAAACGTGCCATCCCCGACCGTGAAAGAGGTTGCCTTCAACGAGAACTCACCGATTTCCTTGCTCACGATGGACCCTCCGCGAGGTTTGTGGATCACCATCTTGCCACGACATCGGTGTCATCCGTCCAAAATTCCTCGCCTCTCGATGCGCCGTCCTCGTCGGGTGCTGCGTTAGAGGCCCTCGAGGAAGCGCAAGATCAGGGCGTTGGTCTCCACGGGCTTCTCCATCTGGAGCCAGTGGCCGGCTCCGTCGACGATCTCGAGGAAGCGGAGGTCTTCGAAGGCCGCCTCAAAGGTGTCGCGCCAGTCGGGAACCATCAGCAACACGTCGTCCTGAGCGCCCGCGGCGAAGGCGGCGGGCTGAGAAAATCGCTTGCCCTCGAGTTCCGGCGTGATCTCGTTGTTGATCGGCATGTTCCGGTACCAGTTGTTGGGCCCCCGGAAACCACTCGTCCGGTACTGCTCCACGTAATAGTCGAGGTCTTCCTGGGTGAGCCAAGCCGGGAGCTTTTCCGGCACCGGAAACACCTGGTGGAAGCTGTGGTCTTTCGGATGCTCGAGCTGATGTACCCACGACGCCGCCGGCGACTCCGCACCGAGCGCGTAGTAGATGCCGAGGAGACTGCGCCCGAGGTCACTCTCCAGCTGGGGCTCGGTGGCCCCCGGGGTCTGGAAGAGCCGGATGTACCAGAAGCGGTCGTCCGCGTCGGGCGGGTTGACGATCTCTGGGCCCACGCGCCACACCGGCACCGAGAGCCCCATCACCGCCTTACAGGTATCTTCGTGGAGCAATGCCGTATTCCACGCGGCGAGGCATCCCCAATCGTGGCCGATGACGGTGAACTCGTCATAGCCGAGGGCGGGCGCGATCCCCGCGACGTCGGCCGCGAGCTCCCGAATGTTGTAGGCGGACACCTCTTGCGGTGCGCTGCTGGCCCCGTACCCGCGCTGGTTGGGCACGGCAACGCGATAGCCCGCAGCCACGAGCGGATCGATCTGGTGGCGCCAGAGATACCAGCACTGCGGCCAGCCGTGCAGCAGAACGACGAGCGGCCCGTCGCCCTCGACCACCGTCTGCAGCGTGACTCCGTTGGTTTCGATGTTTTCGAAGTGACGTTGGCGCATCGTGTTTCCTCCGGCGATCGCAGCTCGTCTCTGGGCGAAGAGAGACTCTACCTCAAGGGTTCGTGAGCTAACCCAGCTCCTTTTGGATCCTCGGCGTGTCTCGAGCCCGCGGCTGCTCTACGATGCGGCAAACGTTCCGAGCCGAGCCGAAAACGGAGGACCGAACCATGAGTGATCCGATCAAAGAGCTGAGCGAGAGCGGCTGGATTGCCGAGCACCGCAAGCTCTACCTCGAGGATGGCGAAGCCGCCCATATGTGGGATTCGACGGTCGGGGGTGGGCCTGGGCCGCTGCCGACCTTGCTGCTCTTCACGACCGGACGCAAGTCGGGCCAGGAAAGCATCATGCCCCTGCTCTACGGCAAGGTGGACGGTGGGTACGCCATCATCGCGTCCAAGGGGGGCCACCCCAAGCATCCCGGTTGGTTTCACAACCTCAAGGCGAAGGATGACGTGAAGGTCAAGGTGGCGAACGATGAATTCCAGGCCAAGGCCCGCGTCACTTCCGGCGCCGAGCGCGAGAAGGTCTGGGCGCAAATGGCCGACATGTACCCGCCCTTCAAGGACTACCAAAAGGCCGCCGGCGCGCGCGAGATCCCGGTCGTCGTGTTGGAGCCCAAGGCCTGATCTCGAACGGGGCGCGGCCCTCGCGGCAGCCCCAGCAAGACGGCGGCCGGCAAAATGGCTTTCACCGGCCGTCGCCAACTTCACCTATGAAGATCTTGATCACCAACGACGATGGCTTCGATGCGCCGGGGATCGAGACGCTCCTACAGATCTGTGCGCCGCTGGGGCGCACCGTGATGGTGGCGCCGAGCGGGCCAAAGAGCGGGGTGGGCCACGCGGTTACGACCGGAGAGCCCCTCGCGCTGCGCGAGCACGGTCACGACCGGTTCTCGCTGTCCGGGACACCGGCGGATTGCGTGCGGGTAGCCCTCAGCGAGCTCTTGCCCGACGCGGACTGGGTCATCGCGGGGATCAACGCGGGGGGGAACCTCGGCGCCGACGCGTACACCTCCGGCACGCTCGCCGCGGTGCGCGAAGCGGCGCTTCTGGGCCGGCCCGCGTTGGCCGTCTCGCAGTATGTGGCGCGCGAGCGAAGCATCGACTGGGACGCCACCGGACGACGCGCGCGGCGGGTGCTGTCGACGGTGTTGGCGCGCACCCACGAGGCCGGGTTCTACTGGAACGCCAACCTACCGCACCCCGAAGACGGCGCTCGGGTGTGCGACGTGGTCGAGGCACCGCTCGACCCGAGTCCGATGTTGATCCGCTACCGGCGCGAGGACGACGCGTTCCACTGGGACGGCGACTACCACGAACGGCCCCGCGAAGCGGGCAGCGACGTCGACGTGTGCTTTTCCGGGTCGATCTCCTTGACCCGGATCCCGTTGCGAATCCCGATTCCTTGAGGCGTCGGTGACGATGCCGGGCGCCACGGCGCGCCGGAGCCCGCGGTTGCGCGTCTAGCGGTCGGCGGTCATCCGGAGCGCGACGCGCAGGTGCTGGTACTTCCACACGCCGTCGATTTTCACGTAGTCGTCGTCGTAGCGCAGCGCCATCCATTTCTCGTCGTTGTTTTCGGAAAACGTCCACGGGCCCATGATGTACCAGACGCCGGTCGCGCGGTGTCCGTCCACCTCGATGATCGGGTTGGTGATGTTGTGCTGCGAGAAGTTGAAGAGCTTTCGGAATCCGCGAAACAGCTCGCGGATCTCTTCGTGGCCCCGGGCCACGCCAAAGTCATCGCTTTCCCAGATCCCGTCCTCTGCAAACACCGAGGCCACGCGGTCCGGGTTGTGATCGTCGTCGCAGATCTCGCAGTAGCGCGCTTTGAGTTGCTTGATCGCCTCAATGTCTTCGATCCGCGTGATTCGTTTCTCGAGCTCCGCCAGGTCCATCGCGACCTCTCCTTTCCGGGTTGCGCGAAAGGTACCCCGGTAGCGGACGCGCGGCACCGCGTGTTGTCGACGTGGGTGCGAAGCTCGCCAGGAGCGGCGCGCCTGCACTATCGTGCCGATCGATCGAGCGGCAGACGGTTGAGCTGAGGGCAGTAGCGCAGTGGGAACGCGGAAAGCGAAGACGGCGGTTGTGTGCGCAATCGGTGTGGGCCTGCTCTGGGCCGCGGTTTCGAACGCCGCCGAGCGCGGCCTCGACCGGATCCGCAAGACCGGAGAGCTCCGGGTGGGGGTGTCCGGCGAACAGCCTCCGCTCAACATGACCAACGCGAGCGGTGAGCTGATCGGGATGGAAATCGATCTGATGCGGGTGCTGGCGCAGTCGCTGGGCGTCGAGGCTGCGTTTGTGAAGCTCCCCTTTGGCGACCTCCTCGCCGCGCTCGACGCCGACAAGGTCGACCTGGTGATGTCGGGGATGACGATCACACCCGCCCGGATGGAACGGGCCGCGTTTGTCGGGCCCTACCACACGTCGGGAAAAACGATCTTGACCAAAAACGCCAAGCTCGCCGCCGCCGAGAGTGTGCAACGCCTCGCGGCCCAGAATCCGCGGCTGGTCGTTCTCGCCGCTTCCACCAGCGAAGTGTTCGCGCGCAAGCACTTTGACGAGGTCAACCTGGAAGTGACGGTGACCCTCGAGGCGGCGATCGACAAGGTGCTGCGTGGGAGGGTGGACCTCCTCGTCGCCGACCGCGAGACCTGTACCTTCACGGCACTCCGCTATGCGGAGCAAGGGCTCGTGGTTCGCCAAGAGACCTTCACGGTGGAGCCAATCGGAATCGCAGTACCGCTCGAGGAGCCGAGGTTTGCCGACCTCCTCGAGCACTATCTGTCGGCGCTCCGGGAGAGCGGAGCGCTCCAAAAGACGCGCGCAGCCTGGTTTGAAGACACGTCCTGGATGAACTCGATGCCCTAGTGCCGGAGAACGTCCGCCTCGCCGGGTGCTACGAGCCGGTTCTGTGAGAGGGGAGCTCGGAGCTCGGGGAGGGCTCGGTGGGCTCGGCCTCCGAAGTGCCGAGCAACCGGAGATGTCCGCGGCGGCGCAGAACGATGGGCTCGGGGGGCGGCGCGCTGGGGCGGCCCGCGAGCACAAAGGCCAGGATCCACCCGACCCCTGTCCAGCCGACCAGAAGGTTGAGCGCAAAAATCCAGCCGATTCGAGCGTGGTCGCGGTACTGCGCGCGCACCGAGGGAATGAAGTAGACGACAAAAATGAGCGCGACGACGAGGTCCACTCTCGTCGTTATACCACAGGAGAGACGCGGGGCGATCGGCCAAGCGAGAGCGCCACGGGTGGGCCTCACCCACCCAACTCGCGATAGGCGCGCTGGATCTCCTGGGACTTCTCGTGCGCCAAGCGCTGCAATTCCTCGCCCAGATGCGAGACCTTGTCGGGGTGGTACTCGTGCATCCGAGCGCGGTACGCGGCCCGAATCTCCTTTTGGGACGCCGCGCGTGAAACCTGGAGCACTTCGTAGGGGTCGAATGCCGTGGCTTGCCGCGGCCGCGCGCGGGCGCCCCGGGAGCTCGAGTCGGCGGAGTCGGCGTCGCGTCGCCCCCCCGTCGTGTACTGCTGGACGTGTTTCCGATAAAACCACGCGAGCAGCGCAACGCCCACGATATCGTCGATCCGCCCGGGGATGCCGAGGAAGTCGGGAATGACGTCGAACGGCACGAGGAAGTAGACGACGGCCGCGAGGATCAGCCACCGCTTCAGCGTCTTGGGATCCATTCCCTCGAACATCGCAGGATCGTAGCGCCCGGCGGCCCGGCCTCGGCGGCCCGCTACGTTCGAGATCGAGCCTGCGGGGAGATCTCGATCGAGGTCGACGCAGCGCTGGCGAGCCGGCGACACGCCGCCATAAGGGCAGGGGATGCCGCAAGAGATCGAGCGAAAGTTTTTGGTCGTCGGCGATTTCAAGCCCTTCGCCGTGTCGCACACCCGGATCGTCCAGGGATATCTGTCCTCTGTCCCAGAGCGCGCGGTGCGGGTGCGCCTAAGGGGAGACCAAGCCTTCCTCACCATCAAAGGGGTCGGCAGCGCGTCCGGGGCCTCGAGATACGAGTGGGAGCGAGAGATCCCCGTCTCGGAGGCCGAGGAACTGTTGAGACTCTGTGAGCCGGGGACGATCGACAAGACCCGCTATCTCATCCGCGTCGGGGCGCACACCTTCGAAGTCGACGAGTTCCATGGGGACAATCAGGGGCTGATCGTCGCCGAGGTGGAGCTCACATCCGAGGACGAAGCCTTCGAGAGGCCCGCCTGGCTGGGCCGCGAGGTGACCGGCGAGAATCGGTACTACAACGCCGAGCTCGTGAAGCATCCCTACAAAGCTTCGTAGCCGCGCGCTGAAACTCCAGCCATTCCGAGGCGTTCCCCGATAGGCCCCACAGCTGTGATACGGCGTACGCGCGCGCCTATGCGGTTCGGTCGATGTCGGGCGGCCCCCATTCCGCCATCCGCTCTGGAATCCAACGGCGCCTCGGCCCGGCGGCCGGGGGAGCGCACCAAAAAGGAATCCAGAGATGATCCAGCTCCACAGTTCGCAATCTGCTCGTGCGCGAGGCGGCGGGCCCCGCGGATGGAGCCCGCCGCTTTCCTCCCTGCAAATCCCGATCGTTGCGCGGGCTTACCGAGCGCGCGCTTTGCCACGGCAAACGGGCTGAAGGCGAGCGGGCCTTGACATGTGCCCCGGCCATCGCGCCACAATGGGCTGGCCGAAGAGGATCACGCGGAGGGTGCGGTGAGACAACTGACGACGTTGGGGTGTTCGGGGGTGGTCTTTGTCGTCGCGGCCGGTGGCGGATTCGCCCTCTACGGAATCGCCGTGCTCCTGGGCGCTTGAGCGACCTCGAGGTCTATCGCCGGCACCCGTTGCTCGAGCGTGAATGGTCGGCGCTGCGCATCCATCCGCGCGCGTCGCTCGACCCCTCGGCGCGCTGGTACGCGGCGCGTCTGGCAGAGGGTGTCGGGCCCGTTTGTGAGCTGGCCTGCGGCTACGGGCGGCTCCTGCTTCCGGCGGCGCTCGCCGGTCGCCACGTCTACGGCACCGACGCGGTCGCCGAACGCGTGCGCGCTGCCCGCCGGGTGTTTCGCGCGCACGGTGCTCACGGCGACTTTGAAGTCCTCCGGCTCCCCTGCGTCCCGCGCGGGCGACGCTTCGCCGACGTCGTGTTGGCGTGCAACGCCCTGGGCTATGTCGTGGCGGAGGATGAGAAGGCCGAGCTGTTCGCGAGCATCCGGCGGATCCTGCGGCCCGGGGGACGGCTGCTCTTGGATCACGGCCGGGGGAGCGCGCTGCTCCGTGTTGTGGGGTGCTGGCCGGCGGTGCGGGGAACCCTGGGCGTTTCGGGAAAGCGCCTGCGCAACGAACTGCGCTGGGATCGACGCGAGCGCTGCATCCGGGAGCGCTTTGTCGAGGAAAACGGCGACGGCGCACGCGTTCTGGGGATGGATCACTTTCGCTTCACGCCCGCGCGGCGCACGCTCGCGTTGGTGGAGCAGGCCGGGTTCGCGTTGGAGCGGGTGTGCGGATCGTTTGACGGGAACCCGCTGCGCCCGTGGAACCGGCGGCTCGTGGTCGTGGCGCGACGGCCCTAGCGTGGAGGGCTGGCAGGGGATCGATGCGGGATGGGCGCTGGCCGGCGCCCGCCTCGTGGAAGCCCATCCAGCTACAGCGGCTTGGTTGCGCTTTGCCGCCGAGAGCAACTTCACCAAAGCACTTCTCTTTGCGCCTTGGCTGTGGCTTGCGTGGAGCCGGGGCGGTGCAGCGGACCGC
>CAJIBI010000497.1_pt1 | contig 11115 bp, 6 predicted proteins | sample 9199321 | NCBI WGS metagenome assembly CAJIBI01 (sample SAMEA7708294, study PRJEB35096) | sediment metagenome | biome: marine neritic benthic zone biome [ENVO:01000025]; feature: sediment [ENVO:00002007]; material: shallow marine sediment [ENVO:03000034] sea grass bed [ENVO_01000059] ... | reverse complement strand
TGAGCTCGGGCCCGCGCGGCGCACCCGCTATCGCGAACTCTTCTTTGCAGATGACTGGACGGCGACGCGTTTCCCGAGCTGGGACGCCAAACAGGCATCCAACCCCTTTGTGTCATTTGAGGAGATTCCGGCGCGTGCCCGCTACCAGTTTCTGCTGGACGACGCGCTGTACTTTGTCCGGACTTTTATCCGCGGCCCGGTGTGCCGCGGCCAGGCTGCGACCGACGTGATCCAGGACCGCTTCTTTGTCGGCTTTTTGGACCCGGACCATGATGTTTCGATCGTCGACCCGGGCTTCCTGCCCGCCGTAAGGGAAGACCTCCGGCTGCCCGCCGAAGCCGGCAGCAATCTGTCGCTCTTCAACACCTGGGCCCGCTACGACCGCAGTCAGGAGCGCTACCGCGACCGCCGGGCCGAGGCCTACGGGAAGTGGCTCGCGGGGCGCGGGACCGATCTCGATTTTGTGTGGGACGGCGACGAACACAACCGCGAATCGCTGCTCACGGTGTTTCGCAACTACGACAACGCAATGGTGGTCCAAGGTTGGGTGGGCGCGGTGCCCAAGACCGTCTGGATCATGGACTACCCGATCTTTGAGCGGGTCTACTACGACCTCGTCACCGGCTTTGATGTCTTTGGCAACGTCGGGCACCAGCTGGGTGTGCGTTTTTACATGGACAATTTGCGCATGGAGTCGGAAGACCTCTTTCTCGCGCTGCTCCCGGAGGACATTCGCGAAGAGACGCGGGACGGCTGGTACATCGGCGCGACCCGCCAGCTCAAGTACGTGCTCGTAAATCGGCTGCGCAGCCAGGGTGTACCGAGCGAGATCGACTATCAAACCGACGACCCCATGGCGGAGCTGATCGGGCTCGTCCTGGCGCGCGACCCCCGCATTAGCGGCCCGCCCGACACGATCAACCGCTGCGCGAAGCCGTCTTGCGACCGGAACGGCGCGACGTCGCTCGAGCGAAGCGCGGAACGCGCCTTCCAGCGTCTCACCCGCGCCCAGGGCAGCTTCGCCCAGGATCTCCCGGAGATCGCCCTGGTTCGGGTGCGGGGCACCGGGAATGAGGCGGTGGTCTACACCTTGATCCACGACAAGGCGCACACGAACGTCGCGGCGATCTTCCGCGAGGAGGCGCGTCGCCAGCCGGAGCGCGACCACGTCACCGTCCTGCGGGGAATCTACGGGAGCTACCCCAACTTTGGCTTCGATCTCCCGGTCGGCGAGGTCGAGGCTTTTGTCGACGCGATTCTCGCCCTGCGGGAGCCGTCCGATCTTGCTGCGGTCGCAGATCGCTGGGGGTTCCGACGCACCAGCCCGCGGTTTTGGTCGACGATGGACTGGATCCACGACGCGTTGATCCAGCAGGACCGCGTCGAAGCCGGCATCCTCGACCTCAATCGCTACGAGAATTTTTGAATCGCCGCCCGCCTACGACAGCATCCGTTCGTTCTTCGGGTCGTAGAGCGGTGCCACCACGACCTGGGCGGGACGCCGGTCTCCCAGGATCTGTACCTCGAGTCGGGTGCCCGGCTGCGCGCAGGCAATCGGGAGATAGGCCAGGGCGATCGATTCCTCGACGACGTGTCCGTAGCCCCCGGCGGCGACGTATCCGATGATCTCGCCCCCCGCCCGGATCGGCTCGCCGCCGTGGGGGTCGGCGTCTGCTACGTCCACGACCAGGCATGCGAGAGATCGTTCGACGCCGGCGTCGCGCCGTCGAAGCAACGCGTCGCGGCCGACGAAGTCGCCCTTCTCGAAGTCGACAAAGCGCCCGAGCCCGGCCTCGAGGGGCGTCCAGTCTGCCGAGAGGTCGGCGCCCCAAAGCCGGTACGCCTTTTCGAGGCGAAGCGAGTCGAGGGCGCGGTACCCCCAATCGACGATTTCGAAGGGCGCGCCCGCCTCCAGGATCCGCTCGTAGAGCGACCGGATGAACTCGATGGGGTGGTGGAGCTCATAGCCGAGCTCCCCCACGTAGGACACACGCAGCGCGCGAACCGGTGCCTGCCCGACGGTGAGCACGCGACAGCGAAAAAAGCCCAACCCATCGGCGTCGGCCGAGCAGTCGGCTTCGCAGAGGGCGCGCAACACATCGCGCGAGCGGGGCCCCGCCAAGGTGAGGACGCCGTAGCGGCTTGTCACGTTGTCGAGGCGGACGCTGCCGTCGTCCGGGAGGTGGCGGGCGATCCACGCGTAGTCGTGGGCTTCGGTCGCAGCCGCCGACACCACGTAGAAGCGGTCCTCGCCAAGACGCGTCACCGTGACGTCGCATTCGATGCCACCGCGGTGTGTGCACATCTGGGTGAGCACGATGCGTCCGGTCTTCGCCGGAAGGTGGTTGGCGCACAACCGGTCGAGGAGCGCCGCAGCCCCGGGGCCCGAGAGCTCGTATTTCGCAAAGCTCGTCTGGTCGAGGACGCCGACCCGCGAACGCACCGCGCGGCACTCCCGGCCCACCGCCGCGTGCCAGTTCCCGCGCCGAAACGAGTATTCGTCGCGGGCGTCTTGCGCCCCGAACCAAAGCGGTCGCTCCCAGCCAAAGCGTGCGCCGTACACGGCGCCTCGCTCGCGCAACCGGTCGTAGAGCGGGCTCGTCTTGAGGGGCCTCCCGGCGGGCCGCTCCTGCTCCGGGTAGTGGATGGCGTACTCGTGGCGGTACACCTCGCAGGCGCGCGCTGCGACGTACCCGCCCCCGGCCTGGGATGCGTCAAAGCGGCGCAGGTCGAGCTCCCACATCGTGTCGCTGGGTTGACCGTCCACGATCCACTCGGCGGCGTAGCGGCCGGCGCCGCCGCTAAAGACGATCCCAAAGATGCTGAAGCCCGCGAGCACGAAGCATCCCGGGCGTCCCGGCACCGGCCCCATCAAGCAGCGGCCGTCGGGGGTATAGCCGTCCGGTCCGTTCACGACGCTTCGAATCCCGGCGCCTGCAAACGCCGGGATGCGCTGCGCCGCCTTCGCGAGCACGACCTCGAGGCGCTCGAGATCCTCGGGGAGGAGGCGGCTATGGAAATCTTCGGGGATTCCGCCGAGGGCCCACGGCACGGTGTCGCGCTCGAAGGGCCCGATCAGGAGACCGCTCCCCTCCTGGCGCGCGTAGTAGGAGGCGTCGACGTCGCGGAGCACCGGCAGCTCGGAGGCGAGAGCGCCAATCTCCGCGATGGGTTCGGTGATCAGATAGTGGTGCTCGAGGGGAACGATCGGGAGCTCGACCTCGACCATCCGGCCGACTTCGCGCGCCCACTGGCCGGCGGCGTTGACGACGACCGCGCTGCGGATCGGGCCCTCCGAAGTCTCGACGGTCCAGCCGTCCCGGCCACCGCTCTGGGAGATCCCCTTGACCCGCGTGTGCCGCAGGATCTCGGCCCCGCGGGAGAGGGCCCCCTTTGCGAGGGCCTGGGTCACGCTAGTCGGGTCGACGTAGCCGTCGTCGGGCAGATACGCGGCCCCGAGCACACCGTCCGCATCGATCAGCGGAAACAGCTCCCTCACGCGTTCGGGCCCGACGATCTCGAAGGGGATGCCCAGGGCTTGGGCCATGCCTTGGCGGTGTCGGTACTCGTCGAGTCGATCGGCCGTGCAGGCGAGCCGGAGGCTCCCGCAGCGGTGGAGGTCCACGGCCTGCCCGGTCTCGGCTTCGAGCGAAGCGTAGAGCTCGAGGCTGTAGCGGAGCAGGTTCATCATGTTGTAGCTGGGGTTGAGCTGGGTGCACAGCCCGGCGGCGTGCCAGGTCGAGCCGCTCGTGAGCTCGTCCTTCTCGACCAGCACGACATCGCGCCAGCCGAGCTTGGTGAGGTGGTAGAGCAGGCTCGCGCCGGCGACCCCGCCACCGATGATGACCGCCCGGGCTTCGCGCATGCCGGCGACGGTACCGCAGCCACTCCGCAGGCCCCTCTGCGCGGTTGGGCCGGGCGTGCTCATCGACTCCGGTATCTTCTACGGGCAGAGCCCGCCCCCGGGCTGCCAAACCGGAAAGCTGGAAAGCGGCCGGAAGGCGCGAGGATCTGGCGGGCCCCAAACACCGAGGAGGTGCGATGATGAGCGCGAATGCTGCTGAGCTGCGGTCGCAGCTGAGCCACCCCGTGATCGATGCAGACGGACACTGGCTGGAGTTCGGGCCCCTGGTGCGCGAACGCATGCGGGCGATCGGCGGCGACAAGGCGGTCCAGGGTTTCAAGGCCTTCCCACAGCTCGTCGAGGACTCACTGTCGATGTCGCTCGCGGAACGCCGCCGCCGCCGGATCGGCCAGCAGGCCTTTTGGGCGCTCCCCACCCGGAACACCCGCGACCGCGCGACCGCAATGCTCCCGCGACTTCTCTACGAACGGCTGGGGGAGCTGGGCATCGACTTCAGCATCCTCTACCCGACCATGGGTCTCGTCGTCACAGCCAACGAGGACGCGGGGGTGCGACGCGCCGCCGTGCGCGCGTTCAATGTCTTTTCCGCCGAATACTTCGCCGACTTTTCCGACCGCATGACTCCGGCGGCGGCGATTCCGATGCACACGCCCGAGGAGGCGATCGAGGAGCTCGAGTACGTGACGGGCGAGCTCGGAATGAAGGTGGTGCTGATGGCGAGCATGATCCGCCGGCCGATTCCGTCGGTGGAGGCGACGGGCGATGCGGCCCGGACTGCGGTGTGGTGGGATGTCTTCGGGATCGACAGCGACTACGACTACGACCCGGTGTGGGCCAAGTGCGCGGAGCTCGGGGTTGTGCCGACCTTCCACTCCGGGGGCCGGGGATACGCGCTGCGCAACTCGCCTTCCAATTTCGTGTACAACCACGTCGGCCACTTCGCGTCGGCCGGGGAGGCCGTCTGCAAGGCGCTCTTCCTCGGCGGCGTGACGCGCCGCTTCCCCGAGCTCAAGTTCGCCTTTCTCGAAGGGGGCGTTGGCTGGGCGTGCCAGCTTTTCGCCGACCTGATCGAACACTGGGAGAAGCGGAATCTCCGGGCGCTCGAAGAGGTCAACCCGGACAACTTGGACCGCGACCTGTTCCGCCAGCTCGCCGAGCGCTACGGGGACCCGCGGTTGGCGGAGTCGCTGCGGGGCGACGGGGCCTTTGACCTCGCCTACACACCCGACGCCGCCGTCGCGACCGGCGGGATCGAGAACCTCGATGACTTCTCGGCCTGCAGAATCGAGCGGGCGGAGGACTTCGTGGAGCTCTTCGCCCGAAACTTCTACTTCGGGTGCGAGGCCGACGATCGGATGAACGCGTTGGCCTTCAACAAAAAGGCCAACCCCTTTGGCGCCCGGATCAACGCGCTCTTTGGCTCGGATATCGGCCATTTCGACGTCGCCGACATGGCCGGGGTGCTGCCCGAGGCCTACGAGCTCGTGGAGAAGGGGCTGATGACCGATGCTGATTTCCGCGACTTTGTCTTTACCAACCCGGTGCGCTTTTGGGGGGAGGCGAATCCCGACTTCTTCAAGGGCACCGCGGTGGAGAAAGAGGCCGAAGCGCTGCTCGCGCACTAACTTCCCGCGCGGACCCGCCGGGGGGGTTGACCGGCTCGAACGGTGCCGAAGCTAACAGGTGGGCCGCGCCCCGGGCGGCTCGCAAAGGAGTTGTGCGTTGGAGTTCAACGACATCGTCGTTCCGGTGGATTTCTCCGAGTGCTCGAAAGCGGCCGTCACGCGGGCGGTCTCGCTCGCCGAGCGATTTGGCGGCCGTGTTCACCTCATCCACGCCGTATCGCCGATCCCCTACCCCCCCGAATTCGGCTACGGCGCCGAGGTGCTGGAAGACGTCGAGGCGCGCGCGGCGCTCCACCTGTCGCGCTGGGCGCAGGAGCTTCGCGAGGCGGGCCGCGAGGTGACCGACAAGACCGTGCTCGGCCCCGCTGTGGACGCGATCCAGCGCGCTGTCGAGGACGCCGGAGCCGACCTCGTCGTCATGGGAACCCACGGCCACACCGGGATCAAGCACGCCTTCCTGGGGAGCGTGGCGGCTCGGACGCTGCGGGTGGCGCCGTGCCCGGTCTGGACCGTTCACGGCGAGGGGGACGCGTCCGCGGCGGTGCGCCGCGTGCTGGTGCCCACCGATTTCTCACCCCATTCCGATCACGCGCTCGAGGCGGCGATCTCGTTTTGCAAGACGTGGGGTGCCGAGCTGAGTGTCGTTCACGTCTTCCAAAGCCCGCTGCCGCTCTACGCGGAGGTCCCGACCCGGGAGGAGATGACGCACGATTTTCGCGAGTCTGCCAAACGGCGGCTCGATGAGGCGCTGGGGCAAGCGAAAGCCGCTGGGCTCGACGGCGCGGCGAGGCTCCTCGAGGGCGAATGCGCGGCGGCCATCGCGGAATGCGCGAGAAACCACGGGATCGATCTGATCCTCCTCGGTACCCGCGCGAACCGGGGGATCAAGCGGGCGTTCTTGGGGAGCGTCGCCGAGCGCGTCGTGCGGACGGCGCCCTGCTCTGTGCTGACCATGACCCTCGAGCACGACGACCGGAATGGCTGACCCGCGAGGAGACGTCTGGTCGGTGATGCGTGGCAACGTGCGCACGGTGGAGGCCACCGACCGTCTCGACCTGGCCGGCGTCGTGATGAAGCTCGGGGGGATCCGTCACCTGCCCGTCGTCGACGAAGGGCTGCTCGTCGGGATCGTCAGCCAGCGAGACCTCCTCGCCGCCGGTCTCTCCTCGGTGCTGGAGCCCGCGCCGGAAGACTCCCTGCGGCTTCGAACCGTGCTGGTCGAGGACATCATGACGCGAGATCCGCAGACCGTCGGTCTCGACACGCCCCTCCGCGACGCCGCCGAGCGCATGCTGCAGCACCAGATCGGCTGCCTTCCGGTGGTGGACGAAGCGGGCCGGCTGCTCGGCTTGGTGACCGAGACCGACCTGATTCGGGGTGCCTACGGCTTGGGGCGCGACAAGGAATGAGGCTCCCCCCCTCGGAACGGCGACCGCGACCATGGGCCTGTCCATCACCCGCGAGCACTTTGCCCCCGCCGAGTACGAACGGTTTGCGGCTCGGCTTCGGAAGAGCCTCTCGGTGCTCCACCAGCTGCTGGCGCAACCGGGCTTTGGGCAGCATCCGCCCTCGCTCGGCGCCGAGCTCGAGCTCTCGATCATCGACCCGGCGGGCCGCGCGCTGCCGCTCAACCGCGCCGTGCTCGCGGAGAGCCTCGACCCTCAGCTCCAGCTCGAGCTCGACCGGTTCAACCTCGAATACAACCTGAGCCCGGTAGATTGCGCGGGGCTCCCGTTTGCGGCCCTCGAAGCCGAGATGCGGGACGCCTTGGCGACGATCAACCGGGTGTGCGCGGGGTACCAGGCGCGGGTAGCCGCGATTGGCATCTTGCCCACCCTCGAGCCCGCAAACCTCGAGCCCGGCGCGATGACCGACCTGCCGCGCTACCGGGCGCTCTCGGCGGCGATCCGCCGCCTGCGCCGCGACCGCTTCCGCATCGAGATCTCCGGCCAAGACCGGCTCGAGCTCGTCGCCGACGACGTCACGTTCGAGGGCGCCACGACGTCATTCCAGGTGCACCTGCGCGTGCGCCCCCAGGAGTTCGCCGCGCTCTACAACTCGGCCCAGCTCGCCACTTCGCTGGCGCTCGCCGTGAGCGCGAACTCGCCCACCCTGCTCGGGCACCGGCTTTGGGACGAGACGCGGGTCGCGCTCTTCAAGCAATCGGTGGATACCCGCCCGCAGGCCGAGACGGCGTGGCGGCCGCCCTCGCGGGTGTCCTTTGGCCACGGCTGGGTGCGCGACGGCGCCTACGAGCTCTTCGCCGAGGCCGTCGCACTCTTTCCACCTCTCCTTCCCGTCCTAGGGGACGAAGACCCGGAAGCCGCCCTCGCCGAGGGGCGGGTTCCGCGGCTCGAGGAGCTGCGTCTGCACCAGGGCACCGTGTGGCGTTGGAACCGCGCCATCTTCGACCCGGCCGACGGAGGACACGTGCGAATCGAGCTGCGCTCGCTGCCCTCGGGGCCCACGCCGGTCGACATGATGGCGGCCGCAGCGTTTCACGTCGGGCTCACGGTCGGCCTCGCGCCACAGGTGGAGGCGATCCTGCCGAGCTTTCCCTTCGAGTACGCCCACTGGAACTTCTACCGCGCCGCCCAGCTGGGCCTCGACGCCCAGCTGTTGTGGCCGCAGGGCGCGGCGCCTTCGCCGCGCCAGACCTCCGCGCGCGAGCTGGTGCGGCGGCTGTTGCCGTGTGCTGCCGAGGGGCTCGGACGGCTGGGCATCGACGCGGCAGAAGCCAAAGCCCTGCTGGGCATCATCGCGGCGCGTTGCGAGAGCGGCATCACCCCCGCGCGCTGGCAGCGCTTGCAGCTCGAAGAGCTCGAACCCCGTCTCGGGCGCTCCGGGGCGCTCAGCGAAATGCTCGAGCGCTACTTGCTGCAATCGGAATCGAACCGTCCCGTCCACGAGTGGGGGAGCGGCGCGTGACGGCGCCGGCCCTGTTCGAGGGCGACCCGCGCGCTCTCGCGAGCGGCCGCCCGGCGGACGCGACCCTCCACGACCTCCCCGGCCCAGTCTGGTTCCGGATCGCTGGCCGCGATCGCTCGCGCTGCCGCGCGCTCACCACCTTGCTCCACGGAAACGAGCCCTCCGGTTTTCGAGCGCTCGCGCGCTATCTCGCGAGCGGGTCGAAACCCGCGACCGATCTGCTCTGCGTGCTCGGCGCGGTCGAGGCGGCGCGGGCGGCCCCGCTGTTCTCGCAGCGCTTCCTGCCCGGCGGCCGCGACCTGAACCGCTGCTTCCGGGCGCCCTTCCCCGGCGCCGAGGGTGAGGTCGCCCGCCTCGTGCTCGAAACGCTGCACGCCGCCCGGCCCGAGGCGCTGATCGACCTCCACAACACGTCGGGGAGTGGCCCCGCCTACGCGGTCGTGACCGAGCGCGACCCGCGTCACGGCCCGCTCGTGTCGCTCTTTACCGAGCGCATGATCGTCACCGACCTCCGACTCGGCACGCTCACCGAGGCGACCAGCGCCTGGTGTCCGTCGGTCGTGGTGGAATGCGGCGGCGTGGGCGATCCGGAAGCGGACGAGGTCGCCTTTGCGGGGTTGTCCCGCTTCGCCGAAGCCGAGCAGGTGACGGCGCCGATTGCATCGCAAATCGAGCTCTTCGAACACCCGGTGCGGATCGAGCTGGCGCCGGGGTTTCGGATTGGCTTTGCGGACGAGCCGTTGCCCGACGTCGACGTGGTGCTGCGGCCCGACCTCGACCGCTTCAACTTCGGGACGATCGCGGCCGGTGAACGGCTCGGTTGGATCGAGGGGCCCGGGGGCGTCGAGGCGCTGCGGCTGCGGACGGCACAGCGGGTCGGGCCCGCCGACGAGTTCCTCGCGATCCATGGCAACCGACTGGTCGCCGCCGCGCCGTTTCGACCGCTCATGATCACGACGCGCCCGGAGATCGCCGAAAGCGATTGCCTCTTCTACGCCATCCCGACCCCCGAGTTGGCGCCGTAGCACGGTAAGGCGCGCTGGGCCGCTGTCACGCACGCGTTACCTTGCGCCCGCGCAGACCCATCACCGAACACTCGCGTTCATTCATCGGGCGCCCTCGGGTGCCGGCAGCCATGGGGAATCATCCGTGAAACGCGTTCGAATCCTTGTTGTCCTGATCCCGCTCGCCTGCGGCCCGTCGGGGGATGCCGCGGAGCAGACGGACCCTTTTCACCCCAAGGGCAAGCCAGCCTCGGAGCACACGCTTCGGGTGATCGAAGCCGCCCGCAGCACCATGCCCTTTTCCGACACGCAGGACTTCGAGGAGCAGAAGCGCGGGTTCCTCGCGGCACCCGATTCGAAAACGATTCAAGCCGACAGCGGCGAGGTCGCCTGGGACATGGAGCGCTACGCGTTTCTTCTGCAAGACGAGGACTACGACAGCATCCACCCCTCGCTGCAGCGCCAGTCCAAGCTCAACATGAACTTCGGCCTCTACGAGGTCATCCCCGGGACCTACCAGGTGCGCGGATTTGACCTCGCGAACGTGACCTTTGTGCAGGGGGAAACCGGCTGGATCGTCTTCGACCCGCTGACTGCTGCCGAGACGGCGCGCGCGGCAAAGGCGTTGGTCGACGCGCAGCTCGGCGCGAAGCCGATCGTCGCCGTCGTGCACTCGCACTCCCACGCCGACCATTTTGGCGGGGTCCGTGGGATCGTCGACGAGGCCGACGTGCGGGCGGGCAAGGTGCAGATCATCGCACCGCGCGACTTCATGGAGCACGCCGTCTCGGAGAACGTGTACGCCGGCAACGCGATGAGTCGCCGGCTCTTTTACCAGTACGGCGTGCTCTTGCCCGCCAGCCCGTTTGGCCACGCCGGCCAGGGGCTGGGCCAAAACGTGGCGGCTGGGAACGTGGGGCTGATCGCGCCCACCCGGATTATCGAAGAGCCGATCGAAGAGCTCACGGTCGACGGCGTGCGGATGATCTTCCAAAACACGCCGGACACCGAGGCGCCTTCCGAGATGAACACCTACTTCCCCGAGACCAAGGCGCTCTGGATGGCCGAGAACGTCACCGGGACCATCCACAACATCTACACGCTGCGCGGCGCTCTGGTTCGCGACTCCCTCGCTTGGTCGAAGTACATCAACGAAGCGCTCTACCGCTTTGGCAAAGACGCGGAGGTGATGTTCGCCTCGCACCACTGGCCCCGTTGGGGCAACGCTCGCATCCAAGAGGTGCTGCGGGCACAGCGCGACGCCTACGCGCATCTCAACAACCAGGTGCTGCATCTGGCGAACCAGGGCGTCACCATCAACCAGATCCACAACGTCTACGAGGTGCCGGAGAGTCTGCAGACGCAGTGGTACGCCCGCGGCTACCACGGCTCCCCCGAACACAACAGCCGCGCGGTGATCAACCGCTACCTGGGGTACTGGGACGCGAACCCCGCCACCCTGATCCCGCTCTCCCCGGCCGACTCCGCGCCGCTTTTTGTCGAGATGATGGGTGGTGGCGACGCCATCCTGGCCAAGGGCACCGAGCTCTACGAAGCCGGGCGCTACCGGCTCGCACAAGAGATCCTGAACAAGCTGGTGCAGGCCGAGCCGCAGAACCAGCCGGCCAAAGATCTGCTGGCCGACGTCTTCGAGCAGATCGGCTACCAGCAGGAAAACCCGGGCCTGCGCAAC
>CAJIBI010000373.1_pt1 | contig 11136 bp, 7 predicted proteins | sample 9199321 | NCBI WGS metagenome assembly CAJIBI01 (sample SAMEA7708294, study PRJEB35096) | sediment metagenome | biome: marine neritic benthic zone biome [ENVO:01000025]; feature: sediment [ENVO:00002007]; material: shallow marine sediment [ENVO:03000034] sea grass bed [ENVO_01000059] ... | reverse complement strand
TTCTCGACCCGCTCGCGCATCTCCGCGGCGGCCTTGTTGGTAAAGGTCACCGCCAGGATGTGCTCGGGGGGGATGCCGCAGCCGCCGATCAGATAGGCGATGCGGTGGACCAGCACTCGGGTCTTCCCGCTGCCCGCGCCGGCGAGCACCAGGAGCGGGCCCTCGGTCGTTTCGACGGCCTCCCGTTGTTCCGGGTTCAGCCCTTCGAAGATCGTTTCCGGTTGTAGGAGCTGTTGCAAGACGCCCCGCCGACGCGTCTCCACAAGCGGGATGCTGCGAGACGTCGCGAACTTACTCGACGGTAACGCTCTTGGCGAGATTGCGCGGCTGATCGACGTCCGTGCCCTTGAGGACCGCCACGTGATACGCGAAGAGCTGCAGGGGCACTACGGCGGTGATCGCGCTCAGGAACTCTCCCGCATCGGGGATGGCGATCACCCGATCGGCCTTGTCGGCGATCGCGGCATCGCCCTCGCTGGCGATCGCGATCACCTGCCCGTCGCGGGCGCGCACCACCTCCATATTCGACACGACCTTGTCGTACACCGCGCTCTTCTGCGCGATCACCACCACGGGCATTCCCTCGTCGATGAGAGCGATCGGCCCGTGCTTCATCTCCCCGGCGGCGTAGCCCTCCGCGTGGATATAGGAGATCTCCTTGAGCTTGAGCGCCCCCTCGAGGGCGATCGGATGCATCACGCCCCGCCCGAGGTAGAGGACGCTCTTCGCCTCCTTGTAGCGGTGGGCGATCGCACGGACTTCGTCGTCGAGAAGCAGGGTCGCTTCGACGTGGCGCCGCAGCGCGTGCAGGTCTTCGACGCGCGCCGCGAGCTCCGCGCCGGCGAGGCGCCCCCGCGCGATGCCCAGACGCAGGGCGAGCAGATACAGCGCGACGATCTGGGTCGTGAACGCCTTGGTGGAAGCCACCCCAATTTCGGGGCCGGCGTGGGTGTAGAGGGTGTCGTCGCTCTCGCGGGCGATGGTCGCGTCGCGGACGTTGCACACCGCGAGCACCCGCGCGCCCTTTCCGCGCCCTTCGCGCAGCGCCGCCAGGGTATCGGCCGTCTCCCCCGACTGCGAGACCGGGACCACCAGGGTGTTGGGCCCGACCAGCGGGTCCCGGTAGCGGTACTCGCTCGCGAGATCCGTCTCGACCGGCACCCCCGCGATGCGCTCGATCATGTACTTGCCGACCAGCCCGGCGTAGAAGGCCGTCCCACACGCGACGATGTGAATGCGTTCGAGGTCGCGCGCCCACGCGTCCTCGATGCCGATCTCGTCGAGGGCGATCGAGCCGTCCGGGCCGATCCGGGTGCCGATCGTGTCGGTGATCGCGCGCGGCTGCTCGAAGATCTCTTTTTGCATGAAGCGGTCGTAGCCGCCCTTTTCCGCCGCGACCGGGTCCCACGCGATCGTCCTGGTGGGGCGTTCCAGCGCGCGGCCATCGGCGTCTTCGATCCGCACACCGTCCGGACCGATCGAGGCAAAATCGCCGTCTTCCAGAAAGATCATCTGACGCGTGTAGGGGAGCACCGCCGGGATGTCGCTCGCGACAAAGGCCTCCTCGTCGCCGATCCCGATGACAATCGGGCTTCCCCCGTGTTTGGCCGCGACCAGCCGCTCCGGCTCGCTCTCGCAGAGCGCCGCGATCGCGTAGGAACCCGCGAGCTTGGCGGACGCGCGCTGCACCGCGCGCAGCAGATCGACGCCGTCGTCGAGTTCGAGATCGACCAGGTGCGCGATGAGCTCGGTGTCGGTGTCACTTTCGATCTTGCGGCCGGCGTCCTCGAGCTCGTCCCGAATCGTGCGATAGTTTTCGACGATCCCGTTGTGGACGACAGCGACGCGACCCACACGGTGCGGGTGGGCGTTCTCGACCGAAGGGCGCCCGTGCGTGGCCCAACGGGTGTGCCCGACACCGAGACGACCCGGAAAGCGCTCGTCTTTGATCATCTCCTGGAGCGCGGAGAGTTTTCCGACGGCGCGCCGCAACGCGAGGTCCCCGTCGTGTAGGATCGCGATGCCGGCCGAGTCGTAGCCCCGGTACTCGAGGCGCCGCAGACCTTCGATCAGGACGCTGATCGCCCGGCGATCGCGCCCGACGTACCCGACGATCCCGCACATCGTCTATTCCTTCTCCGCTTTCGCCTTGGCGTCGCGTTTTGCGCGCCATCCTTCCAGGTTGCGCTGCCGTTCGCGGGCGATCGCCAACGCGCCGGCCGGAACGTCGCGCGTAACGGTGGACCCCGCTGCCACAAAGGCGTCGCGCGCTACGCGGACGGGTGCCACCAGATTGACGTTGCACCCGATAAAGGCGCCGGCGTCCACCGCGGTTCGGTGCTTTGCGATTCCGTCGTAGTTCGCGACGATCGAGCCGCAGCCAAAGCTGGCGCGGTCCCCGACGTCGGTGTCGCCGATATAGCTCAGATGGTCGGCCTTCACCCCGGCACCGAGCACGCTGTTCTTGACCTCCACGAAGTTGCCGACCCGCGCGCCGGTCGCGAGCCGGGACCCGGGGCGCAGGTGGGCCGACGGGCCAATCTCGACATCGTCTCCGAGCTCGGAGCTCTCGATCGCCGTGTGCGCCTTGATGTGACAGCGGGCGCCGATCCGGGTGGGGCCCTGGATCACGCAGCCCGGCTCGATCACAGTGTCCGGCCCGACCACGACGTCCGTGTCGAGATAGGTGGCAGCGGGGTCGATCAGGGTCACCCCGTCGGCCATCAGGCGTTCCGCGTTGCGGCTTCGCTGGATCGACGCTGCGGCCGCGAGCTCGGCCCGCGTATTGACCCCCAGCGCCTCGTCTGCATCCGAGAGCACCAGGGCATCGACGGGGCGGCCCGCGGCGACCGCGACCGACACCACGTCCGTCAGATAGGTCTCACCCTGGGCGTTGCGGTCGTCGACGCGGCCGAGGGTCTCCCAGAGCAGATCCGAATCGACCAACATGACGCCCGTATTGCCCTCGGAGATCGCGAGCTCCTCGGGGGAGGCGTCGGTCGTCTCGACGATTCGCGCGACACGTCCCGCGGCGTCGCGCACGATTCGGCCCGGAAGATCGCAATGCGCGGACAGGACCATGAGATCCGCCTTGCACTCGTCTTTGGCACGCCGCAGCGCCGCGAGCGATTGGCCGCGCAGCAAGGGGGTATCCCCACACAGCACCAGGATTTCGCCTCGGAAGTCGCGGAGGCTCTCCCGGGTGCAGAGCACCGCGTGGCCCGTGCCACGCTGCTCGGCCTGAACCACAAACTCGGCCTCTTGCCCAAAGGCCTCGCGCACGCGCTCAGCGTCCCGCCCGATGACCACCTGGAGACGATCGGGAGCGAGCGAGCGCGCCGCGGCGAGGACGCAACCCAACATCGGCCGGCCGGCCACTGGATGGAGCACCTTCGCCAGCTCGGATTTCATTCGGGTGCCTTGGCCTGCGGCCAGCACCACCACGGCGAGTGCGCGCTCGCTGCCCATCTCCCGCCACTCCTCCTGGTTGCGGCGCTCGAAGGGTAACCCTCTTGCCCGGGCGTCCGGGGCTCCCTCCTGCCGACTTTTGCGTATCGTCAAAAACTGGCTTTCCCGTAAATCGTTCGCGAGGAGTTTGCCGCGTTGTCCCCGTGGGGCGAATGCCGCCTGGCCCTTCGTGGATTGGGTTGTGGGCTACCGTCTCGGCCAGGGGAGGCGCCTATCCGCGTCCACGGCAATCTCCGCGGCCTTCGGGCCAGCCATACAAAATCGCTCCAGCGTCTCTACCGCAGACGCCCCTCTCCCGATCGACTGGTGACCCAAGAGCTCGCTCGCGAATTGGCGAGCCTGTCGCGCGAAACTCGCCGTCAGGTGGGCGTCTTTTTGGACCGACGCGGTTCGGTCACCCACGTCATGGTGGGCAGCCCGACCGGGATCGAGATGCCCGACTGGGGTCGTCTGCGCGCCGGCCAGGGTCGACTGCGGGGCCTGCGCTGTATCCACACCCACTTGGGCGAAGCGCGCGGCGCTTCGCTCACCCACGATGACCTCACCGACCTGACCCTGCTGCGTCTGGACGCGATGGTGAGCCTGGGCGTCACCGAAGACGGCCTGCCGGGCGAGGCGCACGTGGCGCATCTGCGGCCCGCGCGACAAGACGGCACGGTGGTTGAAAAACTCGACCCGGTGCCGCCGGCTCAGCTCGATCTCGAGTTTCAAGACTGGATCCGGGCTCTTGAAGATGAGCTTTCGCGGTCCACCCGCACGCGGACCGTCGCCGAGGGCGAGCGCGCGCTGCTGGTGGCGGTGAGCGCCGGGCGCGGCCGCGCCGAGACAGACGAGTCCGTCGCCGAGCTCCTCGAACTCGCCCGCTCCGCGGAGGTCGAGGTCGTCGAGACCGTCATCCAGCGTCGGGCGCGCCCGGACCCGCGCACCTTGCTCGGAGCGGGACGCCTCGAAGAGCTCGCGATCACCGCGTTCCGTCACGACGTCGATCTGGTGATCATCGACAGCAATCTGACGCCGGTCCAGGCGCGCAACCTGGGCGAACGGCTGGAACTCCGCGTCATCGACCGCACCCAGTTGATCCTCGACATTTTTGCCCAGCGCGCGCGAACCCGAGACGGAAAGCTCCAGGTCGAGCTCGCCCAGCTGCGCTATCGACTCCCGCGTCTTGCCCAACGCGACGAGGGGCTCTCGCGGCTCGGTGGTGGCATCGGCGGGCGCGGCCCGGGCGAGCAGCGCCTCGAGGTGGACCGGCGCCGGGTCCGGGAACGCATCGCGCGGCTGGAGCGCGAGCTTCGTCGCCTCGGACGCGAGCGCGAGGGCCGGCGGCGACGCCGGGGCCGCCGCGGAGTGCCCGTGCTCTCCATCGTTGGGTACACCAACGCCGGGAAGAGCACCCTGCTGCGGGCGCTCACCGGCGCCGACGTCGCCATCGAGGACAAGATGTTCGCGACCCTCGATCCCACGTCGCGCCGCCTGCGCTTCCCGCGCGAGCGCGAGGTGATCATCACCGACACGGTGGGCTTTATCCGGGACCTCCCGCCCGACCTCGCGGCGGCGTTCCGCGCCACGTTGGAAGAGCTCCGGGATGCCGATCTCTTTCTCCACGTGGTGGACGCGGCGGCGGACGACCCCGAGCAGCGCATCGAGACTGTCCGCGGGGTGCTTCGCGAGATGGGCTACGACGACACGCCCGAGCTTCTGGTGTTCAACCAGGCCGATCGCCTCCCGGCTGGCGTCGCCGATGCGATCGCCCAGCGCGCGGGTGGCGTCGCGATCTCCGCGCTGCGGCAATTAGGGCTCCGGGAACTCCTCGAGCAGGTCGAAAAGACGCTGTGGACCGAGGATCTCTCGGAACTGCACCGGGAGCGATTGACTTCCCTCGCCACGGAAGGAGTGGGGCGTTGACGCAGCGGAGCAAAATTACCGGGACCGGGATGTCGGTTCCCGACCGGATCGTGACCAATCGCGATTTGGAAGCGCGCATGGAGACCAGCGACGAGTGGATCCGGCAGCGCAGCGGGATCCGCGAGCGCCGGCACATCTCAGAGGGCGAGACACCCTCTGGTCTCGCCGAGGAGGCGGCGCGGCGCGCGCTGGACGCGGCGGGCTGTGGGGTCGAAGACCTCGACGCGATCGTGCTCGCCACGCTGTCGCCCGAAGCCGACTTTCCCGGGACCTCTTTCTTTCTGCACGAACGTCTCGGTGCCGGCACCATTCCGTGTTTCGACCTGCGGGCCCAGTGCAGCGGCTTTCTCTACTCGCTCTCCGTCGCGGATGGGCTGATCCGGTCGGGACAGATGCGGCGCCTGCTCGTCCTGGGCTGCGAGGTCCATTCGACGGGGCTCGACATGTCGACGGCCGGTCGCGATGTCGCGGTGCTCTTTGGCGACGGGGCGGGCGCGGTAGTCCTCGAGGCCGCCGAGGGCAACGGCGACGGCGCTGGCCTGCTCGCGGTGCGGCTTCACGCGGCGGGACGCCACGCGCGCCGGCTGTGGATCGAAGCTCCCGGCTCGGGCCACTACCCGGTCCGCGTCACGCCAGAGATCCTCGAGCAGGGACGCCACTGGCCCCACATGGAGGGGCGTTTTGTGTTCAAGCACGCGGTCACGCGAATGCCCGAGGTGCTCGCCGAGACGCTCGACGCAGCGGGGCTGAAGATCGAGGACGTCGACCTCTTTCTCTTTCACCAGGCGAACCTGCGGATCAACGAAGCCGTGACCCAAGCGCTCGGGATTCCCCGAGAGAAGTGCCCGAGCAATATCGAGCGCTACGGCAACTGCTCGGCGGCCTCGATCCCGATGTTGCTCGACGAAGCGGCCCGCGGTGGGCAGCTGCAACCCGGCAAGCTGGTGGTGATGACGGCGTTCGGATCGGGCTTTACGTGGGGGTCGGTCGCGCTTCGCTGGTAGTCGCCTCGGCCTCACGCCCCGCGGCCGCAGCCGCAGCGCCCGCCGCTTCGAGACGCAGGAGTTTCTCCTTGCGCGTCTCGCCCCAGCGATAGCCGCCATTCCCGCCCGCGGCGGGGACGATTCGATGGCAGGGAATCGCGAGCGCGACGGGGTTCTGTGCGCAGGCGCGAGCGACGGCGCGCGCCGCGCGCGGCGCTCCTACGGCGTTCGCCACATCGCCGTAGGTCGCCGTCTCGCCCGCGGGTACCGCGCGGATCGCCTCCCATACGCGCCGCTGGAACACCGTGGCGCGGATGTCGAGCGGCAGCGCGGGGAGGGGTCGCAAGCCGCGCAGGTAGGCGAGGATCTCATCGGTGAAGCGGTGACCACCCCGCACCAGGGCCGCGCCCGCAAACTCCTGCTCGAGCTCGGCTACGAGCTCGCGGGCGCGGTCGCCCATCCGAACCGCGCAGAGGCCACGGGCCGTCGCCGCAACCAGAAGATAGCCACCGACGGGACAGCGAACCGTCGCGTAGGTGATCTCCTCGCCCTCCGCGCGCTTCCGGTAGGACTTCGGGGTCATCCCGAGGGTCTGGGACACGTTCTCGTACAGGCGACTCGCGGAGCTGTAACCGGCGTCGACCATCGCGCGGACGACCGGCTCTCCGCGACGGAGGCGCTCTTTGAGGCGGTCGACACGCAGCGCGTCGGCGTAGGCGCGCGGGGAGACACCGACCCGGCGTTTGAACACGCGCTGGAGATGGCTGGGGCTCATGCCAAAGCGTTCGGCGAGCTCCTGCAGGCTCGGCACGCGCCCGGCCTGCGATTCGATGAAACGACACATCTCGAGTACGGGCTCGGGCGGCGTCGTTCTCGCTCCGCAGCGGCGACACGCTCGGTAGCCCGCCGCCCGAGCGGCGTCGGTGCCCTCGAAAAACACCACGTTGCGACGCAGGGGAGGACGACTGGGACATCCAAAGTGGCAGTAGACGCCAGTGCTCTGCACGGCGTAGACGCCGCGGACGTCGTCGTCGCGCGCGAGCAGCGCGGCCCAACGGCGGTCATCGATCGGAGAGCCGGAAAACGACGGGAGGGTTTGGTTCATGTCCATGGCGGAATTCTGGACGCCCGAGGCCTTCCAGGCGCTCCGTTTCTTGTGGTGCAATCTAGAAAAATCGCGGGGCACCGTTGCGCGAGTTCCGTACCTTTGGCGAACTTGACAGCGCCGCTGTTCGGTTTATTTTTTGACGCGTTGCGTTTGACGCGTTGCGTCTAAGAAATACTTCCCCTGGGGGTTCCCTTTGCCTGTCTCGATTGAAAACCTCGAATCCAGCTTTGATCAGATCCGCGGAGCCGCCGGTCGGCTCGACCACGAAATCCGAAGTGCGCAGAAGCGCGCCCAAAAGCGGCGCGACCGACTCACCCGGAGTGTGCAGGACCGCGCCGAAGCCGGCTTCCGCGAAGCGCGCGACCGGGCGGATTCGTTGCGCGATCGGGTGGTGACAGAGTTTGAAGCAGCGCTCAAGAAGAACCCCGTCGTCGGGCGCGTCCAGGATCTCCGCAGGAATGCCGGGGCGCGCTTCGCCGGCAGCGTCGAGCGCGCCATCGCCGCGCTTCCGGTCGCGAGCCGACGCGAGGTCGAGAAGATGAACCGCAAGATCAACCGGCTGCAGCGCAAGGTCCGGGAGCTCGAGAAAACGCGGTCCGCATCGGCGTAGCAACGCCCCGCGACGCTCAGAGGGGACCGCGTCCGCTACCGTTTCGTCATGGCTGATTTTCGCGGCTTGGACTTTCTCCACCTCGACGAGGAGCTCTCGGACGAGGAGATCGCCGCGCGCAACACGGTGCGCGAGTTCGTCTCCCGGGAGTTTCTCCCCCTCATCCAAGAGTACGTCCGCCAGGACGGCGCCTTCCCGATGGAGCTCGTGCCGCGCATCGCGGAGCTCGGGCTCTTTGGCGCCAATCTCGAGGGCTACGGCTGCGCCGGCATGGGCGCCGTCGCGTACGGGCTGATCATGCAAGAGCTCGAGCGGGGCGATTCCGGTCTGCGCTCGTGCGCCTCGGTGCAGGGCTCGCTGGTGATGTACCCGATCCACACCTACGGGTCCGAGGCGCAGCGGGAGCAGTGGCTACCGCAGCTCGCCGGGGGGGAGATCCTGGGCTGTTTCGGCCTGACCGAGCCGGACTTTGGCAGCCACGTGGGTGGCATGCGCACCCGTGCGGAGCGCCGCGGAGACAGCTGGGTGATCAACGGAGCGAAGCGCTGGATCACCAATGGCTCGGTCTCGCGAATCGCGATCATCTGGGCGCAGACCGAAGAGGGCGTACGCGGCTTCATCGTGGAGACCGATCGGCCCGGCTTCGAGGCCCGCGACATCAAGGGCAAGATGTCGCTGCGCGCGTCGGTCACCTCGGAGCTCTTTCTGCAGGACGTCGAAGTGCCGGAGAGCAACCGGTTGCCGGAGGCCAAAGGGCTCAAGGGGCCGCTCTCCTGCCTGACCCAGGCGCGCTACGGCATCGCGTGGGGCGCGATCGGGGCCGCGATGGCCTGCTACGAAGAAGCCCTCGACTACACCAAAGAACGCGTCGTCGACGGCGGCCCGCTCGCCGGCAAGCAGATCACCCAAGAAAAGCTGGTCTTCATGCTGAACGAGATCACCAAGGCGCAGCTCCTCGCGCTGCGTGTCGGACGGATCAAAGAGGCCGGCAAGCTCGACCACGCCATGGTGTCGCTGATCAAGCGCAACAACGTCGACATCGCCCTGCGGGTCGCCCGCGAGGCCCGCGACTTGCTCGGCGCGAACGGGATCGTCGACGACTACTGCCCGATGCGACACATGGCGAACTTGGAGACCGTGCGGACCTACGAGGGCACCCACGACATCCACACGCTGATCCTCGGTGAGCACATCACCGGGATGAGAGCCCTCTAGGCCCCCCGCGAAGGTCCCCGATGCGCATCGGAGCGCGCGCCCTCGAAAACCTCGAGTGGCCGCTTGTGGTAGACGAGCTGCGCGGCTTCACGCGCACGCCGGGCGGTGCTGCGCGGTGCGAGACGGGCCCCGCGTCGCCGCTCTTTGCGCGCGACCTCGCCGACGCGCGCCGCCTGTTGGACGAAACCGGCGAGGCGCGGGCCGTGCTGGAACGCCACGGGCCCACATTGGGAAGCGTTCCCGAGGTCCACCCGGCGCTCGCTCGAAGTGAGCGGGGCGGCGTGCTCGACCCGTCCGAGCTGTCGCAGGTCGCGGAGGCCGCGGCGGTGCTGGCGGACACTCGACACCGCCTGCTGCGCGCCGCCGATCTCGCGCCCGGGTTGGCGCAACGCGCCGAGACGCTCCCGGACCTCGACGCGCTCGCGCGCGAGCTGCGTGGCGCGTTTGACGGAGACGGCCAGCTCCGCGATGACATGTCCCCCCTCCTCGGCGAATCGCGGGGCGCGATCCGCCGACTCGGCGGCGAGCTCCAGCGGCGCATGAACGACGTACTCCACGACCGCGCGGTCGCCCCCCACTTGAGCGATTCATTCGTCACGGTGCGAGCCGGTCGCTACGTCATCCCGGTTCGCTCCGACGCGCGCGGACACGTCGCCGGCATCGTCCACGACGCGTCGGCGTCGGGCACCACGGCGTTCGTCGAGCCCGAGCAGGCGGTCCCGCTCAACAACCAGCTGCGCGAGGCGGAGCTGGCGGTGCAGCGCGAAACGCGGCGGATCCTGCGCGCGCTCTCCGCGGCCGTGGGCCGCGAGGCGGCCGCGCTGCGCAGCGGGCTCGCCCTGCTCGCCGAGCTCGACGTCGCGTTTGCGCGGGCCGAGTTATCGCTCGCCTGGGACGGCGTAGCGCCGGAGATGCGCGACGCGGGGGTGATCCGGCTTCCGATGCTGCGCCACCCCCTACTGCCCCGCGACGAAGCCGTGCCCAACGATCTGCTGGTGGGCGACGCGTTCCAGACCCTCGTGCTCTCCGGACCCAACGCGGGCGGCAAGAGCGTCGCCATGAAGGCGATGGCGCTGGCGGTGCTCGGCACCCACGCGGGACTCCACTGCTGCTGCGCCGCCGGCGCGCGCGTCGATTGGACCGAGGCGGTGCTCGCCGATATCGGCGACGCCCAGAGCCTCCGCGAAAGTCTCTCCACGTTTTCGGCGCACCTCGCGAATCTCGCGGAGATCTGCCGGGCCGCCGATGCCAAGACCTTTGTCGCGTTGGATGAGATCGGCGACGGCACGGACCCCGGCGAGGGAGCGGCTTTGGCGCAGTCGGTGCTCGAGGCTCTCGCGGATGCCGGAGCGCGGGTTGTCGTGACGACCCACTACAACCTGCTCAAAGAAATGGCGGATCTCGACCCGCGTTTTGAGAACGCCAGCTTCGAGTTCGACCCCGACACACTGGCCCCCACCTACCGGCTCCGGCTCGGAACCGCTGGAAGCTCCTCTGCAACCGCCGTGGCCGCGCGGATGGGGTTGCCCCAACGGGTCCTCGACCGCGCCAACGAGCTCCTCGAGCGGGAAGATCGCCGCCTCGAGCAAACTCTTGCGGCACTCAACGAAAGCCGGGTGGCCATCGACCGCGAACGCCGAGAAGCGGAGCGTTTGCGCGCAGAGACCGAGACGGACCGCGAAGCGGTGCGCAGAAAGCTCGAGGACCTCCAAGCCCGCCGCGACAAAGTCCACGACACCCTACGCCTCGAGCTCGAGAGTGCTTTCCGGGGCGCCCACGAGCAGGTGGCCGAAATCATCCGCGCACTGCAACAGCAGGGTGGGGGGCGCGCGGCGACACGGGCGCGG
>CAJIBI010000501.1_pt1 | contig 11139 bp, 8 predicted proteins | sample 9199321 | NCBI WGS metagenome assembly CAJIBI01 (sample SAMEA7708294, study PRJEB35096) | sediment metagenome | biome: marine neritic benthic zone biome [ENVO:01000025]; feature: sediment [ENVO:00002007]; material: shallow marine sediment [ENVO:03000034] sea grass bed [ENVO_01000059] ... | reverse complement strand
TCCGGTTCACGGCGCAGCTCCTCGAAGCGTCGAGCGGAACCCACCTCTGGGCGGAGCGCTATGACCGCGACGTCGAAGACATCTTCGAGGTGCAGGACGAAGTAGCGCAGGCCGTCGTGGCGGCCCTCCCGAGTCGCCTCGAGGCCGCGGCCCTCGACCGCAGCAAGCGCAAGCCCCCGCACGACATGTCCGTGTACGAGCACGTCGTGCGCGCCAAGCAATACCATCACCGCGGAACCCCCGCCGACAGCGCGGAGGCGCTGCGCCTGCTCGACGCCGCCCTCGAGATCGACCCGGACTACGCTCCCGCCTACGCGTGGAAAGGCTGCGCCCTCGGTCAGGCGATCGGGATGGGGCTCGGGGATGCCGCGTCTCAGGCGGAGCAGGTCCGCGAGGCGGTGCTCCGCGGGTTGGCGCTCGACGCCAACGACGTCGAATGCCATCGCATCCTTTGCGAGCTCTATATGTCGGATTCCCGCTGGGAAGACGCCGAGCTTCACCACGACCGCGCCTACGGCCTCAACCCGAACGATGCCCGGATCATCGCCCAGCGCGGCGAGCTCCTCACCAAGCTCGGCGATCACGAAGCCGGCGCGGAGTGGGTCCAAAAGGCCATCGATCTGGATCCCTACGGGGCGGATGCGCGTGCACATCTCCTGGGCCGGGCGTTGTTCGCCGGCCGCCAATACCGAGACGCCGTCTCGGCCTACCGAAGGATCCCGAACCCCCGCCCCGATCTCCTCGCCGAGTTGGCGGCATCCCTGTCGGCCTCCGGGCGCCACGAGGAGGCCGCGGAAACCCGCGAACGAGTGCTGGCAGCGAACCCTGGATTCCGCGTCGCGATCTTTCTCCGGCGGCGACCGCTGAAGCGGGCCGAAGACCGTGAGCATCTGCGCGAGGCGCTGCGCAGCGCGGGGTTTCCCGAGTAGCCGACGCCCTCGTGGCGGGGGGCCATGCCGCCGCGTTGTTCGCCGCGCCTTGCCTACAGCGCGCGCTCCACCAGCCCTACGGCGTTCAATCGCGCGCCGCCTCTACCTGAATCGAGCGCAGATAGGCCACGAGGAGCTGGACCTCACCGCGGATGGCGGCCTGGCGGCCGGGGGCGGCGGGGAGGTTGCGCCCGAGTTGGTCGCCCCAGATCGGCATCTCGCGGGTGCCGTGGGCGCCGCCGCCGCGGCGGCCGTCGATCCACTCGGCGACCTCGAGGGCTGGGAACTCAGCGCGGCGGCGCGACGCGATCTGGGTGAGGTCGGGGGTCGGCGTCGCCAGGAGCGGCGCCAACGCCCCGTCACCGCGGCCCGCGTAGCCGTGACAGATGGCGCAGTTGCGGATGTAGAGCCACCAGCCGACGTCTGCGACCCGCCCCCCCGCGTCGGGCGGGTCGGCCGCGGGGGCGGGCGGCTCGGTCTGCAGCGTCTGGAGATAGGCGACCAGCGCGTAGACCTGGGCGCGCACCTGGTTGTCGCCGCCCCGGCCCGCGGGTGCCCCCCGCCCGAAGCGACGCCCCCAGATGGGCATGTGCTGGGGGCCGTGGGCCCGGGGCGCGTAGCGACCGTCGATGAATTCGGCGACCGAGGCCGGCGAGAACCCGCCCCGCCGCTGGGCGATCTTCGTGAGGTCGGCCGGCGGCGCGGCGAGCGCGGGCGCGGCGGGCCCGTCGCCCTTGCCCTCCTCCCCGTGACAGACCTCGCAGTAAAGCCCGTAGCTCTCGTGCCCGACGTCGACGACGCTGCGCAGCACGTTCTCGGCGTCCTCGGCCCACGCCGGCGCGCCCGCAGCGAACACCGCGAGCGCGAGCCCGACGGCGACCTTGCTCCCGATCATACGACCCCCTCTCGGGGCGGACTGTTTGCAAAGCCCGAGCCAGCCCAGGGGGGACGCCCGGCGGCCTCTCGTCGCGGCGCGCCCACCGACCCGAGACGAATCGCCCCGCCCCGGGTCACGCCGACACACCGCGCGGCCACGGGAGCGCAGCACGTGCTCTCCCGTCTGGGCACCGAGTCTGCAGTATTCGAGCAGTGAACCGCCATCGAACAGGAGGCCGCTATGAGCCAACCGGGCCGTGTTCCGCCGCCGCGCCCCCGTCGCGATCGACTCGTCGAGGACAGCCGCCACGACCCCTACCGCGCCCCTGGAAAGCCCGGTGAGGACGCAGTGTGTCGGGGGTGCGGCCTCGGCGTCCGGTCGGGGCGCTGGCAGCGGGTCTCCGCTCCCTGGGCCCCCCGCGAGACCCTGTGCCCCGCGTGCCAGCGCGCCGAAGGCCCCTATCCGGCGGGCTTCTTCTGCCTGCAGGGTGACTTTCTCGGCGAGCACCGGGAGGAGATCGAGTCGTTGATGCGGCACGTCGAGGCGCGCGAGGAGGCCGAGCACCCGCTCCAGCGCGTGATCGACATCGAAGACCAGGGCGACGGCACGGTCCTGGTGACGACCACCGGCTCCCACCTCGCGCGCGCCTTGGGGCAGGCCGTGCAGCGCGCCTACGGCGGGTCGCTACAGCTCCGCTACGCCGACCAGGAGAACCTGGTCCGCGCGGTGTGGGAGCGTTGACGCCGCCCCCGAGCGATTCGGGGGTGGAGCCCAGAAAGGACGAATCCATGGAACCGGTTGTGCGCTTCCGACGCTATCTCGACGAGGCCGAGGTGCCCTACCACCTGATCCGTCACGAGCACGACATCCACGCCCGCGCCACCGCGGAGCACACACACACCCCGCTCGACGACTTCGCCAAGTCTGTGTTCATCATGGTGGACGAAGAGCCGGCGATCGCGGTCGTCCCGGCGTCGCGCGAGGTCGCGCTCTCGAAGGTGCGCCGGGAGCTCGACGCGGGCTCGGTGCGCAAAGCCCGGGAGACCGAAATCGAGACGCTCTGCCCCGACTGCGAGGTGGGTGCCGCACCGCCCTTTGGGCCCATCTACGGCATCCCGGTCTACGTGAGCCACATGATCGCGGGCGACGAAGAAATTACGTTCAACGGAGGCGACCACGAACACGCCTTCCGCATGCGCTTCGACGACTTCGAACGGATCGTCCACCCCACCGTGCTGCGGTTGTGCAAGCACGACGACGACTGACGCTCCCCCGGTTGCGAGCGCCGCTCCACTCGGCGGTGACTCGATCAGGGGCCGGGCGTGGTCGCGTGGCCCCGCTCCCGGAGTACGGCGTCTCAGGACGAGAAGTCGAGCCCCCCATAGCCGTTGTCCGCCGCCTGCGCCAGACGTTTCGCGTACTCGACGCCGCCGAGCGCAAACAGGTTGTAGCGGGTGTGGCCGTACTCGTGGCCTTCGAGGTTCGAGTTGTATCCGGTGATCCAGCTCTTCGCTTTGCGGATGAGGAGCCCCTCGTACGCGCCCTTGACCTCGTCCGTCCACACCTGCTGGGCCTCTTCGGTGGCGTTGAAGCGTGTGTAGCCGTGCTCCCACATGTGTTGGAGTAACGGGGTGACCCAATCGACGGCGACCTCGGAGCCGCGGGGGAAGTTTGCGGCCGCGATCTGCGGCCCCCCGAGCATGACCATGTTGGGGATCCCGCGGACGAGGATCCCGAGGTAGGTGAGCGGCCCCTGGGCCCAGATGTCGCGGAGCTTCTCGCCGCCGAGCCCGCGAATGTCGACGCGATCGTAGGCGCCGGTGAAGGCGTCGAACCCCGTCGAGTAGACGAGCACGTCGAGCTCGTACTCGCGCTCCGTCGTGCGCAGGCCGCGCGCCGTCACCCGTTCGATCGGGCTGGCGTTCACGTCGACGAGCTCGACGTTGTCGCGGTTGTACGCCTCGAAGTACCCCGTCTCGAGGGGCAGCCGCTGGACCCCGAACCCGTGGTCTTTGGGGATCAGGAGCTCCGCCACCTCGGGATCGTCCACGCGCTGGCGGATCCGGTCGGCGATGTACTCCGACACCTCCGCGTTCGCCTCTTCGTCGGTGAAGATCTCGAGGAAGTTCGCCAGATGGATGCCGAAGCCGGGCTCGCCGTAGAGACGGTCCCACAGCGCGCGGCGCTCCTCGGGTGAGACGTCGTAGAAGCTCCGGGGATCCGGCTGGTGCTCGAACGCGGCCGGGGTCTGCGCGCAGGTCGCGAAGATCTCGGCGTACCGGGCGCGGATCTCATTCATTTCGTCTTCGTCGATCGGCGCGTTGTTGAGCGGGGCGGCCCAGTTGGCACGGCGCTGAAACACCGTCAAGCGGCTCGCTTCCTTGGCGACCTCCGGGATGATCTGGATCGCCGTCGCGCCGGTGCCGATGATGCCGACACGCTTGCCCTTGAGGCTCAGCGGCTCGTGGGGCCACTGGGCCGAGTGAAACGAGATGCCCTCGAAGTCGTCCATCCCGTCGATCTTCGGGAGGGTCGGCGTCGAGAGCGGGCCCATCGCGGAGATGACGAAACGCGTCGACAGCTCCCGCCCGTCGCTGAGCGAGAGCTTCCAGAGGTCGGTGTCTTCGTCGAAGACCATCGATTCGACCCGACATCCGAACTGCATGTGCTCGCGCAGATCGAGCTTGTCGACGACGAAGTCCAGGTAGCGCAGGGTCTCGGGCTGGGGTGAGAAGCGCTCGGTCCAGTGCCACTCGTCCAGGATCTCCTGCGAGAACGAATAGCCGTAGGTGTAGCTCTCGGAGTCGAACCGGGCGCCGGGATAGCGGTTGTTCCACCAGGTGCCCCCGACGCCGTCGTTGGCGTCGAGCACCGTCGCGCGCACCCCGAGATCGCGCAGCCGCTTGATCTGGTAGATCCCGGACACCCCCGCGCCGATGACGACGACCTCGTAGTCGTAGGCGGGCGTGGCCTCTGTGTGGGTGTCCGTGGGTGCCGTCATTGTCGTAGCCACTGGTGTGCTCCTTATCCTCGATTCGTGCGTTGCCAACGATACCACCGCCGCGGTCCCCCGCAGACACCCGGCCTCCGACGGGCCTCCGGCGCCCCCGTCAGCCCAGCGTCTTCCGCAGGGTCTCGCGGAGCGCCCCCGCCGCGTCCGGGTTGCGCGCGTCGAGCGCCTGCAGACCGGTGAGCTTGTGGACCAGGGCGATCCCCGCCTCGGTATTGGCGGCCGGTCCGGCGACCACGTCGGGCCGACGACCGAAGGCGTCGATGATCCCCACGACCGCGTAGGGGTCCGATGCGCAGAGGACCATGCAACGGATCTGCTCTGCGAGCACCTCGGTGGCGGTCGACCCGTTGTAGGGCTCGAGGGGCGAGGCACCGGCTTCGAAGACCGCCACATCCGCGGGGAGCGCTGCGATGTGGCCCAGCAGGCCTTTCAGACGCGCCCGGTACTCGGCGGGCTCGCACACGGTGGACGGTAGACCCGCGTCGACGAAATCGAAGATCCACTCGGCCCCCGCGTCGCCGAGCGAGAGCACATCCCGGTAACGCGCCGCCCCGGTGAGCTTCGCCGCGACCACACGCGCGCCGTCGGCGGCGAGGGCGTGGACGATGGCGCGACCCGTCGTCGTCTTGCCGGCGGACATCGAGCTTCCGACGATCAGCACCACCGGCAGCGCGAAGCGGGTGGCCGGGGGCGGATCGACGTAGTCGTCCATCCGGACGGCGCGGCCCTCGACCCGGAGGTGGCCCTGGTACGAGAGACGGACCAGGTCGGGCACCACGTCGGACTTCGACGTGGTGCGCCCCATGAGCCCGGCGGGCGTGAGGGCTTCGAACAACCCGTCGTCGCCGATCTGCCGCCAGTCGCCGACCACCTCGAGGGTCGCGGCGCGGGTTCCCAATGCACCGACGATCCAGTCTCCGGCGCCCACTTCGACCAGCCGGCCGCTACACAGCTCGAAGGGCAAACGCAACGGCGAGTCGGGCAGCACCTGCCCGACGACGTAGTCACCGCTCCGCCAATCGGCGCGCGGCACGGCACCCGTGTCGTAGCGGCCACCGAGCTCCACGGTCCCGCCCGGGGTCGATTGCTCGAGCGATGCGATCCGGGTCAGCGACGTCAACAACGCGCGTTTCATGGGTGGACCCTCCCGGGGGGAGTCGGCGAGGCCAGCAGGAGGAGCGCGAGCAGGGCGGCGCGCTCCGGCAGCGCCTCGAGGAACACGAACTCGTGGCGCGCGTGGGCGCCGTCGCCCACAGCGCCCAGGCCGTCGAGGGTGGGGTTGTATTGACTGGTGGTGTTGCCGTCGGAGGCGCCCCCGGCGCTGCCCTGCTCGAGCGCGATCCCGAGCTCCGTCGCGAGCGCGCGGGCGCGCTCGAAGAGCGCCTGACCTTCCGGGCTCGGCTCCATCGGCGGGCGGCCGATCCGCCCGTCGATCTCGAGCTCCGCACCCGGGGTCTGCGGCTGCAACCCGAGAATCGCGCGCTCTACTCGCTCGGCGTCGTCCCGCGTCCTCACGCGGACGTCGACGACCGCGCTGCTCTCCGGCGCGATCACGTTGGCGCCGAGGCCCCCCTCGATCGTGCCGACGTTGACCGTGACGCCGCGCTCTACATCGTTCAGGGCGAAGAGCGTCTGCACCACGTGGGAGAGCTCGAGAATCGCGCTCACGCCAGATTCGGGGTCGAGACCCGCGTGGGCGGCGCGGCCCCGAACCCGCACGGTGAAGCGTCCGACCCCCTTGCGCGCGGTCTTGAGCTTTCCGTCGAGGCCCAGCGAGGGCTCGAGCACGAAGCTGCGCGCGGCGAGACGAGCGAGCCGGCGGATCCTCGGCGTCGACTCCCGGCTCCCGATCTCCTCGTCGGAGTTGATCAGAACGAGGGGCGTGAGGGGCGGTGTCGCGCCGAGGGCACGCAGCGCCCGCAACGCGAAGACGAGCTGCACCAGGCCGGCTTTCATGTCGTAGACGCCGGGGCCGCGCAGCCGGTCTCCGTCCGCGGCGACCGGCATCTCCTCCAAGGTGCTCTCCGGCCACACGGTGTCGCAATGGCCGAGGATCAGCTGTGCCGCTCGGCCGCGGACTCGTTCGCGCGGACGCGCGAAGAGACAGCCTCCGGTCTGGTGGCCGCGCAGGCGGAGGACGCGGTAGTCGAGGGTGGACTCGAGCTCGTCCGCGATGGCCGCGATCAGGGGCTCTTGGCTTCGGGGATCGCGGGAGGGGCTCTCGATCTTCGCCCACGCGGCCAGCAGCGCCTGCATCTCGGACCCGCGTTCGCGCATCCAGTCGAGAACGGCGGGCCCCGCTACCCCGCAGCTCGCGGTCGCATCGGGCATGGCTAGCGCTTGAACCCGCGCGGGAAGGGGAAGGTCACGCCGCGCTCGACGGTGGTGCAGTGACCGGGGTGCAAGTAGGCGAGTAGCGGGCGTTCCTGGATCAACTCCGCGTCCTCGCGATCGGAGAGACGCAGGTGCTCGCGCTCGGCGTGGGCCGCGACGACCCGGCCGACCACCAGGCTGTTGTCGTCGAAGCCGTCGACCACGCGGTCGAGCTGGCACTCGAGAAAGAAGTAGCCATCCCGCAGCAGCACGCCGTCCACCGAGCGCGCGGGAAGCGTCGGGAGCGCCCGCAGCGCCTCCTTGTCGCCGTCGTCACAACGCGGCGATGCGGCCAGGCTGGTGAGGACGATCTGCTCGGGACGGGGCCACGACACCGTGAAGACCCCCTCCCGGACGGCGTTCTGGTAGGTGGCGTGCCGCGGCGTGCAGACAAAGACGAACCAAGGACCCCACATCGGAGCCACCAGATGTTTGGGCGCGAGGTCGAATCCACCGTCGGGCTCGCGGGTGCCCACCAGGACGAGGGGCGCCACGGTGAACACGCGCTCCCAGAGCGTCGAGTCCAGGTCGAGTGATTCCAGACGGGGCGTCGCGGGCGCGCCCGCCGCGGCCGACGGCAACTCGCTCAGAGGGTCCCCCTCTCTTCAGGTGGCTCCCCCTTCGGCTGCAAGAGCAGGACCAATCGCGCGCGCCCCGCGTGGGCTCCTCTCTGCGCCTGGTGGCACCGACCCCTGCCTCCCCGGAGCGCGAAATGTCACGGTGCGAGACGTTTCGCCGCGGCAGCTACCAGGTCAGCCACTTCAACACGAAGGGGTTGCCCCGACGCACGAAGACCCGTCGCAGCTCGTCGCCGATCAGGATCAGCAGCGCGAAGGGAAGACTCAGCGACAGATGCCAGGCTTCGAGCGGCGCCGTGCCGAAAAAGGCATTGAGCGCGGGCACGTACGCGATCAGAGCGAGCAGCCCCAGCTCGCTGGCGATTCCGAGCCACACGAGGCGGTTGCTGAACACGCCGACGCTCAGCAGGCTCTGTCGCCGCGTGCGACAGATGATCACGTCGGCCACCTGGCAGATGATGATCGACGCAAAGAACCCCGTCACCGCGGTCCGGTACAACGGGTCGCTCGCGGGGAGCTCCACCCCCCACGTCCAGCCCCCCTCGCCGAGGATGCTGAAGTAGGTGAAGAAGCCGGCAGCGGCCTGGACCATGCCCACCACGCCGTAGCTCATCCCCAGCAGGTTCCGTGTCAGCAGCCGCTCGGAGCGTTGCCGCGGCGCCTTCTGCATCACGTCGGTCTCGGGGGGCTCGGCGCCCAGGCCGAGCGCCGGAACGATATCGGTGCCGAGGTCGATCGCGAGGATCAGCACGACCGTGAGGGGGAGCGGGATGTCCAGTAACACGTACGCGATGAAGGGGAGGATCTGCGGGACGTTGCTGGTCAAGATGTAGGCGATGAACTTCTTGATGTTCTCGAAGATGGCGCGGCCTTCTTCGACGGCCGCGACGATCGTCGCGAAGTTGTCGTCCATCAAGACCATGTTGCTGGCCTCTTTGGCGACGTCGGTGCCCACCACGCCCAGCGCCACCCCCATGTCGGCGTTCTTGAGCGCCGGGGCGTCGTTGACGCCGTCCCCGGTGACCGTGACGACCTCGCCCCGAGCCTGAAACGCACGGACGATGCGCAGCTTCTGCGTCGGCGAGATGCGGGCGAAGATCAACTCGCGGCGATCCAGCGCCTCGCGGAGCTGCTCGTCGTCCATCGCCGCGAGCTCGTCGCCGTGGATCGCCGCGCCGGACCCCTCGATCAAGCCGATCTGCCGCGCGATCGCTTCGGCGGTGAGTCCGTAGTCGCCGGTGAGCATGACGACGCGGATCCCCGCGCTGCGGCAGCGCGCGAGGGCTTCGGGCACCTCCGGCCGCGGCGGGTCGAGCATCCCGACCAGGCCCACGAAGACGTAGCCCCCGGTCTCGATCTGCGGGCCGGCCCCGGGGCGCCAGGCGAGCGCGAGGCCCCGTTCTCCGCGTTCGGCGAGGTCGCGATAGACGGCCATCACCCGTTCCCGGCGCGCCGGGTCCAGCGCCAGCGTCTTGCCGTCGACGAGGATCGAGTCACACATCTGGAGCACGACCTCGGGCGCCCCCTTCACGCAGGCTTCGCAGTCGGCGCGTTCGGCTTCGCGGTGCACCGTCACCATGTACTTGAGGGCGGAATCGAAGGGCTGCTCGGCCACGCGCCGGTAGCGGGCGAGCGTCTCCAGCGGCTCCTGCTCGTTCGCGTACACGAGCAAGGCTCCCTCGGTGGGATCTCCCGAGAACCCGTCGGGGCCGAGGTGGGCGTTGTTGCACAGCGCCATCACCCGGTGGGCGATGGGGAAATCCGGGTGCTCGCGGACGCGGTGATCGGCGTTGCCGAACTCTCTGCCGTTGACGCAGAGCGTGTTCACACTGAGCCGGTTCTGGGTGAGGGTTCCGGTCTTGTCGGTGCAGAGCACACTCGTGCTGCCGAGCGTCTCCACGCTCTCGAGGTTCTTGATCAGCGCGTTCTTGCGCGCCATCCGCTTGCTCGCCATCGTGAGCGCCAGCGTCACGGTCGGAAGCAGGCCCTCGGGGACGTTGGCGACGATGATGCCGATCGCGAAGATCAGGCTCCCCAGCGCCCCCTTTCCGATCGCGACGCTCACCGCGAAGAAGAGCACGCCCAGAAAGATCGCGATCGAGCTGATTACGCGGATGAAGTGGTGGAGCTCCTTGCGGATCGGCGTCTCGACCTCTTCGGTCTCCTTGGTGAGCTGCACGATCGTGCCGATCTGGGTCGTCATCCCCGTGGAGCAGACCAGGACCTTGCCGTCTCCGCTCTGCACCAACGTGCCCGAGAAGACCGCGTTCCGCGCCTGGAGCAGCGTGTCGGCCCGCGCCTCGGCGGACAGCGCCTGGGGCTCGCTCTCCCCCGTGAGGCTGCTCAGATCGACGTGCAGGCGATTCTGCTCGAGGAGACGGCCGTCGGCGGGAACGCGGTCGCCCTCGTAGAGCAGGACGACGTCGCCCGGCACCAGCTCCCGCGCGTCGACCTCGCGGGGCCTCCCGTCGCGCAAGGCCACCACCGTCGCTGGAAGCATCCGTTGAAAGCTCTCCAGGATCTTTTCGCTCTGGCGCTCCTGGAGGTAGGTGAAGAGCGCGTTGAGGAGCACCACACCGACCAGGGCGCAGGCGATGTAGAGGTTGCCCTGGCCGGGGTCGAGGCGTTCGGCCAGAAGCGCGAGCGCGCCCCCCACCAGGAGCAGGATCGCAAAGAAGTTTCGGAACTGGCGCAGGAACTTGAGCAGCTCCGGCGTCTTCTCGCGGACCCGCAGCTGGTTGGGGCCGACGCGCTCGAGACGCCGAGCGACCTCGTCCGCCGCGAGCCCGTCGGGTCCGCTGTCCAGGCGCTCGAACAGCTCGTCGAGCGGGGCCTGGTGGTAGTGAGGCGGCGCTTCGAGACCGGGCGACGACACGGCTCGCTGTTGGATAGCGTTCAGACGCCGTGTTCACCATCGATCTCGACACCACCCCGGCCGGCGGGGCGGGGCCGCTAGTCCCGGGCCTCGGTCGACGACTCCGCGACGGTGGCAGCCTGCTCGCGCACCACCTGGAGCGAGAGCAGCGATTCCCGAAACAGCTGGGTGGCCGAGAACACGATGGCGCCGATGCCGGCGATCGTGAGCCCACCCACCACCCAGAGCGCCTGAGGACGCCAGAGGTTGAGGACTCCGCCGAGCACGCTCCCGAGCGCGAAGAGGCCGACGCTCGCGTAGAGGCTCGAGAGCGCGTCGCGGTAGAGCCGCGCGCGCACCACCAGCGAACGCGCGACGATCTCCGCGTGGTGGTCGGGGTGGTCGAGGAGCCGGTGAAACTCCGCTTGGATCTGCCCAAAGCGATGCGCGGTCGATACCGTGAGCAGCGCCACTCCGGGGAGCAGCAGGATCGGTGTGAGCCAGACTTCGGTCGC
>CAJIBI010000329.1_pt1 | contig 11252 bp, 13 predicted proteins | sample 9199321 | NCBI WGS metagenome assembly CAJIBI01 (sample SAMEA7708294, study PRJEB35096) | sediment metagenome | biome: marine neritic benthic zone biome [ENVO:01000025]; feature: sediment [ENVO:00002007]; material: shallow marine sediment [ENVO:03000034] sea grass bed [ENVO_01000059] ... | reverse complement strand
GGTAGGCGCGGGCATCCCCCCCGATCTCCACTCCGAACACAATGTGATCGTCCCCGAGGTACTCCGCTTCCGCGGCCGGGATCATTGCCGGGCGGTCGAGCGGTGGGATCCCGTCGCGCCGCACCCCGCCCCAGCGAATCTCGTCGAGGCGGATTCGCGCCCCGTCCCCATCCGCTCCCTCGAAATACGAAGCGAAGCGAGGGTCGATTTGGCGGTACAACGCGGCTTTGAACCGGGCGTACTCGGGATGAAAGATCGGTGGCTGGGCCCACAGCCATCGGTAGGCGCGGTCGAAGTCCCCGCCGAAGTCGACCTTGGCGACTCCGGACAAACGGTCCATGAGCTCGGCGCGGTGTTGGCTATAGCGTGCCGCTTCGATCACGATCGACGCGTAGGTCGGCTGCCAGGCGGCGAAGATCCCGTCGATCGTGTCGCCACCGACGGCGGGATCGGGGTGGAAGAGCTCGAGGAAACGATCGATCGGGAGCCACTGGGCAGCGGGAGCCGGCTCTGCGGAGCTTCGCGGCGCGTCGCCGCATGCGGCGACGCCCACCCCCGTCCACACCAGCACCGAGAGCGCTTGGAGCACCCGAAGCGTGCGGGGGCCTCCTGCCCCGCGCGCGCGCCACGGCGTCGCTACGAAAGGCTCCACTCGTCCTCCTCGAGGCGACGAAACGCTTCGAGGCACAGGAACTGTGCGACCAACGCCGCATCCTCTTCGCTCTCCAAGACCTCCCGTGCGCGCCGATACAGGTCGCCGAGGTGGCTCCTCACAAAAAGTTCGTAGCGGCTCATCGCGGTCCTCCATGCGCCCGTGCTGCGGGCGCTGGAAATCCGTACGTCGGGAAGCGCCGTTGTGTTGCAAAAAAAGAACGGATCGCAGACGTAGCCTATGTCTCAAGCCAAAAGCGCAGCCGGACTATGCGTGCAGCCATGGGCGGCGCATCACGCTGTACCAGCGGACCCGGGCAAGGTGACGAACTCGTGACGGGCGGGATGTGGCGTTGAGCGCGTCGGAACCTTTTCGAACGCGGGCGCGAGTTTGGCGCGCTCAATCATTTGCACCCGCGCGCCGATGGGCTGACTCGGGCACTGCGCGGCGCCCCTTCGCGTTTGGCACAAGGGGTGCAGCGCCCGGGGAGCGAGAACCCGCGCGCCCAAGAGATCGAGAAAACCCGCCGCCATGTACGACAAAGCGAGAGACGCCATGCGACGCGCGATCCATCCCGGTCCCCTGCGCTGGGGCGTCTGCGTGCTCGCCTCGATCGCGCTGCATGCCGCGATCCTGCTCGCGATGAGCTCCGTGGAATCCGAGCCGCTCCCGCCCGCGACGGCCGCAATCGACGCCGTAGGCGGCGCGGGCTTGCGCTTCGCCCGCGCGGTCGAGGCGCGGGCGCACCGATCGGCCGCAGCCGCCGCCGAGAAGCGCTGGGCGCTCCCACAGAACCGCTATCACCCGGCCTCCGACGGCACCCAGCGAAGCCTCTCGAGTGTGGTCCCGCAGCGCACCAGTCGCGCCTATATCCTCGATTTGGCCAAGGGAAAGAGCCCCCTCGAGTGCTTTGTGTCCAATGGCTTCGAGGTCCGCCGCTTGGATTGGGGGACGCCCCACCTCGAAGAGCTCGCCGTTGGATTCGAGGCGTACGCGTTTGGCCCGATGCCGGCTTGGATCGACAACGTCGTCCGAGCCACCGGCGGGATGGAAATCTCGATCGTCGGAGTTTGTGTGGTCGGCGCGCTAGCGCCCGGCTACGCGACGAACCACCACCCGGGTTCGCTCACCGATCTCGTCTGCTTCGCGAGCCCAGTCAATCCTTCGCCCACCCTCACACCCACACGTACCGCGTCAGAGCGGCGCGGCGAAGCTCGGCTCGCCAAAAAGCTCGGCGACCGGCGGCGCAGCGGTTGAGCGCCGAGACGTTCCGGCCGCTCTGACCCGTCCCGGTCGTGGTAGCTTCGAGGCATGGAATCCGCCGCGCGGGTGCTCATCATCGCGGGGCTGTGCTTGGCCGCCGTCGGTGCCCTTCTGCACTTCGCGCCGTCGGTTCCGTGGCTCGGCAAGCTACCCGGTGATCTCCGGATCGAACGACCGGGCTTTCGCCTGTTCGTTCCGATCACCACCTGCCTGGTGATCAGCGCGGCCCTAAACGCCCTGATCTGGCTCGCCTCGAAGCTTCGCTAGCACCCGGGCGCCACCGCTCCCGGGTCCGATACGCTCCCGCGCAACCCGGAGGACCCATCGCGTGCTCTCTTACGCCGAGTCACCCTACCCCGTACGCGCCGACCTCGAAGAGACCCACCAGCGGGTGTGGGAGAGCCTGGCGCGCCCGGGCAGCTGGTGGACCGCGGCGGAGCGCATCGAGATCGCCCGGGAGGCGCGGCGGGCGCGGGCGGCGACGGGCCTGGCGCCCGCACCGGGCCCCTCCGCAACCCAGTTGTCCGAGGCGGCTCGCGAGGTCGCACAGCGGGTCGGCGGGCACCCGGTCACCCTCGAGCGGAGCTGGTACGACAGCATCGTGCCCGATCGGCTGAGCGACGCCCACTATGTAGAGGCCGTGGGCGTCGTCGTCCGGACGGTGAGCGTCGACGTGTTTTGCCGCGGCCTCGGGATTCCGCTCCACGACTATCCTCAGCCCGAGGCCGGCGCTCCCAGCGAGGAGCGCCCGAAAACCGCGCGGGTCGACGACGCATGGGTTCCGATGATCCCCAACGGACCGGATGGCGGGGAAGAAGCGAAAGCCACCTTTGGCGGACAAAACGCCAACGTGATTCGCGCGCTCAGCCTGGTCCCCGCGGAGGTCCACGGCATCTTGGACGTCGGCGACCACCAGTACATCCGCGGGCCCCGGGTGCTCGATGCGAAGTTCGAGCCGGGCCACGGGATCTCACGTGCCCAGATCGAGCTGATCGCAGGGAGAATCTCGGCGATCAACGAGTGCTTCTACTGAACGAGCTACCACTCCATGCTGCTCCGGGCGAGCGGCGAGCACCAGGGCCTCGAATACGACCTCCGCGCGGTCTCCAAGCAGGGCTTTGCCAGCGGTGTCGAGCACGGCGATCTATTGATCGAATTCGCGGATGCCGTGATGAGCGCCGGCACGGAACGGCTCGACAGGGCGCGCGTCGCGGTCCACGACACGATCGGGAGCAGGGCGCTGGTCGAGTGCGCCGCGGTCGCCGCGAACTTCAACCAGATGGTCCGGATCGCCGATTCGACGGGGATCCCGATCGACACGATGGCGCTGGGGATGACGGCACCAACCCGCGAGACCCTCGACATCAATCACTTCAAGTCGGCGCAGAACACCCTGGGAAGCTGACCCGCATCGGCCTCAGACCGGTTCCGCGGGCGCGCTCGGCAGCTGGCCCAAGGCTCGCTCGAGATCCGCGTCGCTGAGCTCGCGATCGATGAGCTTGCCGGCCAGGTGGTTCTGATACGCGGCCAGGTCGAAGTGTCCGTGGCCAGAGAGGTTGAAGACAATGCAGGCTTCGTCGCCGGTTTCGCGGCAGCGCTCGGCTTCCTCGACCGCCGCGCGGATCGCGTGCGCCGTTTCCGGCGCGGGCAGAATGCCTTCAAAGCGGGCGAAGAGCAGAGCGGCGTCAAAGATCTCACGTTGCGGGTAGGCGCGCGCCTCGAGGGCGCCCCGCTTTCGCAGCCAGGAGACGAGCGAACTCATGCCGTGATAGCGAAGCCCGCCGGCGTGGATGCCCGGCGGCACGAAGGCGTGCCCCAAGGTGTACATGGGCGTCAACGGCGTGAGCCCTTCGGTGTCGCCGTAGTCGTAGGCAAAGCGCCCGCGGGTCAGGGTGGGACAGGCCGTCGGCTCCGCGGCGACCAGGCGCGGCCCGTGGCCCGCGAGGATGTCGGCGACAAAGGGGAACGCAAAGCCGGCGAAGTTGGAGCCGCCCCCGGCGCACCCCACCAGCACATCGGGGGTCTCACCGGCGAGGGCGAGCTGTTTTTGGAGCTCGAGGCCCACCACGGTCTGATGCAGACACACGTGGTTGAGGACGCTTCCCAGGGCGTAGTGGGTGTCGTCGCGACCCGCCGCGACCTCCACCGCCTCGCTGATCGCGATGCCGAGCGAGCCGGTCGAGTCGGGGTCGTCGGCGAGGATCTTGCGCCCGGCGGCCGTCTCCTGTGACGGGGAGGCCACCACCCGCGCGCCCCAGGTTTCCATCAGCGTGCGGCGGTAGGGCTTTTGCTCGTAGCTCACCCGCACCATGTAGACGTCGCACTCGAGACCAAAGAGCTGGGACGCAAACGCGAGGCTCGTGCCCCACTGGCCTGCGCCGGTTTCGGTGGAGAGCCGCCGGATCCCCGCTTCGGCGTTGAAGTAGGCCTGGGCGACGGCGGAGTTGGGTTTGTGAGAGCCCGCCGGGCTCACCGCCTCGTTCTTGTAGTAGATCCGCGCCGGGGTGCGCAGCTCGCGCTCGAGATGAAGCGCCCGCACCAGCGGGGTCGGGCGCCAGATCGAGAGCTTGTCGCGCACCTCATCCGGAATTGCGATCCAGCGCTCGAGCGACACCTCTTGCGCGATCAAGCTCGCGGGGAAGAGCGGCGCGAGGTCGTCGGGCGTTACCGGTTGGCCGGTGCCCGGGTGCAGATAGGGCGCCGGCGGCTCGGGGAGATCGGCGCGGAGGTTGTACCAGACTTCGGGCAGCTCCGCGCTACCCAGAACGATCTGTCGCTCTTCCATCCTAAGAGAGTAGGTCGCTCGGGCGGCCTTTCGTAGGCTTCGGTCGGCCCGGTTAGCCTTCCCGTGTGGAAAGCCATCGACGTCCGTTGCTGGGCCTCGTGCCCTTCTTTCTCGCCGTTGCCGCCGTCGCCGCCACAGGTGCCTGGTTTCAGCCGGGGGCCTGGTACGCGGGTCTCGAGCTGCCCCCGTGGACGCCGCCGGACTGGGTGTTCGCGCCGGTGTGGTCGGTGCTCTACGTCGCGATCGCCGTGGCCGGCTGGCTCCTTTGGACCACGCCGGGCGCGACCACGGGACGCCTCCTGTGGGTGCTCCAGCTGGTACTCAACGGCCTCTGGTCCTGGCTGTTTTTCGGTCTGCACTGGACGGGCGTCGCGCTGGTCGACCTGGGCGCCCTGACGATCGCGATCGCCGTGCTCCTGCTGTGGGCGTGGGACTCGTGTCGCGCGGTGGTCTGGCTCCTGGGCCCCTATCTGATCTGGGTCCTCTACGCCAAGAGCCTGAACGTCGGGATACTCTTGCTCAACGCGGGCTGAACGCGGTGCCGCCCCGTGCTCGCGGCGCGCAGCGCTTGCGCGGGCCGCCGCACAGGTCATACCATCGCCGCCGATGTCGGTCGTTGCTCGCGCCGCACTCGCGCTCTGCGCTGCGCTGTATCTCGCGGCGGTCATCCTGCCCTGCCCACCGAGCGCAATCGCCGACGGGCCCCGCGGAGGCGACCGCGACGCCTCCCTCAGCATCTATTGCCCCTGTCACGCCACCGACGCCACGCCAAACGGCGGTGTCGGTGCGGACTGGCAGGGGCCGCGAAGCGCGGGCGCGGGCGCGCTCCCTACGGCCGCGCTGTCCCCTCCCCCGCCGCTTCGAACCGCCGTTCCCAGCCGGGGTATCGCGCCCCCCCCACCCATCCCGATCGCGTAGCTCCCGTTTTCGCTGACCGCCGTTGTGTGGAACGACGGCGCGCGCCGCGAGTTCGCGCCGTGGGAGCAATCGATGAAACGATGGATGCGCGCGCTGGTGTTCGCGTGGCTTGGCCTCACCGCCGGCGCTGCGACCGCCGACCGCGAGACCTTTGGAATCGTCGGGCGGCCCGACGGCCACGCCCCGATTTCTGTCATGGGCGAACACGTCCACCACAAGGGCGAATGGATGGTGTCCTACCGCTTCATGTTCATGGACATGGATGGCAATCGTGACAGCACCAGCCGTTTGGGGGTGCGCGAGGTGCTCGGCGAGTACCCGGTCTCGCCCACCAAGATGGATATGGAGATGCACATGCTCGGGGTGATGTACGGTGTGACCGACCGCGTCACCGTGATGGCGATGATGCCCTTTGCCCGCCTCGACATGGATCACCGCACCCGCATGGGCGTGCGATTTCGCACGCGCAGCAACGGGATCGGCGACCTCAAGCTCACCGGGCTGGTCCGGGTGTGGGAGCGCGCGACCGTGGCCTTGTCCCAGAGCGTGCGTCTGAACGCGGGCCTCTCGGTGCCCACGGGTAACTACCACAACCGCGACGCCACCCCGGCCGGAAATGTCCGCCTCCCCTACCCCATGCAAATCGGATCGGGCACGACCGACTTGCTCCCGGGCATCACCTACACGGCGAAGACCCCCAACTGGTCGGGTGGCGCGCAGCTCATGGGCGTGATCCGGCTCGGCCGCAACAGCCGCAACTACAGCAAGGGCGACGGCATCCAGGTGCAGGGGTGGATCGCGCGTCGGCTCACCCGCTGGCTGTCTACGTCGTTTCGCACCGCGTTCGTGCGCCAGGGCAACTACGACGGCCGTGACAAAGACCTGAATCCCGCCGTCGTCCCGACGGCCGACCCCCGGCGGCGCGGCTTCAATCGCGTCGAGCTCGGCGTCGGCCTCAACTTCATCGTCCCGAGCGGCGTCTTGGCCGGGAACCGGTTTGCGGTGGAGTTCGGTTACCCCGCGTGGCAAAAGCTCCAGGGGCCGCAGCTTGAAAGCGACTGGACGATCACCGCCGGGTGGCAGCTCGCGTTTGGCGGCACGCACTAGCCCCGGAGCGTCTCAGCCGCGAAGAAAGCGGAGCTGAACCCAGCGCCGAAACAGCCGAACGGAGCGCCTGAGGTCGCGAAGCGACCAGCGCACGCGCTCCCCAAAACGCAGCGGCCCCTGCGTCGCCTCGCGGTAGCCGCGCCAGAGCGAGTAACCCGTGCATTCGGGCAGGCGGGCGTAGTCGGGATGGGCGTAACGGCCGGTGCGCTCGCCGACGGCGGCCCAGAGAGAGGCGAAGAGCGAAAAGAGCGGCCCCTCGCAGAACCAGGACGGGCTCGGGCTTTTCGCGCCCATCCAGTGGATCAGGTGAAAGTCGTAGGCGTCGCGTTTCACGTCCTCGAGGTGGACCTGCAGCGCATCGGCGCCCGGCCGAAAGATCAGCTCGGGCTCGAGTGGGTGGAGCGGGACCGATCGCTTGGCGACGAGATAGTTCATGCGACCCTGGTCGTAGAAGAAGAGATCGCGCGACTCCCAGCTCCATTCCTTTCGCAACACTTCGTGGTAGAACTTGCGCTCCGCCTCGTGGAGGCCGACGAGGTCCGACTCCCGAATCACACCGCGGCGGCTCACGAACGCGCCCGTGTTGAACGGTTGGATCGCGTAGAAGTCGTGGTCGGGGTCAAACGCTTCGAGCGGCCCGCGCCCCACCTCGCTCGGCACCAGCGCGCGCCACGCCGCGTGGTGGGGATGGCGGGGGTCGCGCACCACCGACTGCCACTCCGCGTCGTCTCTCCAGGGTTGGACGAGGAGAAAATCCCCGTCGTAGCCAAGCGCCCGTTCCGCCAGCGCGTCGAGCGACTTCACACAGATCATGTCGGCGTCGAGAAAGAGAAAGGTGTCGAAGGGCCCGTCGAAGGCCCAAAAGCTCCGATCTTTGTGGCCCAGCTCGCGCCAAAAGCCCGCTGGGGTGGGCATGATCGGGACGTCGAAAGGATGGTTGTCGTATTCGAAATCATCCCCGGGGATGATCACGATCGGGATCTCGGGGCTGACCTCCTGGATGCTGCGGACGAGGATCGAGGCCAGGTGGACGTCGCCCGGATAGGTCTGGACATAGATCCCGAAATCGCGCGCTTGCATCCACGAGCCCTCGGAGCGAGACGAGTCGGCGGGGCGGAAACCGCGCGGCAGCCTAGCGGGGTCTCCGAACTACTGGCCAGGGGGCCTCGCGACACAGCGCCGCCGCGATCGCCTCGCCGGCTACCCGGTGCCCGTGTTCGTTCCAGTGTCCTCCGCAAGGGACCGCGTTGTCGAAGCCATGGACGCAGGTCCCGTACCGCTCGGCCCATGCGCGCAGCGGCGGCGCGAGCATCAGAAACGGGATCGACTCGGCGTGGGCGAGGGCCTCGATCCGGCGGTCCGGGTAGTAGAGGTCGTCGGCACCCACCGCTTGCGCGAAGCGCTCGCGCTCCGCGGGGTCGGGATGGACCTGGGAGGAGTTGCTCAATGTCACCACGGCGAGCCGGGCGCCTCGCTCGCGCACCTCGCCGTCCATCTGGCGAATCAGGTCTTCGGTCACCTGCCACGCCTCCTGCCAGTCCGGGTCCGTGGGTGCCGTGTAGACGCGGTCGTCGAGACCCAGCTCGCCCCGCGCACTTGCCGTCGCCGGCGAGGCGCGGGCGAGCTTGGCGCGCCGCTTCCACGCCTTGCGGAGCGCCGCACCCACTTGCCAGAGACGCGAATGCAGATGCACCGCATCGCACGCGCGTCCCACGGCGCTGGTCCCAACCCGGTAGGAGCGCTTTTCGGTGTAGCGCCGGTCGAGCCTCAAGGTGCCGTCTTGGCGATAGAAATAGGGACGGTTTCCACCCTGCAGTGCCCGCGAATTGTTGCGGACGTCGTTTCCGGTGAGAAAGGCCAAGAGCACGAGATCGGGGTCGTAGCGCCATGCTTTGTGGCGCAGGGCGAGGAGCTCCTGCGCGGTCCCGTAGCCCGAGACGCCGAAATTGATCACCTCGACCTTCCGGCCCTCGAGCCCGGCGCACTCTGAGAGCTCGCGCTCGAGCGTTGCCCAGAAGGTCTGCTCGAGCGGGACCTGAAACGCCTCCGCATAGGAATCGCCCAACACCGCGATTCGCAGGGTGCCCGGCGGTTTTGCAAAGGTGTGCTCCCGGTCGCGGAGCCCGTCCGAATTGATGCGAACAAAGGTCTCGCCCTCTTCGGTCCACCATCCGGCCGCGCCGGGCATGTGGGTGTTGCCCACGATCGCGGCCTCCCGGTAAAACGGCGGATACGCGACGCCGAGCAGGCGGAGCATTCCCTCCGCCAACGCAATGCCGAGCCCGAGTGCGACAGCCGCGCGCCCGGCTCGGCGAAGCAACCCTGCGTTCACGACCCTCCCGTCCTCCCTGGGCGTTGGATTCAACCGATGGAGCGGTCGATGAACCTTAGGACGGTCCGAGACGTCGGAGCAAAGCGCGGACCGGCTGAAGCCGGGCTGCGCCGGCACGATGTCGCGCGTTACGTTGCGCCGTGTTGGGAGGACCGCCAGATGCGACAGCTCCTGATCGCCCTGTGGGTGTTTGGCCTTGCGGCCCCGGCCCAATCCGAGTGGGCCACCACCCGTGTCTCGATTCACATGGGGCCCTGGGGGTCCTCGACGGACCCTGTGGTGGGCCATCTCGACCGCGGGGACGAGGTCCGGGTGCAAGAAGAGCTGCAGGGATGGGCGCGGATCTCCGGCTATCAGTCAGCCAAAGACGTCGGGCTCAAAGGCCGCCGCAAGGTGGCGAAATGGGTGCAAGCGCGTCACCTCACCACCGACCAGCCGACTCCGCTGCCCACGGCGTGCGAGCACCCCGACATCGCCCCGAACGCGCTCCCGATGGGTGGCCCGGGACGGGGGATCACCGTCAAAGAGGCCGACATTCTGTGTCGCGGCGCCATCCACATGCTCGAGACCGGGCGCTGCCAACGCGTCGAATATGGCGAGAAGAGCATGAGTCGCCCCGGTTCCTATTTCGTCAACTGCGGCGGCCCCAACATCTTTTTCACCGCCGACGAGGTTCCGCGGCCCGGAGCACCGCCGGGCCCCTAGAACGGAAAGACGAGCGGCACGACGAGGAGCACGGTGGCCCAGGTCAAGCGCGGGGCCCCGCGGGGTCTGTGCGCGGATCGGCACTCCTCGACAAGAGACCGAGCTTGGATTACTCCGATGCCGCGCCCGCAACAAAAAGGAAACGGATATGCTTCGCTCGTCTCTGCTGTGGATCGGTCTGTTGTCGGTACCGGTCTGGCTCGGCTGCACGGCCAAGCCCCTCCCGCCGAAAACCCCGATCGCGGTACAGCCCGCTCCCGCACCGAGAGGTGAGTGGCGGACCACCGAGCAAGTGATCGTCATCACCGACGCTTCGGGCACGATGTACGCCGCGGAGACCTTCCCGGAGGCCAAAGCCCTCACGCAAAGCTTTATCGCCGCGATGCCCGATGCCCGGCAGCGCGCGGCGACGCCGCGTTATGAAGCCGGGGTGGTCGGCTTTGGCGGCAAGGATCGCGTGACCGCGCCGGTCGCCTCCTTCGATCGGCAAACCCTCGCGACGACCGCCGACCAAATCGAGATCATGGGCTCGATCGACGGGCGCGGCGGCGAGACACCGCTCTATATGGTGTTCGAGGAGGTGGCGGACTCGATCGCGCCCGATTCGCGGCGCACGGCGATCGTGATCTTTTCGGACGGCATCGCCGACTTCCCGGAGGTGACCCTCGCCAGCGCCGAGGCCCTCGCCAAGAGCAAAGGCAATCTCTGCTACCACGGCGTCCAGGTCGGCGACGACCCGGAAGGCACGGCATTTCTGCAGCGCCTGGTCGGGCTCACCCCATGCGGGAGCTTCCGGTCGGCCTCCACCCTGAGCGACGCCGGGAACATCGGACAGTTCTCGCGCGTCGTGTTCATGGAATCCGCCCCGCCGCTTCCCGCGGTCTCGGCCCCGCCCCCGACTGGCGCCGACCCGTGCAAGATCCGGGTCTCGTTTGGCGGCGTGAACTTCGACTTCAACAAGGCGAGCCTTCGTCCCGAAGCCGGACCGGTGCTCGAAAAGTGGTCGGAGCGACTCTCCGAGTGCCCGAGCGTCGCGCTGCAAATCGAAGGAAACACCGACAGCACTGGGCCCGAGGTTTACAACATGGGCCTTTCGGAGCGCCGCGCCCTCACGGTGCGTGACTATCTCGTGGGCGAAGGCATCGGCGCGGATCGGCTCAATCCGGTGGGTCGCGGCGAGAACTACCCGGTCGCCACCAACTCGACGCCGGAGGGCCGCGCCGAAAACCGCCGCGTGGAGATCATCGCCCAGTAGCGAGCGGCGGCGAGGCCGCAGCCACCCCAACAGCGTCGACGCGTCTGGCCCGGCCCGCCGGGCCGGGCGTCGTCTCCCCATGGCAACAAAGCCGCGACACGCATGCTGTCCTCCGCTTCCAACACCCTCTCGCCGGCCGCGATCGCCGCGATCGAACACCCGAGCGGCGTCCTCCACAACGTCGATCGCGCTCGAATCCTGTGCATGCTGGACATCGTGACCTTCCACGCCTCGT
>CAJIBI010000433.1_pt1 | contig 11334 bp, 10 predicted proteins | sample 9199321 | NCBI WGS metagenome assembly CAJIBI01 (sample SAMEA7708294, study PRJEB35096) | sediment metagenome | biome: marine neritic benthic zone biome [ENVO:01000025]; feature: sediment [ENVO:00002007]; material: shallow marine sediment [ENVO:03000034] sea grass bed [ENVO_01000059] ... | reverse complement strand
GGCCCGGGCCATGTGCCGATGCATATGATCCAGGAGAACATGACCAAGCAGCTCGAGTGGTGCGGCGAAGCGCCCTTCTACACGCTGGGCCCGCTCACCACCGATATTGCCCCCGGATATGACCACATCACCTCGGCCATCGGCGCCGCGATGATCGGCTGGTACGGAACCGCGATGCTCTGCTACGTCACACCCAAAGAGCACCTGGGTCTCCCCGACCGCGACGACGTCAAGGCCGGGGTGATCGCCTACAAGATCGCCGCTCACGCCGCCGATCTGGCCAAGGGCCACCCCGGCGCCCAGATCCGCGACAACGCGATCTCCAAGGCGCGCTTCGAGTTTCGCTGGGAGGACCAGTTCAACCTCTCGCTCGACCCGGAGACCGCGCGTCGCCTACACGACGCCACGCTCCCGGCCGACGCCCACAAGGTTGCCCACTTCTGCTCGATGTGCGGGCCGAAGTTCTGCAGCATGGAGATCACCCAGCAGATCCGGGACTTCGCGCAGGAGCGGGAGGACGAGGCCACCGCGCGCGAGCGCGGGATGAAGGAGAAGAGCCGCGAGTTCCGGGACCGCGGCGCCGAGATCTATTCGCGCCTCTAGCGCTCGCTACGGTCGGGCGTGGACCAGCACGCGGGTATCGTCGCCGAACAGGACCCGCATCTTGGTCGGACCCGAGGCGCCCTGCACGATGCCCACCCCGAGACTCGGGTGGTCGATGCGGTCCCCCGGATAATAGACCTCGTGCATCCCGTAGGCGCGGATCGGACGCTCGAGGTCCGCCTCGACAACGACATTTTCCGGGGCCGTCTTTGCCTTCGGGCGCGTTTTGGGCTTGGGCTTGATCCGGCCGGCGAACTCATCCCAGGCCTCGAGTAGACGCGCCGGCTCGTTGAGCGCGGGCCACTCGTCCTCGCCGGTCACGACGACCGGATTGCCCCGGAGCCGAAGCGCCAGATAGGAGACCGGCGTGGCCGCGGCCTCGCCGATTTCGCCCGCCAGGCGGTCCATCTGCTGGATCCAGGCCGCACCTTTTTGCGATTCGCGTTTGCGGCACAGCTCCCAGTAGCGCGGGGTACCGAGGACGATGAGTTCGGGGCGGAGATCGAGATTGATCTCGCGGCGGGTGCGGCCCTCGAGCTCGGCGGCGATGGCATCGCGGTTGGCATGGACGATCGCGCAGTGAGCCAGCGTCTGGAGGAGCGCGCGCAACGGTGTGTCTCCGGTCCGCGTCCGCCGCGCCTCGGCTTCGACGTACTTGACGTCGATCACCACGAGTCGTCCGTTCTCGGCGACACCCAGCAGCGCCACCTTGCCCACTCCGTGGTTGGGGTCGTCCGGATTGCTGCGTTCGGGCGACTTGGCCTGCAGCGGCAACAGGTATTCGACGAGCGCGATCGAGCCACCGTCGGCGCCGGCGGCGCCTTCTGGCCGCTCGAGGGGCGAGTCGTCGCCGTGGCGGCGGCAAAGGGCGGCCAGCAGCAACTCCTCTTCCTTGGCCCGTTTTGGCGCTTTGGCGCGGGTGGGGCAGTAGCGTTTGCCGCCGTCGCCGCGGCGAGGTGCGTTGCGCTCCTCGCTTTCGTAGTCCGCGTTGAGGGCTTCACCGCTCATGCCCGCGGCGGCCTCGCGAAAACCGCGGGACTGCCGCACCACCGCATCACGGGTTCTCTCGATCAAGGGATGGACGCTCAATGGCTCCCCTCTCGCCCTGCCTTCGCGCTCGCTACGACAGGTGTTTGCCCAAAAACGTGATCGCCTCGTCGAGCGACGCGCGGCCCCGCGGCACGGCACCCATCATCAACCAGGGGTCGTGAACCACGCTCGGGATCATGGTGTAAGCGGTCTCGACGCCGGCCTGCGCGAGGCGGTCCGCATAGGCCGCTCCCTCGTCGCGAAGCGGATCGTACTCCGCCGTCTGCACCAGGGCCGGCGGCAGGCCCGCCAGGTTCTCTTCGCGAAGGGGCGACGCGAGGGGATTCGCACCGTCACCGCCGGAGCTCAAGTAGTGGCCCCAGAACCACTCCATCAGCTCCCGCGTCAGAAAATATCCCTCGCCGTTCTCCCGATAGCTCTCGGTCTCGAAGCCGTGATTGGTAACCGGGCAGTGCAGCACCTGGGCGACCAGGGCCGGCCCTCCGCGCTGGCGCGAGAGGAGCGTCATCGCGGCACTGAGGTTTGCCCCGGCGCTGTCCCCACCGACTCCAATGTGGGTCGGCGCGCTCCCCAACCCACCCGCGCCGATCCATTTGAGGACTGCATAGCTGTCCTCCACGGCGGCGGGAAAACGCGCTTCGGGCGCGCGGCGATAGTGGACGGCGACCACCGGACAATGAAGCCCGTTCGCAAAAGCGCGACAAATGGGGTCGTGGCTGTCGAGATCCATGATCACCCAGCCCCCGCCGTGGATGTAGTAGAACACGGATTCCGCGTGTTCGGCACCACCCGGCCGATAGACGCGGATCGGGATCGGCCCCGCCGCGCCGGCGACTTCGAGATCTTCCACCTGGGCGACGTCTTCCGGTGCCCCCTGCAAATCCACGAGCCCTGCAAATGCGCCCCGCGCCATGTCAGGGCTGGTCTCGGCGAGCGGCGGCGCCCCCGCCTCTTCCATCTGCTTCAAAATCGCAGCGACTTCCGGGTCGAGCGGCATCGAACCGTCTCCTCTCGTGGCCAGGTGGGCGTCGAAGTCATCATCCTAGGCCGACTTTTGGCCGCCGGGAAGCGGCTGTGGGCGTCGGTTATCCCGTCGTGCGCACTTTTGGTTGGTCGACCAGCAGGGACACCGGGAGATCGACCAGACGCGCCCGGAGGAATTCGCCCAGGCTTTTGGCCTGCGCGTCGAAGCGGGTCGTGCTGGCGACGCCCTCGCCGAGCAGGCCCACCACGACGAAATTGAGGGCCCTGAGATTGGGCAGCTCGTAGCGGCGAACCTCCAGGCCCGCCGCCTCCGGCAGGAGCTCGCGGAATCGCTCGACGCTGAGGTTCGCGGCAAGCCAGCCGTAGCCGGCGTCGCTGCGGGCCCACACACCCACGTTGGCGTTGCCGCCCTTGTCGCCGGAACGCGCTCCGTAGATCGTCCCGAGCGGCACGTGCACGGTCTCGCCGGTGGGCACCGCGGGAACCTCGCGTTGCGCGGGCTCGACCGAGACGGATGTGTCGGGTGCCGGCGTGTGATCGATTTCGGTGGCGTGGCCATCGGCGTCGACCGCGAGGTGGTGAACACACGTTGCGGGGACGGTGGTGGGCCAATACACCCCAAATTCGCGCTCCCCGCCGGGTGGCGTCGTGGTGTAGATGCCCGGGTAGCTCGCGAGGAGCATCTCGGTGACTTTATTCGAAAAGGCGCGCCCCACCTTGCGCGGGTCGCCGTCCTTTACGGTCACCCGGAGCAGCGCGCTGGCCTCTTCGTTGTCGCGCGCTTCGGGTCGATCGCTGCGCACCAGCCGGAACTCGATCTCCTGAAAGCGTCCGGCGCCGCCGAGCTTGGCGAGCAGGGTCTCTTTTGCGAGCCGCGCTTTCGCCTCGATATCGAGGCCCGTGAGGACAAAGGTCATGGTGTTGCGGTAGCCACCGACGTAGTTGATGCACACCTTGAGGTCGTCGGGTCGCGGCTCGCCCCGAACCCCCGATACCCGCACGCGGTCGGGCCCGATGTCCTCGAGCTCGATGGTGTCAAAGCGTGCGATGACGTCGGGGTTTCGGTACGCCGGCTCGCCGATCTCGTAGAGCAGCTGGGCGGTGACGGTGCCGGTCGAGACGAGGCCGTCGCTGCCCCGGTGCTTGGTGACGACAAAACTCCCGTCCGATTCCATCTCGGCGATCGGGAAACCGGGGTTCATCAAGCTCGGAACTTCCTGGAAAAACGAGTAGTTGCCGCCTGTGGTCTGCGGACCGCACTCCAGGATGTGCCCCGCCACCACGGCGCTCGCGAGGCGGTCCCAGTCGTCGCGCGCCCAGCCAAAGCGCCACGCCGCTGGACCCACCACGACCGAGGCGTCCGTCACCCGCGGGCACACGACCACGTCGGCACCCCGGGCGAGCGCCTCGACGATGCCCCAGGCGCCGAGGTAGACGTTGGCGCTCACCGGCTCCGCCTCGAGCTCGGAGAGCGGGATGCCGCGGTCGAGGTGGGTGAGTTTGTGGCCCGCTGCCTGCAGCGCCGGCAGTTGGTCGAGCAGGTCGTCGCCGGCGATATGGGCGATGTGAGCGCGGAGACCGAGCTCTGCCGCCTGTTTGCGGAGCGCCTCGGCCATGCCCCCCGGATTGAGCCCCCCGGCGTTGGCGACGATGCGGACGCCCCGATCGAGAGCGGGCCCGAGGATCTGCTCCATTTGACGCAAAAACGTCACCGCGTACCCGGTGTCGGGGCTCTTGGCGCGCGCTTTGTGCAGGATCAACATCGTCAGCTCGGCGAGATAGTCGCCGGTCAGAAAATCGACCTCGCCGCCCTCGAGCATCTCCTTCGCCGCGCCCAGACGGTCGCCGTAGAAGCCGGAGATGTTGGCGATCCGCAGCGCCTCGCTCATTGCGGACCCTCCCTGAAGTAGTCCGGCTTGCCGGCCAGCCAAAGCTCTCCCCACAGCCGCAGGCCACCGTCGACGATCACGATCTCCCCGGTGATGAACTTCGCCGAGGACGCCGAGAGATAGACGCACGCCTCCGCGACATCCTGGACGTCACCAAACGCAAAGAGCGGATTGCTCGCGCGCATCGCCGCCTGCGCCTCGGGTGGATAGACGTTCATCCCCTCGGTGCTGATCGGACCCGGCTGCACCGCGTTCACGCGGATCTTGTGGGGCGCCCACTCGACGGCCAGGTTGCGCGTGAGGCTCTCGACGGCGGCGCGGGCGGCGACCGTGTGCGCCACCTGAAACATGCCGCGCTGCGGCACCACGATGTTCACGATCGCGCCGCCGTCGCCCCGTTTGGCGAAGAGCTGGGCCGCGCGCTGCATCATGTGCCAGGTGCCGTTCAGGTTGGTGTCGATCACCGCGTTCCAACCCTTGAGCGGGATGTCGAGACTCGGCTGCGGAAACTGGCACCCGCGTTGTTCACGACGACATCGAGGCGTTCAAAGCGCTCGGTCGCGGCGTCAAAAAGTGCCGCTACCTGCTCCGGGTCGCGGATGTTCATCGCGACCTCGAGCGCGTCGGAGCCCACCCGCCGGATCAGCTCTGCCGTGGCGGCGAGCTTTTCGGCCTTGCGGCCGCAGAGCACCAGCTTGGCGCCAAGCCGCGCAAAAAGCACCGCCGTGGCCTTGCCGAGGCCGGTCCCCGCCCCCGACACCAAGACCACCGCTCCGTCGAAGAGACCGTCGCGATACACCGTCGGCAGTGCGATCAGCTCTTCGTCGCTATAGCCGTAGGTCGGCCGGCCGGCGTCGGCGCTCAAAGCCGCAGCACCCCGTAGCGCGGCTCGCCGATCGGCGCGTTCAGCGAGGCGTTGATCGCGATCCCGAGCGCGTTGCGCGTGTCCACCGGGTCGATGATGCCGTCGTCCCAGAGCTGCGAGGTGGCGTAGTACGCCGAGGCCTCGCGTTCGTACGACTGGAGCAAGGGCGCGCGAATGGCTTCGACTTCCTCGTCGCTGAGCGAAGCGCCGTCCCGCTGGAGCTGCCGGATTTTTACGTCGGCCATGGTGTTGGCGGCCTGCTCGGCACCCATGATGCCAATCTGATGGTTGGGCCAGCTAAAGATAAAGCGCCCGTCGTAGGCGCGACCGCACATGCCGTAGTTCCCGGCGCCAAAGGAACCGTTGCACATCACCGTGAACTTCGGCACCTCGCTGCAGGCCTGCACCATGATCATTTTGGCGCCGTCTTTGCAGATGCCCTTGGCCTCGTAGTCCTTACCGACCATAAAGCCCGTGATGTTCTGCAAGAACACCAGCGGCGTCCCGTTCTGGTTGCAGAGCTCCATGAAGTGGGCGGCCTTGAGCGAGCTGTCGTTGAAGAGGACCCCGTTGTTGGCGAGGATCCCGACCTTGTGGCCCCAGATCCACGCGTACCCGCAAACCAAGGTCGTGCCGTAGTCGGGCTGGTATTCGTGGAAATAACTGCCGTCGACGATGCGCGCGATCACTTCGTGCATGTCGAACTGCACCTTTACGTCGCCCGGGATGACCCCGTAGAGCTCCTCGGGGTCGTAGTAGGGGTCTTCGGACACGCGCCGTTGACTGTTTGACTTTTCAGCGATCGACCACTGGGAGACGATCTCGCGCCCGATCAGAATCGCCTCCTCTTCCGAGTTCGCGGCGTAGTCCGCGACCCCGCTGACCTGGGTGTGGACGTCCGCGCCGCCGAGCGTGTCGGCGTCGACGACTTCGCCCGTGGCGGCCTTCACGAGCGGCGGCCCCCCAAGAAAAATTCCCCCATTGCCACGAAGAATCACGGCGTAGTCGCTGAGGGAGGGGATGTAAGCACCCCCGGCGGTGCAGTGACCGAACACGAGCGACAGCTGCTTTACGCCCATCTTGGAGAGAATCGATTGATTGCGGAAGATGCGCCCCGCCAGGTACTTGTCGGGAAAGAGATCGGCCTGGAGCGGCAAAAAGCCGCCCGCGCTGTCGCACATATGCACCACCGGTAGGTGGTTCTCGATTGCGATGTCGAGGCAGCGGACGATCTTTTTGACGGTGTGCGGGTACCACGCCCCCCCTTGATGCTGGGGTCATCGGCGCGCACGATCACTTCGCGCCCGCTCACCACACCAATCCCGACCACGGTGCTGGCGCTTTTGGAATCCCCGTCGTACTCGGTGCACGCGGCCAGGGAGGACAGCTCGAGAAAAGGCGTGCCCGGGTCGAGGAGTTGTTCGATCCGCTCGCGGACAAACAGCTTGCCGTGGTGTTCGAGGCGCTTCATGTCGCGTTCGGGACGGTCGTGGCGGGCGGCGCGTTGCCGCTCGCGAAATTCCCCGACGCGGGCGAGGTTTGCCTCGCGGAACGCGCGGTACTCCGCCGAGCGCGTGTCCACATTGCTCTCGATTCGTCGCATCACGATCGCTCCCCTCCCTCGCTCGCGTCACCGGTCGCCAGCCTCACCAGCACCACCCCCTTGTCGAAGCTCTGGCCGGCGTGGAAGCCGACTTCTTCTACGCGACCCTCGTGCGGCGCGTGGATCGGTGTCTGCAGCTTCATGCTCTCGATGGTGAGGAGCAGCGCTCCCCGTTCTACGTGCGCGCCGGTCTCGACCGCCACCTCGACCACGACCCCGGGCATCGGCGCGATGATCGCGTCGCTCCCCGCCGCGCCACTGGCTTCGCGGGCCGCCCGTTCGAGCGAGTTGATCGCCATAATTCGGTGCGTGCGGCCGGCGTGGTGGACAAAGATCTCATCGCCGTGTCGCGCGATCCAGAGCGGGTGCCGGCTTCCGTCAAAATCGAGCACGCACGCGCCGTCGTCCCGCTCGTCAAGCGACGCAGCGACGCGGCGCCCGTCGACGTCGAGCTCGTACGCGCCGCGCCGATACACCGGCGTCACACGGCTCGTCTCCCCCTCGAGTTCGAATTCAATCCCCATGATCGACTCCCGCGAAGCGCTTAGTTCCGCCAGTGGCCCATCGACCGATACGGTTCGGGAACCGCGCCGGCGCGGTCGAGGAAATCCCGGTCGGCGAGCGCCGCCGCGGCCAACAGCAGCGCGCGCTCGTCGCCGCTGGGGGCCGCTTCGCGCAGCTTCTCGGCGTGTTGCGCAAGAAAACCGGTATGCGTCTGGCCGTCCGCAAAGGCGGGGTGGGCGAGCACGCGCTCGAGATACGAGGCGTTGTGGGTGACCCCCAGCAACACGGTGTCGCGTAGCCCTTGCCGCGCCCGGACAATGGCCTCCTCGCGGTCGGCCCCGTACGCGATGAGCTTGGCGAGCATCGGGTCGAAATCCGCGCTCACGCGCTGCCCCCTCTCGACACCGCCGTCAAAGCGAAGGCCGGGCCCCTCCGGAGCCCGCATCTGGTGCAGGACACCGACGGCGGGCAAAAAGTCGCTGCTGGGGTCCTCGGCGCAAATCCGGCATTCGATCGCCCATCCGCGCCGCGCGATCTCACTTTGGCCAAAGCGAAGCGGTTCTCCGGCCGCGACCCGGAGCTGTTCCTCCACCAGGTCGATCCCGGTCACCATCTCGGTGACGGGATGCTCGACCTGGAGGCGGGTATTCATCTCGAGAAAAAAGAACTCGCGATGGCGGTCCATGATGAATTCGACGGTACCCGCGTTGCGGTAGCCGGCCGCCGACGCGATGCCCACCGCCTCGGCGCAAATTCGTTCGCGCAGGGCGCTGTCGATCGAGGGCGAGGGTGACTCTTCGATCAGCTTCTGGAAGCGGCGCTGGATCGAGCACTCGCGCTCGAAGAGGTGTACGCAAGCGCCGTGGGCGTCGGCGAGCACCTGCACTTCGATGTGGCGGGGTTCGTCGAGATAGCGCTCGGCGTAGAGCCGCCCGTCGCCGAAATAGCGCTCGGCTTCGCCGCGGGCGAGGGAGATGGCCGCCTCGAGCTCGGATGCCACCTGCACGATGTGCATCCCCTTCCCCCCGCCGCCGGCCGACGCCTTCACCACGAGCGGGAAGCCCACCGCCTCGGCCCGCTCCGCGAAGCTCGCCGGATCGTCTTCCTCGGTCGCGGAGGGCGCCACCCGAAAGCCGTGCTCCGCCACAAAGGCGCGGGACCCGATCTTGTCGCCCATGAGCCGCATCGCCTCCGCGCTGGGTCCGACAAAACGAATCCCCGCCGCTTCGACGGCGCTAGCGAAGCTGCCGTTCTCCGACAGAAAGCCGTACCCGGGGTGGACGGCGTCCGCGCCGACGCGCTCCGCGACATCTACCATCTGGTCTACGTCGAGGTAGGCCGCGACCGGGCTCTCTCCCTCGATCTCGAGCACCTCGTCGGCGGCGCTGATCGCAGCGTTGAGCCCTTCGTCGGGGTGCGTCACCACCGCCGAGGCAATGCCGAGCTCCCGCAAGGTGCGCGCGATGCGCACTGCGATCTCCCCGCGGTTCGCGATCAACACCTTTTCGATCCCCGCGATCGCGCTCGCCATCCCTATTCCCCCGTCCACTCGGGTGCGCGCTTCTCGCGAAACGCGGCGAAACCCTCTTTCGCGTCCCGGGTCTTGGCCATGTTGGGAAGCATCAACTGCGTATACTCGAAGGCCTGGGGGATGGTCATGTCCTGCACGGCGCGGAACCCCAGCTTCCCGAGGCGGATCGCGGTGGGCGATTTGTCGACGATGCGCGCGAGCAGCCAATCGAGCTTGGTGTCGAGCTCGCCATCGGGCGCGGTGTAGTTCAAGAGATCCGCTTCGAGCGCCTCTTGGGCACTCCAACGCACGCCCGTGATACACCACTCGAGGAGCTTGCGGCGCGGAAGCGTGCGCAGCATGTAGGGCAGGATCATCATCGGAAACAGACCGACGCCGCTCTCGGGCACACCCAGCGTCGCGCTCTCCGTGGCGATCGCGAGGTCGCACGCACAGACCAGGCCGAGGCCACCGGCCAGCGCGTGGCCGTTGATGCGCGCCACCGTGGGAAGCCCGCAGCGCTCAAACTCGCGGAAGAGTTCGATCACTGGGTTCTGCGGTCGGGCGGGGTCCGCCTCGAACGGGCTGCCGTCGGCGGCGGGCTGCATGTCGCCCCCGGCGCAAAAGGCCTTGTCACCGACGCCGGTGACCACCACCGCGCGGATCGCGGGGTCGGCCTGGGCGTCGCGAAGGCCGCCCGCGATCCCCGCCGCGACGGCCTCGTTGAGTGCGTTGCGGCGCTCCGGGCGGTTGATCAGGATCCACTGGACCGCTCCGCGTCTTTCGGAGAGAACCACCGTCTCCTCTTGCGTTGAACCCACACCGACCTCCCGGCCCCGAGCGCCTCGCTTCGGACTCTAACCTACCGAACCCGAACGCCTCGGCGGCCGCGGATCCTATCCCATCCGCTTGCTGCGGCGTCGGCCGTGAGGCGACGTGGACTTTTCTCGCAGGTTCGCGACCTTAGACATTCGCTCGAAACCGGCAGGGAGGCGCCCAGGTGAGCCACGCGTTCGACCTCAACGAAGACCATCAAGCGATCTTGGACGCGGCCGACCGCTACGGCCGCGAGCGCCTCTATCCGCTCTCGCGCCGCATGGACGACGAGGAGTGGTGGCCCGACACGGAGTTCCGGTCCCTCGGAAAGGAGGGCTACCTCGGGATCACCGTACCCCCCGAGCTCGGCGGCGCCGGTCTCGACCTTTTTTCGAGCGGCCTGGTCCTCCAGGCGTTCTCGCGCTGGAACTACGCCTTCGGGCTCTCGTGGGTGGCCCACGAGAACCTGTGTATGAACAACATCTACCGCAACGCCAACGCCGAGCAGCGCGAGCGCTACGTGCCCGGGCTCTGCGACGGGTCTCTGGTCGGTTGCCTCGCCCTCACCGAGCCCGGGGCGGGCTCCGACGCCCTGGGAAGCATGGCGTCGACCGCCGTCCGCGACGGCGACGACTACGTGCTCAACGGGCGCAAGATGTACATCACCAACGGCCCCGTGGCCGACATTGCGCTGCTCTACGCCAAGACCAACCCCGGCGCCGGCGCCCACGGCATCTCGGCGTTCATCGTCGAGATGGATTCGCCGGGGGTCTCGGTGGCCCAAAAGCTCGTCAAGATGGGGTTCCGCGGTTCCCCCACCGCCGAGCTGGCCTTTGAAGATTGCCGCGTTCCCGCCCGCAACCTGGTGGGGGAGGAGAACAAGGGGGTCAAGTGCGTGATGAGCGGCCTCGATCTCGAGCGCGCGATGATCTCGCCGATCTGCCTGGGCATCGCCGAACGCGTTCTCGAGCTCTCCGTCGACTATGCGCGCACCCGCGAGCAGTTCGGCCAGCCGATCGCCAACTTTCAGATGATCCAGTCGCGCTTGGCCGACATCTCCACCGAGGTCGAAACCATGCGCACCTACATCTACTACTGCCTGGCCAAGCTCAACGACCTCGCGATCGGCGAAGGCGGCCGCGGCTTCGCCCACAAGATCTCGGCAACCTCGGTAATGTTCGCCGCCGACGCGCTGAACCGCGCCCTCGACCACGCCTCCCAAATTCACGGCGGGAATGCCTATATCTGGGAGACCGAGATCAACCGTCTCTACCGCTCGATCAAGCTGCTCGAAATCGGCGCCGGCACCACCGAAGTCAGAAAGTTGATCATCGCGGAGGAGCTGCTCAAGAGCTAGTCGGGGCGCGATTCCGGCCTGGATGTACTTCGCGAAGGCTTCGCCTTCGCTGCGCGCTCCGCGGCTCGCGCCGCTCCGCTTGCCTCGGTGAAACTCGGTGGGGCGCGATTCCGGCCTGGATGTACTTCGCGAAGGCTTCGCCTTCGCTGCGCG
>CAJIBI010000222.1_pt1 | contig 11339 bp, 6 predicted proteins | sample 9199321 | NCBI WGS metagenome assembly CAJIBI01 (sample SAMEA7708294, study PRJEB35096) | sediment metagenome | biome: marine neritic benthic zone biome [ENVO:01000025]; feature: sediment [ENVO:00002007]; material: shallow marine sediment [ENVO:03000034] sea grass bed [ENVO_01000059] ... | reverse complement strand
GTCGCCGTGCGGCGACCGGCGCCAGCTCGGTGCTCACCTGGAAGCGCAGCGATTCGCCCGCGTCGCGCGCCGCCGACGCGGCGCGGGTGAGGTCGCGGACGGCGTAGAGCGGCGAGGCGGCGAGCTGCTGCGACCAGCGCGATACCGCCTCGGCGGACTGGGTGCCGCTCCCGTCGGCGGCGACCACGATCGAGGCCCGCCAGCGCTCGTCTCGCTTCTCGACGCGGAAATGCTCAACGTGCAGCGAGGGTGGCAACGCGGCGCCAAGGGTGCGCAGCGAAGCGCTGGTCCGCGGCTGGGGAGGCGCCAGGCGATCCCAGAACGATTCCAGCGCCGCCGCATCGGCCCGCATCTGTTTTTTCGTGAGGATGACCTGACGTCGTTCCCGCTGGGCCTCGCGTTTTGCTTGCAGGGCGGCGAGTTCGCGCCGCAGCTGGGTCGCGTGGGTCACGACAAAGGCACCCACCGCCACGGCGACGAGGATCGAGGCGATCAGGCCCACGCTCAGACGCCGGCGGAGCAGTGCCGAACGGGTGCGTGCCTTGAGGTCCGACGGGAGCAGGTCCCCTTGCGAAGTCGACAGCGAGAGGCCGACCGCAACCGCCGACGCCGCGGCGTGCTCGGCCGGCAGCGCCAAGTCGACGGCTTGCTCAAAGATCTGGACCGGAAGCTCGAGGTTCGTCGCCAGGACGGATGAGAGCGAATAGAGGTCGTGGTCGTCGCCGCAGAGGACCACGTGCGCGACCGTGCCGAGGGTAAGCTGGCTCTGCACGTAGTGGAAGGTGCGCACCAGCTCGGTGTGAAGACGCTCCGCCTGGTGGACGCCTTCTTCCAGGGGGTCGAGCTCGAACTCATCGGGGCTCTCCTCGCGGAGCATGCGTTCCCCCGCGAACTTGAGCGGAATTTCGCGACTGAAGACCCAGCCAAGGCGATCGGTGATGACGCAGGTCGCGGCGCGCTCCGAGACGTCGAGGACGGCGGTGAGTCGCTCCGGGTCGCGCTCGGTTGCAAAGCGGGCCACCTCGGCGAGCGCGAGATGGTGGCTTTGGGTAGAACGCGCCTGGATGCCGCGCTCACGCCACCATTCAAACACGCCGCGAGAGGCCGAGGCCGGCGCGGCGACGAGCCAGACGGGCTCGCCCGCTACACGTGGCAGGAGGGTCGCGGAGACTCCGTCGTCGCCAAACTCCCGCGAGAATTCCGCGGCGCGGCGACGCCCGATCCGCCTGAGGTCTCGCTTGGGCATGGCGGGGAGTTCGAGCCGCTCGTGGCGAAGGTCGCCGTGGCGGAGTGCCACGACATAGGCGGCGCGCGTCCCGAGCTCGCGGCGCAGCTTGCGGAGCGCAGCGCCGAGCTGGTCCTCGTCTTCGACCGCGATGCGCCCGCTGCGGCGCACGGACCGCTTCGCGTTGAGGCCGCCGGCCTCCGCCCAGTACAGGCCGTCTTCGCGAAAATCGATCCCGACCCGGCGGTTGATGTGGCGGGTGACGCTCACGGTCCGCATCCCGCCGGTGGGCCGGGCGGCTGCACGAGGGTCACGGGCTTGACCGCGCTGCTGCCGCGGACGACCACGACGTCCGTGGCGGTGGCGCCGGCCCAGCTGCCGAGGCCCTGCAGGCGGACGCTGTGTGCGCCGTTGTGAAGGTTGGCCGCGCTGAAGGGGCCCACCCCCGCCATCGCGATCTCGCTTCGCGTGCCCGCGTTCGAGAACGAGACAAACGCCGCGACCTCGGCGCCCGTGAGTGCGCAGGGGGGGCCCGCATCGTTGGGCACGCCGGTCACGGGGACGCTAAGGCTGCCGCTGATGATGGGCGGTGTGGGCGGGAAGGTCAGATCGTCGGCCGTCCCCAGCGCGCGGTCGCTCCCGGCGCTCGTCACCTGGCCGGTCGCCGGGTCGTATTGGAACGCGGTGCCCCATCCGTCCGCGGTGGGGTCGCTGCCCGGTCCCACCCCGTCGGCGTAGGGGCCGTTCCAGCCAGCGCCGATGCCGTTGGCGTCGACGACGTAGGCGGGCTGTGACCCGAGCGCGAGCAGCTCGTCCAGGGTGGTGGGCAGGGCGCCCATATCGCCCAAAAATCCAAAGGTGTCTCGGGACGCCTCACCGACGGCGCCGCGGCCGAGCCGTTTGAGCTTCTCGACCGTCACCTCGCGGCGCCGCGCGTCGGCTTGTCGCACGACCAACGGGGCCAGCGCCCCCGCCATGAGGCTGACCAGAACGAGGGCCACCACAATCTCGATGAGCGAGAAGCCGCGGCGGCGGTCTGCCCTACTGCGCCGCGGCATTGAGGTTCCCCATCATCGAGTAGAGCGGGACAAAGATCGAAAGCGCAATCGTGGTGATGGCGCCGCCCAACAACAGGAGCGTTCCCGTGTTGAAGGTGCCGACCATCGTTGCGATCAGCCGCGGGATCTCGCGGTCGTAGTAGGTGGCCACCCGCGCCAGGGATTCCTCGATGCGCCCCGACACCTCGCCGACGGCGACCATACGCGAGACCAGAACCGGGATCGCTTCCGAGCTCGTGAATGCCGCGGCCAGCGTTTCACCCGACTCCACCCGCTGGCGCCGCGCCGAGAGCTGCTGGCGGATCACGCGGTTCTGGATGGCCTCCTCCACCATCTGAAGCGCTTGCAATACCGGAAGCCCCGCCCCGTAGAGCACGCCGAGGTTGTGGGAGAAGCGCGACATCTCGATCATGCGGATCAACCCGCCGACCACCGGCAACCGCAACAGCCAGCCATGAATCCGGAGGCGCCCAGAATCGCTGCGGCCAAACAGCACCAGGGCGACGGCTGCCGCGACGCCAGCGACGAGCACGTGCGCCCAGTAGGCGCTCAGGAACTGCTGGGTGTAGAGCAGGATGCGGGTGGGTAGCGGAAGCGCGACGCCGAGCTCGACAAAGATCTCGAGAAAGCGCGGGAGCACCCACCCGACCAGCAGGATGCACAACCCGACGATGCCGGTGAGCACAAGCGCCGGGTAGCTCGCGGCGGAAACGATCTGCCGCTTCAGGTTGTCGCGCCACTCGAGGTAGCGCACGAGATCGTGGAGGATTTGGTCGAGCTGACCCGTCGCCTCCCCCGCCCGCACCGAGGCGATCACCAGTGGCGGAAATTGGTGGGGATAGTCGGCGAGCGCGGCGGACAGGGTGGATCCGGCCTCGATCTTTCGCGCGACGTCCTGGACGACGTCGGCCAGGGGGTGGGAGTCCTCGCTGCCGATGTCCTGCAGACCCTGTAGCAGGGGAATGCCCGCCTCGACGACGATCGCGAGGTGGTAACAGAAGTCGATCAGAGCCCGGCTGCTTCGCGTGCGGCGCAGGGATTTGCGAATCACCCGCGCGTCCACAAGAAACAAGTCCATCGTGGAGAGACGCCGGTCGAGGTCGTTCTCGTCGAGCGCGAGCTCGATGCCCTGGATCGAACGGCCCATCTCGTCGCGGGCCTGGAAGGCAAAACGCGGCACGGCTAGTGCTCCACCGTGACGCGGGCGACTTCTTCCAGGGGGATCACACCGGCGCGGGCGCGCGCTTGGGCGACTTCGCGGAAGGTCGCAAGACCCGCCGCGCGCGCGGCGGCTTCGATCTCGTCCACCGCGGCGTCGCGGCCGATCAGCTGGGCGAGTTCGGGGCCGACCTCGAGCACCTCGAAGAGCGCCTCGCGTCCGTGGGTCCCCGTGCCGTGGCACCGGTCGCAGCCCTTCCCGATGCGGTAGTTCCCCTCCGCCTTCGCATCGATGCCGACCGCGCGGAGCTCGTCTTCCCGGGGCTCGTACGCGGCGGCGCAGTGGACGCACACCAAGCGGACCAGGCGCTGGCCGACGATGGCCGCCACGCAACTGGAGATGAGAAACGGCTCCATCCCCATGTCGCGGAGGCGCGAGATGGTCCGCACCGCGTCGTTGGTGTGGAGGGTCGAGAAGACAAAGTGACCGGTGAGCGCCGCCCGCAGCGCCATGCCCGCGGTTTCCGAGTCGCGCATCTCTCCCACCAGGATGACGTCGGGGTCATGACGCAGGATCGAACGCAGACCCGCGGCGAAAGTGAGCCCGGCGCGTTCGTTGATCTGGCACTGGGTAACCAGGGGTAGGTCGTATTCGACGGGGTCCTCGAGCGTGATGATCTTGCGTACCGAGGAGTTCACCTGCGCGAGCAACGCGTAGAGGGTGGTGCTCTTTCCGCTGCCGGTCGGTCCCGACGCCAGCATCAAGCCGTTCGGGCGCGCGACGATACGGCTCAGCGTTTCGATCTGGTCGTCGGTGAAGCCGAGCGTCTCGAGCGAGATCTTGCGCCGGCCGCGGTCCAGGATGCGGATTACGACGCTTTCCCCTGTGATCGCGGGAAAGGTCGAGACCCGCATGTCGACCTTGCGGTTCTGGTAGGAGAAGCGGATCTTGCCGTCCTGTGGGAGCCGCGTCTCGGCGAGGTCGAGATCCGCGAGCACCTTCACCCGCGCGACCAGAGGGGCTTGCAGGGCGACCGCCATCGTCGGCCCCGGCCGCATCTCGCCATCCACACGGAAGCGCACGCGCACGACGTTCTCGTCGGGCTCCAGGTGGATGTCCGTTGCGTCGTCACGCAACGCCAGGGTCATCACCTCTTCCATCAAGGCGGCGATCGCGCCGCGGCTTCCCGCGTCGCCGCCGTCCTCGATCTCGCTCATCGCGTGACGCAGGGCGGTCTCGAAGCCCGATTCGTGCTGGGCCTGACTGCGATACGCGCGGTCGATCGCGCGGAGGATCTGGCGCCGGCTCGCCGACACGACGCGGACAAAGAGATCGCTGGCGCGCTCGACGGCGTCGATCGCGACGATGTCGGTCGGGTTCGCCATCGCGACCAGCAGCTGGGTGCCCTCGAAGCGGATCGGGATCAGCTGGTGGCGGCGTGCGATCGACTCGTCGATGCGCTCGGCCGCTGCCGGATCGACCTCGACCGCGTCGAGATCCAGGTGCTCGACGCCGGTCTGGGAGGCGAGGGCGCGGCTGATCGCCTCCTCGGTCGAAAGGCCCAGATCGATGAGGATGCGACCGAGCTTGCCGCCGGTGCGCTTTTGCTCGGCGAGCGCGATCGCAAGCTGGTGCTCGTCGATCACCTCCGCGTCGACGAGCAGTTCTCCCATCTTCTTCTTGGCCAAAAGAGCCCACTCCTACGCACGCCACGTGCGCCTTGGACGCACGTGTGGTGTATCCGCACGACGCATCGGCGCGGCCGCGGATGGGCTCAATCCGGCCTTTCCAGGAGATCCCCTTTGCGGACGGCAGTTTGCAGCGGCGGCGGAGCCCGCCCCGCGGTTCTCCCGACGTCGGGTGGGGGGTTCGCAGCAGGGCGGGTCAGGGGGCTCCAGCCAGCGAGGCGAGGATGCGGCCGTCGCGCTCGAGACGTCCCTCGGAGTTTTCCTGGATGCGACGGGCCATGTTCTCGGTTTCGAGCATGCGCCGCCGCACAAACGCCTCGGCGACGTCGAGGCGCTGTGGATCCGCGGCCACCTGGCGGAGCAGTTCGGTGGCGGCGATGACGTTGATCACCATCTCGGCGAAGACCTTGGCCCGGAGCAACGCGTAGCCGAGGTCGCCGAACAGCACGCCCACGCACACCTCGATTTCGGCGATCGCGCCCTCCACGCGGCGGGCCAGCGGACCCCGCGTTTCATCTTGCATCGCCGAGAGCTCCCCGCGCACCTGTTGCGCGACGACCGCGAGCGCCCCCTTTCCCATCTCGCGGAGGGCGAAGGAGGCCTGAATTTCCGAGGTGCCCTCGTACACCGTCAAGATGAGACTATCGGCGTGAAGCTTGGCCACGTCGGCGTCCATCGTGTAGCCGATGCCTCCGAACACCTGCATCGCGTCGCGGGTGATGTCGTCGCACACCTCGGTCGCGTAGTACTTGCAAAGCGGGGTCAGGAGGCGGACGCGCGCGGTGTCCCGCTCGAGCGCCTCGCGGAGCGCAGTGGCCTCCTCCGCGCCGAGGTCGCCGCGCGCGAGCGCGGCTTCGCGGGCGCCGTTGTGATCGAGGAGCTCGAAGGTCCGGTACAGGAGCGCGCGCGCCCCCTCGATGTTGATCGCCATTTTGGAGAGCATCGAAAGCACCATCGGCTGTTTGGCGATGGGTTGGCCGAACTGCTCGCGCTGGTTTGCGTAGCTCCACGCCGCGTCGAAAGCGGCGGCCGCGACGCCGAGACCCTGCGCCGCGACGCCCAGCCGCGCGTTGTTCATCAGGTCGAGCATCGCGCGGAACCCCTGGCCCTTGTCGCCCAGGCGAAAGCCGGTCGCGTCTTCGAACACCACCTCACAGGTCGGGGACCCGTGGATGCCGAGCTTCTCTTCGAGACGCGACACGCGCACGGCGTTGCGGGAGCCGTCTTCCAAGTGACGCGGGACGAGCACGAGCGAGAGCCCGTTGGTGGTCCCCTTCGACTGGTCGTAGGTGTCGGCGTCGCGCGCGAGCACCAGGTGCACCTCGGCACCCCCGTTGGTGATGAAGATCTTGGTGCCGTCAACACGCAGCGTCCCGTCCGGCTGCTCTTGGCAGCGCGTGACGATGCCGCCGAGGTCGCTCCCGGCCTGGGGCTCGGTGAGATCCATGGCGCCTTGTACCTCGCCCGTGGTGAAGCGCGGGAGGTAGGTCCGCTTGATGGCTTCGCTTCCGTAGCGCTCGATGTCGCCGGCGGCGCCGGCTTGGAGCCCCACGATCGTCATGAGGCTCGCGTCTGCCCGCGCGAGCATCTCCAGATAGAAACCGTTTACCAGGCTCGGCAGCCCCGGGCCGCCGTAGTCTTCGGACACCGAAAGCGCGATGAGACCCGCTTCGCGCAACTCGTCATATGCCTGGCGGATATGCGCCGGGGCCTCGGCGCCGCCGTCGTCGGTGAGCTGCGCCTCGCGGTGCCACTGCTCGCGGGCGGGCCGCTCAAAGCTTTGGGCCAGCGCCGCGATCGTCTCGAGAACGTCGCGGTAGGCCCCCACCTCGCTGTCGAGCTCCGGTGTTTCCCCGGTCTTTCGCCGCAGCAGGGTCTTCCAGTCGACCAGGTTCTCGACGTACAAACGCATCGTCGGCGCGAGGTAGTCGGTCAATCGTTGCTCCTCAGGGATCGGCGGGTGCGATCCCGATTGCGATCTCGGCGTCTCCAAAGCGCGCGCTGTGGGAGGAGAAGTGCGCGGCGTCAATCGCGGCCACGAACTCGACGCGCTCGGCGAGCGTCTGCTCGGCGATCCAGGCCTCGAACGCTTCCGCGGCGCCGCGCCATTCGCCGGGAAGCGAGAGCGCGAGGTGGACGCGATCGGCGACGTGGAGCCCCGCCTCTTTGCGCGCCTGCTGTACGCCGCGCACAACGTCGCGGGCGATGCCCTCGGCGACGAGCTCTGGGGTCAGGACGGGGTCGAGAATCACCACCATATCTTGGCTGGGGAGTGCCGCGCAGCTCGCGCCGTCCTGGGGTCGCAGGCGCAGCTCGAACTCGCCCGCTTCGAGCACCGCATCGGCGACCGCGACGCGCCCGTCGTCGAGACGGTGCCACTCCCCGCGCTTGGCGGCGGCGAGGACCGCCTTCATCGCCCCGCCGAGCCGCGGCCCGAGCGCGCGGGCGTTGACCTGCAGCGCAAAGGACGCAAAGGCTTCGATTTCCTCGGAAAGCGCGACCCCCTTCACGTTGACTTCGTCGGCGATGAGGTCGCGGTAGGGTTCGAGCGCCGCGGCCCCCGCCCCCGCAACGGTGAGCGAAGCCAGCGGTTGCCGCACCCGAAGCCCCTCGCGCTCGCGGAGGGTGCGACCCGTCGAGCACACCTCCCGGACGCGGTCCATCGCCGCGACCAGCGCGCGATCCTGGGGAAGCGCCTCCGCGTCCGGCCAATCGCTCAGGTGAACGCTCTCCTTCTCCCCAAGTCCGCGGTAGATCGCTTCCGCCACGAAGGGCAGCAGGGGCGCGGCGACCTGCGCGGTGACCCGCAAGGAGGTGTAGAGCGTGTCGTAGGCGGCGCGTTTGTCGTCGTCCAACCCGCTGCGCCAGAAGCGTTCGCGGCTGCGGCGGATGTACCAGTTGGTGAGCGCGTCGAGGTGGGCTTCGAGCACTTGGCAGGCGCCGCCCAGGTCGTAGGCGTCGAGTGCCGTCTCGACGCCCTCGACCAGGGCTCTCGTTCTGGCGAGGAGATAGCGATCGAGGGCGCCCGGCGGGTCGCTGCGCTCGCCCGCGACGACGCCGTCGATGTTGGCGTAGAGACAAAAAAACGAGTAGGCGTTCCACAGCGGGAGCAGGACGGCGCGCGCCACCTCGCCGATGGCTTTGCCCTCGCGGTCGATGCGCAGGTCGTTGCCGCGCAGGATGGGAGAGGCCACCAGAAACCAGCGCAGCGCGTCCGACCCGTAGCGCTCGAACATCTCCAAGGGGTCGGGATAGTTGCGCAGCCGCTTGGAGAGCTTTTGTCCCTCTTCGTCGAGGACGACCCCGTGACAGATGCAGTTTTTGAAGGGCGGACGGTCAAAGAGCGCGGTGCCCAGCACCATCAGCGTGTAGAACCACCCCCGGGTCTGGGCGATGTACTCCACGATGAAGTCCGCGGGAAAGTGGGCTTCGAAGAAGTCGCGGTTTTCGAAGGGGTAGTGCACCTGGGCAAAGGGCATCGAGCCCGACTCGAACCAGCAGTCGAGGACGTCGGGGACCCGCCGCATCGTGCTCTCGCCGCTGGGGTCGTCGGGGTTGGGTCGCGTCAGCGCGTCGATCCCGGGGCGGTGCAGGTCGCCCGGTCGGACGCCAAAGTCGCGCTCGAGTTCGTCGAGGCTCCCGTACACATCCACGCGCGGGTAGCTGGGGTCGTCGCTTTTCCAAACCGGGATCGGAGACCCCCAGAAGCGATTGCGACTGATCGACCAGTCCTGCGCGCCCTCGAGCCATTTGCCAAAGCGCCCCTCGCGGATGTGCTCCGGGATCCAATCGATCTCGCGGTTGAGCTCGACCATCCGGTCGGCGAACTCGGAGACGCGCACGTACCAAGAGCTCATCGCGCGGTAGATCAGCGGCTCATCGGTGCGCCAACAATGGGGGTAGTTGTGGACGATGGTGTCGTGGCGCACGAGCTCGCCGCGGTCGCGGAGCGCGCGGATGATGCCCGGGTTGGCGTCGAAGACGCGCTCCCCGCTCCAGGTCGCCACCGCCTCGGTAAAGCGGCCCTGGTCGTCGACCGGACAGATGACGGGCATCCCCGCCGCGGTGGTGACCCGCATGTCGTCTTCGCCAAAGCCCGGCGCCATGTGTACGAGGCCGGTGCCCTCCTCGGTGGACACGAAATCGTCCGCCAGCACGCGGAAGGCACCTGGGGTGTCGGCAAAAAAGGGAAAGAGCGGCTCGAAGGAGAGCCCCTCGAGCGCACGGCCGGGAACCGTGCGCAACCGCTCGGCCCCTTCGAGCTCCGCCGCGAAGCGTTCGCGCGCCGCGTCGGCCACCAGGATGCGGCGGTCGCCCAGCCGCAGGATCGCGTAGTCGATCTCCGGGCCGACGGCGATGGCGAGGTTGCTCGGGAGGGTCCACGGCGTCGTGGTCCACGCCCAGAGCTCGGTCGGACCGTCCGACGTCGGTTCCCGGACCGAGAAGCGCACCGTAATCGCCGGGTCTTGGCGTTCTCGGGTGGCGTCGTCGAGCCGCGTCTCGAAGTTCGAGAGCGGTGTCTCGGCGGCCCACGAGTAGGCGAGGACGCGCTCTCCTTCGTAGATCCAGCCCTTGTCCCAGAGCTGTTTGAAGGCCCACATCACGCTCTCCATATAGGAGAGGTCCATGGTCTTGTAGTCGTGGCTGAAGTCGACCCAGCGCGCCTGGCGGGTGACGTAGCGTTCCCACTCGCCCGCATAGCGCATCACGGAGGTGCGGCACTGGTCGTTGAAGCGAGCCATGCCGTAAGACTGGATCTGGGCCCGCCCCGACACGCCGAGCTCTTTCTCGACCTCCATCTCCGCCGGTAGGCCGTGACAGTCCCAGCCAAAGCGCCGCTCCACACGGCGGCCGCGCATCGTCTGATAGCGCGGCACGATGTCCTTCACATAGCCCGTTACCAGGTGCCCATAGTGGGGAAGCCCGTTGGCAAACGGGGGGCCGTCGTAGAAGACGTACTCGTTGGTGCTGTCGGGGCCCGAGGGTCGCGCTTCGATCGAGCGGCGGAAGGTGTCGTCGCGGATCCACCACTCGAGGATTTCGCGCTCGAGCGCGGGGAAATCGGGTTGCGGATCGACTTCGGGGTAGTGCCCGCGCTGCCGAGGATCCGGGGAGCTGTCGCGCGCGTTGTCGCTCATCACCCTCGGGTTCAGCGGGCGAAGAGCCCGGCGGGACGTTCCGTTTTCGCGCAGCCGGCTCCGGGGAGCCACGCGGTGCGCGCCGCGGCTGCGGCGAAACACCTTAGCGGATATCGCCTATGCTGGTGCCCGATGGCCCCCGAGGAGATCCAAGCGCGCGACGCCGTGCCCCCCGCGCTGACCGGTGCGCAGCGCCGCTACTTGCGCGGGGTCGCTGCCCGGGAGCGCCCCGTGGTGTGGATCGGCGAGGCGGGCCTGAGCGAGGGCGCGCTCCGGAACGTGGAGGAGGCGCTCGCGGCCCGCGAATTGATCAAGGTGCGTCTGCGAGCGCCGGAAGACAAGAAGAAGACGGCTCGAGAGCTCTCCGAGCGCAGCGGCGCGGCGCTTTGCGGTCTCATCGGACACACGGTGATTCTCTACCGGCCGCACCCGGATATCGAGGGCCGGCAGATCGCACTGCCGGGGCGCGCCGGTTGACCGAGAGCGCTGAGCACTACCGCAGCGCCGGCGGCATCGAGATCGACCGGATCACCCGGGCGGTCGACGGCGCCGCCCTGATCGAATCGCTTACCGAGGCCCTCGACCGCCAGCGCGGTGCGCTCTTCTCTTCGAGCTACGAGTACCCCGGGCGCTACACCCGCTGGGATTTCGGATTTCGGGACCCGCCGGTGGTGATCACCGCGCGCGGTCGACGGGCCCGCCTCGAGGCGCTCAACGGGCGGGGTCAGGTGCTGCTTCCCGCGATCGAGAAGGCCCTGCGCGGTCTTCCCGCACTGGCCGCGCTCCGCGTCGACGACACGCTGCTCGAATGCGAGATCACCGAGGCCGCCGAGCGCTTCCCCGAAGAGCAGCGCAGCCGCCAGCCTTCGGTTTTCTCGCTGCTGCGGGCCGTCCTCGAGCTGTTCCGCTCCCCGACCGATCCGCACCTCGGCCTCTACGGCGCCTTCGGCTACGACCTGGCCTTCCAGTTCGAGCCGGTGCGGCAGCGCCTCAAGCGTCCGGAAGAGCAGCGCGACCTTGTGCTCTATCTGCCCGACGAGCTGCTCATCGTCGATCACCGCCGCGAGCGGG
>CAJIBI010000173.1_pt1 | contig 11377 bp, 9 predicted proteins | sample 9199321 | NCBI WGS metagenome assembly CAJIBI01 (sample SAMEA7708294, study PRJEB35096) | sediment metagenome | biome: marine neritic benthic zone biome [ENVO:01000025]; feature: sediment [ENVO:00002007]; material: shallow marine sediment [ENVO:03000034] sea grass bed [ENVO_01000059] ... | reverse complement strand
TGGGCGAGGCCTACGAGCTTCTCACCCGGCTGGGCGAAGATGCCGTGGTCGTGGCGGGTGGCATGAGCCTGGTGCCGACGCTGGGGCTCGGTCTGGTGGAGCCCGAAGCGCTGGTGAGCCTCAACCACCTGAAGGGTTCGCCCGCCCTCGACGGGGTTTGGGAGTCGGGGGACCACCTCGTCATCGGGTCGATGACCCGCCACGTTCGTGTCGCGTCGGATCCGCTGGTGCGCCGGCACGCCCCGCTCTTTGCCGACGCCGCCGGCCACATCGGCGATGTGCAAGTGCGCAATCGCGGGACGATTGGGGGGAGCTTTGCCCACGCCGACCCCGCCGCGGACTACCTCCCTGTCGCGTTGGTCTCGGATGCCCGGGTGCGGATCGGGAGCGCCCGGGGCGAGCGCGTGGTCGACGCGCGGAGCTTTTTTCGCGGCCTGATGACGACGGCACGCGAAGCGGACGAGCTTCTCGTCGCGGTGGAGATCCCGAAGCCCGAGGCTGGCGTCGGCGTTTCGTACCAACGCCTCCACCGCGTCGAAGGCAGCTACCCGATCGTGGCGGCGGCAGCGCGGGTAACAGGGGGAGGCGCCCGGCTGGCGCTCGGGGGCGTGGGGCCCGGCCCGGTTGAGGTCGATCTCACCGGCGTCGCTCCCGAAGACGATCGGGCCGTGTCGGACGCCGCTTATGAGGCGTCGCGCGACGCCTTCGGTGACCTCAACGGAGACGTCCGCTATCGCCGGGCGATGGCCCGCGTGTACGCGACCCGCGCGGTGGCGGCGGCTGCCGGCGCGGCGGTGCCTTGAGGAGAGGGCGATGAAAGTCTCGCTGCGCTGCACGGTCAACGGCGAGGAGGTCGAGCGCGAGGTCGACACGCGCACCGTGTTGGCCGACTGGCTCCGCGACGGCCTGCGGCTCACCGGGACCCATATTGGGTGTGGCACCGGGAACTGCGGCGCGTGCACGGTGCTCCTCGACGGTGTCACGGTGAAATCCTGTTGCATCCTCGCCGCAGACGTCGAGGGGCAGCACATCTTCACCATCGAGGGTCTTTCCGCGGGCCCAAAGCTGCACCCCATCCAGGCGGCCTTTGCCGAGAACCAAGGGCTTCAGTGTGGCTACTGCACGCCCGGGATGGTGCTGTCGACAAAGCAGCTCCTAGACTCGAACCCAGAACCCAGCGAGGCGGAGATTCGTCGTGGGATCTCCGGGAATCTCTGCCGTTGCACTGGCTATCAGTTCATCGTGACGTCGGTGCAAGCCGCCGCGGCGGCGCTCAAGTGAGCGGCCCCGCGATTCGCCGCGCGAACGCGGGGGGACGCGGGGCTCGCCGCGGAGCGTGCGCATGACCGTCGATACGGAAGACGTGCTGGGCCAGGCCGCCCGCTGGAGCGCCGAGGGGCGCGGGGTCGCCCTCGCGACCGTCGTCAAGACGTGGGGATCCTCGCCGCGCCCGATGGGAAGCCAGCTCGTGATCCGCGACGATGGCGTGTTCCAAGGCTCGGTGTCGGGGGGCTGCGTGGAGGGCTCGGTCATCGAGACCGGCGTCGAGCTGATTCGCGAGGGCGGGGTGCGCCTGCTCCGTTTTGGGGTCACCAACGAGCTCGCATGGGAAGTCGGGCTCGCCTGCGGCGGCGAGATCGAGATCTTTGTCGAGCGCGTGGAATGAAGCGCGCGCTGCTCGAACGGGTCGGGTCGCTGCGACGGGAGAAGCGCCCCTTTGTGTTGGTGACCGACCTCGCGAGTGGCGAGCAGTACATCGTCGATCCCGAGGCGCAGGACGCGGAGCTCGAACCCGCTCTTGTCGAACGCGCCGAGACGCTGCTGCGCCGCGACCGCAGCGGGGCGTTCGAGCTCGAGGGTCGGCGTCTTTTCCTTCACGCTTTCAATCCGCCGCTGCGGCTCTTTCTCGTGGGCGCCGTCCACATCACGCAGCCGCTGTCGGAGATGGCGGCGCGCGCCGGGTTTGCGGTGGCGATCATCGACCCGCGCACCGCGTTCGCAAGCGAGACGCGCTTCCCGGGCATCGAGATCTCCACCGAATGGCCCGACCGTGCGCTCGCAAAGCTCGGGCCCGACACGCGCAGCGCGGTCGTCACGTTGACCCACGACCCGAAGCTCGACGACCCGGCGCTTCAGGTCGCGCTGCGCTCGTCCGCGTTCTACATCGGTTCGCTTGGAAGCAGGAAGACCCACGCCGCGCGGCTGGGCCGCCTGCGCAAAGCGGGCTTTGACGACGCGGAGATCGCGCGGATCCGCGGGCCCGTCGGCCTCGCGATCGGGGCCCAATCGCCGGCCGAAATCGCGGTCGCAATCCTCGCCGAAATCATCCAGACGCTTCGCCAGGCCGGTCGGGACGCCGGCGCGTGAAGTTCGGGCCCGTCGCAACTGTGGACGCCGCGGGGGCGCTCCTCGCCCACACGCTGCGCGCCGGGGGCGCCGTTTTCAAAAAGGGCCGCCTCCTCGAAGAGGCCGACCTGCGTCTGTTGGCAGAGGCCGGATATCGCGAACTCGTGGTGGCGCGTCTCGAAGCGGACGACGTCGCCGAGGACCACGCTGCGGCGCAAATCGCGGCGGCGGCCGCCGGCCCGGGCGTGCGCCAGGGAGACGCCTTTACCGGGCGTTCCAATCTCTACGCGAAGACGCGCGGGCTCTTTGTTGCGGAGCGCGAACGGATCGATGCCCTCAACCGCGTCGACGAGGCGATTACCCTCGCGACCCTCGCTCCGGATACGCCGGTCGAAGCGGGGGCCATGGTGGCCACCGCGAAGATCATTCCCTTTGCGGTATCGGCTGCGGTGCTGGCACGCGCGCTCGCGGTCGGGGAGCCAGGGGCCCTGCTGCGCGTCGCCCCGTTTCGACCACGCGCGGCTGGCTTGATCCTGACCGAGCTCCCGGGCGTCCGATCCGAAGTGCTCGCTCGCGCCAGCGAAAGCCAGCGGGTTCGTCTCGAACGCTACGGAGCGGGCCTGGGGCGCGAAATCCGCTGCGCCCACGAGGTCGATGCGACGAGCGGTGCGCTCCGCGAGCTCCTCGCCCTGGGCTGCGACCCGATCTTGATCCTCGGCGCCTCGGCGATCGTCGACCGCGGGGACGTCATCCCGGCGGCGGTGGTGGCTGCGGGCGGGGCGATCCGGCACCTCGGAATGCCCGTCGACCCGGGAAACCTGCTGCTGCTCGCCGAACACGGCCCGACGACCGTGATCGGTGTGCCGGGCTGCGCCCGCTCCCTCAAACCGAGTGGGTTTGACCGGGTGCTCGCGCGCGTCGCGGCCGACCTCCCGGTGGCGGGCACGGACTTGAGCGGCTGGGGCGCCGGTGGCCTGCTGAAAGAGGTGCCGAGTCGGCCCCAGCCCCGCGAGCACGAGGAGGCGGCGCTGCCCCAGGCGATCGCGGGTGTGGTGCTGGCGGCCGGCGAGTCCAAACGGATGCCCGGAGCCAACAAGCTCCTGGTGGAGATCGAGGGCATCCCGATGGTGGCCCGCGCGGTCGACGCGCTAGCCGGGGCGGGGGTGTCGCCGGTGGTCGTGGTCACCGGCCACCAGTCCGACGCGATCCGGGCGGCCCTCGTCGGGCGCGACGTCGTTTACGCCCACAACCCCGACTACCGCGACGGGATGAGCACCTCGCTCCGGACCGGGCTCGAAGCGGTGGAGGGCAAGGTGGAGGCGGCGTTTGTCTGTCTGGGGGACATGCCCTGGGTCGGGAGCGACGTGATCACCGCGCTCCTCGCGGCTTTTGAGCGCGACGACCCGCGGGTCTGCGTGCCGGTGCACAACCGAAAACGCGGGAATCCGGTCTTGTGGCCCGCGCGCTACTTCGACGCGATCCGCCACATCGCCGGCGATCAGGGTGCGCGCCGCCTCCTCGACGAGTTCGCCGATGAAGTGTGCTTTGTGCCGGTGGCCGACGAGAGCGTCAACCTCGACATCGACACCCCGGAAGCGCTCGAGGCACTGCAGCGAGGTCGGTAGATCTCTTCTCCGGCGTTGTCGGTATGGCGTCCGGTCAACGGCCCGCCGCGCAGAGCTCCGGCACGACGATCGCTCCCTTTTCGACGATGACCTCGTCGTCCAGGAAGAGGGTGCAGCGCCGCATGGGCAGGTCCAGATGACAGGGCGTGTCGTTGCTGCCGCCAAACTCGACGTCGGGGCCCAGCGAGAAGAGCACGTTCCCGTAGAAGGCGCGGCTGTCCATGCCGATCCCCGGCATGTCGACGCTCCACGCGGCGCGTTCGTTCAGCCCCCACCCGATGTGGGAGACGGCGTAGGCGCGCGGGTCGTCGTAGCCCTCGATGAATCGGCGCAGCGCCGCCGCGTCGCCCCGGCCGCGGATCGCGGTGACGCGACCCCGCTCGATCTCGAACTCGATCGGCGATTCGAGCGTCTTCATCTGCGGGAGCAGGATGTCCCCCTCCCCCATCACGACGCGTCCCTTCACCCCACCCACGCGGGCGATCGTGGCCAAAAAGCCCGAGGGCCAGTGGTCCCAACGCCCCGGTGTGTCGGTGTAGCCGTACTCGGTGAGAATGGGGCGGCCCTCGATCTCGTAGCGGACGTCGGTTCCGGCGTCGTTGGTAAAGCGGAGCTCCGAGGCCGCGGCCAGCCGGCGCTCCGCCGCCTCGACGCGCTCGCGCAGCTCGCGGGTCGGGAACAAGCGCTTCAGGACCTCGAAGGGCTCGACCGCGAGAAGCATGCGCGCCCCGGCGGCCTGGATCTCGACCTGCTCCTTTGAAAAGAGCAGCAACATCAGATCGACGACGAGGTCCGCGTCTTTCAGGGTCGACATCGCGGCCGTGTCGCCGCGGAGCGCGCTCACCCCGAGCTGGGCGATGCGTTCTTCCGCGCTCATCGCGCTGGCGCTGGGCAAGTTGAGGTCCTCGACATCGGCGCCGAGCTCCCGGGCCGCCGCGACAAACGAGACGGCGTAGTCGCGCAGCGCGTCGCCCTCGGTCAGGACGACCACCCGCTCCCCGGCGCGGACCCCACACAGCAGCAGCTCCTCGCGGAAGAGCTCGAGGCGCTCGCGGGCGCGTTCATCGGGCATAGCCGCTCCCTGTGGCCTCAACGGCCGTCGCGTCCTCGCCGAACATGCGGTCCAGGTACGAGTTCAACAGGTGGTGGATCGCGCGCTCGAGCTTCACCGTCGGGCCGGGGCGAAAGGCGCGCGAGCCCACCCCGTTCTGGAGCGAGAGCATCATCTCGCGGTCTTCCTCCGCCACCATGCGGATGAAGTCGGCGATCAGACGGTTCTTCTCGCTGTACGCCGGCTGCTCGAACCAGGCTTCGGGGTACTGGGTCAGGATCGTGATGCGCGTCCTGGTGGGACTGACCGGGTGACAGAACCAGGGCTGAAGCATGTCCGGACGCGCAAACATATTGAAGGTGGGGCGGATGAACACGGTGAAAGCGAAGTGCTTTGGCTTGTGCTCCAGCCACGGCATCGCCTTGCCAAAAAGCCACTCGCCCCCGGGCGCCATCGTGAGGCTCTCGTACTCGGCGTGGTAGCCGTGGCGCGTCAGCTGGTAGGGAAACCGCTGCACCGGGAAATGCGCGCCAAAGGAACTCCCGTGGATCACCCCGACGTGATACATGTCCATCAGGTTTTCGGGGATGAACTTCCAGTTGCAGTCGACTTCGAAGCTGTACTCGTCGCCGGTCCGCGTGTCTTCAGCGCGCAGGAAGCGGGCCTTCTCCTGAACGAGGTCCTCCGCGAGATAGTCCTCCAGGCTCTGTGCGGCCGCGTCGAAGTTTACGAAGACGTACCCGGCCCAGGTGTCGAGCCGAAGACGCGGGAGCCGGCACGCGCTCCAGTCGAAGTCCCGCACCTCTTTGCGGAAGGGCGCGCCCTGGAGGGTGCCGTCGAGGTCGTAGACCCACGCGTGATAGGGGCACCGGAACTCGGCGGTGTTGCCCGCCCCCTGGATCACCTCGACGCCGCGGTGTTGGCACACATTCGAGAACGCGCGGAGTTGCCCTGTCTTGTTCTTGCAGATCAGGAGCGGTTCGCCCGCGATGCGGAGCGCGCGGTAGTCGCCCGGCTCCGGGAACTGCTCGACACGCCCGACACAGATCCACTCTTTCATGAAGATGCGGTCGATCTCCAGCTCGAAGAGCTCGGGAGAGGTGTAGAACTCGCCCGGTAGATGACGCGCCTCCAACAGCTCGGCGCGGGTTCGCGAGAAGTCGATCTTTCGGGCGGCGGGCTGGGGGAAGGGGACGGCAGACATCGGGTGGCTCCGGATGCGGACCCTGGCAGTGTCCAAGCGGGCCGGGTCGGTTGTCAACCGGGATCGTCTAGCCGGATGGGAAGACGGCGAGCCTCAGGCGTCGTGCGGCGGGTGCGGGCCCGCGGGCGATCACTCGCGGAACTGGGCGTCGCCCACCAGCGGAGCGATCTTGTCCATCAGCGCCTGGGCGTCGGCGCCTTCATAGCTCGCGGGCAGGTGGAGCGCGACGTCGGCGTACTGCACGTACCCGATCGAGTAGGGCTTGGCGACCACCCAGTGGCGCGCGCCGTCGTCGCTGTTGACAAAGGTCACCATCGCGAGGCCCTCGTAGGTGACTGAAGACTGCGCGCCGCCGTACATGCGGTTGAACTTGCTCCCGAGCGCGGAGCGCAGCTGCCGCTGGGTGAGGGCGCCTCCGCCCCAGTTCTGCACCTCGGCGGACACGCTCACGCGCACCTCCGGATCGTCGGCGCTCGAGTAGTAGACGGCCTTGCCGGCCTGCCCGCCGCTTTGCCAATCGCCGGGCAGGTTGAACTTGAATAGACCCTGGCCGTAATCGACCGGGGTGACCGGCTCGCTTCCACAGGCGAGGGCCAAGAGTGCAACACAGCACACCGCCAGGATTGCGTGACTTTGCTTTCGCATCGGAGTGTCTCCCTCGTTCAATCTCACGATTCGTTCTAGTTGGACGCGCCCGGGCCCGATCCAAACGCTCGGTAGGGCACGCCGTTCACGTGCAGCTCGCCCCTGCGGAATTCCAGGCGCATCACGTAGACATCCGCGGGCCCGCGGCGCAGGATGCCCTGGTCGCGGAGCGCCCGGAGCTGCGCGCCTTTGCCGCCGGATCCGCCCGGGCCATCGAGCCAGCCGTCGAGCAGGCGCGTGGGCACCTCGACCGCGAGGTGGGCCTCGAGATGCCGCAGCAGGGCCTGGGGGTCGAGCCCGCCGGCGCCGGCGTCCTCCCCAAAGCGCGCGCTGCTGTTGGCGGACAGAGCCTGGCCGTTGACCTGCGCGGCGAGCTGCAACGAGAGTGAGGGGTCGGCGGCGAGAAAGGTCTGCAGCAGCCGGAGCGCCTCGGCTTCGTCCGGGATCGCCGAGGTGTTGGCGCCCGTGGCGGCGAGGCTTGTCCCCACCGAGGATTGCGCGAGCGATTGCCCCATCTTGCGAACCTGCTCCCAGACAGAGAGGTCGATCTTCTCGAGCTGGGTTTCCAGGACGCCCTGTTTGAGCTCAAAGCGCATGACGCCGAGCGATCCGATCCCCAGCGCCGAGTGCAGAGAGAGTTTTCCGTTCTCGACCCGGCGCCGCTCGGACCAGGTGAAGTCGTGCAGCTCAGCGACGGGTTGCCCACCCGAGCGCGCCATCACCTGCTCCAGGCGAAACGAGCTCTGCCCAAACAGCGATTCTTTGAGGATGTCTTCGTAGGCAAACTCGCCGTGAAGCGACTTCAGCTCCAGGGCATAGAGCGGCGAGTCCATCTTGAGTCCGCCCCATTCGAGCGAGCCGTAGGCCTCCTCTTTGGGGCCCCCAAAGTGGATCTCGCCGTTGAGCTCCGATACCGCGACCGTGCCGGTCCCGGGCGCGGCGCCGCCCTGGAAGGCAGGCCAGTGGAGCTCGCTCACGCCCCGGGTGGCGCCGAGCCGCGTGCGAACCCGCAACGGCGGGAGCTCGGTGAAGAACGCGGCGAGGGCCGGGTGGCCCCCGGTGAAAAAGATCTCACTCTCGACCCAGGTACTGCCCGGGCGCGCGCCGTGTCGCAACCCCGCCCAGGGAATCGGGCCGTGGGCGATAGAGTGTTCGATGCGGGCCGCCGGCTGCTGCGCACCGGGCATGCGAAACTCGCTCTTGGCGGTGGAACCAAAAAGACCCCGTTCGTAGCGGGTGGAGATCTGCCCCGGGAAATCGGCGCCCCCGCTGAGCGCGGCCATTCCGGTCTCGAAATCCCGCTCAATCCGCGTGCCGCTGTAATACGAGAGCCCGGTGACGACGAGGGCAGCCGCAACCGCGAAGAGGGCGAGTCGTTTCATGGGGTCCCCACGCAGCCCGTCCGTCGACCGGACGCAAGATCCCCGTCGCTTCGGCGTCCCGGGCCCTCGCCTTTACGGAAGCGGCCCGCGGTCGGAGATCTCGCCGCAGCCGGCCTACAATGGAGGCGCCCTGCAACCCCTGGTCTCGAGCGGGCCGCGGATCGACCGCCGTCCCGGCGAGAGGGGGAAAAGGAGTTGGGAATGGTCTCGGCGCGGGAACCGTTGCACAAGATCTGCCGCTCTCTTGCCTATCGAACCCGCATCGGGTTCCTGATCGCCGCCGTGGGCTTGGGCCTCCTCGTTGCCACCGGGTGCGAGTCGCGGGACGCGAGGGAGACGACGGCGGTGTCGGCCGCCTTTCCCCCCTTGCCAGCCGAGGAGTGGAACGCGGTATACGCGGCCCATCTCCTGGAGCGCGCCGGCTTTGGAGGCACCCCGCAAGAGATCGCCCGCCTCGCCGCGATGAACCCGGAGCGCGCCGTCGAGGCGGTGTTGCGCGCCGACCCGGGAGAGCTCCCCCCCTTTGACCACTCGGGGGTCCACGACGCCGGGCTCGAACCCTTCCCGCCGAGCCGACCGGCCACGACAAAGCTCGCCCGCGAGACCGGGGAGGCGTTGGGGGTCAAGGTCAAGCCCGACGGGAACCGCCCGCTCCAGCCCGTGGTCAACCGTTTCTTTTATTGGCTGCGCGCCTCCCGTCTCGAGACCCACCGGGTCGCCTACTGGTGGGCGGATCGGATGCTCAACACCGGTTGGCCGCTGCAGGAAAAGATCGCGCTGTTCTGGCACGGCCACTTTGCGGTGAACGAGACCAAGACCCGCGACTACCGCAAGATGCTGCGTCAGCTCGAGATCTTTCACCGCCACGGGACGGGGAACTTCCGCACCCTCCTCATCGAGGTCTCCAAGGACCCGGCGATGCTGGCCTTCCTCGACGCGGGCAACAACGTGAAAGGTGCCCCCAACGAGAACTTCGCCCGCGAGATCATGGAGCTCTTCACGATGGGTGTGGGGAACTACAGCGAACGCGATATTCGCGAGGCCGCCCGCGCCTTCACCGGCTGGAACTTCGAAGACCTGCAATTCGTCGTCGACCCCGCAAAGCACGACGCCGGCGAGAAGACGGTGCTCGGAAAGACGGGCAACTTCGACGGCGTCGACGTCATCGACATCATCCTCGAGCAACCCGCTTGCGCGGAGTTCATCGCCGCGAAGCTCTACCGCTACTTCGTCCGCGAGGACGTCGACGACGCCCGCCGCGCGGCGCTCGGTGACCTGCTGCGCGAGAATGGCTACGAGATCGAGCCCTTCCTCCGCACGGTGTTTCGCTCGCAGGACTTCTACAGCGACGCGTCGCTCCACACGCAGATCAAGGGCCCGGTGCACCTGGTGATCGGGACCTACCGCAAGCTCGGGCTGCACGAGGTCCCCGGGGTTCCGGATTTCAACGATGTGACCGCCGAGCTGGGCCAGCAGCTCTTCCGCCCGCCGACGGTCGCGGGCTGGGCCTACGGGCGGAGCTGGATCACGCCGGGGCTACTGATGGCGCGCGGCAACTTGGCCTACGACGTGCTCTTTCCCGATATCAACTTCGTGCCGACCGATCGCATCCCCTTGGGCTACCAGGTCGCCCAGGTCAACGACAAGATCGCGCAGGGCTTCGATATCACGAGCGCTACAAAGCCCGCCAGCGGGCCGGACTACGGCGGCGCGATGGCGATGGCGAACGTGATGGCCGACCGCGACGAAGACTTCAACACCCGCTACGGGAGCTTCAAGGGCTGGCAGATGGCGATCGCCAAGGTGAAGCCGATCCCCCGCACGCTCGCGGCGGTCGACCTGCGCGGGATGGTGAGCGAGGCGGGGGCGCGCACACCGGCGGCGGCGGTCGACTACCTCCTGGCCCGCTTTTTGAGCGTGCCCGCGGACCCCGTGTTCCGCGACGAACTGGTTGTGTACCTCGAGCAGGAACTCGGCACCGGTGACCTCGACTACGCCGACGGCTATCTCGACCAGCCGCTGCGTCGGGTGCTGCACCTCATCCTCAGTACGCCGGCGTACCAACTTGGTTGATCGGGGCTGATCGGGCCCAATCGCGGCCGGTCGCAACGGCCGGAGACGGAGAAGCGAGCATGAATACGCGCGACCCGCGGACCCCTCGAAGCCTCACCCGTCGCACCCTGCTGCGCCAAGGCGCGCTCGGGGTCGGGGCGACCGCCCTGGGCCCGCTATTCGGCGCGCCCTGGTGGGCGGTGCCGGCCCGCGCCGCCGGTGAGCGCGGCGAGCGCATCCTCGTCGTGCTGGAGCTGTCGGGCGGCAACGACGGTCTCAATACGCTCGTGCCCTACGGCGACGACGCGTACTATCGGCACCGGCCGACGATCGGTATCCCGGCGCTGAAGCTCCGCAAGATCGACGACCACTACGGCTGGAGCGCCGGGATGGCGGGCTTCGAGCGTCTCTACAAAGAGGGAAAGGTTGCCGTCGTCCACGGCTGCGGCTACCAGCAGCCCTCGTTTTCGCACTTCACCTCGATGGCGTACTGGCACACCGCGGCACCCAACAGCGGTGAGGAGTACGGATGGCTCGGACGGCTCGCGGACCTCGAGTACCCCGAGGGCGGCGACAACCTGATCGTCAACATCGACACCGCCCAGTCGCTGGCGGTGCGCAGCCGCGTCCACACGCCGCTCGTGTTTGACGACCCCGACCGCTTTGCGCGGAAGGGGTACTACAGCGAGCGTCCGCTGCTCGACAGGGTGGCCGCGACCGACGACGCGCCGAACCCGACGGCGGCATTTCTGCGCGACCTCGCGCGCAGCGCCCGGGACTCGGCGGAAACCGTGCGGGCGGCGTGGGATGCGTACAGCACCCCGGTCGACTACGGCCTCGTCCCGCTCGACCTCAACAAGATCGTGGCGCTGATCGACGCCGGGATGCCGAGTCGCTTTTACTACACGTCATTTCGCAACAACGAGTTCGATACGCACGTGCATCAGGGAAACCTGCACGAGCGCCTGCTCACCTACGCGTCGGACGCCGTCGCGGGATTTATGCAGGACCTCGAGCGCATCGGGCGCGCCGACGACGTCGCTCTCATGGTGTTCTCCGAGTTTGGGCGTCG
>CAJIBI010000082.1_pt1 | contig 11428 bp, 11 predicted proteins | sample 9199321 | NCBI WGS metagenome assembly CAJIBI01 (sample SAMEA7708294, study PRJEB35096) | sediment metagenome | biome: marine neritic benthic zone biome [ENVO:01000025]; feature: sediment [ENVO:00002007]; material: shallow marine sediment [ENVO:03000034] sea grass bed [ENVO_01000059] ... | reverse complement strand
GCTTGCGTAGCCGAGCTTCGTTCGCCTTTGGCTCACTGCGCGCCGCGGCCTCCGGCCCCGGCTTGCGTAGCCGAGCTTCGTTCGCCTTCGGCTCACTGCGCGCCGCGGGCGGCCTCGGCTAGGCGGGCGAACGCAGGCGCCGAACGAACTCGTTGATTCGCTCCCGCGCATCTTTGTCGAGCTCCTCGAACTGGACGCCCATACCGGCCGGCTCGAAGGCATCCTCGCGATCCTGGACGTGGGTGACGCGCCCACTTGCCTTGATCGTCCCGGCGCCGCCGGGGAGCTCAAATTCTAGGTTGACCAAAGTCCCGGTGGCGGCGGGTTTCTCGGTCTTGATGAAGACCCCCCCCTCGTTCACGTTGCGGGTGAACTCGCTGAACACCGCATCGACGCTGCCGTAGCGAACCCGCACGATCAACGACGCGCGGGGGGAACGGCGGCGCTCGATCTCGGTCTCGATGTCGCCGAGAGCACGGCCCTGGCCTTCGCTATCGCTCGGGGCCTCGACTGGGTCCGCTGTACTATCGGGTTGAATCGGCGCCATGCCTGCTGTTTCGTCCTCCGGGGTTTGGGGCCTTAGAGGTCGCCCGTGCTCCGCCTGTCCGGTCCTCCCCTTCTCGAACCCCCTCGGGGAATTCCCCCTGTTCCCTCAGACTGGTGAAGCCGCTTTCGGCAATCACGATGTGATCCACAACGGGAATCCCCAAAAGCGACCCGACGCGCACCAGTCGCCGAGTGATTTCGTGATCCTCGGTGCTGGGGGTCGGGTCTCCACTCGGGTGGTTGTGGACCAACACCACCGATGCGGCGGAATCGCGGAGCGCCGGGCGAAAAACCTCGCGAGGGTGCACCAAGCTGGCGGTCAATGTCCCCATCGAGACCGCGACTTCCCGGATCAAGCGTTGGCGGCCGTCCAGGAGCAGAAGCAGAAACTGTTCTTGGCGGGCGCCGCGCAGCCGCTCGCGAAAATGGCGGTCGACATCCGACGGGCATCGGACCGGAGCGCCGGGATGGAGCTGCCGCGACGCGACGCGTCGCCCGAGCTCGAAGGCCGCGACGATCGAGGCCGCCTTTGCCGGCCCCACCCCGGGCGTGCAGGCGATTTCTGCCACACTGGCCCGCGAGAGCTCGGAGAGGCCGCTCGTTCTCCCCAAGAGATCGGCCGCGAGCGATGCGACGCAGCGGCCGCGCTGGCCGCTCCGCAGCAGCAAGGCGATCAGCTCCTCGTCCGCCAGGGCGTTCGCGCCGGCCGCACGCAAACGCTCGCGGGGGCCGACACGCCGGGGGATTCGATGGCTTTCGGTCGAAGCGCGCACCCGGGCCGGGGCGTGCCACCCTAGGAACCCGCCGCGGCCGCGTCGACGTGAACCCTTTTTCCCGCCAGTCTTTGGCGATGCGTCCGCATGTCGCGTCTGCCGCGTTCCTCTGGGCCGTCGCCTGCAACCCCGGAGCGCCGCCTCCCGAGACCGCCCCGGAACTGCAGGAACAGATCATCCAGCTCTATGAGCGCGCTCGGGAATCCGGCGAAGCCGTCTCCGGCGACGTCTACGAATGGGCGCGTGAAGACGTGGAACGAATCGGCGACTGGGAGTACCGCATCGTGCGTCACGACGACGCCGGCGACGCGGCGATCGAGGCCGCGCTCAATGAACTCGGTTCCGAACGATGGGAAGTGGTGTGGATCGACCGTCAGTCGGGGACCCTCCGGCTGTTTTTGAAGCGCCCGCGGCGGAGCTTTCTGCGCCACCTCCCGCTCTCCGAGCTGCCCCGCCTGGTGCCCGGTCTCGGCGAGTAGCGGTCTTGCGTCAGCGGTCCCGGCCCCCGCCCCCGCCGCGCGTGCGCTGCATCGCCTCCTCCCAATGCTGCCCATCGAAGTGGTCGACCCGCAATGTCGCGATATCGATCCCTTCGACGCAGCGGAGATTGATGTCGATCTTGTCGGGGTCGGAGCGCGCGCGGCGGAAGGGCGAAATGCCGCAGGTCGCGCAAAAGAGGTTGCGGGCGACGCGGGTCCCGAAGCGATAGTCGGTCATCGCGTCGGCCCCGGCGACCAGTCGAAACTGCGAGGGCGCGGTGTACCAGTGGAGGTATCCGGTCCGCGCACAGATCGAACAATTGCAGACCTCGGCGACCTCGATTGTGCCGTCGAACTCGAAACGGACCGCGCCGCAGTGACAGGAACCGCGATGCGTGGGCATCGGTCTCCCTTCACGAGTCAATCCTCGCCGCTCTCCCAGGTCCCGCTCTTGCCGCCGCTTTTGCGCACCAGCCGGACCGCCTCGATGCGCATCCCGCGGTCCACGGCTTTGCACATGTCGTAGATGGTGAGGCCCGCGGCCGCGGCGGCCACCATGGCCTCCATCTCGACGCCGGTGCGCGCCTGGGCTCGCACGCTCGCTTCGATCAGCACGCGCGCGTTGCCGTGGGCGTCGATGTCGGGCCGGAGCTCGAGCTCGACGACGTCGAGGGGCAGCGGGTGCGCCAGCGGAATCCACTCATGGGTGCGCTTGGCCGCCTGGATACCGGCGAGCCGCGCCGTTGTGAGGACGTCCCCTTTGGGCGCACTGCCCTGCGCGATTTGATCGAGGGTCGAGCGAGCCATCGCGACTTCGCCTCGCGCTACACACACGCGTGTCGTGATCGGTTTTTCCCCGACATCGACCATCTGCACGCGACCCGCAGAATCGACGTGACTCAGCCCGTCTCCGTCTCCACTCACAGCCCTCGCTCCTCGATCCAACGCAGAGCATCGCCGAGGATCTCGTCGCCCTCCGGCTCGTTCAAGACCTCGTGGCGCAAGCGCGGGTACACGTGCAGCGCGTTGCCGCCGCCGCGGAGCGCCGCGTGGCAGTGGCGGCTTCCGGCCGGTGGACAAAGCGCGTCGGCCTCGCCGTGGAGCAGGAGCATCGGAACGCGGATCGCGGCGGCGAACGCCGCGCCCCCCGCGGTCGCCGACAGCGCCGCGGCGAGAGCCACCGGGACCCGCTCGCGAACCAAGGGGTCTTCGCGGTAAGCGCGCGCGACCTCGGGATCGCGCGACAACATCGCGGGGTCGATCCGTGTCGCCACCTGCCGGGTCGGCGCCAAGCGCGCCAGCCATTGGACGCCCCACCCGGAAGGCAGCAGGCGCCCGCCCCGCCCGAGCGCGGCTCCGCTCGTGATGGCGGCATCGGCCGCGAGGGTCTGGGCCGCGAGGCCGCGCAGGACAAGCAGGGCACCGAGATCGTGCCCCAGCAGCACAACGGGAAGACCGCCGTAGTCTTTGCGCAATCGTTCCACAATTCCGACGAGGTCGTCGCACAATGTCGAGAGCGGGGCGCGGCGGTCGAGCGCACCCTCAGATCGGCCGTGCCCACGGAGGTCGCAGGCGTGGACCGCGGTGTCGCGCGCAGCAAACCAGGCGCCAACGGCGTCGTAGCGCCCGCTGTGTTCGGCCAAGCCGTGGACCACAATCAGCACGCGACGAGGCTCTCTGGGCAACCAGCAGCGCCAGAAGAGCGCGGCTCCATCGGCGGCGCGGAAGCGGTCCTCTTCGCGGCGGATCACGCGGCGTTCCACGCCCGGAAACCTAGCTTTGGGTCAGAAAACGTCGCGCTTCGGCCTGGGCATGGCGAACCCGGCGCAAGTAGCGATCGCCGCGGATCTTGGAACCCCAGAAATAGGCAAGAATGCCCTTGTCTTCGCCCAGGCGACGGATGTTCTCGGAGAGGATCGCGCAGCCGGCCTCGATGTTGCTCTCGATGGTCGTGGCGTTCCCGGCGAGCCCGATTTGCCGCCGCATGTGCGGCATCACTTGCATCAGACCCATTGCACCTTTGGGGCTGCGGGCTTCGGGGCGGGCGGTGCTCTCGACGTAGATCACGGCCAGGACCAGATCGGGGTCCAGGGCGTAGTCCTCGCTCCACCTCATCACCGCTCGGGCGATACGCTCCCGCTCGGCGTCGGAGAGGCGATGATTCCACTCCGCGAGGAGCGCCGCGATCCGCGCGCCTTCGTCCGAGGCGGTGATCGTCGGGCCGGCCGAAACCGCGGCCAGCAACGGGGCTTCGGGCGGAGCCGTCTCCGCCACCATCCCCGCGGCCAGGATCGCGATTGCGACCGTGAGCAGTCGTCGAGTCGAACTTCGCATGACGTGGATACGATCCGCGCTAGGCGGTGGAACGTCGCCTCGCTCTTGGCAGGAGCCAGTGACCTTTGTCGTCGATCTGGAACTGCGGCGCACGCCCGGGGGTTGCATGCCGTCACCTCCCCATTCCATCTCCGCGTGGGAGGCTAGCCGAGGGAACCGCGGGGAGCCAAAGTGAAACCGGCAACAGCATCGCGCTACGCGTGCAGAGCAACGGCAGTTGAGCCCGACCACCACCGGTTTCACTGGCGGGAGGGAGTGATCTCCGAATCGACCCGGGATTCGCACCCAATTATTGCTGGTGTTTTCCCCCAGCGTCTCCGACGTTACGGCCGATTCCCTAGGCTGCCCGGGTATGTATCCGATCCCGTTTCACATCTTTGGGTTTCCGGTGAGCTCCTTTGGGCTGATGCTCGCCCTCGGGTTCTTGGTGGGAACCTGGCTCGCCAGCCGTCGCATGGCGGAACTCGGGATCGCCCCGGAATTGGCCTCGACCATGCTCATCTATTGCATGGTGGGGGGGGTAGTGGGGGCGAAGCTCTACTACGCGGTTGACACGGCGATTCGCCAGCCGGACACCTCCTTTCTCGCGCTGCTCACGTCGCGCGATGGTCTGACCTTTTACGGCGGGCTGATCGGAGCGACGGTGGCCGCGGTGGTGGGCACCCGGATCCACGGCATCTCCACCCTCGATTTCGCCAATTCCGCGGCGCTTGCGGCCGCGGTGGGACAGGCGATCGGGCGCATCGGGTGTCTGTTGGTGGGGGACGACTATGGCCGTCCCACCGATCTGCCGTGGGGGATCGCCTTTCCCGAGGGCGCACCGCCGACCGTCGAACCGGTACACCCCACGCAAATCTACGAAAGCGTTTGGCTGTTTGCGGTGACCGCGGTGCTCTGGCGGCGCCGCAAAAAGAGCCCCTTCTTGTTCGGCGAATACATGATGCTCGGCGGGCTCGGACGCTTTGTCGTCGAGATCTGGCGCGTGAACCCCCGTGTCGGTGCCCTTTCCGAAGCCCAGTGGATCGCGGTCGCCCTCGTCATCGTCGGAGCGCTGGGGTGGGTGCGGCAGCGTTCCAAAGGCACTCGCTAAGCGGCTCCGCCGAGCGATTCCGCGAGGGCGCGGGCGCGTCCCTCACACGACGGATCCGCCGAAGGCGTCAACAGCGCGGGCATTCCCTCGAGTGCGCTATGCGCCAGACCGACAAAGGGGGCGTCGCGCTCGGGAATCTCGTGTGTCGCCCACGCCTCGAGTGCGTCGAGGGCGGCGTCGTACTCGCCCTTTCGGTAGGCGGCCATGCCAGACGCGTAGCAACGGTCGCGGGCGAGCACGGGATCCTCCGGTCTGTGTTCGAGCGCCGCGTCGAGCGCAGCGAGTGCCTCGTCAAAAAAGCCGCTTTCCAGATACGAGCGCGCGACACGGATGTAGGCCTCCGCCAGGTCGCCGTCCGTGCTTCGCGCGAAAAACACGTCGATCGGTTCGCCGATCACGCGCTCGGCGGCGTCGCGGTTCTCGAACAGAAAGCGCATCACCAATCCGTCGTCGCGATACTCGTGGAGCAGCTGACGCAGCTGCTCGCGCATCTGGCCGAGGAGCGCCGCGCATTCCTCGATGGCCTCCGCCACGCGCTCCCGGGACGCCGACAAGATCCGCGCAAACTCCCCAAAGAGCGCCTCCGTCCCGGGCGCGGCCGTGCTTTCGGCGCGGGCGACTCGCGGCGCGTACACCTCGAGCTGGTAGAAGTTCTCCCGCAGCTTCATCGCTTCGTGAAACAGCGAACCCACGGCGAGATCAAACAGCGCCATACGGGAAAGCGCCTCGCCACTGTTGCGAGATCGCGAGAGCAGGTGGCTGCGCTCTTTGAGGCGGTACAAACGGCTCGACTCGTTCTCCCCGACCAAGCGATGTACTTCGGGCCATCGCAACGAGCCAGACCGACCCCGCTCGATGACGGCATTCATCAACTCGTAGGAAGCGAGGAACTCACGCACCAGATCGACCAGTTCGGGTTCGCCGCGCGTCACGTCGCACAGCATACCGCCCGCCACCGTCGCCGCGTATCGACACGCCGCGTCGACGGGAGAAGGCGCGTCGCCTAGTGTTCTCAGAGGAGGTCCCCGATGAGTGAAATCGAACGCGAGAGCCTCGAAGTCGACGTTCTATACGTCGGCGCGGGGCCCGCAACTCTGGCGTCCGCGTACCATCTCGTGCGCGGTGTCGAGGCCTACAACGAAAGTGCAGCCGCCCGCGGTGTGTCGCCGATCGAGCCCCCCACAGTGCTGGTCATCGAAAAGGCGGCGAATATCGGCGACCACCAGCTCTCGGGCGCGGTGATGAATCCCAGGGGATTCCGCGAGTGGATGCCCGATTTCACCGATCAGGGGTTCCCGACCGAGTACATCTGCGACGACGCCCGCTTCATGGCCTTCTTTCCAAAGCGCTCCATCACCTCGCCGATCACCCCGCCCAACTTCCAAAAGAAGGGCTACCACGTCGCGTCGCTCTCGAACGTTGTGAAGTGGATGGCCGAGAAATGCGAAGCGGCCGGAATCGAGATCTACCCCGGATTCGCGGGCGACAAACTGCTGATCGAGGGGGGTCGTGTCGTCGGCGTCCAGACCGGTGATATGGGAATCGACAAAAGCGGCGCCCAGAAATCAAACTTCCAGCCCGGCATGGAGATCCGCGCCAAAGCCACTGTGATGGGCGAAGGCGTGCGCGGCAGCCTGACCAAGCAGTTGATCGAGCACTTCGACCTGGAGGGCGAGAACCCGCAGGTCTACGAGACGGGGATCAAAGAAATCTGGAAGGTGCGCCCGGAGAAGCACAAACCCGGCCGCGTGATCCACGGATCGGTGTTTCCGGACTTCCTCTCACAGATCAACGGCATGTGGCTTTACGACATGAAGGACAACCTGGTGTCCTTCGGCTTTGTGACGGTTCTCGACTCCGAGAACCCCTACAACGATCCTCACCTGGAGGCGCAGAAGTTCAAGACCCATCCCTTCATGCGCGACCTACTCGAAGGGGGAGAGCTCGTTCGCTACGGCGCCAAGGCGATTCCGATGGGTGGCCTCACGGCGCAGCCCAAGCTGTACTGCGATGGCGCGATGCTGGTGGGGGACTCGGGCGGGTTCTGCAACGCCTTCCGCCTGGCCGGGGTCCACATGGCCGTAAAATCGGGGATGATGGCCGCCGACACCCTGGTCGAGGCGCTCGCGGCGGACGACTTCAGCGCGGTGCGCTTCGGCGCGTACGCGGAGCGCTACCGGACGAGTTGGGCCTGGGAAGAGCACGCCGAGGCCCGCAACTTCCACGGTTCGAGCGACATCCACCCGCTTTTCGCGATGGTCAACACCCCGCTCATGCTCGCGACCGGAGGGCGAGGCCTCAAGGACGACCTGCGATTCGAGCCGGGGCACGCCAAGATGAAGCGCATTGCTGAGCTCCCCGAAGCCCAGCGCACGGCGGAGGTGTTCGAGTTCGACGGGAAGCTCACCTTTTCGAAAGAGCACCTCGTCGGCTTCAGCGGAACGCAGCACGAAGTCGACCAACCCTCGCACCTGGTAGTGGCGGACACCGACCTCTGCAGCGATGTGTGCACCGAGGAGTACGGCAACCCGTGTGAGAAGTTCTGTCCCGCAGCGGTCTACGAAATGATGGACGACCCCGACCGCCCCGGCAAACAGAAGCTCTTTATCCACCACGAGAACTGCGTGCACTGCAAAACCTGCGACATCGCCGACCCGTATCAGGTCATCACCTGGACCCCCCCAGAAGGCGGCGAGGGGCCCGACTACACCCAGATGTAGCAAGCGACCGCAAAGCGGTCGCGCGCAGCGAAGGCGGAGCCTTCGCGAAGTTCAAACCAAGATGCCTTCGCGCAGCAACGAGTCTCTCCGAGGCACACCCGCAAGCGGAGCGGCGCCCGCCGCGGAGCGCGCAGCGAAGGCGAAGCCTTCGCGAAGTTCACCAAGGACGGGATCGCGTCTGCTCCGCGCCCGCCCGAGACACGCTCGGAGAGCGGCTTGGTGCGGCGCTACTCCGCCCGGATCGCCGCCCGGACGGCCTCGGCGGTCGCCGCGTCCCGCGCGACCAAGAGCGATTCGGCCGGTGCATCGATCGCGCGCGGAAACGCCGCGCCGTCGAACTTCGAGAGCTGCGCACCGGCCTCGCTCGCGATCAGGGCCCCGACCCTGCCGCGGGCGCTGATCCCCAGCGCCGAACTGTCGTTTGCAAAACGCAGACCGGCAGCCACCCCCGGCAGGAGGGGCGCGACCGAGATCGCGCCGCCGCTGGCCAGCTCGGGTGCGAAGCCGTGGTTGCGCAGCGCCGCTTGGATCGCCGGCGGGGTGGTGTCCGACACCAGTAGACGCCGCGCCCCGCGAGCCGGCCCGCACACGATCGAGTGCGAGGTGAGGGCCCCGTCGGGTACCGGGAGTTCCGCGCGGCGGGCACCCCCGCCGGCGACCGCGAGAAACAGCGCGCGTTCGGTGGGAAGGGCGACCAGGGCGGCCTGGAACGACGCGTCGAGCGCCCAGCCCGCCATGATTGCGTAGGGCCCCGCCCCACCCAGATAGAACCGGAAGGTGCCGTCGATGGGATCGATGACGATCCGCTCGCGCGCGCTACTTCCAACAAAGCGCGCAACGCTCGGCGTGTCTTCCTCGGCCTCGAGGCGGCAATTGGCGAATCCGTCGATGAGCGGCACCAGGATCGCCTCCTGGGCCGCCGTATCCGCGATCGTGAGGGCGGCCTTCACCGCGCTCGACTCTGTCGCCTTGGGCCGGTTGGAGACGCGGCCCTCCAAAGCGGTGGCGATTGCCGCCGCCTGCTCGAACGCCGGGAGTAGAGTCTCGACGAATCGGCGCGAGCGGTCGGAGGAGGGGGCCATGGCCGGGAGCGACCGGGGGCTCTCCCTAGCTGCAACCGCTTGTGGAACCGCAGTCGACGCACTTGTAGCAGGCGCCGTTGCGGATCATGATCGCGCCGCAATCCACACAGGACGGCGCATCCGCCTGGTTCACGATCGCATAGCGTGTCTCCGCACCGCTCGCCGAGCCGCCCGCGACGACCGCGCGCGGTTCCGCGTCGTCGGCCCGCCCGGCGCGTGAGACCAAGCCGATCGAGTCGACCGTTTCGGCCTCGGCTTCACCCTCTTGAGGCATCTCGGCGTAGCGACTCCCCAGGTAGCGGAACACGTAATCGGTTACCGACTTGGCGAAGGGAATCTCCGGATTGTTGGTAAACCCGGAGGGCTCGAAGCGCGTATGGCTGAACTTGTCGACCAGCGCGCGCAGCGGCACCCCGTACTGAAGCGCGATCGAGGTCATCGTCGCGATGGTGTCCATCAGGCCGGAGACCGTGCTGCCCTCCTTGGCCATCTTGAGAAAGATCTCGCCCGGAGCGCCGTCTTCGTAGAGGCCCACCGTGAGATATCCCTCGTGGCCCGCGATCGAGAACTTGTGGGTCCAGGCTTGTCGCTCGTCGGGGAGCTTGACGCGCCGCGGACGCGCCTCGACCGTCTCGAGCTTCTCGGACTCGGCGCCAGTGTTGAGCGGCTGGGAGCGCTTGCAGCCGTCGCGGTAGACGGCGAGCGCCTTCAGACCGAGGCGCCAGCCCTCGCTATAGGCGGTCATGATGTCCTCGACGCTCGAGTCTTCGGGCATGTTGACCGTCTTGCTGATGGCACCGGAAAGGAAGGGCTGGACCGCGCCCATCATCCGCAGGTGACCCATCCAATCAATCGATCGCTTGCCCTTGGCCGGCCGGAAGGCGCAATCAAAGACCGCGAGGTCCTGCGCGCGCAAGCCCGGCGCGCCCTCGATCGTCTCCTCTTCGTCGATGTAGCTGACAATGTCGGCGATCGAGGGTGCGCTGTAGCCGAGTTTTTGGAGCGCCATCGGGACCGTGCCATTCACGATCTTCAACAGGCCGCCGCCGACGAGCTTCTTGTATTTCACGAGAGCGATGTCGGGCTCGACCCCCGTCGTGTCGCAATCCATCATGAACGCGATCGTCCCGGTCGGCGCCAGAACCGTCGCCTGCGCGTTCTTGAAGCCGCTGCGCCGACCCTTCTTGAGCGCCGCTGCCCACACCTCGCGTGACGCCGCGAGCAGATCGTCGGGCACACCCTTCGCCGGAATCGCGTCCGCGCTGGCCTTGTGCATTCCGATCACCTCGAGGAAGGGCTTCTTGTTCATCCGGTAGCGCGGGAAGGGACCCATCGCCTCGGCGATCTCGGCACTGGTGAGATACGCCTGTCCGCACATCAGGGCGGTGACGCTCGCAGCGAGGTTGCGTCCCTCGTCGCTGTCGTAGGCGAGACCGAGTGCCATCAACAGCGCCCCCAGATTCGCGTAGCCCAGGCCGATCGGGCGGTAGAGGTGGCTGTTGTGCGCGATCCGAGCGGTCGGATAGTCCGCGTAGTCGATCACGATCTCTTGCGCGAGGAACACCACGTGTACGGCGCGGCGGTACGCCTCGATGTCGAAGCTGCCATCCTCGCCCAGAAACCGCATCAAGTTGAGGCTGGCGAGATTGCACGCCGTGTCGTCGAGAAACATATATTCGGAGCACGGATTGCTGGCGTTGATGCGCCCCGACGCTTTGCACGGGTTCCACTGGTTGATCGTGGTGTCGTACTGGATCCCGGGGTCGCCACAGCGGTGCGCGGCCTCCGCCATCTCGCGCAACAAGCCCTCGGCGGGGAACGTCTCGACCGGTTCACCGCTCAACACCGCACGGGTCTGCCAATCGCGGTGGTCAGCGGTCGCCCGCATGAACGTGTCGGTGACCCGCACCGAGTGATTGGCGTTCTGGAAGAAGACCGAGTCGTAGGCGCCGCCGGGCACATTGAACCCGCCGTCGTAGCCTTTGTCGATCAGCGCCCAGGCCTTGGCTTCTTCTTCGGACTTGCTGTGGATGAACTCGCGGATGTCGGGGTGCTCCGCGTTCAAGATCACCATCTTCGCGGCGCGGCGGGTCTTCCCACCCGACTTGATCACACCGGCGAACGCGTCAAAACCCTTCATGAACGAAACCGGGCCCGAGGCGACGCCGCCACCCGAAAGCGTCTCGCGAGAGGAGCGAATACAGGACAGGTTCGAACCCGCGCCCGAGCCGCCCTTGAAGAGGGTCGCCTCGGTTTTCGCAAGCTCCATGATTGAGTTCATGGTGTCGTCGACGGAGTTGATAAAGCAGGCACTAGCCTGCTGCGGTGTGTCCGCGACGCCCAGGTTGAACCAAACCGGGCTGTTGAACGCCGCCTTTTGCGTGACCAGGATGTGCGCGAGCTC
>CAJIBI010000445.1_pt1 | contig 11641 bp, 11 predicted proteins | sample 9199321 | NCBI WGS metagenome assembly CAJIBI01 (sample SAMEA7708294, study PRJEB35096) | sediment metagenome | biome: marine neritic benthic zone biome [ENVO:01000025]; feature: sediment [ENVO:00002007]; material: shallow marine sediment [ENVO:03000034] sea grass bed [ENVO_01000059] ... | reverse complement strand
GTTTGAACTTCGCGAGGCCTTCGGCCTCGCTTGCCCGGGTGCCGCTAACGACGCCTTGCCTGAGCGGACGCGTCTTGGTTTGAACTTCGCGAGGCCTTTGGCCTCGCTGCGCGCTCCGCGGCTACCGCCGCTCCGCTTGCCTTAGCCCTATGGACTCGCGTGGGCGGAGGCCGGGGGTTCCCGGAGCGGAACTCAAACGCAGGCCGTCTCCGCGTGCGGGCCTCCACCGAGCGCCTCGTGCACCCATTGCGCACCGTGGCGGCCGAGCCATTCCGAGGAGGGGACCCCCGGCCTCCGACCACGGCACCCAACGGCGAGCTATTTCTGGGGCTTTTCGGGCGGCTTTTCCTGGGCCTTGGCTTTGAAACCGGAACCGGCGCCGCCCTTCATGGCGATGCGGCCATTCATGTGAGCGCCCTCTTCCATCACCACGGTGGCCGCCTCGACGTCCCCCTCGACGCGGGCCGACTTGTGCAGGGTCAGCTTCTGGGCGGCGAAGATATTGCCGACGACGGTGCCGCTCACCACCACGTTGTTGGAGCGCACCGTGGCTTCGATCTCTCCGGTGTCGCCAATCACGAGGGTGTTTTCGCTGGTGATCTCGCCGCGGAACTTGCCATCGATCCGGACGGTGTCGCGGAAGGTGAGCTTGCCCTCGAACTCCGAGCCCTGATCGATGAAGGCGCTCAGGCTGCTCGGTCCCGACGGTGCGGCCGGCGGCGCGACGTTGACGCTGCCCCCAGCAAAATCCTCGTCCATGCGCTTCAGGAACGACATACCCGCTACTCTCCTTGCGTCCTGCCGATGTCGACGCCCCTTGCGGAACGCCTCGGGTGGTTGTGACGTCTCTCAAGTCCTGTATGCCGCTTCGGAACCGGCCCCCAAAGACTTGAGCACTTTGGCGGCAAGCGCGGCGCCAAGTGCCCGTTTTGTCTTGTTTTCGTTCTCGGGCGCGGCGCGTCTACACTGCTGGGCGATGAGTGGTCTCCAAAACGGCACGAGATCGTTGCTCGCGGAAGCGCTACGGGGCGGACGCATCCACTCTGCGTACCTGATTTCGGGGCCGATCGACGCCGCCCGCGACGCGGCCCTGGCTTTCGCGCGCGGCATCGCGTGCCGAGGCGCGGACCCTCCCTGCGAAGCCTGTGACGATTGCCGGCGCTCCCAACCGGGCGACCCCCTGCCCCTCGACGGCACTGGAAAAAAGGGTCCGCTGCTCCGTCACGTCGGCGACCACCCCGACCTGCTGTGGATCGAACGGGGCGGCGACGACACCCGCGTCCGAATCGGGCAGGTGCGGGCGTTGCAGCACGCTTTGCAGCTCCGCAGCGCCGGGGACGGACGTCGGGCTGCGGTGATTGCCGACGCGGAATGGCTCAACCAGGAGGCACAAAACGCTCTGCTCCGACTCCTCGAGGAACCGCCCCGGGCCACCTCCTTGATCCTGGTCGCAGCGCGGGCGTCGGGGCTGCTCGCGACGGTGCGTTCGCGTTGCCAGCGCGTGACGCTACCGGTCCCGCGACAGCCGCTCGACCGCGACGCGCTCTCCGACGATGCCCGAAGCTGGGTCCAGCGCCTGGACGGCTTGGGTGCGATGAGAACGCCCGACCTGCTCGATTGGGCGGAGGAATTTCGCGGCGCCCGCGCGCCGGCCGCGCTTGCCGTCTCCGAGCTGCTCGGCTGCGCGACACTTTGGCTTCGCGAATGGGTGGGCGCGAACGCCGCGAGCGCGAACCTGCGCCCCGCCCTGCGCGCATTCGCGGAGGTGCAAGAAGCGCGCAAGACCCTGGCCCAGCGCAACGCCAACCCCCAGATGGTCGCGGAGCGCGCGCTCTTCGCCCTGCACGACGCCGCGCGCGCGCGCTGAGCAACCCAGGCCCCCGGAGCGCCGGGGGGCTACTCGTCGGGATCGAAGGCTTCGCTGTCGCCTTCGACGTCCGCGTCCTCCTGCGAGACAAAACGGTTGCGAAACGCCTCGAGGCTAACGGGTACGTCCTGCGCGACATCGGAGTCGAGCCCGTACACCTCCTGGCGGCCGGGCACCTGGGCGTAGAGGACGCCGGCGGCGATGGTCCCGAGCTGTAGCTCCGCGAGGAGTGGCGCGCCCTGCTCCGACCCGCCGTAGATCCGGAGTGCAGCGTTGGCGGGCTCGAGCTTGAGCGCCTCGCGCTCGGCTATGCCCATCGTCTCGGCGATGATGTCCTTTGCGCGCAGCGCGCTCAGCGCCGAGATCATCCGCGCCGGCGAACCGGGCCGCATCGGCTCGGGCGTGGTCGTCCAGCGGCCGTCGCCCAGTTCCCCCGTCACGACCATCTGCTCGTCCGAGTCTTCCTGACGGAGCACCAGCTCGAAGGTCGCGACGTCCGACGCCAGGTAGTCGGTGAGCTGCTTGTAGCGAAAGGCGATCACGCGGCGGGGCAGATCCTGGTAGCGCTGCTCGTCGATCGCGTAGGCCGCGCGCTCGTTCCCGCGCAGCGCCCGGGTCTCGTCCTCGGCGACGGGCGCGCCGAACACCAGCTGGTGCTCGGCGACCGCGCCGTCGGCGTTCGTGCGCAGCGTGATCGTATAGTCGGGATCCTCGAACCCGAGCGCCGCCGGGTCCGGATCGTCGAGAAAGCCCTCCGCGTCCAAAAACGTGAGGTCCGAGAGCAACGTGTCGATGGTGACATCATCGGCGCGCTCTTCGCGCGGCTCGCGCATCATCCAGCGCTCGTCGTCGCCCTGCTCGAGCACCACGCCCGCGTCGCGCCAGCGTACCTCGATGCGATCGACCGCGTCCCGGTCAAAGCGCAGCGGGCGGCCCTCGCGGAGTGCGTCGAGGCTGCGCTCGAAGGGCCGCACCGAGAAGGTCTCTACCGTGTAGATATCGTCTCGCCCCTCGACCGCAACATAGGTCGTGGAACCCACCGGCGTCGGGCCGCCGAGCAGGACGCCGTTCGCCTGGCCGTCCGTCGCACCAAAACGGACCCGGCGCGCGCCGTCGCCGAGCCCGTAGATATCGCGCGCTCCCGGTTCCTCGATCACCCCGGCGCTTGTCAATCCGCTCAGCGCGTCGGCGATGCCGTCGGCGGCGAGCGGGTCGGCCGGGAAGACCAACGGCTCCACCAGGCGCCAGCTGCCCTCGGCCCGCTCGACGCGGGCCTCCTTCCCATCGCTGGTGCCGATCTCGAACCAATCGATCGCGTCCGTCTCGAGCCCCGCGAACAGACGCTTCGCCTCGGCTTCCGCCTCCTGGCGGCGTTCCCCACCGCGAATTTCGTAGAAGTAGATAAAGGCGCCGAGCAGCAGCGCCACGAGAAAAAGGATGCCGGTCGTACGCGGATTCATCGGAGCTTCGTCGCCGCCCGGTCGGCTAGGCCGCCGCAGCCCGGCGACGCCACCATACCAGCACGCCCGCGATCATGAGGAGCTCAGGGAGGACAAACAGCGCCAGCGGCCGCAGCGTGTTGAAATCGGCGTTCGAGAGCAAGACACGCGAGGCGCGCGGGGTGCTGGGTCGGATCGTGATCGACTCGATGTCCCCCAAGAGCCAGTTCACCGAATTGACAAAGAGGTCTTTGTTGCGAACCGCCTCGATCGCGTGGTTGGCGGCAAAGTCGGAATCCCCAAACACGACCAAGCGCGGCTCCGGCGGGGGCTCGCCGGCGTCGCCGGCTTCGGCCTCGATCGCGGGTCGCCCGGCCACGGCCACGGCGACCGGGCCTTCGAGGTCGTCGCCATCCTGCTCGAATTTGGCCTCGGAAAAGAGCAGCTCGAGGTTGCGCTCGGCCCAGGAATTCTCGCTGGTGCTAATCATCGCCGCGAGGCCGCCACCGGACGCGCGAACCGAACGCACCTCAGGGAACAGGGTGTACTCTCGCATCTTGTTCGTGATGGGGTGAGACACCGAATAGACCGCGGCGAATGGAACCAGCGGGCTTTGAAAACTCTGCAGCGGATCGATGATGATATCGTCGCCGAGCTCGGCGCCCCACGTCCCGAGCGCTTCCCCGAGGTTGGTGTTGGCGCGCGGATCGACCGCCACCAGGATCGCCCCGCCGGATGCGACATAGCGTTCGAGCGCGCGCAGCTCGAAGGGCTGGAACACCTGGGTCGGGCCGGCGATGATCACGACATCGGCGTCTTCGGGAACCTCTCCCGCCGCTGCCAGGAGCAACGCCGTGACCTCGTAGTTCTCGTTCTCGAGCGCTTCGGCCGCTTGCCGGTACCCGATCGGCTCGTCGGCACCCTGCCCTTCGATGGGCCGCTCGTTGTGACCGACCACGAAGTAGACCTTTTTGCTGTCTGCCCGCACCAGGTTGAGGATCGCGTTGGTCACCCGCTGCTCGGTTACCTCGTCGACCCGTACGACCTCGCCGCCGATCTCGAGCACGAGCTGGCCACGCGCAAGCGCAGCTTGGTTGAGCTCGTATTTCTCGACCAGGTCGGGGCGCGCGTTGGGGTCGTAGTACTCGACGACAAAACGGTCGCTCGCGTAGGCGTAGCGGTCGAGCAGGTCGCGGATCGGGATCCGCGCGTCTCCGCGGTGTAGCGAGATCGCGCGCACGTCGAGCTCGAGGTCTTCCAACAGCTCCAGCGATTGGCTCGACAGCGAGTGCACGCCGCTCTCACTCACGTCAAAGCGCCAGTAGTAGCGGTTGGCCAAAAACCCGAGCAGGCCGACAATCACCAGCAGGAGCGCCGTCTGCGCCACCGCGCTGCTGCCGTACTTTCCAATCCGCCGGCCCTCCCCGGAACGGACGCGTTCCCGCAGGTGCTCGAGGTTGACGACCAGCGCGGTCACGAGCAGCGCGATTCCGGCCAAGAAATTTGCGCCGATCCAGGAGCCGAGGGTCGGCGCCCCAAAGATCCCCAGCATCAGCGACAGCAGGCCAAACGCAAAGAAGACGAGGCCGAGTGCACCGAGCAGCGCGGACAGCGGTGTCATCTCAACGCCACCGCACCGATTCGACCGCGGCCTTGGCCAGGATCAGCGGGACCGCCGTCATCACCGCGAAATAGGCGAGATGCCGGGTATCGACGAGCCCCATCACCAGATTTTCGAAATGGTCGACCGTCCCCAAATAGCGGAGGAACGCGGTCGCCCACTCGACCCCAAGCCCCTCCGAAGCGACCAACCCGAGCAGCAACAAGACCAGCAGGATCACGACACTCAGGAAATACGCGATCAGCTGGCTGCGAGTCACCGAGGACGCAAAGGTGCCGATCGCCGCGTAGGACGCGCCCATCGCAAAGAGCCCGAGCAAGCCCGAGCCGATCTTTCCGAGCTCGGGGTTTCCGAAGTAGATCAAGATGGCCGGAAACGCGCTCAGGAGACCCACGAGGATGCCCACAAAGACGAGCGAGGCGCAAAATTTTCCGAGCACGAGTTCCCAGATCGTGATCGGGCTGGTCAGCAGGAGCTCCTGCGTCCCGTTGGTCTTCTCGGCCGCGATCACGCCCATCGTCAGGCCCGGAATCAAGAACAACAACACCACCGACATCGTCTGAAAAAACGGAGCGACCACGAAATCGTTGAGGTTGGCGCGCTCGAGGTTCTCCTGGATCCCAAACTGCTGCGACTGGCGGACAAACTCGTTGAAGTTCAGCACGTGCACCAGGAAGAAGACGCCCGCGAGTACCGCGAACAGGACGAGCACGACGTAGGCGACGGGGGATGCAAAGAGCGAGCGCAGCTCACGTCCGGCGATGGCGGGAACGTGGGTCACGACGCCGCCTCGGCGCTGGCGGACGTCGCCTCCGCTGCGGCGGTCTCGGCCGTGTCGCGCGTCGTCTCGCGGGCGAAGATCTCCTCGAGCGAACCTCCGCTGCGCAGCTCCGCAAGTGGGCTGTCGACAACTTTGCGACCGCCGTTGATGATCATCACGCGGCGGCAGATCGCCTCCACCTCGGGCAGGATGTGCGTCGACAGCACCACGGTGCGCGCCTTCTCGCCCGGTCGCTCGCTCGCCAGGGTAGAAATGAGATTACGGATTTCGCGGATCTGGATCGGGTCGAGGCCCACCGTCGGCTCGTCGAGAATCAGCACCGCCGGATCGTGGACGATCGCCTGGGCGAGCCCGACGCGCTGCCGATAGCCCTTCGACAGCGTCCCGATCACCCGGCGTTGGACGTCGCCGAGGCCGCAGCGCTCGATCGCGCGGTCGATGGCTGCGGCCCGGTTGGCGCGGGGCACATCCTTGATCTTGGTGACGTAGCGGAGGTACCCCTGGACACTCATCTCGGGGTAGAGCGGGGGGCTCTCGGGCAGGTACCCGACCGCGCGGCGCGCCTCGAGAGGCTCGGCAAAAATGTCGTGACCGTCGATCGATGCCGTACCGTCACTCGCCGGCAGGAAGCCCGTCAGAATCCGCATGGTGGTGGTCTTGCCGGCGCCGTTGGGGCCGAGGAATCCCACGACCTCGCCGGGCTGGACGGAAAAAGACACCCCGTCCAGGGCCGTAAGCTCGCCGTAGCGCTTTGTCAGACCTTGCGCCTCAATCATGCGCCGATTCTTTCTTCTGTTTCCGCACACGACCGGTTCCGCCGGCGCTCGTACGGGCGCCCCGCACTGTACGGACGCGCCGTGTCTCGTCAAGATGGGAGACGCCGCCGCTGGCGCCGACCCCCCCCTCGGATACGATCTCGAGCCATGGGACGGATCGTGGGTTCGTTTGTATTCAGCGCTTTCCTCGCGGGGGCTGCGATGGCGGACGCCCCGGCCGAGGCAACGGCCCAGCCGCGTGTGGTAGGAGCCTTTTGCACCGCTCCCGGCTGCGGGAGCGCCGGCCCCGCGAGCCTCGCGCAGGGCGCAGCGTTTGGTGCCGCCGCGCTCGGCGTGCTGTGGATGCGCGGCCGGCGCGATTGATCGCGGCGATTGCATATCGCGCTCATCGTCGAGCGGTTTGAGCCGGGAGGCGGCGTGGAGGGCGCCGCGTGGAACCTGGCCCACGGTCTCGTGCGGGCCGGAGATCGGGTCGCCGTGGTCTGCCGCCGCGCAGGGCCCTGCGAGGGCATCGAGATCCACCCGGTCGCGGCTCCGGCCAGCTGGCAGCCGCTTCGGGTGTGGCGCTTTGCGGAGCGCGCCAGCCGGGCGGCGTACGCCACCGGAGCAGAGGTCGTCCACTCCTTCTCCCGGACCCGTCGCCAGCATCTCTACCGCGCCGGCGGCGGCAGCCACGCCGAGTACCTGCGGCGCACCCACTCACCCGCCGGGCGGCGACTACGACTGCTGTCACCCCGCCACCGTATGCTGCTGCATTTGGAGGCCGCCATCTTCGCCGACCCATCGCAGCGGATTCAGTGCAACTCGGCGTGGGTACGCGACACCCTCGTGACCCGGCACGGGATCGACCCCGCTCGCACGGTCGTCACCTACAACGGCGTCGACCTGGAGCGCTTTCGCCCGGAACGCCGCCGCGGAGCCCGGGAAGCGCTACGCCGCGTCCACGGCGGCAGCGCGCGGCGAGTGTGGCTGTTCGCAGGCGACGGCTTTCGACGCAAAGGCCTCGATACGGCGCTCGCGGCGCTCGCGCGGAGCCGCGACACCGGCTCGCTCCTCTGGGTAGCGGGCGGAGACGACCCCACCCCGTGGCGGGCGCGGGCGCAGGCCCACGGCCTCGGCGAGCGGGTGCGTTTTCTGGGCCGGCCCGACGATCTCGCCGACTGCTTTGCCGCAGCGGACGGCTTGCTGCTCCCGACCCGCTACGACGCATTCGCCAACGTCTGCCTCGAAGCCGCCGCGGCCGCGTGCCCGGTGGTCACCAGCGCGAGCAACGGCGCCGCCGAAATCCTGGGCGAGGGCGGTATCGTGGTCGACGACGCCGAGGACGCGGCCGCATTTGGCGCCGCCCTCGACCGCTTGGGCGACCGCGAGCTCGCGGCGATGGGACAGACGGCCCGCACGATCGCCGAAGGCTTCAGCTGGAGCCGACACGTCGCGGCGCAACGCGCCCTCTACCGGGAGATCCGGGAGATCCGACCGGCATGAGTGCACCGGGGAGCCCGCGCTCCGCGATCCGGTCGATCGTCTGGCAAAAAGGCGATCGCGCACTGGGGTACCAGGTCGAGCGCGTGCTCAACGCGGGTTCGGAGGCGAGCGGTGAGCTGGTCGTGCTGCGCGACAACCCCCGCCGCCGGATCGTCACATTGCGGGTCGACGAAAAGCGGGTCTTGGTCAAACACTTCCGCGTGGGCTCGGGACGGCACGAACTGCGCGACAGCTGGAAAACCTCGCTCGGGCGCGCGCCGGCCAAGCGTGAATGGCGGGCGCTTCGCGCGATGCGCCGCGCGGGGCTCCCGGTTCCCGAACCGTGGGTGCTGGGCACCCTCCCCGACGGCGACCACGTCCTGGTGATGGAGCACCTCCCGGGAACCCCGCTGGATCATGCGCTGCGGCGCGATGCCGTCGACCCGCGCGCGGGGCTCGCGGCGCTCGGTGCGCTGGTGGCGCGCATCCACGCTGCCGGGTGGGTACACGGCGACCTCCACGTCGGCAACCTGCTCTTAGACGAGGGGCGCTGGGCCCTGCTCGACTGGCAGCATGCGCGACGCTCGCGTTCGCGGCGTGCGCGGCGGGCGGACGCAGCACGCCTCGAATACTCGTTGGCGCGCTTTCTCCCGCTGAGCCAACGCATGCGGTTGCGGGAGGCGACCCTCTCGATCACGCGACCCTACGACGCCGCGGCGCGCACCGTGCTGCAGGAGGCCGGGGACGCCTTGTGGGAGCGTTTTGATGAGCACGCTCGCAGCCGCACACGCCGCGCCCTGCGGCCCGGTCGGCTCTACCAAACGGTGGAGCTCCCGGGCTTGGTCGGCCTGCGCACCGGTGATCTCTCGGACCCGGATCTGAGCCGCGTGCTCGCCTCCCACGAGGCGGCGCGCGCTCGGCCGGACGACCCGCGGCGGATCAAGGACGATTCGCGTTCTTGCGTGACTGCGGTCGCCTTCGCCGACCGGCGTCTCATCGTCAAAGCGTTTCCGCGCCGGCCGGTACGGGGTTGGCTGCGCGATCTGGTGCGCGGCAGCCCGGCGCGGCGTGCCTGGTTGGCCGGCCACGGGCTCCGGGCGCGTCGCATTGGCGTCGCGCAGCCCTTTGCCTATCTCGAAGAGCGACGCGTGCGGCCGCGTTCGTGGGTCATCCTCGAGGACCTGCGACCGGCCACCGCCGCCGCCTTCGCGATCGAACGCGGGGTGGCGACACCGAGCCGGCTCGCCGACATCCTCCTGGCGCTGGTGCTCCAGCTCCACCGACGCGGCGTGGACCACGGCGATCTCAAGGGCACGCACATCCTGCTGCGGCGCGGCCGCGCGGGCGCGTTTGCGGGCCAACTCGAGGCGTGCGTGATCGATCTCGAAGGCGTGAGCTTCCGCCGGCGGGTCGGCTGGCGCCGGCGCCGACGCGCGCTGATTCAGCTCAACGCCTCGATCCCCGACACGCTCCCGGCGGCACTGCGGCGTCGTTTCTGGACGCGCTATCTCCAGATCTTTCCCGTGTCGGGCAACGGAGAGGCCGAAGCCCGCCGCATCGTGCGCCGCAGCTTGGCCCGGCGCCACCGCTGGAAGGGGCGCGACTGTGGAGGGGCGCAGCGTGTCGCGCCCAAGCGCCCCTCCGTCACGGCTTCCTGACGACGAGCCACTGGAAGTAGCTGGACGAACCTTCGACACGGCCGCCCCGCCCGCCCTCGATGACCATGGCCGCGCCGGTTTCGGCCGTGGCGAGAATCTGCCGAAAGGCTTCGATCTTCCGCTTCGGATCTTCCGGGTTATTGCCGTGGAAGATGATCTCCACCCGGTCCTTTTGTGCGCATACATTCAGGACGAGGGTCGCGAGCGTAAAGAGCTTGCCAATTCCCTCGACGGCTTCGACCGCGAAGCGCGGTACCTCCACTTGATCCAACTCAAACTTGTACTCGAGGCGCATTCGCCCTCCTCCTCGCGCGGGTGCGCAGGCGCGCAAATCTAGTTCATTCCGCCGCTTCGCAGAGAAAACAGCGGGCCCGTCCCGCGTCGCCGGCAAGCTCGACCAACCGGGGCACCTCGCGCTCACAGCGCTCGAAGACCTCGGGGCAGCGGGTGTGGAAGCGGCATCCACTGGGGGGTGCCGCAGGAGAGGGAACATCACCGCGGAGCGGTGTGGGGAGGCTGCGGCGCTCGGGGTCGGCCGAGGGCACGGCCGCGAGCAGGGCGCGCGTGTAGGGATGCGCCGGCGCCTCGAAGACCCGCTCGGTCTCACCCGCCTCCACGATCTGCCCCAGATACATCACGGACACGCTGTCGGCGAGGTAGCGAACCACGCCGAGATCGTGGGTGATGAAGAGGTAGGTGAGACCGAGCTCCTCCTGGAGCTCGCGGAGCAGGTTGAGGATCTGTGCCTGAATCGACACATCCAGCGCCGAGACCGACTCGTCGCAGATGAGCAAACGCGGGCCGACCGCGAGGGCGCGGGCGATACACACCCGCTGACGCTGCCCGCCGGAGAACTCGTGTGGGTAGCGATCCATGTGGTCGGGGTCGAGCCCGACTCGTCGCATCATTGTGGCGACGCGTTCGGTGCGGTCCGCGGCGTTTTCGCCCACTCCAAAGGCCGCCATCCCCTCGGCGATCGCGTCGCGAATCCGCATCCGGGGGTCGAGCGCCGCCATCGGGTCTTGAAAGACAATCTGGATGTGGCTGCGGTAGGGACGCAGCTCACGCTGGGTGAGCGTGAGGAGGTCCGCGCCCTCAAAGAGCACGCGACCCTCGAGGGGCTCCTCGAGACGGAGAATGGAGCGTCCCACCGTCGTCTTCCCGCAGCCCGACTCCCCGACGAGCGCGACGGTGCGACCGGCGTCGACCTCGAGATCGACCCCGTCGACCGCGCGCACGTAGTGATGGGTCCGCTGCAAGAGACCCGCGCGGACGGGAAACCAGGTGCGCAGCCCCTCGACACGCAGCAACGGGGTCGCTTCCGCGCTCATGGCGCCGCGCGCTCCGCGGCCACGGCGTGGCAGCGCGCCCAGGCGCCCGCCGCGAGCGGCGTAGGCTCCGGGGCCTCGCTGCGGCAGCGCTCGAAGACGCGCACGCAGCGGTCCTGAAAGCGACAGCCGACGGGCCACGCGTCCGGCGCGGGCACCACACCGGGGATCTCAAAGAGGTCTGCGCCCGGTGCGACCCGCGACGGCATCGCTCGGAGCAAGCCCTGGGTGTAGGGGTGCTGTGGTGCGCCGAGCACGGCCGCGCGGCTCCCCTCTTCCACCACGCGGCCGGCGTACATCACCGCGACGCGGTCGGAGAGCTCGTTCACGACACCGAGGTCATGGGTGATGAGCAGCACCGCTGTCCCCAGCTCGTCGCGCAGGTCGCGCAGGAGGTCGAGGATCTGGGCCTGGATGGTGACGTCCAGAGCCGTGGTGGGCTCGTCGGCGATCAGCAGCCGCGGGCGCGCGGCGAGCGCCATCGCGATCATCACGCGTTGCTTCATCCCGCCCGAGAGTTGATGTGGATACGACGTGACCCGCGCAGCGGGGTCGGGGATGCGCACCTGCTCGAAAAGCGCGAGCGCGCGACGGCGCGCCTCCTGGGTGGCGACAGGCTGATGGAGCTGGATCGCCTCGACGACCTGCTGGCCGACGCGCTGCACCGGGTTGAGACTCGTCATCGGCTCCTGGAAGATAATCGAGAC
>CAJIBI010000490.1_pt1 | contig 11654 bp, 13 predicted proteins | sample 9199321 | NCBI WGS metagenome assembly CAJIBI01 (sample SAMEA7708294, study PRJEB35096) | sediment metagenome | biome: marine neritic benthic zone biome [ENVO:01000025]; feature: sediment [ENVO:00002007]; material: shallow marine sediment [ENVO:03000034] sea grass bed [ENVO_01000059] ... | reverse complement strand
GCCACCAAAAGAGCAAACCGCAGGCCACCAGGATGACCACCAGAAGGCCTTTGTTCATGCGCGTCCTCCGCGGTGTGCGACCGCTCGAACGAGACGGCTCCTCCGCCGCCACCTCCGGCTCTCTTCGTCCGGCCCCGCTCGCCACTTGACGCTGGAAGCGAGCCAGGAGCGACCCGCTGAAAGTCAACGCGTTACGGAGGGCCCCGCCGGCGCGCGGGGTGGAGGCGCGCGCCAAGTCAGAACGGCCCGCGCGAGCGCGTCGATGAGTCGATCGATGTCCGGCGCCCGCGAGACCCCCTGGTGGTCCGACCATCCGTTTTCGCTGCGATTCCAGCGGATTGAGGGCGGCAGTTCGATCTGCACACCGTGGGCACGTGGCCGGTTGACGGGGTTGCGGGCGTGCTGTCCGCGCAAGTCGGCGGGGATCCGTTCGAGCTCGTCGAGCACGGCGTATCGATCCGGGAGGCCCGCCCGCAAACAGCGGCCGATGTGCCGCGCCAAGCCGCGGTTGCGTCCGCCGACCAACAGGTGGTGCCGGATTCCGGGCCGATGTCCGTAGCCGTGGATCGCGATGGCCGTGTGCACGTGTCCGAGAAAGCGCGACAGCTTGCGGGAGTGCGCGGGGTCAAAGACGGTCGAGGCGAGGTGGATCCGCAACGGCGGCGGCTGGACGACCGCGTAGAGCGAGGCCTCCGTCCGTCGGGCCACCTCGGTGGCGACCACGTCGGTGCCGCGCTCCAGGTTTCCGCCGTGGAACGCCATCAGCCCGATCCGCTCGCGCAGCTCGCACAGCTCGACCACACCGGGTCGAGCGAGAAGGTCGCGCAACATCGGGTGCAGGCTAGCGGTTCGTACGGTGGGCCGGACGATGGCGATCCGTCCCGCCGCGATAAGCTCCCCCCACTCCAAGGAAAGGAGATCCGCATGGACTACTGGAAGGTCGAGCACCGGGATTCAATCGCGATCGCGCGCTACGCAAACCCGCCCATGAACTACTTTCGCGCCGAGGGGACCACCGAGCTCGTCGAGCTGATCGAAAGCTGGCGCGACCCAGGGATCCGCGCGGTCGTGTTGGCCGGTGGGGTGCCGAATAAGTTCATCACGCACTACAGCGTGGAGGAGCTGGTCGAGCTGTCCGAAGACCACGCCACGATGCGGGCGATGGGCAACGCACTCAACCGAAGCTATCACCACATGCTCCGCAACCTGCGCGATCTGCCCAAGCCGGTCGTGGTGGCGATGACGGGCGACACGATGGGGGGTGGTTTTGAGCTGTCGCTCTCCTGCGACATCCGCATCGCGGCCCGGGGGGATCACCGCTATGGCCTGCCGGAGATCACCCTCGGAATCCTGCCCGGCGGCTGTGGGACCCAGCGACTCTCGCGGCTCATCGGCGTCGGCAAGGCGATCGATTTCATCTTGCGGGGACGGATCTGCAAGCCCGAAGAGGCCCTGGCGCTCGGCCTGGTACACGAGCTCGCCGACGACGCCGAGGCCCGCGCCGTGGCCGTGGCGACCGAGCTCGCCACGCTCTCACCGGTGGCCGTAGCCGAGGTGAAGCGCGCGGTCTACCAGGGCGCCGACCTCCATCTCGAGGCCGGTCTCGAAATCGAAGGGGACGCCTTTATGGCGACCATGTTTTCCGAGGAAGGGCTCGCCACGATGCGCGAGTACGTCGCCCAGCCTCTCGACGCCCGCCGCGATTGGCTCGAACGGAAACGTGCGCTCATTCATCCGCGCTGAGAGAGCGACTACACTCTGGCAATGAGCACCGAAAAAGCCCCGACGCCCGACCGCTCGAAGGCCCCCGCCGAAGCGGACGCGATTGAAGCAGAGGCGGCGCGCAAACGGCAGGCGCAGCGGATGAGCTACTGGGCGCGTCGGATGCGCAAGTACGCCCCGCCCCCCGGCGCGCCGGATCCCCCACCCGACGACGAGCCGCGTTAGCCGGCGGCCGAGCGAACCGGGACGTATCCGAGGAATGAGGGGAGTGGCGGAGTGAGAAACGAGGTGGGGTGCGCGCGCACCCACAAATGCGCAGCGGCGATGGCTTGGGCCGTGGGCGCGACGATCGTGTTGCTCGTCGGGGCGCGGGCCGAGGCCGAGCCGCAGTGTGACGCGAACAATGCCGGCCTGCGGTTGCCGAGCGGGTTTTGCGCCCTCGAGGTCAGCAGTTCGGTGGGCGCGGTACGGAATCTCGCCGTCGCGTCGAATGGAGATATCTACGCGGCGTTGCGCTCGCGTGGTGGCGCCGAGGGGGGCGTCCTCGCGATGCGGGATCGCGACGGGGATGGCCGCGCCGATGAGTACCGCCGCTTTGGGCGCGGCGATGGGCATGGGGTCGCGCTGGGCGGCGACTACCTCTACTACGCCGCGCACGACTCGGTGGTGCGCTGGCGGCTGCGCCCGGGACAGCTCGCGCCTTCTGGCGATCCCGAGGTGTTGGTGGACGGCTTCCCCGAGCAGCGTTCGCACCGCACCAAGGCGATCGCGCTGGGCCCCGACGACGCGCTCTATGTGTCGGTGGGTGCGCCGTCGAATGCCTGCCAGAAAAAGAGCCGCACCCGCGGCTCGCCCGGGATCGAGCCGTGCCCGCAGCGCGAACTCCAGGCCGGAATCTGGCGCTACTCGGCAAGCAAGACCGGTCAGCGCCACCGCGCCGAGGCGCGCATCGCAAGCGGCATGCGTCACACCCTGGGCCTCGCGGTCCATCCCGAGACGGCGGAGGTGTGGGGCGCGGTCAACGGGCGGGACCAGCTCGCGACGCTCTGGGGCTTTGACGAAAGCGAGAGCGCCGAGCTCCCCGCTGAAGAGCTGGTGCGCGTCGCGAAAGACATCGACCTGGGCTGGCCCTATTGCTACCACGACGGACGAAGCGGAGAAAAGGTGCTGTCGCCGGAATACGGCGGGGACGGCAACGCGGTGGGGGACTGCGCGGACAAAACCCTGCCCGATCTCTTTTTTCCCGCGCACTGGGCGCCCATGGCGCTGGCCTTCTACGACCGGGAGGGCTTCCCCGCGAGCTATCGCGGGGGCCTCTTCATCGCGTTCCGCGGTTCGTGGAACCGCGCCCCGCTTCCCCAGGAAGGCTTTCGCGTCGTCTTTGCGCCGTTTGACGACGGCCTGCCCTTGGGCGGCAGCTATCTGTTTGCCACGAGCGCCAGGGATCCAAACGAGTTTCGGATGACCGGGGTGGCGGTCGCGCCCGACGGCTCGCTGTTGATCTCCGCCGACGCCAACGGCCGAATTTGGCGGGTGCTGAAAAAGGGCGCTCCCCCAAAACGGCGATGACCGTGGGGCCGGGCGGTCCCTCGCCCGCCGGGCGTGATGGCGGGCGATACGCACTCGGCGATAATGGTCGCTTCACACCGCATATCTGAGGGGCGTCGATGTCTCAACCCGATCAATCCACAGAGCTCTCGGCGCGGTCGCTCGGTTGGTTGCGCTATCTCGACCGGAAGGCGCATACCCCAGACAACTGGGATCGCGAGGGTCGCCCGCACGAACACTGGGACAACCGCAGCGACGCACCGATGGCGAGCTGGCACCGCTTCGACCTGGTCGATTCGAGCTATGCGATGGGGCTCATGGCCCACACGACGCCCGCGTGGCGAGAGCGGTATCTCGCGATCCTCGACCAGCTGATCGAACGCCATACCGGATGGTGGTCGGCGTCCGACTGGCTGACGCAATTCGGCACAGACCCCGACCGCGCCTCGTATCCGGACGAGTATCGGATGTGGATCCCGCGCGAGCTCTGGGGGGACTACGACGTTCCGGGATGGACCGCCAACGGCATCGAGCCCTGGGGCGTGCAGATGGACCCGATCGCCGCCGACGGCATGCTGTTTTACAAAGGGTTCTTTTTGGTGCTGCTCGGCATCCGGGCGATGATCGGCGACGAGCGCTGGAACCAGCCCTTTGAGATGATCCGCGACGGCGAGCACACCTTCACCTGGAGCCACGCGGAGATCGCGGCGCACCTCAACCGCCAGTGGAAGGCGGCCCCGATCGGTTGTCACTGAGAGAACACGAAGATCTGGCCACTGTGACTGGCCGGCGCGGGCCTCGGTCTGAGGCTCTTTGACAACCGATACGGCACCGACTACCACGCGCAGGCGTTCGATCCGTGGTGGGCGTACGCGCGTCAGCACTACCTCGACCTGGCTGGCGGGGAGGCGCCGTCGCGCACCACCTTTTACTACGATCCGATCGTCGACGTACACCACCGGCTGCCGGTGCGTGCGCACGTGTTCAGCTCTTGGTACGCAACGCCGCAGGTCCCGGAGGACGCGCGTCGCCTCTTCGACGCGGCCTGCGAGAACGCGGGTCTCGGCGCGGGCCCCGTGCCCGACCCGCTCGAACCGCGCGCCACCGCCATCGCGCTGGCGCTCGGCCGCGAGTGGGGTATCGCTGACCTCGAGGCCCGCCTGCGCGACGCCGTTGAGGCGCACTTCGAACCCACCTGGGACCGCAGCCGCGGCGAGTTTACGTGGGGCCTCGGCCTTGGCGAGCCCCATCCCCGCGGCCAGTACAACGCCTTCCTCGCCGCCGCCGAGGCCAACTCGCGCGGTGCGTGGACGCGGCTGTCCGAGGCGCCGCTCGCCGCGTGCCCCCAAGTGGTTGACATCGACTTCCCCAACGTTGCGCTGGCGCGCGCGGTCTGGATCGGTGACGCGCTCGAGCTTCGCCTCGACGTGTTGCGGTCCGACCCGGCGGCGACGACGACCTTCCGTGTCGTGGGTGTCGACCCGGCGCGCGCATGGTCGGCCCCGGAGGCGACACAGACCCGTGTCGAGCGCGACGGCGACGCGCTGGTGGTGACGACGCCGCTTTGCTCGGGCGACCTGCAGATCGTGCCGGCGCCGTAGCGCGCGGTCTGCGAGCCGTCCTTAGACGGGGCCGCCGAGTTCCGTCGAGGGATCTCCTGCGATCCGCGCGTGGTACATCACGCGGGGCTTGCTCATGTCCCAGGGGCAGGCCTGGTGCATCAGACGGCGGTTGTCCCAGACCACGGCGTCCCCCGGCGTCCAGGTGTGGTGGTAGATGCGCGGGGGTTGGCAGGCGAAGTCGGCGAGCTCTTGCAGCAGGCGCTCGGACTCGGCTTCGTCGAGCCCCGGAATGCCGTAGGCGTGGCGGCCGATCAAGAGCGACGGGCGGCCCGTCTCGGGGTGGATCTTTACCAGGGGGCGCAGCGGCGGGCCCTGGTCGTGGAAGCCGTAGCCGTTGTAGGGGCTGTCGCCATCTTCTTTGGGTACGTGTCCAAGCTTGGCTTGGCTGTAGTAAAGCGAGTGGTAGGCCGAGAGGTCGGCGATCTTCGCCTTCATCTCGTCGCTCAGGGCGTCGTAGGCGGCGCGCATGTCGGCCCAGCCGGTCTCCCCGCCCTCGTCGGTCACGACGTGCGCGGTAAACACCGCGCCCTTGGCCTGCACGGGCATATAGGTGCTGTCGATGTGCCAGCCCATGTTGCCCTTGAGCACCTTCACCATGTCGTCGTCCGGGTCGTCACCGCGCACGGTCCCATCGGAGCGCAGGTTGCTGATCGGGACGAGATCGAACTCGAGCTCGCCAAAGCGCTTGGCGAACGCGACCTGCTCCTCGTTGCTCAAGTGCTGGCCCGGAAACACCAGCAGCGCGTACTCGAGCCAGGTGTCGTAGAGCGCGGCGAACTCCGCCTCGTCGAGCGCGGCCAGCTTGAGGCCGGTGACGACGGCGCCAAAGGTCGCGTCGAGGGGCTTCACTTCGAAGGTTCCAGTGCTCACGCGGGCTCCTTTCGCCAGGTTCGTTCGTCCAGCCTAGCGGGGCTCGCAGGCTCGCGACAACGGCAGCGCCCCGCATTGCCTACACTGCGCGGGTCGCGCCGATCATCACGGCCGCCGCGACAAAGGGAACCGCGCCGGTGTTTCGCCAGGCGTGGCGTGTCCCCCGCTGCACCACGCAATCGCCGGGTTCCAGATGCACGGTCGCACCGTCGTCGAGCTCGAGGTCGACCTCCCCGGAGAGCACCACGATGTAGTCGATGGTGTCCGTGGTGTGCATGCCCGGATTGTCGGCTTCGAGGGTCTCGCCCAGACCCGGGACGGTTTCACGCAGCGTTGCGAGCTGCGCCTCGATCTCCGCCGGGGACGGCGGGTCCGCGGTCGGATCCACCGGGTCCAAGCGGAAGACCCGGAAGCGGCTTCCCCCCAGGCCGGGCACAAAGGAGTCCATCGCGATCTCGGGATCGACCGCCGCATCGGGAACCGCCGGCGGATCGTCCGTCGACCAGAGTTCCGACATCGAGGCGCCGCCCATGTCGACATTGCGCTTGGGTTCGCTCACGGAGGAAAACACCGATTTTCCCGTTTCGTCGTGGCCGGTGATAACGCGTTTCACTGCGGCTCCTTTATTGCGGGGAGGTCGACCGGTCGATCCAGTGCGCGCGCATACCCGCGGTGAGGCCGCCGTCCACGATGATGTGCTGCCCGTTGAGCCAGCGGTGATCGCCAATGGCGAGCCACGCGAGCACCTCGGCGATGTCGTCCGGCTGACCGGTGCGCCCCACCTGATCGTTCAGCCACTGCATTTGCTCGGCGCCCACCTGCGAGGCGAAGTCGGGGAAGATCGGGGTCTCCACCGGGCCCGGCCCCACGTCGTTCACCTGGATGCCCCGCTTGAGGCCGCGCCCCGCCATTCGCATCGTGTAGACGACCACGGCCTCTTTCGAAAAGGTGTAGGGGTCTGTCCCGCAGCTCTCTCCGTTTGCCTCCCACCACGCCGCGCCCGCCGCAAAATCCGGTGTGTCGAGCAGCTGCGCGTGGAGCGGCAGGCGCTTCTTCCACTGGTTGCCCGCGATCGACGCGACGTTGACGACGGTGCCGTGGTCGACAAGGCGGTCCCAGAGCGCTTCGGTCAGGTGGCGGAGCCCCAGCGTGTTGACCGCGATCACCTTGGCGGCGGGCACTGTCCCCGGCACCCCGGCAATGTTCAAGAGCGACGCGTAGGGGCCGGCGAGTTCCTTCACCACGGCGTCGATCGCGGCCGGGTCGGAGAGATCGCAGGGGTAGTGCGCCGCGGCGTGGACGGGCGCCGCTTTGACGTCGAGGCTGATCACCTCACGGCCGGCTTCGGCGAGGCGCTTCGCCGTCGCGGCCCCGATGCCGGTCGACGCGCCGGTGACGATGACGGGACCTTCAGCAGCCATGAACGCTCCTCCCTTTCGCGGGCCTCCCCCGCGGCGGGCTCCATTCTAGGCGGTCCGGGCGCGACCTCGCTCGGCCGGGTTCGGCGCGTGGCCCGCGCCGGCCCGCTCCCGCGGTGCGTCTCACTCGATGCCGTAGCGCCCCGGTGCGAGGATCCCGTTGGGGTCGAGTGCGTGTTTGAGGTCGCGGCAGACCTCGGGGAAGGTGTCGAGCCGCGCCATCGCCTCGGCTTGAAAATCGAGGGGCGCGCGCGACACCGGGTAGCCCGCCGCGGCGTAGGCGTCGGCGAGTGCGCGGTAGCAGGCGAGCACCCGCGAGACCTCCTCAGGGTCGCGACGGTCGAAGAGCAGCAGGTGGAGGGCGCGGGCGATGCGCGGGCCGCAGACGAATTCGGTCACATAGTCAAAGCCGTGTTCGCGGAGGATGCGCCGTGAGAGCGTCTGATGGGCGTCGGCAAGCTCTCCCACGACTGGGGTCGCCGGCAGAAACCAGACCGCGCCGCCTCCCGGGCGCCACTGGAGCAGGCCCAGCTCGTTGCGCGTCGGGGTGCCGGAGAAGGTATCGATATGGATCCGGTGCACCGGGTCCTCGAGCGCCTCTTCGTGGCCGACATAGCGCGCGCGCCCCGATGCTTCGAAGTGTGCGCGCACCCGCTCGATCATCGGATCGAGCGCGGCGTCGTTCGGGCCGTAGAACGCCCCCGAGACGCACCACGCACCGATGCCCATTTCCTCGCGTAGCTCGCGCCGCACCGCGTCGGGGAGCGGGGTCTCGCCACCGCAGCGCTCTGCGGGGTAGGGCAGCACGGTGCCAAGCCCATAGAGGTCGCTCGTCACCTTGATCAGGCTCGGTACCGCGTTGTTTTGCTTGAGCGGCCGGACGCGTTCCATGATCTCGGCGAGGTCGCCATCTTCGGGATAGAGAAAAAAGAAGGTGCGCAGCGCCGCCGGCCGCGGCATCAGCCACACACCCAAGCGCGTGACGATGCCAAAGTTGGATTGGACAAAGAGTCCGTCGAGGAAGGGGCCGTAGCCGTACTTGGAGAGGTGCCAAGTGCGGGCGCCGGGGAGGGCGCCCTCTGCCGTGCGCAGCACCCGCCCGTCGCCCAGCACCACCTCGAGCCCACAGCTCATACCGAAGTGGTCGAAGTACGGGGTGTAGCCGGCGCCCTTGTCGAGGGTGTTCCCGACGATGCCGCCCTCGGGCGGACCCGACGTCGTGTCGAGCATCAGCGGGTGTCCGCGCCGGCCGAGCTCTTCGTAGAGCTGGGCGTAGCTCACACCGGGCTCGAGCTCCGCAAAGCCCAGCCGCTCGTCGATCTCGAGGATTCGCCGCATCCGGGCGCCCAGGTCGAGCACGACGCACGAGGTGGAGCTGGGGCTCCGCAAGCCGAGCCCGCTGTTCTCGCCGGTGCTCACCGGATAGAGCGGTACCCGGTGTGTGTTGGCCAAGCGCACGACCCGCTGTACGGCTTTGGTGGAGTCGGGGTATACGACCGCGAGCGGCGGGCGGTCGCCCAGCGGAAGTCGGTTGCGGGCGTAGTGTTCCCGGGTCGTCTCGCTGGCATCCACGGCGTCACTCGGCAGCGCATCGCGCAATCCGTCGAGAAAGGGGGTGAGGGCAGAGTCGCTCACGCCGGGCGAGGGTACTTCATCTTGCCCGCACACCGGTGTCGCGCCGGCGCGACGCGACCGCCCTGTTCAGTCGGGAAGTGTTCCCGACAACGCGATCACCGCCGCCAGGAGCGCGAGCAGCACCACCCAGGCGAAGAGACCGCGGCGCGCCAGACCTTTGGCGCGCTCTGCTCTCCACCAGGCGCGCGGCCGCATGCCCTTGGCAAGGAAGGTGGCCATTCCCGCGAGATTGACCGCCGCGACGTTGGCGCCGACCAGCAGGAGCGCCTGGTAGGCGCCTTCCAGATGGCCTTGGGTCAGCAAGAGCCCGCTCGCCACCGTGGGCGGGAGGATCGCCACCGCGACCATCACGCCGATCAGGTAGGAGGGCGCACCCGCGGTGTACGCGAGGGTCCCGGCGCAGCCCGCCGCTAAGGCCAAGGCGAGCTCGGGAAGCCCGAGCTGCGTGCGGCTCGCGATCGCCTGAATCGTCGGGTCGACCTCCAGAACGAGGCCCAGGCAGAGCGTGGTCGCGTACGCCAGCGAAAAGCCGGTGACGTTGCTCCACACCGCCGAGCGGATCAAAGCGCCGTCCGCGAGGGTCAGGCCCAGCGCCAATCCCATATTGGGGCCGAGCAGGGGTGCGACGACCATTGCTCCGATCACCGCCGCCTCGTTCCCGGTCGAGAGGCCGATGGCGGCGACGATCGTCGCGAGCACGGTCATCGCGAGGTAGGTGGCGGTGGTCTCCGCGCCATCGGCGACTTTCGCGTGAACCTCCTCTCGACTCACTCCGGCGCTCGACTTCGCGAGCTCGCGCTCTTCGGCCTTGCCGGCAGAACGCGGACGCGGAAGCATGGCGTCGAGCGGGAGCACCAAGACGCGAAAGCCCGGCGTATTGGAGAAGCGCTCGTAGAGCTGGTCCATCACGTGGCCGGTGCGGCCGGCGCCCACCACCGCCCGGACGACGCCGCCGCCGTCGTGGAGTGGCTCGGCCCAGACGTGTTCCGACGGCACCTGCCGCAGCGAGCCCATGACGTCGGCGATGCGGTTTTCCGGGACGAACGTCTCGATCACTCGAAGCGCCACGAGGAGCCTCCTCCGCCGCCGCGCAGGCGTGCGGCGGCGGGGTGGGATGGGCGCGAACGCTATCGCGGGCGCGCGACACCCAGGTAGTTGAATTGCACCAACCCGATGCCCGGGATCGGCGGCGGACTTGGAATGCGGAGCTCCTCGCGGTGCTCCAGTGCAAAGCCGCCGCGCTCGAGAAGCTCGGGGGGCTTGCGCGTGAGGTCGCAGCCGCCAAACACGACGCCCCACGCCCGGTTCAGCCGGCGCTGCCAACGCTGCACGCCAGGGGTCGGCGCCTCGCCGTGCTCCATGAAGAGCAGGCGGCCGTCGGCTTTGAGCACGCGGCGCATCCCCTCGATCGCGAGCGCTACATCGGGAATCGTGCAGAGCGTGTACGCCACCACGACCGTGTCGACGCTCGCCGGGTCAAGCGGAATCTCCTCCCCCCGCAGCGCGACGTGCTCCACTGAGAACGGCATCTCCGCTTCGCGCCGCGCCGCCAGCCCCATCGCATCGGCACCGGGGTCGAGGGCAACCAAGCTCTCCACCTTCTCCGGGTCGTACCACGGGAGACTCGTGCCGCTTCCGTAGCCGACCTCGAGAACGCGGCCTGTTGCCCGGGGGATGATCTTGGCGCGTTGCTCGGCGAACGCGCGATGACCGCAAACGCGATCCACCACGCGCGGGAGGATCTGGTCGTCGTAGAAGCCCATGTGCCCGGCCCGTCCCCCGGTGTCGCGCGAAAGATACCGATCCTCGACCGCCGCTCTAGGCGTCGGCAACGACCGCCTGCGGATCCTTCAGGTGGGCGCTCATATCGCCGACGAGCGGATAGCGGATCAGCCGCTTCTTGAAGCGCCAGGCGCCGTCGACCCGCTCGAAGTCGTCGAAGTAGTGCCCGACAAAGATCGGCTGGAGCGGGAAGTCGTCGGTCTGTTGGAAGACGGTGACGTAGCACTGGCCCGTTGCGCGGCCCCCGGCTTCATCGACGTCGAGGTCGACGTGGCTGGTAAAATGCTTGGTGCGCGGGCTGCCATCCTCGTAGAGTCGAATCTGGGCTGCGGCATCCAGCATGTCTTTCCGACCCATGCGCGGTGGTGAGCCCTCCACCGTCCACTCACCGTGAGCAAAGAGATCCGCCAACCCGTCAAAGTCGGCCGTGTCGATGACCACGCCGTAGCGGTGGATCAAATGGAGAATTTCCTCTCGGGCGCCCATGGTACGTCCTCCTCGCTGCGAGCCTATCACCGGCGCGGCCGCAGCGGTTCGGTTATGTGGGCTCGCTCTGCTTCGCCTCGATGTCGATCGGGTCGGCGGCGACGAAGAGGGCGTAGATGCCACCGCAGAGCACGGTGAGAGCGGCGGCGAGATAGAAGGGAAGCTCCCAGCGCCCCTCGGCGGCGACCAGATACCCCGCCGTGATCGGGCCAAAGAGGCCCGCCAGGTTGGCGCTGGTGTTCATGACACCCACGATCGAGCCCACGAATCTGGGGTTGAGCTCGAAGGGGAGCGCCCAGTAGCCGGCGAGGGCGGCAGAGAAGCCGAAGTAGAAGAGCCCGAAGCACGCGATGCAGGCGGCGATCGAGTCGACGCTGACGCCGGCGACCAAGAACGGAGCCGAGAGCACCACAGCGAGCCCCGGCACCCGCACCCGCGCGGTGCGCGGGGTGGCGCCGCGTCGGAGCAGGCGGTCCGAGAACCACCCGCCCACCTGGATCCCCAGAAAGCCGGCACCGATCGGGAGCATCCCGATCAGGCCCATCTGCATGGTGGTGAGCCCGCGCGCCTG
>CAJIBI010000485.1_pt1 | contig 11663 bp, 11 predicted proteins | sample 9199321 | NCBI WGS metagenome assembly CAJIBI01 (sample SAMEA7708294, study PRJEB35096) | sediment metagenome | biome: marine neritic benthic zone biome [ENVO:01000025]; feature: sediment [ENVO:00002007]; material: shallow marine sediment [ENVO:03000034] sea grass bed [ENVO_01000059] ... | reverse complement strand
TTTCAACCCTGGGCCGTGATGGTGCTCCCGAGCGGCGGCTTTTTCACCCTCGCCGGTTGGCTGCTGCTCTACAACGCGCTCGCTCGGCGCCGCGCGCGCCGCCCCGCGCCGGAGAGCGCGCGATGACCGACGCCTCTCCGGCAGCGATCTTTGTCAACGCCGCGCTCATCAACAATTTCGTACTCGCCTACTTCCTGGGCATCTGCCCCTTTCTCGGCGTGTCGGGAACGCTCGCAACGGCCGCGCGGATGGGCGCGGCTGTGACCACGGTCATGATCCTCGCCTCGCTGTGTACCTACGGCATCGAACGGCTGCTGATTGCCATCGATGCGCCCTATCTTCGACTGATCTCCTTCATCGTCGTCATCGCCTCGGCGGTGCAGCTGGTCGAGATGGGGGTCCGCAAGCTCAGCCCGACCCTGTTCCGCGCGTTGGGCATCTTTCTGCCGCTGATCACCACCAACTGCGCCATTCTGGCGGTCGCGTTGTTTCAAACCCAAAGGGGCTACGATTTCGTGCAGGGCTTGGCCTTTGCGCTCGGGGCGGGTGCGGGCTTCACCCTGGCCCTGGTCTTGATGGCCGGGGTGCGAGAGCGTCTCGCTCTCGTCGAGGTTCCGGATCTGGTGGCGGGAGCAGCGGCGACCCTCGTCGTGGCGGGAATCCTCTCGCTCGCCTTCATGGGCTTTGCGGGGATCGGGAGTTGACGGCGTGCTGATCTCGTACGCGACGGCGCTCGGGGTTCTGGTGGGGTTGCTCACCGTCTGGGTCGCGGTGCAGCGCGCCGCCGCCCGCGTCGGTTCGGGGGACCGCTCCGATCCGGATGTGCTGGCCCACCGTGGCTGCGGCGGCTGCCTCGGCGACGCGCGACCCGCCGCGTGCCCGGGGCAGCGTGCGCGAAACGAGGCGGCGCCGGGGAGTCGACCATGAGCGAAGCGATCAAGCACCTGTCCGACTACGACACCGACCAGCGCTTCCCGGCGACGGTCGTGGCCAATGAGCGGCTGACGCCCGAGACCTCCCCCGAAGATGTTCGCGAGCTCGTCCTCGAGATCGATCGAGCCGACTCTCCCTACCGCTTGGGACAGCTCATCGGTGTCCTCGCGCCCGGACGCGGAGAGTTCGGAACGGAGCACCACTTCCGCTTGTACAACGTGGCCGACCTCGAGCTCGACCCGGCGTCGAGCAAGTCGCGCATCGCGATCTGCGTGCGCCGCTGCAGCTACGTCGACGCGTACAGTGGCGAGCGCTATCCGGGCATCGCCTCGAACTTCCTCTGCGACCAGCAGCCCGGCGCCCTTTTCCCAATCACGGGCCCCTACGGCATTCCCTTCGCCGATCCCCCCGAGCGGGACGCCCACCTGATCCTGATCGGAAGCGGCACGGGCATCGCGCCGTTTCGCGCCTTTGTGAAGCACCTCTACCGGGAGGTCGAGGGGTGGCGGGGTCGGGTCTGGCTCTTTTACGGCGCGCGCAGTGGCCTCGAACTCCTCTACATGAACGACCGGCGCAACGACTTCGCGCAGTACTATGACGAGGAGACCTTTGAGGCCTTTCAGGCCCTGAGCCCGCGCCCGAGTTGGCGCGACCCGATCGCCTGGGACCGCGCCCTCGAGCAGCGCGCCGCCGAGCTGTGGCGCCGGCTGGGCGACCCCAAGACCTACGTCTACGTCGCCGGCCTCGAACCGATGCTCGTAGAGCTCGACCGCGTCTTCGCAACGCTCGCCGGCGGCGATGAGGCCTGGCAACGGCGCAAGGCGGAACTCCGCGCCGGCGAACGCTGGGTCGAGTTGGTGTACTGAATGTCGACCGGCGCCGTGGATCCGACCCGATCGTGGCGCCGCGCCTCCGGCAAACGGTGGCGCGACCGTCGAGCGCGCGCGTATATAGACGATCCCCCGCCGACAACTCCGTACGACGTCGTCGATGAAAGCGGGCTTTTGCGCCTGCGCTACTACGCCCCGGAGGCGCCGTCCCGGCGCACACCGGTCGTCCTCGTCTACGCGCTCCTCAAGCGGCCGTACATCCTCGATCTCCAGCCGGACCGGAGCATCATCCGGACCTTCTTGCGACAGGGCTTTCCGGTCTACCTCACCGACTGGATCCCACCGGCCCGGGCGGATGCCTGGCGCGGCTTCGACGCCTATGTGAATCAAGATCTCGCCCGCGCGCTCGAGTGCGTCCGGGCTCGCGAGGGCGTCGAGCGGGTCTCTCTGCTGGGATACTGCTTTGGAGGCCTCCTCTCGGTGATCTACACCGCGCTCCATCCCGAGACCGTGGAGCACCTGGTCGTCTTCGCCCTGCCCTTTGAGATGCGCGCTCCGGTGTTTCCCGGGGCCATCGATTCCATTACCCGCGTCTATGGCAACTGCCCCGCCTGGCTGATCCGCGCCGGTCTCAATGCCCTGGTTCCGAGCCGCTTTTACCTGCCGCTCTATCTATCGCGAGATCTCGGTGAACCCGAACTGGCTCGGTCGTGGTGGGTTCCGAGACCCAGCGTGGAGCGCGCGTTGGAACCGTGGATGGAGAGCGACGTGCCGATGGCAGGGCGGATCTTCCGCGAGACCATGAAGGATGTCTTTGGAGACCGACAGCTCGCCGAGAGCCGCTTTCTGGTGGGCGGAGCGCGCGTCGACCTCGAGCGTATCTGCGGTCCCGTGCTCAGCATCCTCGGAGAGCGCGATCGTCTGGTTCCCCCAAAGAGCGCGTCGGCGTTCGTCGACCGCGTCGGGAGCCAGGACGCGAGCAACCTGCTGTTCCCGTCGGGGCACCTCGGACTCGCGGTGAGCCGCGCGGCCCAGCGCGAGCTCTGGCCGCGGGTCGGTGCGTGGCTGAAAAGCCGGACCCCCACTTGATCGCCGTCGCGACGCTTCCGCCGCTCCGGCTGGCTGCGCGCGGCGGCGAGACGCGCTAGCGGGTGGAACGTCCCAGGCGCGCCTCGATCTCGAGGATGTGCCGGGTGGCGCTGAGCACCGTGTCGGGGTTGAGGCTGATCGAGTCGATCCCGGCCTCGACCAGGAACTCGGCGAACTCGGGGTAGTCCGAGGGCGCCTGCCCGCAGATGCCCGAGTGTCGCCCGTTGCGCCGACAGCCCTCGATCGCGAGGCGAATCATTTCGCGGACGCCCGCATCCCGTTCGTCGAAGTCGAAGGCCACGATCTCGGAGTCGCGATCGACGCCGAGCACGAGCTGTGTGAGATCGTTGGAGCCGATCGAGAAGCCGTCGAAATGTTTGGCAAACTCGTCGATCAGCACCACGTTGTTCGGGATTTCGCACATGACGTAGACCTCGAGGCCCTCTCGCCCGCGCTCCATTCCGTTCTTGGCGAGTGCTTCGATCACGCCGATCGCTTCTTCGACCCGGCGGCAGAACGGCACCATGAGGCGCACGTTGTCGAGACCCATCTCGTCGCGCACGCGGCGCAACGCCGCACACTCGAGCGCGAATCCGTCGGCGTACTCCGGGTGGGCGTAACGCGAGGCGCCCCGGAACCCGAGCATCGGATTCTCCTCTTGGGGCTCGAAGTCGCGCCCGCCCAGCAGCGCGGCGTACTCGTTGGTCTTGAAGTCCGACAGCCGCACGATCACCGGTTTTGGGAAAAAGGCCGCCGCGATCGTCCCGATGCCCTCGGAGAGCCGCTCGATAAAGAAGGCCGCGGGCGTGTCGTAGCCCCGTGTGCGGCGCTGGATCTCGGCGCGGGTCCCGGCATCGCCGAGGCGCTCGGGATGCGCGAGCGCCATCGGGTGGATGCCGATCGCCTGGTTGATGATGAACTCCATACGCGCCAGCCCCACGCCATCGTTGGGGAGAAAGCTCGTGCGGAAGGCGAGATCGGGATTGGCGAGATTGACCATCACCCGGGTCGCGGGCCGGGGGAGGCTGCCCAGGTCGGTGCGCGCGACCGAAAAGGGAACCGCTCCCTCGTAGACCCGACCCGTATCGCCCTCCGCACACGACACGGTGACCAGCGCCCCGTCCGGGATCGTCTGCGTCGCGCTCTCGGCGCCCACGACGGCGGGGATCCCGAGCTCCCGGGCCACGATGGCGGCGTGGCAGGTACGACCCCCGCGGTTCGTCACGATCCCCGCAGCGGACTCGAGGATTGGCTCCCAGTCTGGCGAGGTCGCTTCGGCCACCAGGACCTCGCCGGGCCGGAACTCGGCGAGGCTTGCGGGCTCGGCGATCAGGCGCGCCCGCCCCGAGGCCACCTGGACTCCCACGGCGCGCCCCTTGGCGAGGAGCGGCCCGGTGCCCCCGAGCGCGTACTCTTCGAGGACCGCCGACGACTTTTGGGAGACGACGGTTTCGGGGCGCGCCTGGAGGATGTAGAGCTCGCCGTCGACGCCGTCCTTGGCCCATTCGAGATCCATCGGGCGGGGCGCGCCGGCGCGCTCGCTGTAGTGACGCTCCACCGCGATGCCGTTCTCGGCGAGCGCCAGCACCTCGGCGTCGGTCAGGCAGAAGCGCTCGCGATCCGCCTGTTGGGTCGGAATGTTCTTGGTCGTCTCGCGCTCCCCTCCTCCCGCGTAGACCATGGTCATTTCTTTGCTGCCGAGCTTGCGACGCAAGACCGCCCGATGGCCGGCCCGAAAGGCCGGCTTGAACACCGTGAACTCGTCGGGGCTCACGGCGCCCTGCACCACGTTCTCGCCAAGACCGTAGGCGCCGGTCACCAGGACGACGTCGCGAAACCCGCTCTCGGTATCGAGGGTGAAGATCACGCCGCTCGCCGCAAGGTCGGAGCGAACCATTTTCATGACGCCGATCGAGAGAGCGATCTCGAAGTGGTCAAAGCCTTGGTCGATCCGATAGTGGATCGCACGGTCGGTAAAGAGGCTCGCGAAGCAGCGACGGCACGCCTCGAGCAGGCGGTCGCCGCCCACCACGTTCAGGTACGTTTCGTGTTGGCCTGCGAAGCTCGCCGAGGGCAGGTCTTCGGCCGTCGCCGAGCTGCGCACGGCCACGCTGAGGGGCGCCCCCGACTCGCCCTCGAGCTCCGCGTACGCCGCGAGGATCTGCTGCCGGAGATCCCCCGGAAGGCCCGCGCCGTAGACAACCTCGCGGGCGCGACGCGCCCGCGCGGCCAGATCGTCGACGTTGCCGGGATCGAGGCCCGCGAGTGCCTCGCGGAGCGGACCCCACGCCGTCGCCTCGTCGAGGACATACCGGTACGCGTCGGCCGTGATCGCGAACCCATTTGGTACCCGCACGCCCAAGGGCGTGAGCTCACGGTAGAGCTCGCCCAGCGAGGCGTTTTTTCCGCCGACGAGCCCCACGTCCTCGAGCCCGAGCGCGGCGAAAGGGCGTATGAACGGTTCGCGCGGCATATGCTGCACCTCCTCTCGGGGCATCTGCGTGCAGAAATCGGGCCACGTTGGCAACACGCACGCGCCGCCGACTCCTCGCTCCGCTGTTGTGCGATCCCGGTGGGCCAGGCGGACGCGGTGGTTCCGCTCGGCGCGCGTGCGAACCGTGACGCGAAGTCCCGCCGTGAGGCGCTTCGACACGATGACTCGCGCCGAAGCCGGCGCTTTCATAGCTACCACCGAAGCTCGAGCCGCGCCTCCGGCGTCTGTGCGACCGACGTGCCGAAGCGCGCCCCTTCCCGGTTCAGCGTATCGGCCAGCCACTGGATCTCGTCGGGTGCGGCGCGGTGGACGCGAAACCGTTTGATGCGAGTGGGCGTCATGCGGAGCCGGGCGAGCCGTCCTGTCTCGCGGTCGAGTGTGGCGAAGTACATGAGGCCGAGGTCGTCCCGAAACGCGTCGTACCCCTCAATGCCCTCGTAGTCGTTGAGGAAGTCGCCACAGCCGTAGAGGATCAGCCGACCCGCGTGCACCTCGATGCCTTTGATATGGTGCGAGGAGTGCCCGTGCACCAGGTCCACGGCGGCTTCGTCCACGAGCCCGTGCGCAAAGTCGCGCTCCTCGGTCGAAACCTCGAATTCCCAGTTCCGTCCCCAGTGCACGGAGACGACGACAAGATCTCCCGGGCGCTTCTCCGTCCGCACCCGCTCCGCAATGAGATCGAGCGAGGCCGAGGAGAGGTCCGCAAGCAACGCGACTCCCGCACGCGTGTCGGACGCCGTCCAGGCCCTGGGAACCCCGCTCGAAATGGACGCGACGGAATAGACGAGCACCCGGCTCGGCGCGCCCACCGCGATCACGGCGGGCTTGAGCGCATCGTCCCAGGTCGGGCCCGCGCCGGCGTAGCGCACCCCGAGCGCGTCCAGGGTCTGCAGGGTTTCCTCCAGCCCCCGGTTCCCCCAGTCGAGCACGTGATTGTTCGCGAGAGCGCAGCAGTCGACGTCCGCAGCCGCGAGCAGCTGTGCATTCTCGGGACTCATCCGATAGTGGATCCCCTTCTCTCCCCAGGCGCTTTCGCTGCGCGTGATCGCCGTCTCGAGGTTCACGATGCGGGCGTCCGGCGCGATCGCGCGGAGCTCGTCGAGCGCGTCACCCCAGGGGTAGCTCACGGCCGCGGGACGCGGGATTGGGCCGTTCGCGTGCTCGGCCAGCGCGATGTAGTCCTCGGCGCTTTGTATGTACGGCTCGTACAATCGGGGCGGGCAAGGACTCGGCAGCACCTGATCGATGCCGCGACCCGTCATCACGTCTCCGCACAGCCAAAGCGTGATCGGGCACCCGGAAGATGCTTCCATCGTCGACACTCCGAAGCGGGTCGACCCCCCCTGGTCTCTAGAGGACGCGTCGTGGCCCGCGTTTTGCACATGATTTCACAGAGACAAGACGAGGAGAATGGCATGACAGTCGGGAGCCATTGCCGCCGACCTGCCGCGACGACCGCCGCCGGAGAAACCCTGCGCGGCGTGGCCGAGCGGATGGACAAGGAGCGGGTCGGATCCCTGGTGATCGTCGAAGGGCGGGCGCCGCTGGGGATCGTGACCGATCGGGACATCGCGCTCCGCGTCCTGGCCGACGGCGTCGACGCCGACGCGACCGCGGTCGGCGAAGTCGCAAGCCGTCCCGCGGTGACGCTGGCGGAAGATCTCCCCCTCAAGGAAGCCGGCGCGCTGATGCGCGGTCACGGTCTGCGGCGGATCCCGATCGTGGATGCGGCGGGAGACGTGGTGGGCATCCTCAGCGCCGATGACTTGCTACGTCTGCTCGCCCTGGAGCTGACGGCGCTCGCCGATGTGGCGACCGAGCAGGTGCCGCTAGCGCCGCGCTCCGTCGGCGAGCCGCAGCGCGCGGTGGAGCACTACACGAAGGAGGTCACAACCATCGGTTCCGAGGCGCGCGCCGCCGAGGTCGCTCGGTTGATGCGTTCCGAAGCGGTGGGATGCATCGTCGTGGTGGACCCGGAGGGCACGCCGCGCGGCGTCGTCACCGACCGCGACCTCACGCTTCGGGTCATCGCGCGGGGCCTTGATCCCGCCAGCACCCCAGCCAGCTCGTTCATGAGCCAGGCGCCGATTTGCATGGAGGCAACCGAGCGGCTCCAGATCGTCGCGGCGGCGATGAGCGAGAATGCTGTCCGCCGCATCCTCGTGACGCGCGACGGGCAGTTGGTTGGCATCGTGACCTACGACGATCTCGTGGTGGCGGTGGGCGGGGAACTCCACGACCTCGGCGAAGCGGCGCGCCACGCGATCGCACGAGAGCGAGCGGCTGCCCAACACCCGTATTGAGGTTTTACAAATTCGGTTGTAAATTCCGCGGATGGGTCGCCCTCGAGAATTTGACAGAGATCACGCCAAGGACTTCGCCTTGGAGCTCTTCTGGCGCGAGGGTTATGACCGCACGGGCGTGGCCGAACTGGAGCGCGCGACCGGGGTTGGGCGCAAAGGGCTGTACAACACGTATGGCAGCAAACGCGGACTGTTTCGCGAATCGCTTGCCCTGTACGTGGAACGCGCCGCGGAGCACATCCTGGCGCCGTTGGAAGCCGAGAACGCGGGTCGAGCCGAAGTCGAGTCCATCCTGAGGTTGCTCGCTTCCCCCAACGGGCACCTGAAGGAGAATCGAGGCTGCCTGATCTGTCTGACAGCGGAGAGCGAGGTCATGCGCTCGGAACACGTTGCCCGGTGTGTGCGGGGATATTTCCAGCGGCTGCGGAACGGTTTCGCTCACGCACTGCGCGGCGCGTCTGCGGCGGGAGATCTCGGGCCGCGGCACGACCCGGAGGTCTTGGGCGATTTCTTGGTCGGCACCGTGATGGGCCTGTCTGCGATGGCGCGCGCCCGACGACCCCGCACCCAGATACGGCACTACGTCGAGACCGCTTTGGCCGCGCTCGACTGAACATCGCAGGGAAGAAACGCTTGACCGCCGGACGGGTGGTACCACAGCAATTCCAAAGGTGTGACGATGACCGACAACGACCAGGAAATGCGCAAGTTTTCAGCGAGCCTCCCGCTGCCTCAATTTGACGACACCGCTTTCACAAAGCCGCCCCCGCTCCGGAACGCGCGCGTTGCAATCGTGACAAGCGCCGCACTCACGCGCGTGGGTGAGGTTTCAAAACGACAGATCGAAAAGTGGGAGTTTGCGGATTTCGGCTTCGAGACGCTCCCAAGCGACACCCGCGATCTGGAGCTTGGCCACGTGAGCCCGAACTTTGATCGCGCGGGCTTCGCAGCCGACCTGAATGTGGTCTACCCGATCGACCGCCTCCAGGAACTCGCCGACCGGCGAGCGGTCGGCAGTGTGGCGAGCTTCCACTACTCGTTTGCCGGCAACCAGCTCGACGGGCTGTCCACGCTTCGCCTGGATACCGGTCCGGCCTGTGCCCAGAAGATGCTCGAGGATGGGGTCGACGTTGTCTTGCTCACCCCGGTGTGACCCCTCTGCCCGCGTACCGTGTGTACGCTTGCCCATGCCTTCGAAGCGGCTGGACTGTCGACAGTGGTGATCTCGTCGATCCGTGACGTCGCCGAACGCATGCGCCCGCCCCGGGCGCTCCACGCGGAGTTTCCGCTGGGGCTCCCCCTGGGCAAGACGCGCGACCGCGCTTTTCAACACCGTGTGCTCGAAGCCGCCTTTGCGTTGCTGGCGGAACCGGTGGGACCGGTGCTCGTGGACTTCCCGGAGACGATCCAAAGTGAGGGCGGGGAGCCGTTGACGTGTTCGCTGCCGCCCCGCTACGACGCGGACCTGCACCCCGCGGTAGACGAAGCGCAGGCGCTGCAGAGCGCGTACGCCCGCGCGGTGGCGCGAAGTGGCCGGACCAGTGTCGGACGCGCGATCACGGCGGCCGAGGTTCCCGAGGCCCTGGCGAAGTTTGTCCAGATCATCAACGGCCAGGCCTGGGAAGAGGTTGGCTTTGGCGCTCCGCCTATGCAGGTGGCGACCGACGTCCGGACCTACTACGAAGAGCTGGCAATCGAGCTGGCGGCCGACGGCCCGCTTGCGGCGTGGGGAGCAGGGCGCTGGTTCTACGACAAGACCGAGGCCGGTAAGGTGTTGCTGGCAGCGCGCCAGGAGATGAAGAAAGCGGGCGCGCCATTCCAGATCTGGTGGCACATGGCGCCAGGTTCGCGCCAGTCGGCCATGTCGGACCTCGCGAACGAAATGGCGTCGTCCGGCCCTAGGGGAGAACCTCGATGACAGACAATCCCGCAACCTAGGGCGCCGTTGATTTCCGCATACTTCCCGAAAAGGAGAGTGCTGTGACGATCGAAGCGCTTCGTACACCCGAGGAGCGGTTCGCGCTGCTGCCGAACTTCCCCTACCCGCCGCACTACGCGGAAAACCTCGCGGGTTTTGAGGACCTTCGACTCCACTATGTGGAGGTGGGGCCCGCCGATGCAGACGACGTCTACCTGTGCCTTCACGGCGAACCGACCTGGTCGTACCTCTATCGAAAGATGATCCCCGTATTCAACGAAGCCGGTGGAAGAGTGGTTGCGCCGGACTTCTTTGGTTTTGGGCGATCGGACAAGCCCGTCCGCGACGAGGACTACACGTTCACGTTCCACCGCGACACGTTGGTGCGTTTCATCGAGCAGCTCGATCTCCGCAACATCACACTCGTTTGCCAGGACTGGGGTGGCGTGCTGGGGCTCACCCTCCCCATGGACATGCCGGATCGCTTCCGCCGCTTGATCGTCATGAACACCGTCCTTCCCGTCGGAAAGCCGGTCACCGAAGGGTTCGCGAATTGGAAGGCTTTTGCATCCCAGTTTCACGATATCCCGGTATCCGGGCTGCTGGCCTTCACCTGCCCCGGGGTTCTCGATTTCATGGACCTTCCGGCCTACGCCGCGCCGTTCCCGGACGAGCGCTACCAAGCAGGAGTGCGCCGCTTTCCCCAACTCGTACCCGTGGAACCCGGCATGGAGGGAGTCCCGTTTTGCGAGCGCGCCCGGGAATACCTCTCGACGCAATGGTCGGGGGAGAGCTTTATGGCGACCGGCCTCCAGGACTCCGTGCTGGGGAAGCCCGTGATGGATGAGCTGTGCGGCGTGATCCGGGGGTGCCCGAAGCCTCTCGAGCTCATCGAAGCCGGCCACTTCGTCCAGGAGTGGGGGGAGCCGGTGGCCCGCGCCGCACTCAAAGCGTTTGGCGTCGCCCAATAGAGACGGCATTTTGCGGCGGAGGCCGTGATTCGGTAGGCATACCAAGCAGATTACTCTGCATCCCCATGAGGACGACCCGTGAACGCGACTGCTTCGAATGGCTCGGGCGCCGATTTCGACGCCATCATCGTCGGTGCCGGCGTCGCCGGCCTCTACCAGCTCCACCGCCTGCGCGAGATGGGTCTCAAGGTGCGCTCGATCGACGCCGCCAGCGACGTCGGCGGCACCTGGTACTGGAACTGCTACCCCGGCGCGCGGGTCGATTCCCAGTCCTACATCTATCAGTACTGGTTCTCCGAGGAACTGATCAACGACTGGAACTGGAGCCAGCGTTTCCCGCCCCAACCCGAGCTCGAGCGCTACCTCGACTTTGTCGCCGACAAGCTCGACCTGCGCAAGGACATCCAGTTCGACACCAGCGTGACCTCGGCGGACTGGGACGAGGCGAACACACGTTGGACCGTGCGTACGGACAAGGGCGACGAACTCACCACACGCTTCTTTATCAGCTGCACCGGGATGCTGTCCGCACCGAACCTGCCGCCCTTCCCCGGCCACGAGAAGTACAAGGGGATCGTCGCGCACACGGCGCGCTACCCGCGCGAAGGCATCGATCTCAAGGGCAAGAAGGTCGGCGTGGTCGGCACCGGCGCCACCGCCATCCAGGTGATTCAGACGATCGCCGCCGAAGTGGGCGAGCTCAAGGTCTTTCAGCGCACGCCGCAGTACGCGGTGGCGATGCGCAATCCCGAGTTCACGGACGCCGATCGCGCGCACTACAAGGCGAAGGCCAAGGCGCTGTACGAGCGCGTGAACAGCACCTTCGCCGGCTTCGACTTCGACCCGGAGTACGGCTCGTGGTACGACCTCACGCCGGAGAAGCGGCGCGAGGTCCTCGAAACGGTGTGGGCCGACGGCTCCCTCAGCATGTGGGTCGGGAGCTTCGAAGAGGTGCTGACCGACGAGGAGGTCGGCGAGGAAGTCTCGGAGTTCGTACGCGACAAGATCCGACCGCGCATTCATGATCCTGAGCTGGCCCAGAAGCTCCTGCCGTATCACTACACCTTTGGCACCTATCGTGTGCCGCTGGAGCTGGGCTACTACGACGCCTACAACCGCGACAAC
>CAJIBI010000067.1_pt1 | contig 11812 bp, 11 predicted proteins | sample 9199321 | NCBI WGS metagenome assembly CAJIBI01 (sample SAMEA7708294, study PRJEB35096) | sediment metagenome | biome: marine neritic benthic zone biome [ENVO:01000025]; feature: sediment [ENVO:00002007]; material: shallow marine sediment [ENVO:03000034] sea grass bed [ENVO_01000059] ... | reverse complement strand
GGCGGCGGTGGGGCGCCTCGCCTCGGGCGTGGCCCACGAGGTCGGCAACCCGATGGGAGCGCTGCTCGCGTATCTCTCGCTCGCGTGTCGGGATGCAGAGCTCACCGAGTCGACCCGCCAGCACCTCGACCGCGCGGCGGAGCAGGGTGAGCGTATCCGGCGGATCTTGAAGCAGCTCCTCGATTTTTCCAAGCCGCCACGCCCGGAGCGTGTCGCGATCGACCTCGTGGCACTCGCCCGGGAGAGCGTCGAGCTCGCCCGCACCCAGACGCGTTTTCGCGCCGTCCAGTTTGAGGTCGAGTCCGATACGGACACGCCGGCCGTCCGCGCCGACCCGGGCATGGTGGCGCAGATCTTGCTCAACCTCGTCCTCAACGCCGCCGACGCCGTGGACCCCGTGGACGGCCGCGTTCACCTCGCGGTGCGCGGAACCGTCGCGAAAACGCGTCCGGGGGAGTCGCGAGAGGTCGCGGTCGCGATGCGGGTCGCGGCGCGTGACGCCGACGCGCTCGACGCGGTGGAGTGTGTGGTGTCCGACAACGGGGCGGGCGTTGGGCCCGAAGACCGCGAACGGATTTTTGACCCCTTTTTTACGACAAAGCCGCCGGGCGAGGGGACGGGGCTCGGCCTGGCCAACTCGCGGCGCTTGGCCGAGGAGCTCGAGGGCCACCTCGAGCTGGTCGCCCCGACACCCCCGTTTGGATGCACATTCCGTTTGGTGCTGCCGGCCGAGCGCGCGGAGGCGCCACCGCGCGAAGCGGAGGTCCGTCGCTAGCCCGCGGCGCTACGCGTCCTGCAGCGCGTATTCCTTCAGCTTGTAGAGCAGGGCGCGGTGACTGATCTCGAGCAGCCTCGCCGCGTGGGTTCGGTTGCCGCCCGTCGCCTCCAGTGCGCGGCGGATGACGTCGATCTCGGCCCGCCGCCGGGCGGTTTTGATCGACAGGTCGCTGCCCTCACCGCGCTGTTCCGCCCGCGCCCTCGCACTCTCCACCACGTTCCCGGGTAGCTCGGCGAGGCTCACGCGGTCGCCGCGGCACAGGATGAGCGCCCGCTCGAGGACATTTTCCAGCTCGCGCACGTTGCCGGGCCACGGGTAGGCGACCAATCGCTCCAGCGCCTCGTCGGCAATTCCCTGGACGTCTTTTCCGAGGGCACTGCGGAACTTGGCGAGGAAGTGGTCGACCAGCAGCGGAATGTCTTCGCGGCGCTCGCGGAGCGGCGGTACGTCGACACGCACGACGTTGAGCCGATAGAAGAGGTCTTCGCGGAAGCGACCCGTCCTGACTTCGTCCTCGAGGTTCCGGCTGGTCGCCGCCAGCACGCGGACATCCACCTTGCGGGACTTCGACTCGCCCAGCGGCCGAATCTCCTCCTCCTGCAGTACGCGCAGCAGCTTGACCTGGAGCTCCGGGGGCATTTCGCCGATCTCGTCGAGGAAGAGCGTCCCGCCGTCGGCCTCGACAAAGAGACCCCGCCGCGCCTTGCTCGCGCCCGTGAAGGCGCCTTTGGTGTGCCCAAACAGCTCGCTCTCCAGCAGGCTGGCGGGAATCGCACCGCAGTTCACTGCGACAAACGCCTCTTCGCGGCGCGGCGACTGGCCGTGGATCGCCCGCGCCAGCACCTCTTTGCCGGTCCCGCTCTCGCCCAGCAGCAACACCGTCGCCTTGAATTCGGCTGCACGCTCGAGCAGCTCGAGGACGCCGATCATCGCCGGGGAGGCGGCGACGATGGGCCGCTCACCCACCGCCTGCTCGACCTCTCGGGCCAGCAGGTCGCCCCGCCTTCGGAGCCGTTCCCGCTCGCCCGCCTTGCGGATGGCGAGCAGGGCTTCGCTGGGTTGAAAGGGCTTGGCGAGATAGTCGTAGGCGCCGCGGCGCATCGCCTCCAGCGCGAGCTCTTCCGTGCCGTAGGCCGACATCAAGATCAGCGTCGCCTCCGGCACCCGATGCGCCAGATCAGGCAAAAGCTCGAGGCCGTCGCGGCCGGGCATCCGGAGGTCGCAGAGCACGACATCGACCGGGGACTCCCCGATCCGCTCCAGCGCCTGCTCGGCATCCGCGGCCGTCGTGATCTCGTAGCCCTCGGCGGCGAGCACCAGGGACAAGCTGTCGCGGAGGGAGTCGTCGTCGTCGACGATCAAGATGCGCTCGCTCACACCGCCCTCCCACCGCTCCGGAGGCGCCGCCGACGCAGCGTCGGCCGATCTTCGCTCGTCCCGGGGTTCCTTCGCGTCTTATCGGTGTCGGAAGGGTGGAAATTGATGCCCCGGGGCCAGCCGTCCGCTCCCGCGGGCGCCCTAACCCCCGGTCCTCACGCCTCAAGTTGCCTACGGGGGAGGCCGATGCACACATTGCGCGCGCCGCGTCGGGTCTGCGGAGGAGCAGCTCGGGCGGCCGGGGAGGTCGGCGTGCCGCAGAACAACGTCCAGCGCCATCGCGAGGCGCTCATGATGAGCAAAGCGGAGCTCGCACGGAAGGCGGGCCTTTCGACGTTGACGATCGACCGGGTCGAGGCCGGTCGCCCGTGTCGGCTCGACACCAAGCGCAAGATTCTTTTCGCGCTCGGCAAGAAGGTGTCCGATAAGGACGAGGTCTTCGGCGAGCGGCCCGTCGAACCCCTGAGTGAAAGCGCCTAGCAGAGCGGGCGCGAGGAGAGCAGAGTGCAACTTCCCTTCCTAGGTCTGGGTTCCAAGTCGGTCGTCGGGCTCGACATTGGATCCTCTTCGGTCAAGGCCGTCGAGGTCAAGCCGAAGGGCGACGGCTTCGATCTGATCGGCCTCGGGATCGCACCGCTGCCCGCGGAGGCCATCGTCGACGGCGCCTTTCTGAATTCGAGCGCCATCGTCGACGCCATCTCGGAGGCGGTCTCGATGGGCGGGATCAAGGGCAAGAACGCGGCCGCCGCGGTGTCTGGCCACTCGGTGATCGTCAAGCGCATCAACGTTCCCGCCGCTTCCCGCGAAGAGCTCGAGGAATCGATCCGCTGGGAAGCCGAGCAGTACATTCAATTCGACATCAACGAGGTCAACCTCGACTTTGAGATTTTGCAGCCGGGCGATGCGGACAACCCGATGGAGGTGCTCCTCGTCGCCGCCAAGCGCGACCTCGTCGATGACTACGTGAACGTCATCACCGAGGCCGGGCTCGCACCGGCCGTGGTCGACGTCGCAGGCTTCGCCATCGGCAATGCTTTCGAGCACAACTACCACGTCGACCCCGAAGAGGTTGTGGCACTCGTCAACGTGGGCGCGCAGGTCGTGAACATCAGCGTGGTGTCGGGCGGCGTCCCGGCCTTCACCCGCGACATCAGCGCCGGCGGAAATCAGTACACCTCGGAAATCCAACGGGCTCTATCGGTCGGCTACGACGAAGCCGAACGCATCAAGATCGGCGAACCGAGCGGCGGCGAGAGCAAAGAGGTGGTGCCGCAGGAGGTCGAGGAATCGATGCGCTCGGTGACCAACAGCCTGGTCGGCGAGATCGCCCGGTCGCTCGATTTCTTCGCGGCCACGGCGACCGAAACGCGGATCCAGCGCGTGATGCTCACCGGTGGAAGTTCGCGCGTCCCGGGTTTCGACGCGGCTTTTCAAGAGCGCACCGGGATCGAGGTCGAGCTGATGAACCCCCTCAGCAAGATGCACCCGTCGAGTCGCTTTGACCCTGAATTTCTGAACCAGGTGGGTCCGTCGCTCGGCGTGGGAATCGGCCTGGCCCTTCGGAAGGTGGATGAGTCGTGATCCAGATCAACCTACTCCCCATCCGCGAAGCGCGGCGCAAAGCGGACGCGAAGCAACAGCTTCTCGTCATGCTGGGCGCGATGGCCGCGACGATCGTGGCGGCCTTTATGTTCCACCAGGTTCTCAAGCTGGATATCGGCGATTCGCGTGAGCGGGTCACGGCGCTCAACGCGCGTCTCGAGCAGTTCAAGCCGCAGCAGGCGCAGGTGGACAACTACAAGGCCAAGAAAGCCGAGATCGAGCGCAAGCTCGACGTCATCGAGCGGCTCGAGCGGTCCCAGTCGGGCCCGGTGCACATCCTCGACCAGCTCGCTTCGCGCACGCCGGACCGCGTGTGGTTGACCGAGCTCGACGCCTCGGCGGGGGCCCTGCAGCTCGTCGGCATGAGCGACGACAACCAGCGGGTCGCGGATTTCCTGACGGCGCTCGCCGACTCGCCCTATTTCGGGGGCGTCGAGCTCGTCGAGACACAGCTCAAAGAGGTCGACGAGTTGAAGCTCAACACGTTCACGATCCAAGCACAGATTCAAGATCCCGGCGCCGATGACGAAGGGCCGGAGGCGACGCCGGGAGCCACCCCTCCGGTGCCGACGCAGGGCTAAGGGGCTCAGATGGCGTTCGAAATCAACCTCGATCAGTTCAACTCGGTCATCGACAACTTTGGCCGAATTCCCCGTCCGTACCGGGTCGCCCTGATCCCGCTCAGCGTGGTGCTGGTGGTCGCGATCTACGTGTACTTCTTTTACGGGCCCGCGCGCGGCGAGCGCAAGCAACTCCAAACCCAAGAGCGGCAGCTCCAGCACCAGGTCAGCGAAGTCCAGGCCATCGTGTCGAATCTTCCCGCCTTTGAGGAAGAGCTGGCCGCGATGGAGCGGAGCCTCCGTCACGCGCTGCTGCGCCTCCCCGACAGCAAAGAGCTTCCGGTGCTGCTCACCGATGTCTCGACGATCGGCAAGCGGGCGGGTCTCGAAATGAAAGCCTTCCGCCCCGGCGACGAGATCGAGCGCGATTTCTACGCCGAGGTGCCGATCGAGATCGAGTTCAGCGGGAGCTATCACGACATCGCGCGTTTCTTTGACCGCATCGCGAAACTCGACCGCATCGTGAACATCGGCGAGCTCAACATGTCGATCAGCACGCAGAGCTCGGAACGCACGGTGCTGCGGGTGCAGGGGGAGGCGACGACCTTCCGCTTCCTCGACAGCGCGTCGGTGGATCCGGGCCTGCCGCCTGGAGTGGGGGGGCGCTCATGAAGCGTTGGGCTCTCGGTTTGACCACGGCGCTCTTGGTGGCGCTGGCCGGCTGCGAACGCGCGCCGGATACGGCGCCGAGCGTACAGGAATACGAACAGCGCCGCGCCGCGGCAGCGTCGCGGGCGCCCGGGCTGACAACCACGCCGCGTCTCGCGGCGCCGACCCAGCAAGGAGACGCCGTCGACGGGCCCAGCGGCACGACGCAGACCGCCCAGTACCGCTACATCGCCGAAGGCAAGCGCGATCCGTTCCGCTCCTTCGTCCTCGACCAGTCGAACCGTGTGGCCGAGGAGGAGCGCGGTCCGCTCGAGCAGTTCGATGTCTCCCAGCTCACCGTGGTGGCGGTGGTGTGGGGAACCGGGCGCGCGCGGGCGCTGATCGAAGATCCGTCGGGTCGCGGGTACATCATTCAAGAGGGTACGCCCATCGGGAAGAACGATGGGTACGTCGTCCGGATTTCGGACAACAGTGTGTTGGTCGAGGAGACCTACGTCGATTTTTCCGGCGAGAAGACCAACAACGAGATCGAGATGCGGGTCCGTACGATGACCCAAGGAGGGTGAGGGGTGTTCGGAACCTTTAGCGCGCGAGTTGGTTGTGCTGCCGCGGGAGCGGTCGCTCTGATGGGGCTCGTCCTGAGTTGCTCGAGTCCCACACCGCCCACGCCGCCGCCCGCGGGTCCGATTGCGGACGTGCAGGTCGAAAGCCGCGATGGCGGGACGGTGATCCGCTTGATCGGTGCAGGGGGCTCTCCCTACCAAACCGATTTTGCCGATTCCCCGCCGCGAATCATGCTGTCGCTCCCGGGGACCGAGATCGGTGGCGCCCCGCAGTCGAGCGCCGTGTTCGACGAGTACGTTCAAGAAGTGGCACTGGCAAGCGCCTTCGGCGAGGAAGACAGCGTTACGACCCACGTCGAGGTGTCCCTATCCGGAGACACCCGCTTCGACGTCATCCCGTCCGGGGACGACCTCGAGATCCATGTGGGACTTCCCGCGGAGGCCGACTACTTCGCGGACGACGCCGACTCGATGGACTCGACGGCGATGGATGACGACTACAACGCGCTCGAGGGCGAGGTGATCGCCGACGACGCGTTCGCCGATGACGACGGCTGGGTCGAGCTGGAGAGCGACGATTCCGGCACTTTCGACGACCCGATGATGGACGACGCAGGGGAAGATTGGGTCGCACCCGCGCCCATCGAGCTCACCCCCGCCACGCGGCTGACCGGCGTGGACCCGGACGGTGGCCCCGAGGGCACCGTGGTGCGCATCCTGGCCGACGGCATGCCGAGCGGCGTCGAGAGCTTTGCCCTCGAGGATCCCGCGCGACTCGTGATCGATCTGCCGGGGATCAAAAGCGAAGTCCAAGAACAGCGCATGCTCGTGGGGAGCACCCACGTCGACGTGATCCGCGTGGGTCAGCACGAAGACAAAGTGCGCGTGGTGATGGACGCGGGCTCGCGAGAAAACCCCTTTGACGAGCGCCAGATCAGCCCCGTCCCGAACGGCCTCGTGATCGCCCTCGGGAGCGGTGAGAACGTCGATCGCGCGCTCGAGATGGCCCGGAGCGCACTCTCGGCGCCGTCCCCCGTAGCCGACTCGCGGGACGAAGCGGGTGCGGACGACCTGTTTGCGGACGCCGCGGACACCGAGATGGGCGCCTTCGACGAGATGGCGGACGGCGGCATGGACCTCGGTGACGACCTCGAGCCGATGGCGGCGAGCGAGCTCGGCCAGATCACCTCGGTGGAGTTCCTTCCCAGCGCGGACGCCGACCGGATCGTCGTGCAGAGCGACCGGCCCGTGGACTACACGGTGTTCAAGCCGGACGAGGAAACCTTTGTGCTGCTCTTTTCGGGCGTGGCGCTTTCCGACGACGCCTCCACCCAGCTGCTCCCGGAGCCGGGGGGGCCGGTGTCGCTGGTGAGCGCGTTTGCCCAGCCCGAGCTCGCAACACCGGAGGTGCGTCTCGTCGTCAAGCGTGCGAACGGCCTCGAGCCGAGCCTCGGCCAATTCGGCAACGAGATCATCGTCGGGTTTGAGCGCGGCCAGGGCGATGCCCAAACGCTGCCCGTACTCGTCGGCGAGGCGACTTCGGCCGCCGCCGGCAAGGCGATGGCCCAGGCCGACGCGGCGATGATCGACGACGTGCTCGCCACGGGCGGGGACTTCGCGGCGGCCCAACCGGTGATGGGCGGGCTCGCCCCCGCCGAACAGCAGTTCGCGGCCCCGGCGGCAATCGACGCCGATGTTGCCGTCGACTACTTGCAAGAGGGCGGTCTGCTCGACGGCAAGGAATACGCCGGCCGGCGCATCTCCCTCGACTTCAAAGAGGTCGACATCCGCGACGTGTTGCGGTTGATCGCAGACGTCTCGGATCTGAACGTGATCGCCGGCGACGAAGTGCAGGGAAACGTGACCATCCGCCTTGTCGACGTGCCGTGGGATCAGGCACTCGACGTGATCCTGCTCACCAAGGGCCTGGGTTTTGTGCGGGTCGGTAACGTGTTGCGCATCGCGCCCGGCGACATCCTCAAGCAGGAAGAGGAAGCACGCCTTCAGGAGCGCCGCGCGAAAGAGAAGTTGGAAGACCTCGTGGTAAAGCTGCAGCCGGTGAACTACGCCGACGTCAAGGAGATCTCGACGCTGGTGAAGCGGCTGCTGACACCGCGCGGGTCGGTGGACACCGACGAGCGCACCAACACGATCATCATCAAGGACATCGCGGCCGTGATCGACGAGGCGACCGCGCTGGTGAAGGCGATCGACACCCAGACGCCCCAGGTCATGATCGAAGCGCGTATCGTCGAGGCCAACCTCGACTTCTCGCGCGAGATCGGCACCGAGTTCGGTGGCGGGACCCAGATCGACGACGACGAGTCGGACTTCAACGTCGGTGGGCTGTTGCCTTTCACGACCCCCGGTAGCGGGTGGCCGCGCAACGACTCGAACAACGTCGTGTTCTCGAACCCGATCACCAACACGCCGACCGGCATCATGAACATCGGGTCCTTCCTGCTCGACAGCAAATACAACGTCGACTTCCGTCTGACGGCTGCCGAGCTCAACGGTGAGGGCAAGGTGATCTCGAGCCCGCGGGTTGTGACTCTCGACAACCGGGAGGCGCTGATCGAGCAGGGTGTGTCGATCCCCTTCCAGACCTTCGAGAACGGCGACGCCCAGCTCGAGTTCATCGACGCGGTGCTGCAGCTCAAGGTGACGCCGCACATCACGGCCGACCGCAGCATCATCATGTCGATCGAGGTGGCCCGCAACGCGCCCGACGCCAGCGTCGAGACGCCGACCGGCTCGCCCGCGATCGCCAAGAACCAGGCCAAGACCGAGACTCTCGTGAAGGACGGGCAGACGCTGGTGATCGGCGGGATCTACGTGATCGACAAAGCCGAGACGTCGAGCCGGGTGCCCTACCTCTGGGAGATGCCGGTTCTCGGCCACCTGTTCAAGAACACCGGTCTGCGCGACCAGCGCAAGGAACTGCTGATCTTCGTGACGCCCTCGGTCGTCACGGGCCGGGCCATCGACGCTTCGGCGGGGTAGGGCGACAGCGCCAACGGGTTGGCGCGAGCCCACACCGCCTCGGTTTCGGGGGGTGAGAAGCGGGGGGTGCGACAGCGCCCCCCGCTTCGTCGCTTATACTGCGGAGAATGGCGGGCGGGGACACCGTGTGGATCGTCGGCATGATGGGCGTCGGCAAGAGCGCGGTGGCGCGGCTCGTCGCGCGGCGTCTGGGACGCCCCTGGGTCGATACCGACGCCGAGATCGAACGGCAGGCGGCCCGCGGGATCCCCGAGATCTTTGCGAGCGAGGGCGAGGCCGCCTTCCGCCAGCGGGAGCGTGAGGCGATCGAAGCCGTGGCCGGGCGCCCGGTCGTCGCCGCGCTGGGCGGGGGAGCGATCGCCCAGACGGGCGCCGCCGCGCGCTTGGCGGCGACGGGCACGGTGGTGTCGCTGCGCGCGCGTCCCGAGACCCTACTGCGCCGAATCGGCGACGCCGAGGAGCGGCCGCTGCTGGCGGGTCTCGACCCCGCGGCGCGCCTAGCCCGTATCGAAGCGCTACTCCGGGAGCGCGAGCCCCACTACCGCTGCGCCGACCTCGTCGTGGACACCGACGCCCTCGGACCCGAGGAGGTCGCCGACGAGGTGGTGCGAGCCCTCGCGTCGGATGGAGCCGTGGCGTAGATGGGACACGATGCGGCCCTGCGGACGCTCCGCGTGCACCTCGACGAACGCTCGTATCCGATCCGCATCGGCTACGGGACCCTTTCCGCCGCCGGGCCGGCGATCGCGGAAGCCACCCAGGCCACCCGCGCGGCCATCATTTCGGTGGCGCCGGTGGCGACGCGGTACGCCCCGACCCTGGAGCGTTCGCTGCGAGCGGCCGGGATCAAGTCGACGCGGCTCCTGGTGCCCGACGGCGACCGCACCAAGAGCCTGCGCCAGGCCGCGAAGCTCTACGACGCCCTCCTCGAGTTCGGGGCCGACCGCAGCACGGCCGTCGTCGCGTTGGGCGGTGGCGTCGTGGGCGATCTCGCGGGCTACGTCGCCGCGACCTATCTGCGCGGCGTGCCCTTTGTCCAGGTGCCCACCACATTGCTCGCGATGACCGACGCGAGCGTCGGGGGCAAGGTCGGGGTGAACCTGAAACAGGGCAAGAACCTGGTCGGGGCCTTCCACCAGCCGCGGCTGGTGTGGATGGACATCGCGACCCTCGAGAGCCTGCCGACCCGCCAGCGCCGGGCGGGTCTCGCCGAGATGATCAAGCACGCCGCGATCTGGGAGGCGGACCTCTTCGACCGTTTCGAGCGCGACGCGGCCAGGGTGCTGGCTCTCGAGCCCGAGCTCACCGCCGAACTCCTCGAGCGCTCCTGCGCGATCAAGGCCGAGGTGGTGAGCCGCGACGAGCGCGAGGGCGGGATCCGGACCCTGCTGAACTTCGGTCACACCCTGGCCCACGCCATCGAGTCGCTCGGCGCCTACCGCGGTCTCCTGCACGGCGAAGCCGTGGCGGTGGGGATGGCGTTCGCCGCGCGGCGCTCGGAGGCCCTGGGCCACGCGCCGCCCGGGGCGGCAGAGCGTCTCGCCGAGCTGCTGGCGGGCGCGGCGCTGCCGGTGGCGGTGCCGAAACATCCCCGTCGGGCTTATCTCGAGGCCATGCGGGTCGATAAGAAGAGGACGGAGAGTCGCATCCGCTTCGTCGTGCTCCGCGAGATCGGGCGCGCCGAAGCGGTCCCGCTGCTCCCGAGTGAGATTTTGCCGCGTCGCTTTCCGGAGCCCGGGTGGGTGGCCGGAGAGACGGCGTGAGCCGCGCGGGAGAGCCCAACGTGCCGGAGCCGAGCCAGGAGGATTTCGCCGCCCGCGCCGAGCGCGAACGCCGCGCGGGGGACGCCGACGCCGCGCTGCGCACCGCGCGGCAGGGCCTCGCCGCCGACCCGCGGCACACCGCCGGCCGGGTCGCCGCAGGCCTCGCCCTCCTCGATCTGGGTCGGGTCGCCGAGGCGCGGAGCGAGCTCGAGGCGATCGTGCGGGTGGCGGACACGGTCGCCCACGACGACGCCCCGCTCTCGGATCTCGCCGAAGCGGAGGTCGACAGCGCCTTCGAGGCGGCCGCACCCGAAGAGGAGTCGATGCTCGACGCCGAGGGGATCGCGTTGCAAGCCGTGACGGCGGTCGAGGAGACCGAGGTCGACGCCGGTCCCGAACTCCCGGGCGACGCCTTTCGCACCCACTCGATGGCCCGCCTACTCGAGGAGCAGGGCGACCGGGAAGCCGCCGAGGCGATTCGCGAGGCGTTGCGCGCCGACGACGCCGCGGGTGAAGCGGTCACCCCGCGTGCGGCGCCGGACCCACCCGCCGAGCCGGCCTCCGCTACACCGCCGCCGCCCGACGCGGCCCGCCGACCCGACGCCGCGCCTAGCGCGGGGCGCCGGCGCCGCGGCAAACGGATCGCAGTGCTCGAGCGATGGCTCCACAATGTTCGACGGGGACAGGGATGAACTTCGAAGAGACGCTTCAGGACATGGTGCGGGACTGCCCCGGCGCGATCGGGATCGCGCTGATGGGGAGCGACGGAATCCCGGTGGCGCAGCTCCAGGTAGCGAGCGACGACGCCGGGGAGCTCCGCGACGACGTCTCCGCCGCCGGGATCGAATTCGGGCGCATCCTCGACGCCATGCGGAAGGCTGCCGACGGGATCGGCGGCGGGCGACTCGAGGAGAGCTTTGTGGGGCTTTCCAACTACTGGCTCCTCTTTCGTCCGGTCGACGACGAGTTCTTTCTGGTGGCTGCGCTGACGCGCAGCGGGAATCTGGGCAAGGCGCGCTATCTATTGCGGCGCCACCTCGAAACGCTGCGCGCGCAGCTCTAGCGACGGGCTCCGTCCTCGGGCACCCGCGCGCCGGAGGGCCCTCCCGGTGACCGACCCCGCGCTCCTCGTCCTCCACGGCCCCAACCTGAACCTGCTCGGGACCCGCGAGCCCGAGGTCTACGGCACGACCACCCTCGACGAGATCAACGCCCGTCTCGAGGCGTCGGCCAAGGACGCCGGCGTCTCGCTGCAGATCCTCCAGACCAACCACGAAGGGGTGGCGATCGACGCGGTCCAGGCCGCGATCGGCACGTGTGCGGGCATCCTGATCAACCCCGGCGGGTGGACCCACACGAGCGTCGCGCTGCGCGACGCGCTGGCGGGCACCGGTCTCCCGGTGGTCGAGGCCCACCTCTCGAACGTCCACGCCCGCGAACCCTTCCGGCACCACTCCTATATCTCTCCGATCGCCGTCGGCGTGATCTGCGGGTTCG